>Ga0080004_1129590_pt1 | contig 13313 bp, 10 predicted proteins | sample WasSprMetagenome_FD_69207 | JGI IMG/M metagenome (GOLD analysis project Ga0080004, IMG submission 69207) | Sulfidic aquatic microbial communities from Washburn Spring, Yellowstone National Park, USA - WS (SPADES assembly) (version 2) | ecosystem: Environmental > Aquatic > Thermal springs > Hot... | reverse complement strand
CCTTATCTTCATCAGCTTTTCCTAAAACTTCTTTTAAAAGTTCGAAGTCTATGTTAGCTTCACCTCTAAGCATTTGCCTTAGAGCATTCAATAGGTTCGCCCCACGATGGCTCTCCATACCTTATGCTCTAATTTTCTTAGTAACTAAATAAATTTTTTGCATCTAAGCTTTTGCTTGTTCATAGCTTTTAAAACAAGAGGCTATGAAGCCTAAATTTATCGTTAACGAAAAGATCTCATTAGTCTCGTAAAAGGTCTTCGTAAGTTAGGTTATGAAGTGATCAACGTAGAAGAAATCGCTTACTTTTGAATTAATAGTAATGAACTTGCTGAGTTATCAATTCAATATAAGAAGATCAAATAGTACATGATTTTACTCGAACAAAAAGTCGTTAATGAAAAATCAAAATGATCTCTGTAAATCTAAGAGAGAGTTCAGGTAGATTAACTGAGTACGCCTTAAGAAATAATGACAGGTAGCTTTTTAGGCTCCTCATCCACGATAAAAGATAATGTAACACAAGTGCGCACTATAAATTTCATAAAACTAATAAGGCTATGGCAAAATAACAATTCTTATAGCAACTTCATTGATAATTCCAGCTTTGTTAAAGGTACTCTTTCCTTAACTCTAGGAATACAACTTATGCATTAAATGAGTATTAAATCCAGGTAGTAAAATCTATTTTCTCTAAAAACTATTTCTCCCTTCTCAAAGTTTACTTTTCTCTTGAATATTGGACCATCAAATACAAAGGTATGATATTCTCCGTTTTCTCCTGCAGGGTCAACGTTGCTTGGAAGTTCTTCTAAGAACTTTTCATCAACTATTCTACCAATGTAATCTTTAGTAAGAGCATTAGAGTCAACGCAAACAACAATTGCTTTAAACCCAAGCCTTATGAAGTCCTTTACTAGCTCTCTCGAATTTCTCTTCCATAAAGGAAAAACTCCTTTCATTGAAACCTTTGATAAGTTTTCTTCTCTATACTTTCTTACATCCTCAAGGAAAATATCCCCAAAAACAACAGCAGAAACTCCTTTTTCTTTTGCTTCTTTCATTTCTCTTTCCATTATTTTGTTGTATTCTTCGTTCGACACATTCTTTGGAATAAAAACTTCGTGTAGTGCAACTCCTATTGCTCTTGCTTGATCTTCTAGTAAGTTTCTTCTAACTCCATGCATTGTAACTCTATCGTAATCTCTTGTTATCGTAGTAAAGAGCGCGACTATATCATAACTTTCGTTCTTTTGAATTTCATAGAGTGCTAAAGAACTGTCTTTTCCGCCGCTCCAAGAAACCAGCACTTTCTCTTTTTCCATGAAAGGCAATCTTATTTTTTTGTTAATAAAAGCTTTTAGTTGAGGAAAGATTTCTATTCCACGAATACACTTTATGCTTTAACAGCGAAACTTATATTCATTGATCAACGTAGCTTAGGTTAACTAAATTTGAAAATTCTCATAACTTAGATGTGTTGAAGTGGAGAAAAATGAAATAGAGTACTTTGGTCTTAATCTTTGCTATAGCTTATATTTTTAAACTATTTTTTGTTCCTACTAGAAATTCGCGCACTAAACTCGAGAGAAGAAATATTTTTAACGATTATTTCATAGCTAAGAGGCGAAGATCAATGAAAGTTCTAGTAACAGGTGGCGTAGGCTTTATAGGATCATACACTGTTGACTTACTAGTAGAGAAAGGTTATGAAGTAAGAGTTCTTGACAACTTAGAGCCTCAAGTTCACTTTAACAAGAAGCCAAACTATTTAAATCAAAGAGCAGAATACTTCTTTGGTAGTATAACTAAAAAGGAAGATTGGTTCAAGGCATTGAACAATGTAGATGCAGTGGTTCATCTTGCTGCAATGGTTGGAGTTGGACAAAGCATGTACCAGCCAGTTAGATATCTTACTACAAATTCAATTGGAACTGCAAACATGTACGAGGTTCTTCTTGAAAAGCCAGAAATTAGAAAAAGTATAAGGAAAATAGTTGTTGCAAGTTCTAAATCAATCTATGGCGAAGGAGCTTATGTATGCAAGGTTCATGGAGTTGTTTACCCTGAGTTAAGAAAAAGAGAACAACTAGAGAAAAAGGATTGGGAAGTTCATTGTCCACTTTGCAACGAATACGTTAAGCCAGTAGGAATAACTGAAGAAAAGCCAGTTCAAAACCTTTCTACTTATGCTTTATCTAAGTACGACACTGAAAGGATAGCAGTTAACTTTGGTTTTGCTCTAAAAATTCCTACAGTAGCCTTTAGGTACTTCAACGTTTATGGGCCGAGGCAAAGTCTAAACAATCCTTACACTGGAGTTGTTGCAATATTTTCTTCTAGAATAAAGAACAAAAATCCTCCTATCATATTTGAAGATGGAAATCAATTAAGAGACTTCATTTATGTTGAAGATATTGCAAGAGCAAACCTTTTAGCTTTAGAAAGCGATAAGGAAGGAGTCTACAACGTTGGAACTGGAAAAGCTACAAGCATTTTGGAAGTTGCAAAAACCTTAATTGAACTTTTCGATTCAAAAGTTGAACCAAAGATCACAGGAGAGTTTAGAGTAGGTGACAACAGGCATGATTTTGCTGATATATCAAAGATTAAAAGGGAACTTAAATTTGAGCCAAGGTATAGCCTAAAACAAGGTCTCAAGAAGTTTGTTGAGTGGGGAGAAACTCAGGAAGCAATAGACATGTTTGAAAAAGCTGAAGAAGAAAGAAGAAAGTATCTGACGTAGCTAAAGTTAAAATAGTTCTTTTTATCTAAGCGTCTCATGAAAGTTCTAGTAACAGGTGGCGCAGGCTTTATAGGCTCTCATGTAGCTGAATTTTTCTCAAGGAAAGGTTACGAAGTAGTTGTACTAGACAAATTTGCAAGGAGCGAAGTCTTCAAGAAGGATAAGAGTATTTCTGAGTACAACTGGAATTACCTTAAGACGTTAAAGAATGTTAAATTGATTAAAGGCGATATCAGAAACTTTGAAGAAGTTAAGAATGCATCAAAAGGTTGCAGTATAATTGTTCATGTTGCAACTCAAGTTGCTGTAACAACTTCTTTAGCTGATCCTTTCTTAGACTCTGAGATAAATGCTCTAGGAACATTAAATGTTCTAGAGGCTGCAAGAATAAACGACTCTTCTTTGATTTTTACTTCTACAAATAAAGTTTATGGAAACAGTTTTTCGTAACAATAATTTTTTTCTGTCGCTTTATCGCTTGTACAGTATCTCTATACATAGTATAAGTATTATTCTTTCTAGAGATGCTTATAGGCATACAAATAAAATTTTAGCAGATAGGTTTTAAAGTTACAATCTTTGAAGGATATAACTAGAGGTCAACTGATTATTTTATAAAATGTTCTTTAAGGATCTCCAAAATTTTGTGAATACTTTTTTTGAGATAATGGTAGCGTGCACGTTAGTACTTTGGTTTGCGTGACTGTCTAATTTTATTTAATAAATCAAAATAGTCTGAAATCTTCTAAGTATAAACAAGAGTTTCGTGCTATTTCTTAAGGAATTTGTAGCTCATATGTATTCTTAAGATATTCCTGTTGCAACTTCCTCTTTAAGGCGAGAATTAGTCTCTTTCTTTTTGAATCCAAATTTTGTTTCTAGTTTTAGCTAAAACTACGTCTATTAGAAGCTTAACTTAGATAAAGTGAAATTTACGATGAATCTCTAGCCCTAAATTAAATATTCTCAAAAAAGGCAACCTTCTACTATGTTCAATATTGCGAATCATTATGTTTCTTTCTGATCCATGCATGAAAAAAATTAGCCGAAGAAACTTACCACCCTCCATTTATCCGAATAACAAACTCTACATAGGTTCACGTATCGATATGAGCATTTTTATCCTAGAACTCATTGCAAAACCCTCAGGTATACTTTTGTTCTCCTTGAGTCACTAAGCTCACAAAACTCCATGGGAAAGCCAAAAAAGACTTAAATAATTTTGTAACAAGTTTAGGAAGAGTACTTTCATGAAAATTGCTGCTGTTATTGCTACATATAACAGGAAAGAATTATTAAAAGAATGCTTACAGGCTTTATTAAATCAAACAAGGCCTCCTGACGAAATCATTGTGGTTGATGGGAATAGCTTAGACGGAACGGACTTAATGATGAAAATTGAGTTTCCTCAAATTACTTACGTACGATTGAGAGAAAATATGGGTGCCTCTGGTCACTTTTATGAAGGCATAAAGTTAGCTTATAGGAAAGGTTACGATTGGATATGGGTAATGGACGATGATGCTGAACCCAAGACAGATACTCTTGAGAAGCTCATAAAATGGAGCGATCTGAAGGATGCAGTAGTGTTAACTCCAGTAGTAATAAACAAGTCCATGGAGATTCAGAAAGAGCACAGAGGTAATATCTCCTTCGGTGATGATAATACTGTTTTTTCACTTATTCAAAAACCACTAACAGAAGAAAAATATTATTCTAATGTACCAGTAGAAATTACTTTCACCTCTTTTGTCGGTCCATTAATAAGTCGTAAAGCCATCTTAAAGGCAGGACTTCCTCGTAAGGAATTTTTTATTTATAATGATGATGTTGAGTATAGCATGAGACTTATAAGGGCTGGAAAAATGTATCTTATTCCAACAGTTTACATACTTCATAACGTAAAAACGAGGAGTAAAAATTTAGTGGAAAAGAAGTTTTTTAGAAAGAAAATTTATTTTGTTCCATATCATGAACTCTGGAGGCATTATTATGGTACCAGAAATATTGTATACTTGAGGAGACTATACTCTACTAATAAATTTAAGTTCATTATTAGCGTGCTAATATTGTGGTGCTATTGGGCTATCCGAATTATTTTATTTGAAGATCATAAATTAAAGAGATTACAATTTACCACTTCAGCCTTTGTCGATGGCTTTTGTGGAATTTTTGATAATGAAAAACCAAAAAGGATCTTGTATGGAAGTAAATACTAAACTAAATCTATAATTAACTCCAACAAATTGCAGAGAAAATTATAACTCAGATACTACTATATTCTACTGAATTTTTTTAGTTTCATTCGCTACTCTCGTGAAAGCGCTACATTAATAAGAAGAAAACAATGTTCGAGCGCTTCTTTTCTATTTTTCTGTGGAAAATTATAAGTAGTAGAGGTGATAATAAGTCTTGGCCTAAAAACTTCTTGATACGAACTGTAGCAATAGAATTTTCTTCAAGAAGTGGAGACGAAAGGTTTGGAGGTTTATGGTGTAGAGTTTGACAAAGTTTACGCAACTTTTGGAAGAGTACTCGTAGCTTACATCCTCCTCGGAGTAAAACTGGACTTTAATGGTTTCTCTGTCTTCATTCTGGACAGAGAGTTAACAGAATTTGCTTACGCATATAAATAACTCGTGAATAATAGACAATTAATAATCTTAGAGAAGAAGAACGATATTGGTGGTTCTAATGAAAACATTAAAATTCTAATGGTTTTTTATTTAACTTTGGTCCTTTGCTCTTTACAACTCCATGTTTTTATTACTGTGTAAAAATTAAGAAAAGAAAAATAAGAATGAAGAGAAGAGTAAAAAACATTAGGTGCAAAGCTTTTTGTAGAGTTAGCGCACGCTAAAGGGTATGAAGTCATCGCAAAAGGGAAATAGAACCACGTTTTCTATTATTATCTTAGGTGCTGGAGTATCAGGTCTTAGTTATGCTTACGCTAATGTTCAGAAAGGAACTTCAGTAACTATTTTAGAAAAAAGTGATAGAATAGGAGGATTGATGAGAACTTTCAATTTTAATGGCTTCTTGTTTGATTTTGGACCTCACATTTTTAGAAGTAAGGATGAAAAAATCTTGAATTTCATTAAAGACCTTCTTCATGACAATTATCGTTACATTTCATCAAATCCTGCTATATTCAAGTATGGAAAATTTTTTGATAACGTAATACCTACTATAACTTACAGAAACATTGAAAACTTACCAGAACAAGTAAAAGATAAAGCAAAAATAGAGCTAGAAACTTCAAATAAAGAAATAAGTTTGAACAATTTTAAAGATTGTATAGTCTCGCAAATTGGAGAAACTTTATATTGGGAGTTCTTTGGAGAATACAGTAAAAAGTGGTGGGGCATTGATCCTGAAAACCTTTCCTCTGATATTTCTCCTAAAAACCTTACAGTAGGGAAAGATAAGTCCTATGCTCATATAACAACTAATTTTGAGAAACCTTCTGAGGAAATTTATCCTATAAAGGGAGGAATATTTGAAATAGTTAGAAGACTAAAAGAAAAAGTTGAAGCTTTTGGAGGCTCTATTTTAACAAATTCAAACATAAAAAAGTTAGAATACGATGGAGATGAGATAAATAAAATAATTGTAGAAAGAGATAAAGATGAAATAGAAATAGAAACCAATGGAAAATTAGTAGTTTCAACCATTCCTTTAACAAACCTTTGTAAGATGCTTAAGATAGAAAGTGATTTAATTTATAGAGGCGATATCTGCATCTTTTTAAAGTTAGATGGAAATAAGATGTTCAACTATTCTTGGGTGTACTTTCATGATCATGATATTGTTTTTAGTAGAATTCATGAGCCACTTTACTATAGTGAATATAATTCTCCAAAAGGTTACACCTCTCTTTGCGTTGAAGTAACAAGTTTTGAGAATGATATTAACTGGAAGGATAAATACCTAGGAGAAAAAGTTATTGAGCAACTCATAGATTTGGGAATCGTTAAGAAGTGTCAAGAGCCAGAGATCTTAGCTGTGGAAAAGTATGCTTATGCCTATCCTACTTATACAATAGATTATAAGAAAAAACTTGAAGAGGTATTTAACAAGCTAAAGCTTTTCAAAAACTTAAAGGTAATAGGAAGGACTGGTAGCTTCAGTTATTTGAATATGTGGGAGTGTTTGAAGTGGGCTACGTACTAGTTACTGGAGGTGCAGGATTCATAGGAAGTCACTTAGTAGAGAGGTTAGTCAAAGAAGGTTATAGAGTTTATTTGCTGGATAACTTGCTTAGAGGCAACATGAATAATTTACCACGTCTACTAAAGGATGTCGAGTTTGTCGAAGGCGACATCAGAAACTATGAATTAATGGACGGCATTGTTAGAAAAGTTGATACTGTTATTCATTTGGCAGCTCTTTCAAGGGTTATGCCTAGTATTGAAAATCCTGAGTTATGCTTTGAAAATAACGTCAAAGGAACTGAGATTGTAGCGAGATTGTGCTCCAAATACAATAGGAAATTAATTTTTTCATCTTCTCGTGAAGTTTATGGAACAGCAAAATATTTGCCAGTGGATGAAAGCCATCCACTAAATCCTGAAAATCCTTATGGAGCGTCAAAAGTTGCTGCAGAAAGTATAATAAAGGCTTACTCGAAATGTTACGGGTTAAGTTACACTATTTTAAGGTTGACTAACGTTTATGGACCAAGAGATTTCGACAGAGTTATACCAACTTTTATTGAGAAATCTGTAAAAAACGAGAATTTAATAGTCTACAGTGAAGAGAAGCTTATGGACTTCATTTACATAAGCGACGTCGTAGAAGCTTTCATTAAAGCTTTAAATGCAAATGAAATGAATCTCACTTTAAATATAGGTTCTGGTGTTGGGACGAAAATATTAGAGCTTGCTAAATTAATCCAAGATATGGTCGGAGGGCGCGGAGAGATTATAATCAAGAAAGCAAGAAAGGGAGAAGTCGAAAGATTTATTTCAGATATTAAAAAAGCTAGAGAGGTTTTAAGATGGGAACCAAAAACAGCTTTGAAAGACGGGATAAAAGAATTACTGAACTGCCATTCGTAACCTTCGCTATTCCCACTTATAATTCCGGAGGAAAGTTGGAAAGACTGCTTAAATCCATTACTATGCAGAATTATCCAAAAGATAAGTACGAGATACTGATAGCGGATGGCGGCTCAAGTGATGATACTATCGAGATAGCTAAAAAATATGATTGTAAAATCTTGTACAATCCTAAAAGATTTGCAGAACCAGGTAAAGCCGTTTGTATAGATAACGCACGAGGAGACTTCATCTGTTTCGTTGATGATGATAATGAATTGCCTTCTGACGAATGGCTATTAAAAATGGTAAACCCACTTATTATTGATAAAGAAATTGTTGCAACTGAGCCCATCAGGTTCGAATACCGTAAAGACATATCTGCATTAAATAGATATTGGGCCCTTTCGGGTTATAATGACCCTGCTATTTATTATACAGGTTTGTACGATAAGTGGAACTTAGTAAGCAATTCGTGGAATGGAATAGGCATTAAAGGGGAGGATGAAGGTAACTACATTAAATTTAAAATCGAAGATCCTTCAGCTTTACTTACTCTTGGTGCTAACGGCTTTTGTGTAAGAGCTGATGCCATTAGACAAACCAACTATCATGAACTATTAGATGTAGATAAAGTAGCCGAATTAATAAGGCTTGGATACAATACATTTGCAAAAGTTAAGGTTGGAATTTATCATTACTTCTGCTCTAGTTTAACACAGTATGTTGACAAGGCAAAAAGAAAAGCAAAGAATATTACAAATCCTTATCATGTCGGAATAAAACATAGAAGAATTAGGTATTCGTTTCTAGGACTTGTAAAATTTGCATTAGCAACCATTACCTTAGCTCCACTACTCTACTATAGTATCAGAGGCTACTTTAAAGTACAAGATAGGGCTTGGTTTATGCACATTCCTGTATGTTGGATAACTTTAATAATTTATAGTAAGGAATATTTAGGTACCCTGCTTAAACAAGAATATTAAAGGAGGCATTAAAATGGAAAGTAATCCTTTAGTTTCAGTAACAATTCCAACGTATAACTCAGATAAAACCCTTACTAAGTGTTTAGAATCGATTAGAAATCAAACTTACAAGAACGTTGAGGTTATTGTTGTTGATAATTATTCAAAGGATAAGACTGTTGAAATTGCTAAAAAATATAGTGCAAAAATTATTGAAAAGAAATGTAATAAACCCGAAGCAAGAAACATTGGGATATTGAGTTCAAAAGGTGATTATATACTACTTCTTGATTCTGACATGATGTTAGAAAAGGAGGTCGTTGAGAAGGGAGTAGCAAAATTTTATAATGAAGGTTGTGATGCACTCTTTATCGACGAAGAGTATTTAGATGATGGTTTTTTGAAAAAATGTAGAAACTTGGAAAAAATTGCCTACAGGGGAAATCCTATAATAGAAGCGCCTAGGTTCTACAAAAAAATCTTGCTCTTAAAACTCTCTTCGATGAAAGAAACGAGGGATCCGATGAATATGATTTTTATATCTCTCTAAAATCAAGGTTTAGTTTAAAAGAGTCAAGAATAACCTCTAAAATTATTTTATTAGAGTCTCCGCTTAATTTAAAGAAAAAGTTTCATCATGGCAAGTTCTTTATGTATTACAAATGTAAGTATAAAAATCAAGAAGTACCTTCAAAACAAATGAACTTTCCTTATAGAATTAAGATCCTTTTAAGAGTATTTAGAGTATCCCCCTTACATTTTTTCGGGTTGTTTTTCTTAAAATCTCTAGAGTATCTATCTTTTTCACTCGGAATCCTTTATAGCTATTTTGATAGGAAAATGCTCAAGTTGCAACTTAGCGTAAAAGAAATGCCCGAGAATATTAGTGGGGAAGTGTATGAAAGAGAAATGTTCGAGAGAAGTGAAGGAAGTAAATTTGTAGACCATAAAGAGAGGGAAATGATTTTAAAGATAATCAAAAAATTTAACTTAAAAGGGCAAGCAAGAATCTTAGACGTAGGTGCAGGTGGTGGCCGGTTCAGCAAAGAGTTTGATAGCTTAGGATTTCATGTTACAGCCTTAGATATTTCTAAAAAAGCATGCGAGGACTTAAAAAGAAAATTTAGCAGAATAGAAGTTATAAATGGAGATATAGAAAAGGTAAAGCTATCTTCTGAAAATTTTGATTTAATATTTTCGTTTAGATCTTTTAAGTATGTTTACGATAAAGAAAAAGCATTATGTAATTTGAGAACAGCTCTAAGGAAAAATGGTTATTTTATAGTAGAAGTTCCAAATTTGCTTAATCCTTTTTATTTTTTACCTTATCTTTTAGCACCTTTAATTTATCATTTAAGTAAAGGAAATCTTGGAAAGTACTTCATCGTTAGTGAATTTTATACAAAAGGTGCATTTAAAAGGAATTTGGAAAAAGCTGGATTTAAAGTAGAAGAAATAATAAACTTGTTTTTCTTTCCACTTTTTTGTATTCAAAGATTCAAAGTAGGCCTATTTTAAGAGCAGTTCATTCGATTGATTCCTTGTTCTCTAACTGGTTTCCTAGGAGTTTAATTTTTGTAGCAAAGAAGAATGATAAAGTCGAATAAAATCTTAGTTAATGGTACTCTTAAATATTAGAGCTTAAGACGGTGCATGAACATAACAAAAATAAAAAAGCCTGAGTATAAACCAAAATACAATTCAAGAAAAGTAGTTGAGTTAACTGAAAAATCGTTAATCGGAAAGGAAAATGAATGATAAGCCTTTAGTTTCAATTGTCATACCTACATACAATAGAAAAGAAAAATTAATTAGGCTTATAGAGTCAGTTTTGAGTAGCAATTATCCGAAAGACAAACTTGAAATAATCGTTGTGGATGATGCTTCTACTGATGGAACCTATGAAGAAGTAAAAAGAAACTTTCCAGAAGTAAGAATAATACACAACGAGAAAGAATTGCTTCTAGCATGTTCTAGGAATGCTGGAATAAGAAGTTGTAGAGGGGACTATATTTTTTTAATAGATGACGACAATGTAGTGGATAAGAATTGTATCTTAGAACTAGTTGAAGCTATGGAGAATTCCTCCAATTCACCTTTAGGTATTGTTGCACCATTTATGTACTATTATAAACATCCAAATAGAATTTGGTGTGCAGGCGTTAAGATGAATATGATTACATCCATAACTTCATTTCCAAATAGAGATAAAATTGACAAAGGAGAATTTAGCAGCTTAGTAGAATCGCCTGCAGGAGCTCCTAACGCCTTCATGATAAAAAGAGAAGTTGTAGAAAAAGCTGGATTGTTTGACGATAAGTTGTTTCCAATACATTATGATGAAGCAGACTTTGGAGAAAGAATAAAAAAGGCTGGTTACAAAATAGTCTTTAATCCTAAGGCGAAAGTTTGGCATGATACACCATTACCTGAGGAATCAAAAGAGAAAGTAAGATACTTCGGCGTTCATAATGAACTTAGAGCTTACTATGTTGGAAGAAATAGAATATTATTCTGTAAAAAATATTCAAGGTGGTGGCAATTTCTAATTTTTGTTTCAATCTTTAATTGGTTAATTACGTTGTACTACACAAAGATAATCTTATTGTACTCTAAAGAGCCATTAAAAAGAAGGTTGAAGATTGTAAAAAGTTACTTAAAGGGAGTTTTGGATGGAATTAAGCTAAGGGTATACTGAAAAATGAAGATCCAAAATTTGTGCAAAGAGTTCTTACTGCTTACTACTATGTATTTTTTATCCGTTTTACCTTTTTGGAAAATTTTAACGACTCAAGGTCTGCCTGCATATGCTTATTTTTATTTTCATCCTGAATATAGGAGCTACATTCAGAATTTTCCTTATACTGGTTACGATTATTATTACACGTTAGGAGGTGCCACTCTTACTGGATGGGCTAATATTGTATTTTTAACGGTATTCGAATTTTTATATAGATTTACAAGTTCATTCGAAATAGCTTTTAAACTATTAATCTTACTTATCTCTTTATTATTATCTCTTACAACTTATTCTATTTCTAGGCAATGGCTAGATTTTTCGTCGTTAACTACTATTATCTTTACTACATTAATCATTTATTCTCCATATGCAGTTATGTATGCTTCACTTTTAGAGCTTAACGACTTTTTCGATCTCTCATGGTCTCTGTTGCTACTTTTGTGTGGCATTAAGTTTATTGACAGTAAAAATTATAAGTTTTTGCCTTTAATAAGCTTATTTTCATTCCTATCTTCTGGAAAGGTACAATACTTTATTTTGTTTTCTATGGCTATATTTGTTTATTGGTTTTTTGTTTTTGTTTCTCAACTTTCTACTAGTAGGAACTTAAAGGTACTCGAACAACTCTTTACTTTTTTGTTCATAGCTTTCAGTATGTTCATTGGTATTTTATATCTTACTCTGCCTTATATTCTAAATCCACCTCAGCTACTTTCAGTGACATTAGAGTCAGCACAAGATACAATTAAGTATGCTAGTAGTTATACTTCTCCTATCCGTTCATTTGTACTTTCCAATAAGCTTCTTCCCAATCTTTCAGGAAGTTATGCTTCCGCAAAACTTTACAGCTTTATGTACTTTAGTACTTTAATGTTTTATATTATTGTAGTAACAGCATTTTTATCACTCATAGTTCCTAAAGTAATTAGCGAAAAAGAAAAAAGGAGTAATGCTCTTTTTTCTTTCCTGTATATATTTGGGGTGCTTTGGTATAACGGAAGTAACCCTCCAATACCAATAGCCTATTACTTAGTTAAATATCTACCATTTTCTATACTAAGGAGTACTGTTCATATGTGGGTTCCAGTTACGATCAGTTTATCGGTTTTGGTAGGATATTTTATGTCTTTTATGAGGAATCGTAATCGATACATGTACACATTGTTTGCTGCTATTCTTTTATTGTTACTATTTGTTAAAATTGTTTCTCCTGTTATTTTAGATGGAACATTCTTCGGGACATCTCCAAATATTCAACTTCTAAAAGAATACGAAGAAACGATTGCCTACTTCCATTCTGAATTAGGTAGCGAGTTTTTTAGGATCTTCATACCGAAAACTCAAGGCTTAATTCATTATTCTTGGGCTATGAATAATGCGTATGAAAACAACATCTTTACTTCATATTGGGTTCCAAATGTTCACCTTCTAGGTACTGCAAAAGTACCTCCATTGTTGGTCGTAGCTTCTTACTTTGATGCTCCGCTTAACAGTAACTACTCTGAAGTTATTCCAACGCTTCTAGGAATAATGAACATAAAGTATGTTGTTTTAGATAAAAACATAGTTGAAGTGAAAGATAACGTTAAAATACTTTCTGAGAAAGCTTTAGACAGTTTAGGACCACCAGTTAAATCAATTGGAAACATAACGTTGTATGAAAATCCTTACTTTCTTCCTTTGGTTTATATTCCGTCTCAAGTTATTTTAGTAAATTCAACAGATCAGCAATCATTTTGTAAAGCAATTTTAAGTGCAACTACAAATAAAGTTGTACTTATCGACGATAATAAGACTTTTAATGAGCTGAAGCCTTACCTTA
>Ga0080004_1115296_pt1 | contig 13313 bp, 16 predicted proteins | sample WasSprMetagenome_FD_69207 | JGI IMG/M metagenome (GOLD analysis project Ga0080004, IMG submission 69207) | Sulfidic aquatic microbial communities from Washburn Spring, Yellowstone National Park, USA - WS (SPADES assembly) (version 2) | ecosystem: Environmental > Aquatic > Thermal springs > Hot... | reverse complement strand
GTTTTTGTTTGAAGCTATAGTGATTTCTCTTTTGGGAGGTTTAACAGGAATTTTGATCAACTTTGGAGTTTCTAAATTTTTGAATGCCTTAGTTAATACTTTAGCAAAAGCTCTTGGAGGAGAAGCTGTAACTCTTTTTTACACTCCTCTTTGGTTTTTAATTTTTATTATCGTCTTTTCAGTTTTAGTTGGCATTTTCTCTGGAATTTTCCCTGCAAGGAGGGGAGCAAAAATGGATCCTTTAGAAGCTTTAAGGTACAAATGAGCTTTTAAATTCCTTCTTCTTTGAGTTTTTCGAAAAGCTCTCTTTGTTTTTTGGTTAAAGTCTTTGGAATCAAAACTTTTACTTTAAAATACAAATCTCCTCTTTCTCTTTTGCCAAATTTTGGAAGACCTCTTTTTGGAATTTTGAAAATTTCGCCATCTTCTGTTCCAGCTGGAATTTTAAAAATTAATTTTTCTTTCTCTAAAGTTGGAACTTCAACTTCACCTCCCAAAACTGCAACGCTCAATGGAATTTTTATTGTAGTAAAAAGATCGTTTCCTTTTCTTTCAAAGATAGGATGCTTTTTGACATAAATTTTAATATACAAATCTCCAGGAGGTCCTCCTCTCTTTCCCGCATCTCCTTTGTGTGGGATTTTCAATTCTTGCAAATGGTCTACTCCAGGAGGAATGAAAATTTCGATTTCTTCTTCCCCTTTTACTCTTCCTTCACCATGGCAAACTTGACAAGGAGTTTCTGGAACAAATCCTTCGCCTTTGCATTGAGGGCAAACGGTAGTTTTTGTAATTTGTCCAAAAAAAGTAGTTTTAATTTGTTTTACTTTTCCCGTACCTCCGCACATTGGGCATTTTATTATTTTCGTTCCAGGTTCAGCTCCTGTTCCCGCACATCTTTGACACTTTAACCACTTTTGCAACAAAAATCTTTCTTTTTTTCCTTTTAAAACATCTTCTAAAGTAACTTCAACTCCAACTTCAACATCAGACCCTCTTTTTGGCTCTCTTTTTCTTGAAGGACCAAAATCAAAACCAAAATCAAAGAAATCTTTTAATAAATCCTCTAAATCTTCAAACTCAACGGAAAAAGGCGACCTGAAAAACCATTCAAAATCAGGCTGAGCTTGAGCTTTTTCTCCTTCAAAAACTTCCCCGTACATATCGTACATTCTTCTCTTTTCAGGATCAGATAAAACTTGATAAGCCTCGTTTATCTCTTTAAATTTTTCAGGATCTCCTCCTTTGTCTGGATGGTACTTGTGAGCTAATCTATAATAAGCTTTTTTGATTTCCTCTGGTGAGGCGTCCCTTGGAACTCCTAAAATTTTGTAGTAATCTTTTTTCTTCATTATTTAAATTTTACCAAACTTTTATTGATTTTCCTGAGATTGAAAACCACGGTACATTTCCATTCCGATTTTTTGTAAAACTTGAGAAAGCTCTTCGATTTTTCTTTTTATTTCTTCAATGTCATTTGATTCTTCTTTAACTTTCTTTAACTCTTCAATTTTCTCTTGAAGTTCTTTCTTTAATGCTTCAGAAATTTTCCCTTCAGCTTCTCTCAAAGACTTTTCTGCCACATAAATTAAATTGTCAGCTTGATTTTTTGTTTCTGCCAACTCTCTCTTTTTCCTATCTTCTTCAGCATACATTTCAGCTTCTCTTTTCATTCTTTCTATTTCTTCTTTCGAAAGACCAATAGATCCTGTAATTCTTACTGTCTGAGATCTTCCTGTAGCTTTATCCTTTGCGGTTACAGTTAAAATTCCGTTAGCGTCAACGTCAAAAGTGACTTCAATTTGAGGCACCCCTCTTGGTGCTGGCGGTATTCCATCTAAAATAAACCTTGCTAAAGATCTACAGTCTTTTGCCATCGGTCTTTCACCTTGCAAAACATGAATTTCTACTGAAGTTTGATTGTCAGCAGCAGTAGTGAAAATTTGAGTTTTCGAAGTAGGAATAGTAGTGTTTTTTGGAATCATTATTGTGTTTATACCTCCCAAAGTTTCAATTCCCAAAGACAAAGGCAAAACATCCAAAAGCAAAACCGACCTAATTTCACCCTCTGGAGCTCTTTTTTCTATTTGAGCTAACAAAATTTCAGCTTCAATCGCAGCTCCCATTGCTACCACTTCTTCAGGGTTAATGGATTTGTTTGGTTCTTTTCCAAAAAAGTCTCTTACTGCTTCCCTTACTTGAGGAATTAAAGTCGTCCCTCCAACTAAAACTATTTCGTCAATTTGATGTTTTTCTAACTTTGCCTCTTTTAAAGTAATTTCCACTCTTTCTAACGATTTTTCGACCAAATCTCTTGTCATTTGTTCAAATTGAGCTCTAGTAATTTTATAAAGCAAATGTTTTGGTCCTTCTGGAGTAGAAGTAATAAAGGGCAAATTAATTTCAGTTTCCAAAAGAGAAGAAAGTTCAATTTTTGCATTTTCTGCAGCTTCTTTTATTCTTTGCAAAGCCAAAGGGTCTTTTGAAAGGTCAATTCCTTCTTCTTTTTTAAACCTTTCAATTATCCAATTGACAATTCTTTGATCAAAATCTTGACCACCCAAGTGCGCTTCACCTCCTGTCGCAATTACTTCTACTGTATCTGGAGCAATTTCCAAAATGGTAACATCGAAAGTTCCCCCTCCAAAATCATAAACTAAAACTTTTTTAGGTTCTTTTTTACCAAGTCCATAAGCTAAAGCTGCTGCTGTAGGTTCGTTAATAATTCTCAAAACTTTAAAGCCTGCAATCTCTCCTGCAGCTTGAGTTGCTTTTCTTTGAGAATCGTCAAAATTTGCAGGGCAAGTGATAACCGCGTATTCAAATTTTTCTCCAAATTTTTCTTCTGCATCCAATTTTAACTTTTGAAGTATCATCGCAGAAATTTCAATCGGGGTATACCATCTATCTCCCATTTTAACTTCAACCCCTCCATCATGTCTTCTTCTTGTTTCGTATGGTAATAATTTCAATTCTTTTTGAACTTCGGGATCATCATATCTTCTTCCAATAAATCTTTTCACTCCAAAAATAGTATTTTTTGGATTAGTAACAGCTTGCCTTTTTGCCAAAATTCCAACCAATCTTTCTCCTGTTTTTGAAATTGCAACTATCGAAGGAGTTAAAATAGAACCTTCTCTGTTTTCAATGCATTGAGGTTTCCCCCCAACGATCGTTGCCATTTTTGAAATTGTAGTTCCAAGATCAATTCCCAAAGCCCTCATACAATTTTAATTTTAAAAAATTTTCGTAAAAATTCAAGCAATTTCATTTGACAAAAAATAAAAAATTTGCTATTTTGAGAAAAATCAAAAATAAAAAAGGAGGTGAAAAAAATGGATGAAATCGAAAGACTTTGGAATCCAGAAGTAAAATTAATTTCGATCACTCCAAATGCTGAAGAACTCATTGAAAAAGCCTATCGCAATTGCTATCAATCTAAGCCAGCCGAAACTCCAGAAGAAAGACGGAATTTTATTAAAAAGTGCATCAAAAGAGGCCATTTATCTCCCCTAGAATTTGCAGAAGCAACATTCGAAATTGTAGGGTCGAGAGTTTTTACTCATCAATTAGTAAGGCATCGGCTGGCAAGTTACGCTCAAGAAAGTCAAAGATACGTGAAAGTGGAAGATCCAAGTTATATTGTTATTCCTCCGAAAATTCAAGAGAACACAAAAACCTTGGATATTTTTTTGGAAGCGATTGCAAAAGCCTTCGAAGCTTATGTTGCCCTTTTGAATTTAGGAATCAAAAAAGAAGACGCAAGATACGTTTTACCCCAAGCTACAAAAAGTAAGATTTTCGCGAAAATGAATTTTAGAGCTTGGAGGCATTTCTTAAAGCTAAGATGCGACAAAACCGCTCAATGGGAAATTCGAGAGATCGCAACGAGAATTCTCCAAATTCTTTATGAGGATGCTCCTTCTGTGTTTGAAGATCTTTACCAAAAATTCATCCTTAATGAAGGCGAAGGTGAACTTTGGACAGAAAGAGATTAGAGATTAAAAATTTTTTAAGGCCAGTTGCGATTGCGACTGGCCTTTTTTCGTAGTTTTTAGTATCATTAAAAATGATCAAAAACCCTTACAAAGGAAAATTCATCGTTTTTGACTCTTTAGATGGAGCAGGGAATTCGACTCAAGTTAAACTTCTGGCAGATTATTTAAACAAAATTGGAAAGAAAACTCACATTACAAAAGAACCAACTTCTTACTTGATTGGAGGTTTAATTAAAAGCCAGCTCATTCACGATTGGAAATCTTCTCCAGAATGCTTACAGCTTTTGTTTTGCGCTGACAGAGCTTATCATTTAGAAAAAGAAATCATCCCTCTTTTAAAAAAAGGAATAAATGTTATTTCTGACAGATATTTTTTCTCGACGATGGCTTACGGAAATTTGGAAATTAAAGATTTAGATTGGCTGATCGAAATTAACAAAAAATTCATTCTACCGGATTTAACTTTCTTTTTAAAAGTTTCACCAAAAGTTTGCATTCAAAGAATAAAAAAAGACAGGTTCGAAATTACCCTTTTTGAAAAAGAAAAAATTTTAGAAAAAATTTGGAAAAATTACGAGATATTAGCAAAAAAATTTGATAACGTTTATATTATAGAAGGGGAAAGGAAAATTGAAGAAATTGCTGAGGAGATAAGAGAGATTGTTTTGAACAAACTGAAATTTAAAAAGAAAAAGTCAAAAATGAAAATTTAAATTTTCCCTTGCTTTATTTTTTTTAAATTTTTTGCTAAAAATTAAAAAATTATGAAAACAGTCAAACTTGGAGAAATTCAACTTCAAAGTTCTCCTTTGTGCTGTAAAATAAGCGCCAAAGAAAATTTTATTTTAGTAGCAAGCAAAGACAGAAAAGTTAGTTTAATTGAGATTGTGAAAGACAGGCAGGGGAGAGTGATTACTTTTGAATTAAAAAAAGAATGCGAGATTAAAACTGGAGGTTTTGTTAGATGCTGTGATACAGATTCAAACGATGAATTTTTAATTTTTGGCGGGGGAGATAAGAAAATAAGGATAGTAAAGATAGAAAAATCTGAGGAGGGAAGGATTCTAAATGCAAAAGTTGTTAAGGAATTTAAGCTGGAAGGGGAAAAAGGAATTTATTGTTGTAAAATTAGTCCAAAATTTAACTTTTTAGCAATTGGAACAAAAAACGGAACTTTGAAATTGGTGAAAATAAACAAAAAAGAAGAAGAATTTGGACTTGAATTTATCGAAAAAGCTGAAATAAATGTAGGAAAGAAAATTTTATGTTTGGATATTAGTCAAGATGAGAATTTTTTGATTTTTGGAGGAGCAGATTACAAGGTGAGATTGGTAAAAATTGAAAAAGACGAAAAAGGTAACATAACTGAATTGAAAAGTTTTCCTCAAGCAGAGATTGAATTTGGAGGATGGGTAAATTCATGCTATCTTAGCGAAGATTCGAATTTTGCGATAGTTTCAAGTTTGAAAGATCAAAAAATAAGAGCATTTAAAATTGAAAAGAAGAATGACATCAAAATGGAACTTTTACAAGAAACTGAGGTAGACGACAAAACTTTCTTTTGCGAAGTTAGTTTCAATAAAAACTTGATTTTAGTTGCTACAAAGGAGGGATCAATTTCATTTTTCGAAATCAAAAGAGAAAAGGAGACTTTAGAAATTTTGCCAATAGAAAATTCTAAAACCAATCTTGAGAGTAAAATTTCTTGCGTTTCTTTGAGTAAAACTTGCGAATTTTTTGCAATTGGTGATGAAAAAGAAAACAAAATTCAATTGTTCCAAATTGTCGAAAAAACTTAATTTTTAAATTTTAATGAGGCCAGAATCTTTTGAGTTTCAAAGAAAAGAGAAAATTTTAGCTTTTGAACAATTGAAAGAGAAAATTGATCCTTTTTTTAAAGCACACATAAAAGAGTTGAAAGAAAAAGGAGCTCCTTTGAAAGAAGATGGAAGGATTGACATTCAAATTTTTGAAAAAATTTTTGGAAAAAGATTAGTCACTGAACACTTAAATAAAATAGAGAAGTTGAAAGAAAAATTTATTAAGGAGAAAGAAGGAGAGTTTATAGAAATTTTAATTCCTTTAATTTTTAAAGAATGGTTTGAAAGGTTAATAGTTTTGCGAACTTCTGAGTACGATGACTATTACAACAAAGTTGATCACTTGATTTTAGACAAAGAAACTTTAAAAGTTATAGCAGCTGTGGATACTACTTCAGATTGGAGACAAAAAGCAAAAGACCCAAAAATATTAGAAAAAATTAAAAACGGAACTCAAATTTTTTATGGGACTTATTTTACCCAAGAAGGAAAATTTCATTTGGGTTCTTTGAATGAAGTGCCAGTCTTTATTGTAAGTTTTTCTCCGAAAGATTTAATAGAAATTGGAGACAGTTTCTTACAAAGAAAAGAAACCAAAAAATACAAAGAAAACCTTCTTCAAAGTTTAATTTTACAATCAAAAGAATTTCAAAAAATTTGTGTTGAAAAAATGAAAGTTCATTATTCACTTTGTCAAAAAATTTTCGAAGAGTTAAAATAAAAGCCTCACTTTTTACGTTTTAAAAATTTATTTTTCCGCTTGACTGGGTTTCGCAAAAAGAGTAAAATTTTAAATATGGCAAAGTTAGTTGAAAAAAATTTAAAAACGAAAAAAGTAATTTTACCAAGAATGAGTAAAAAAGAATACGAGAAAGCTTGGAGAAATTTTTGGAAATTGATGGATGAAGTAGGTAAGCTTTGGAGGACGAGAAAAACAAGTTTAGAAATTTTGAGAGAAGAAAGAGATTAAATTTTTAAAATGAGGTTTTATTTAGCAAGAAAAATTCATTTGGCAAAAGTAACTAAAGAAGAGCCAAATTACATTGGAAGCATTACCGTAGATGAAGCTTTGGCCAAAAAAGCAGGTTTTGAAAATGGAGAGCTAGTTCACGTTTGGGATTTGAACAACGGAGAAAGAATTGAAACTTACATTATTTTTGGAAAGAAAAATTCAGGAGAAATCATTGTGAACGGTCCTGCGACGAAAAAAATTAAAAAAGGACACAAAATCATTATTGCTGGGTTTGAACTTTCAAAAAAGCCACCAAAACCAAAAATCGTTTTAGTGGACGAAAAAAATAGATTCTTGAGATTTTTAAAATAGCAAATTTTTAGTAGTTTTACCAACGAAGATATAGTTTCTAAAATTTTTTGGTTTTTTTAATTTTTTGAGATTTTAAAGTTTAGAAAAATTTGTTAAAATTAAAACTATGAAAAATATTGCCAAAATTATCGACCATACAAACATAAAAAAGGACGCGAAAAAAGAAGATATTTTGAAAACTTGTGAGGAAGCAAAAAAATACGGATTTAGAGGAGTTTGTGTAAGATTAGAGTGGGTGAAATTAGTAGCAAAGGAATTGAAAGGAACTGGAATAAAAACGATTGCTTTAATTGACCCTCCAATCGGAGATTCACCGCACAAAAAAAGAGTAAAAATGTGCAAAAAAGCAAAAAAAGATGGAGCAGATGAATTGGACGTTGTAATGAACATTGTCGACGCAAAACACGAAAGATGGGAAAAGATTTTGAAGGATTTAAAAGAAATTTGCAAAATTTTGCCAACGAAAGTAATTATTGGTTCTGGTTATTTAACTGATGAAGAAATTATTAAAGCTTCAGAAATTTGTAAAAAAGCAGGAGCAATATGTGTTAAAACTGCAACAGAAAAAGATCCGTTAGGGCATCGAGAATTGAAAGAGAAATTTTATCATTTACAGCTAATGAGAAAGGGAGCTCCAGGACTTTTAATTAAAGCTTCTGGCGGAATTAGAACCTTGAAAGACGTAAAATCTGCAATTAAAGCTGGGGCAGACATTATTGGAACAAGTTCTGGAGTTGAGATAATGAAAGAGCTTCTCAAAAAATAAAAAAATTCATGGAATTTACTCCAAAAATTGGTTTGGAAATTCATGTTGAATTGAAAACAAACTCTAAAATGTTTTGTTCTTGCAGAAACGATCCCGATGAGACGAGACCAAATTTTAACGTTTGTCCAATTTGCTTGGGTCATCCAGGAACTTTACCCGTCATTAATGAGGAAGCAGTAAAAAAAGTAATTAAAACTGGTTTAGCTTTAAATTGCGAAATTTCAGAATACTCTTTTTTTGAAAGAAAAAGCTATTTTTATCCGGATTTACCCAAAGGCTATCAAATTTCTCAGTACTCAACTCCACTTTGCAAAAATGGCTTTTTAGAGATTGATGGAAAGAAAATAAGAATAAGAAGAATTCATTTGGAAGAAGACACAGGAAGGTTAATTCATGAGAAAGATTGTTCATTGGTAGATTTTAACAGAGCTGGAGTTCCTTTGATGGAATTGGTCACAGAACCTGATATTACTTCAGCAAAAGAAGCAAGAAAATTTGCAGAAGAATTACAATTGATTTTGAGATATTTGAATGTTTCTGATGCTAACATGGAAAAAGGACAAATGAGGATTGAGGCAAACGTTTCTCTAATATGCACGAATATGGATAATTCACGAATACACACGAATCTACCCTCGAATATGCACGAATATAATATTCGTGAAAATTCGTGCTCAAATTCGCGTAAATTCGAGAAAAATAAAATTCGTGAAAATTCGCGATTGTTGGGCACAAAAGTAGAAATAAAGAATTTAAACTCTTTCAAAGCAGTAGAAAGAGCAATCATTTATGAAATTAAAAGACAAACAGAAATTTTAAAGAGTGGGGGAGAGGTTGTTCAAGAAACGAGAGGTTGGGATCCAGTAAAAGAAATTACTTTCTCTCAAAGAGAAAAAGAAACAGAAAAAGATTACAGATATTTTCCAGAACCAGATTTGCCACCCTTGAGAATTACAAAAGAAATTTTAGAAGAAATTAAAAGAGAAATGCCAGAATTGCCAAACGAAAAAAGAGAAAGATTGAAAAATGAATACAACCTCAAAGAAGATAAAATCGAAATTTTAATAAGAGACATTCCTCTTTGTAATTATTTTGAAAACTCAGTTTCAGAGTTGAAAAGATGGTTAAGAGACGAATTAAAAAAAGTAGACCCAGAAACTGAATTTTCAGCCATAGAAACTTTAGCAAATTATTTAATCTCAGATTTAAAAGGAATTTTGAAAAGAGAAAATTTAGAGAGCAAAGATTTAAGCTCTCATATTACTCCTGAAAATTTTGCTGAATTTGTGACTTTAGTTTTTACAAAAAAAATTTCCACAAGAGCTGGAAAAGATGTTTTAGAGGAAATGTTTGCAAAAAGAACCGACCCTTCTCAAATTATCGAAGAGAAAGGACTTTATCAAAAATTTAATGAAGAAGAATTGAAAAAAATTGTTGAAGAAGTAATTAAAGAAAATCAAAAAACAGTAGATGATTTTAAAAAAGGAAAAGAAAAAGCAATTCAATTCTTAATCGGTCAAGTGATGAGAAAAACTCAAGGAAAATGCGAACCTAAAGTTGTAGAGGATTTAATAAGAGAAGTATTGATAAAAAAAGAGTAATTTGTTATATTTGAAGAAAAACTCAAAAAAGGAGGTGATAAGATGATAGTAAAAGTTTTGCTCAAAAATGGTACTTTAAAAGCGATTGATTTGGAAACAATTGATATGGATAAGCTGTTTGAATTAATTAAAAATTGTGAAAGAATTGAATTTTCCTCTCTTGAAACGATGATGAACGATGAAAAAATAAAAAGGATAATTAGAGAGGTAGTTAAGAAAGGAATTTTACTCATTCCGGAAAAATGCGATAATGTATGGAGAGTTTACTTATCTTAGAGTTTGTGATTTCCCCCAGAGAAATAAATTAAAAGGAGGTGAGTGAGATGGAAAAAATATTCCCAAAATTAAACTACATCTTTTACAAGGATAAATTAGGATGGCGAAAGGTGGAACGTGAAAATTTTCAAAAACTGCTAGAAAAGCTCAAGAGTGGACAAATTGAAAAAATAGACATTGAATATTTACCGCAAAGCTTCGTAAATAAAATCGTGAGAATCGCTGAGGAAAATGGATTTTGCACGAAATTAAAAGAGTATATATTAATAATTAGTCCTAAAAGACTGGATATTGATGAAAGACTGGATATTGATGATTGGCGCTAAAATACGGAGATAGATATGAAAAAGGAATTTCATTATTATACGGATGAAAAAGGTTGGAAAATTGAAAATTTAGAATTAGAGGAATTATTGCACCTGATAATAGAAAAGAGGATCAAAGAAATAAATCTTACAGGGCTTTCGGAAGATGAAATTAAAAAAATTAAAGAATTCTTAAAAGAAAAGAATTTCAATTTTATGATTAAGGAAAAATACCTTCTTGATCTTGTGAAAAAGAACTTTCTTAAAATTGATTAAAATTTTTTGGGGCGCTTAATTGCGCCCTTCTTATATTTTAGGGTTTGACAAAATAAATGGAGATAAAAAAGAAGCTTTATTGAAATTAGAAAAATTAATGAAGAAATAAAGTAGACAATAGGGCACCACCGTGCGCCCTTTTTTAATTTTTTATAATTTTTTTAAATTTATTTTGCACTTTTTATCGCAAAAAATATCCTTTGGATTGCAGTTAAATTAGTTAAAATTGCAACAAAAATTAAAACAACCATCATCCAATTTGAATTAAAAATTCCCAGAACCAAAGCTAACAAAAATAAAAACAATCTTTCTGTCCGAGACAAAATCCCCCCTTTCAGCTCAGAAACCACTAAATCTTTTTCTTTTGCTGCAGCTTTTGCATAAGTGGTCATTAAAGAACCAAACACAATCAAAAAAATCCAGAATTCTTTTGGCAAAATTATTTTTGGCAAAGGCAAAAACAAAATTCCAAAAAGCAAAATTGCTTCAACGTACCTGTCACAAATTGTGTCCAAATAAGCTCCCAATTTTGTCGAAAGATTTTTGTATCTTGCCACAGCACCATCTATAAAATCTAAAAAAGAAGCAATCAAAAAAAATACTGTTGCAAAAATTAGGTTTTGTTTTACCAAAAAATAAAAAACAAATAAAGAGAAAAAAATCGCCAAAAGAGTATAATGGTTAGGTTTCAAAGACAATAAAGAAAATGTTTTTGCTACCAAAATTTCTATTTTTTTAAATTTTTCTTTGTACAAATCTAACATAGCTATCTTTCTCTTTCTCCTTTTATAAATTCTTCGACCATTTCCCTTGCTTTTTCATCTGTAAATTGTTGAGGAGGGTGTTTCATCAAATAAGCAGAAGCTGAAATCAAGGGTCCCCCAATTTTTCTATCCAAGGCAATCTTTGCCAACCTTATTGCATCAATAACACATCCAGCAGAATTTGGAGAATCTTCAACAGAAAGTCTGAGTTCAAGTTCCACCGGCACATTTCCAAATTTTCTTCCTTCAATTCTGATATAACAAATTTTATTATCTTTTAACCAAGGAATCCAATCTGAAGGACCAATGTGCAAATCATCGTAGCTCAATCTTTTTACTAACTGAGATTCAACAGCTTCTGTCTTTGAAATTTTCTTTGATTTTAGTCTCTCTCGAGAAAGCATGTTAAGAAAATCACAATTTCCACCGAAATTCAATTGATAAGATCTATCAATAATCACTCCTCTTTGGGTAAAAAGATGGCACAAAGTCCTATGAATTATCGTCGCTCCTACCTGACTTTTTATATCATCTCCAATACAAGGTAACCTTCTTTTTTCAAATTTTCTAGCCCATTTTTTGCTTGAAACGATAAAAACTGGAATACAATTAATGAAAGCACAACCCGCTTTTAAAGCACAATTTGCGTAATACTCTGTCGCTTTTTGAGAGCCAACTGGCAAATAATTTATCAAAATTTCAGCCCCAGATTTTTTTAATTCTTTTACTACATCAACTGGTTTTTTATTTGCGACCACAAAAGTTTTATCTTCCGGGTAATCTTTCATGTGAGGAGCTACTCCATCTAAAACAGGTCCCATTTTTACTTTAACTCCCATTTTGGGGATATTTTTACAAAAAACTTTGGTGCAATTTGGAGGAGAAAACATTGCTTCTGAAACATCTTTTCCCACTTTTCTTTTGTCGACATCGAAAACTGCGACAACTTTAATATCAGAAATTTTATACCCTCCCAAAACGTTATGCATTAAACCAGGAACTAAACTTTTTTCATCTTTGACGTTTCTGTAATAATAAAGCCCTTGAATTAAAGCTGAAGCACAATTTCCAAGACCTACAATGGCAATTTTAATTTCTTTTTTCATGATATTTTACAATTATAAAATATTTTACAAAAAGAAAATAAAAAGTCAAGTGATTTTTACTTTCTTTTTTATTTTTGTTTTGTTAAAATTTTTCATTTCATGGAACCAATAGAAAGATTGGAAAAATCAAACACCATCGAAAACCTTTGGGTTTTTGTTCTTTTAATTTTGAAAGAAAAGCCGTCTCATTCTTGGGAAATTTTGAAAGAAATTAAAGAAAAATTTGGTTTCAAGCCAGGATTAATTACTCCTTATAGAGTTTTGTATAGACTTGAAGAAAAAGGGTTTGTAAAGAGCAGATTCAAAGAAAAAAGAAGAGTCTATCAAATTACTGAAAAAGGTTTGAAAGAATTGGAAAAAGCAAAAAATTTTTACAGGAAAATTTTATCATGGCTGGAGAAGAATTAGTTAAATTAGCAAAAAAAGCAGTCGAGGTTTACTTGAGAGAAGGGAAAAAAATTTTGCCACCTGAAAATTTTCCAGAAGAATTTTTAAAAAAGAAAGCTGGGGTTTTTGTAAGTTTGCACAAAATTAAAAACGGACATGAGATTTTGAGAGGTTGCATTGGAACTTATTTGCCAACAAAAGAAAACATAGCTTTAGAAACTATTGAAAACGCAATTTTAGCTGCCACAGAGGACATAAGATTTGAGCCTGTAAAATTAGAAGAATTACCAGAGTTAATTTTTACAGTTTATATTTTAAGTTCGCCTTCTTTAGTAGAAGATATCAAAGAGCTCGATCCAAAAAAATTTGGAATAATTGTCAAATCTTTGCCAATGAAATATGAAGCAGTAAGAGGAGACGAAGTGATATTTGACGGATTTTTGCCAGAAAAGACAGGAATTTTGCTTCCTGATTTGGAAGGAATAGATACGGTAGAAGATCAAATTTTGATTGCTTGTCAAAAAGCAGGAATTGACCCTTTTTCTGAAGATTTTTTAATTTATAAATTTGAAGTTCAAAAATTCAAAGAAAAATGAAAATAGATTTGCATTGCCATACTTTTTTTTCTAAAGATTCGATTTTGTCTTCAAAAAAATTAATAGAAACTGCTAAAAAAAATGGACTTCAAGG
>Ga0080004_1127270_pt1 | contig 13315 bp, 21 predicted proteins | sample WasSprMetagenome_FD_69207 | JGI IMG/M metagenome (GOLD analysis project Ga0080004, IMG submission 69207) | Sulfidic aquatic microbial communities from Washburn Spring, Yellowstone National Park, USA - WS (SPADES assembly) (version 2) | ecosystem: Environmental > Aquatic > Thermal springs > Hot... | reverse complement strand
AGAGGTCAAGGAAATAGTGTTGGACGAATGGGACGAAGGATACCCATATCGCAAGGGTTGCAGAGTTGCAATAATACCATTGTCAATACCAACGATAATCGACCTCTATAGCTACACAGACACCACCGATCTACCCATTAAACGACGTACAGTGTACATCTTCACTTCGAGTGGTTGGAAGAGCGTCGAGGTGTACTGACAAACCCTCTCCTTTCTTTCTTTCTTCTTTACCACCCCTGAGGCCCATGGGGCGCTAGACCTCATGGGCAGGAGGTGGGAAACATGTCTGCATCCGTAGATGAAAGAGTCGAGAAAGTCAAGGAGGTCTTCGAGGAGTTTGCGAAGAAATACGTCGATTTGCTCAACGAGATCGCAGAAGAAGAGACGAAGCTCAGAGAGACGCACTACCCACGCGGTTGCGAGAGGTGTGGAAAGCGCGATAGGTGTGACGAAGAGCAAGAAAAGAAGTGTGAGAAAGAGTTAATTGATCAGCTCAACAAGCTCGACGATGAGCGGGGGATCAGGATCGCAGACCTCTACGATGAGGTGGAGGAAAAACTAAAAGCCTTAGGCTTCGACGAGGTGGAGTTCAACGTCGCCAGCGATAGCAATTGCTACTTCAACTTGCCAGCATACCCCCGAGCGTACAACTACTACCGTATACATGAGTACAACCACGTCGTAGATAAAAAAGCGAAGAAGTGCTACGTTGTTGAGGTCGCATACTCAGAGCTACAGAAGCCTTGGACGACTGAGTATGCCGACCCGCAAATTTCAATCGAGGAGGGCGCGTACTTCGACGAGGACGTGCCGTTCTCCAACACGCTATTCGACAGAATACCTTGGACGGTCATGAGGACAGAGTGGATACACCACATCGAGGGCTTCATGAAGAGGATCGTGGAGGCTGAGCGTGCTGGGAAACTTCTTGAAGAAGTAAAAAAGGTCTACAGCGTGGCCAAGGCGGGCGCATGGGTCTACGACTACGCTCACTTCCTCGAAGCCCTTGAGGAGACGTGCAAGAAGTTCAACATCGACCTGACCTGAGGGATGAGCTATGGGCGAGGAGCTGAAGGCTAGGCTGAAGGCCAAGCTTGACGCGGCCCGCGCTAGGGCCGAGGAGATCTCGCGCACCGCACAGGACATGTACATCACCTTGTCATCCGCCCTGGAGGACGTCGCGAAGCTGCTGGTTCCAGACGAGGCCGAGGCGCTCAAGGTAGCAGAGGTTCTAACCACGAGAGTGCTGAGATGTGCCTTCACTATAATCGACGACTCGAAGGACATAGCCAACATAGTGACGAAGTTGAAGGTAGAGCCGAAGCACCCGCAATAACCTCTCTTTCCTTTCTTCCGCCCCTGAGGCCCGGTCGGCGACAGACCGGCCGGGCAGGAGGTGGGAAGGATGGAGAAAGGAGAGGAGAAGGTGAAGTACAGGCTGAAGCACGGGAGGCAGGTTGCTAGGGCCTTGAAAAAGGAGGGCTTCTTTGTAAAGCGCTACGGGACGACTGCGATAAGGGCTGACAAGGTTGAAAGTATAGAGGGACGCGAAGTTGTGATCAGAGTGGACTACTATTACGATGGTTTCAGGGAGAAGTGCGAGGTTTACGGGGCAGGCGTGCTTAAGAGCGTGAGAGGTGAGGTCACTGGGAAGAAGGTTCTGAAGACGGTTAGAGAGGTCGTGAATGCTATCTCAGTGCTTCTTTCAAGAGTGGACGCAGTTGAGGCAGAGTGCGGCGGTCTCAAGGAGATATGCGGAGAGGTTGAGAGCAGGAAGTTCGAGGACATGATTATTCTCTCCGCTCTCGTACGGGAAAAAGGGAAGAAGGGAAGTGTAGGCGGTCTCAGCTTTATCCTTGGTACGAGGCATGCGATAGCGAGGTTCGATATACAGTTGCCTGCAAAGGAGTACAAGAAGGTTCTGAGGGTTGTGAAGAGGGTTGCAAGGGCAGTCAAGGGTTGCGGTTACGAGTTCTTTGTGAGCTTGGGTGAGCAACGGTGAGCGAAAGAGGGATAGAGCTGGAGATCAACGAGGTGAAGCAACTGATCAAGGAGGCTTGGAGAACAGGGTACCGCGGTTCTTGGTTGTTACTGGGGCCACCGGGGGTTGGAAAAACAGAGGGGATACGACAGCTGTGCGAGGAGCTGGCGAAAGAGGAGGGACTGCAGTTCGTAGTCTACGACGATTCGAAGTTCGACGCAATTATGAGGGAGAGGAGCAAGTACTGGGTTCACGTTGAGTTCGCCGCTTCAATAGCTGAGCCAGCCGACTTCATGGGTATTCCGAGAGAGAGCAACGGGTACACGCGCTACAGACCGCTTGCATGGGTTAAAGCGCTGGCGAGCGGAAAGGGTAGCCTATTTCTTGACGAGATAACAAACGTGCACAGGCCAGATACGCAGAGCGCGATGCTTAGGGTTGTGTTGGAGAGAATGGTTGGCTATACGGCGCTTCACGATGACGTTCTCATAATAGCGGCTGGGAACAAGCAGGAACACTCATCTTTGGCGCTACCGTTAAATGAACCGATGCGAGCTGGTAAGGTTACGATAATCGATGTAAAAGCGCCGTCAGTAAGTTCGTGGATCGAGTACATGGACAGAAGGTACGGAGAAAAGTGGGACAGGAGAGTTGCTGTGTACTTGATGAAGTTCAGCGAGCACTTCTTGGAGACAAAATGGACTGAGGGGTACACTGCCTTAAGATCTCCGAGGGGCTGGACAAAGTTGGCGTTGCTGTCTCATAGGCTTACTAGGGAAGAGTTCGTTCACGCCGTGGCGAGAGGACTGGTAGGAGAGGAGGCTGCAGTCCACTTCTGCGCGTTCTTGAGGATCAAGCCGCCAGAGCTAGAGAAGCTGGAAGCTGACCCGAAGGCGTGGAGTACGCTCTCAGATGATACGAAGTACTTCGTTGTTCTGGAGATAGCAAATAGGAAGCTGAACGCGATAAAGGACTGTCCAAAGTTGCTGACGCATATTGCTGAAAGAGATAGAGAGATGCTCAACTTGCTCATAGTGTTGATACCAGAGAAAGAGAGGACGCAGTTCGTGATGGCTCTGAGGAAGCAACTGCCGCAGGTCTTTCAAGCGCTTCTTAAGAGCGCGATAGTCGTTTCAAAGCTGAGGGCGGGTGATCTTGAATGAGCGACGTGGAGGCGGTAAAGGAAGCACTGAAGAACGTGCGGCTTGCGCTTGCGCGCACAGCTCCACTCTTCTTTTTCCAGCTGTCTTCGCTCAGGATAACGTATGTGCCGAAGTATTCGTATTTGTGCACGCGTTGTGGAGCGCTCGTTGTTTCAGACGCCCTTCACGAGGTAATAGACTGTAAGTGCGGAGGAGACGCGCTTCATTTAGGAGGGGTTTTTATCAACAAAGATGGGTTGTGGTTGTGGAAGGATTGGAATACTGAGACCAACTTTCTAGGTGTAATCAAGCATGAGCTTCTTCACTGGATGCTTCAGCACCCGTTCAGAGGAGAGGTGAAGGTTAGAGAGCTGGTAGCGCGGGGGATAAGGCAGGGAGATGCGAGCATTTTGTTCAATCTAGCCGCAGATGTCAAAGTGAATCAGATGCTGGCTGACGCGGGAGAGCGGCTCACTAGAGTGATCAGTCCTTGGGATGTAGGTTTGAGCTTTGAAGATGTCAGGAAAATGAGTGTGGAGGAGATTCTTGAGCGTCTGATTCAAAAAGACCCGAGGGGTACGGGAGCAGAGGGAACAGCTAGGGTGACTGGAGCTGGAAAGGATGTCGTCTTTTCGAAAGTGCCCGTTCTTTTAAAAGAGGGTGAGAAGCAAGAGGGAGAGGGCGAGGAAGGTGAACAACAGGGATGCGAGGAAAGTGAAGAAGGTTGTGAGGGCGTGGTCGTTCAGGATTGGAAAAAAGAGTTGAAAGAAGCGAGGGCGCAGGGAGAGGAAAAGTTTGCTGAGGCTGTACAGCGTTCAGTTGTGGAGGACATCTTGAGGGCGCGGATGATTTCAGCTGGCACCGCTCATGGAAGCTTGCTTTTGCAGATACAGAGCGAGATCATAAAGCCAGAGGAGCTTGCCTGGTGGATAAAGCTGTACAACACGATCAAGAGCGAGCTAATGAAGACGGTCGTTCAGGACTGGAGCAGGGTGAGCAGGCGGTTTGGGAATGAACTGCCTGGACTGCGGATAATCAGAAAGCCGAGGGTTTACTGCTGTGTTGATGTCTCGGGAAGCGTCTACGGGAGGGAGGAGGTTTACAGGAAGTTCATAGGCGTGATGTTGCAGATAGCGAGAATGGCTGAGGTGTACGCCGTGTTCTGGGACACTGCGCACAGCGAACCAATTAGGGTGATAAATGAGGACGATCTGCGGTGCAAGGTGGAGATTCAAAAGATAAGCGGTGGAGGAGGGACGATGGTCACCTGTCTCAGGGATATCTTCGAGAAGAAGGCTAAAGCTGGCGACTTCGTGGTCTTGCTCACGGATGGGTACTTCTATGAGAGCTACTATGACGTGAAGGCGATGGTTGATAAGTGCAAGGCGTTCACGGTTCTCTGCTGGAGCGATAAGGACTGGGAGTGCTTCAAGGTCAGGATAAAGGTGGAGGTGAGAGGATGATCGACAGCTTCAGGTATGGAGAAGCTGAGTATCATTACATGACGTACGGTGAGTGGAAGAGGGTGTGCAGACAGGGTAGAGCGAGGGACTACAGTTACGTCCTTTATCTTGGACTTAGACCGTTGAGAGAGGTTGAGTTTCCAGGGGTGGTGGTGCGAGGAGAGAGGGTACCACATGGAGATGTAACGGTGACGTGGAAGAGGAAACTGATCGTTTTGATTGAGGAATCGAAGAGAGTCATGAAGGGAGAGAAGGAGGTGGTTGGGGTGGTGTGCGACGAGACGAGGTGCTTGTTCTGGAAGGTGATGAAGTTGCTGGCGGAGACGAGAGTGATGCTAGAGAGCGTGGATGCTGAGGCTTCGCTGTTGTTCACGCGCAGAAAAGATAGGTGTGCGCTTCTCTGCGTAAAGAGGGGGACGAAAGAGTGTGAGTTCACGTTGTGCGACGGGATTGCGCTCTTCGATACGCGGTTCTGGTCTATTGTAGTTCCGATCGACGTGTGCTTCATGAAGCCGTATGGAGTGTGCCTGAGCGATGCGATTGATTCGTGGGAGAGGTGCTTGCGCACTCACGTCTTTGAAGAAAAGATTGCGGAGGCGATAGCAAATGGTGTATGAAGAAGAGGAGGCGATAAAGGAGCTGAGGGGGTTGCTATGAGGGCGGCGGTTGCGGTCTCGATTTGCCTGCTCTTCATAGCAGTTGCGTTCTCTGTGGTCTACTTCCTTGCTGAGCTGAACATCGAAGCGTTCAGGGAGCACGGGGTGCTGAGCATAGAGGGAGTGGTTGCGACAACAGTGTTTTGCATCGGCTTCATTATTGTCACGTTTGTTTTGTTAATTGCGATAGCTGTGGTTCTTACTTTAGCTGGAGGTGATTCTGGATGAGTTTGAGCTGGTGGATAGCTGAGGAGGGCTACAGAGGAAGCGTAAGGCCTCTGGGAGGAGAGAGGGAAGTCAAGATATACGCGCTATCTTTGGATTCGTTCGATAGGCTGGTGGGGAAAGGATTGAGAGGTACGTGGCTGGGTGGTGATGCTGACTTCATTTACATAGGTTCGAAGAACAGGGTACTCTTTGATCCCAGCAGGTGTCTGACGATATATCACAGGAAAACGCCGGTTCTCCACTACTTCTTTAAGCGCTACATTATCAGCGAGCTTTATAATGAGTACTGCGAAATCAGGAATAACCATCTTTTGAGGCGTTACTTTGTTGTCTGCGACTGTAGCGGAAAGGAGGCGAGGAGGTGTGCGCGGTTTGTTGTTGCAGATTTTCTGCTGTGGATGTTCGGAGGACAGAAGCTGACCGATATCGAGAAGCAGGTGATCGAGCTTCTCGGAATGAAGGCAAGGGAAAGGTATTGGTTTGAGACGGAGAACTTCTTTATTGATTTCGAAGAGCTGGAGAAAGTAGTAGGCTGGCCGCAAAGCGTGCCACGTTCGGTGGCTGGATGGGTGTACAAGAGGGAGGCAAATGCGAAAAGAGAAAGCGGGATATTCGAGGAAAAGAGGGTACCGCTCTTCGTCTTCTTTATGGATCTCGAAAGTGGAGCAAAATGTATGTATCCGAGGATAAGCAGTGAGTTGATGGATCAGCTGGTCGCGGAGCTGGTGGTGAATGCTTAGCGATAAAGAGCTCACCAAAATGATTGAGGAGATCAGGAGGGCCTATCTGAGGCGAGACGAGAAGTACCCAGAGTTGCTTGCTGAGCTCTGGCTTCTCGTAAAGGTGAAGGGTCTTGCGTCTAGAGGGGCTACAAACGAGCTTCTCAACATCTTGAGGAGAGAGATGACGCTGAGCCCTGTACCGCTTCCACCGTATTTGCGAGCTTGGTTGTACAAAGAGAAGCTCGATCTCGACAAGGAAAACGAGTTGAGGTTCTTGATTCTCAAATATGCTGAGGGGAGGACGAGCTGGATAGACAGGGGGAGGATTAGGAGGTTTTCTAGGGAAGTGAAGCTGGAAGGGATTTGGAGGGAGCTGGCCGAGAAGGCTCAGAAGGAATAAAAGGGGGAGATGGTGTACAGAGTGCTCTGAGGAGCTGTGAACGCGGAAAAAGTTGCGCGTGAGTTGCTGATCGAGGAGTGCAAGTCGAAGCCGAACGAGAAAGTGCTTTTCGCAGGGCGCGTCTTCACGTATGCGGAGCTGGCTCAGGCTCTAGAGGGGAGAGAGGTTTCAGCGTTCGATGCGTTTCGCTTCACGTATGTGAGGAAGTGTGCTGAGAGCTTGGTTCAGAGCCTGAAGAAGATTCTGGAGAGGTGAGAGTGTGTCAGAACAAAGGAATGTAGCTGTTGTGGTAGCTCCGAAATTCGATCTAGCGACGGAGCACTCTTACAGCTGGAGCAGGGAGGTAGTTGACGTTCTGCGCAGTTATGGATACGAGGTCGTGGATATCGGAGGAAGGCCTGTCAGCAGGAGTGAGGTGACCGACGCTCTTCTCAGGAATACGGGAGCGCTTTACGTGCACTACGATCATGGGAGCGAGTGGGCGCACTGGGGTAGTCAAGTAGAGCCAGTTGTTGATCTGTGGAACGTTGATTTGCTGTCCGGGAGAGAGGTTTACTGCATGAACTGCGAGTCCGCTCGCCTTCTTGGAGTTGAGGCAATTAAGAGGGGCTGTCTCGCGTACTGGGGTTACAGGGACGTGTTCGTGTTCACGAGTGATGCTGTTGCTGATTTTAAAGAGTTTGCGAACGCGGGAATAAAGAGGCGTCTGTCTGGCCTTTCTTGGAAGGAAGCGTTGAACGAGGTAAAGAAGCTCGGCGTCTCTCTGAGCGAGAAGCTGTTTAGTGAAGGGAAGTTTGTGGCCGCGTCTGCTATACAACACGACACTGACGTTCTTGTATGCTACGAGAAGGGAGACGAGATTGGTAATCCAGAGGAGAAGCCTTGGTGGCGCAGGTTAGTAGAGTGGATTGGGAGGTTAATAGAGAGGATCAGGAGGTGGATACGTTGTTGAGCGACGAGTGGTTGTTGCGTCGCTGTCTTGACCTCAGGAGAGAGAAGGATAGGAAGCGCGCTCTGGTCTTCGACGGAGTTGGGAAGTACTACAGGGTGTGCAATTTCTGTGGCAGAGTCGATATCGTGTTCCCCGTTCATTCTTTGAATTTGTGCCCGCGATGCCTGAAGAAAGGAAGGTGGAGGCCAGAGGAGGTGCAGATCTGGGGCGGAGGTATCTGTGATATGTGCGGGGTGCTGGCAGTTGGAGCTATAGCTCACATCGCAACGGCGTACGCGTGCTTCAAGTGTCTGTGGTACGGTCTTGGAAAGCACAGCGGCGCTCTCAGACCGGGAGGGACGCACATATGCTGAGGTTCTTTAAGAGAAAGCGGAAGAGGGTTTTGCATTTTCGTAACATGATACCTCGCGGAGATTACGTTCTCGTTGAGATGGATGCGAAGGAGTTTGATGAATTTGCGGAAGAGGAGGGGGCTGTCGTTTATGAGTATGAGGGTGAGGAGTACATGCCTGTCGCCACTGCTGTTGGCCCATTCTTAATCAAAAAAGTTAAGAAGGGGGAGAATCAAAATAGGGATGTGGGTGCGTTCTATGTCCCAAGATCTGGAAGTAAAAGAGCAAGATAAGCCGTTTGTGTTAGCGTTGATTAGCGCGGGCATCTTAGTTTTGCTGATAGTGATTACGGGCGTTGCCGCGCTCTGGGGGAACAGAGACGCGGTTCAGGTCATGCTCGACGTCATGAAGTTTTTGTTTCCGTTGATTACTATGGCTTGGAGCTTCTATTTGGGTAAGAAGACGGGTGGTTAAGAATGAGCGCGGTGCTTTACTGCGATGTTTCGGATGTGGAGCGTATTTTGGGGTTGCCGAGGGGTTATTTCACGGAGACGACCACGCCCAGCTTTGAGGACGTGCGCTCGATAATCTCACAGGTGTGCGAGTATATCGATAGGCGCTGTCATTTTGCGTGGAGGGAGAGGTGGGCTAACGACGGGAGGTATGAGTATCACACTGTCGGCAGGATAGCGCCGAGGGGGACGTGGTTTGTGTGGCTTGGATATCCGATTTACCTCAATTACAGGAAGGTAAGGAAGTTCGATAAAAGCAGGGGGGATGCGTTCGAGTTCTTTAACGGGAATGAGTGGGAGGACTGGCTGACCACTAGACAAGAGGGAAGAGACTACTGGGTGGATTACGACGGCGGGATTGTTTATCTGCGCGGTCTCTGGGCGTATCTCGGGATAAAGGAGTTCGCTGTGCGGTTCAGGTATCGGTACGGGGAGACGAGCGTGCCAGAGGATATCAAGCTGGCGGCGGCCTATCTGACAGCCGCTCACCTGATCACGATTTCAGACCGCATCTTCTTGTTGCCAGAGGGAGGTACAAACATCATTAACGCGGCCGAGAAGGTGGAGCGCTTCACGGAAATTGCTGAGCGGATTCTCGATAGGTGGCAGGAGTATGTGGTGGTCGAGTAGTGTCGATGCATGTGGACGTTTCAAGCGTGGACAGAGCACTGAAGCGTTGGTGGAAGACGATTATCGTGAACCTGACGCAGGAGGTCAGAATGGAGATCATTTTGCAGGATTTGATTTTCACGGGGCGGATGCTTGGAAGCATAAAGGTGAAGACGGTAGTCCCGAAGAGGGAGTACAGGGTAATAGTGGACGTTCCATACGCGAGCACTCTTGAGCGGGGCAGGAAGCACGTTTACGCCGATGTGAGGAGGCTGACCGAGTGGGTGATGTGTAAGAAGGGAGAGAGCTACGAGAAAGCGAAGAGGTCTGCTTGGGCTATAGCTACGAAGCTCGCTAGAGAAGGCATAAGAGGGCGATATTTTATAAGGAAGGCGGTCAGGCGCTTCTTGAGGAGGTACAGGGCGAGGACGAGAACATGATAGACGAGGACTTGAAGGCGATGCTGAGTAATAATTGGGATGAGACTGTGGTGGATAGGCCGCGAATAGTTTTAGCACGTGAGGTCAGGATGATTGATTTGCAGGCTGGAGACATCATAGTTATAGATGCCCCAACAGAGGAGGAGGAGTTCTTCGGGATAGGAGCGAGGGATTATTTGAAGAGAGCTAGGTGTGCGCTTCACATAAGGACGAGTGTTGGAGCGGAGCGGGCAGAGAAGATGCTTCAGGTGGTGCGCTCGGTTCTCAGGAAAAAGGAGAACTGGAGTGGCTGGGCGTTGTTGCGGTTTGTCGCTCTTGAAAGCTTGATGGATAGGGAGAAGAAGATTTACAGCTTTACGGCGGAGGTGGAGGCGATGAAAAGTGAGAGCGTTTAAATATTTCGCCTGTCAGTCTTGTGGTGGTGAATTATGAGAACGGGTGCATTTGCGTATCTGAGGTACGGGTGGGAGTCGAGCTTTGGAAGCGGAGCTACGACGCGAGATAAGGTCTTCTGCAGGGGGCAGAGAGTAACTGCGTTGGGTGATCGCCACAATTTGCAGGTGATACATGAGCTGGGTTATCGAGAGGCGAAGGGCTGGGCGTATAAGCAGTTTGAGGGAACGATTTCAGTTGAGGGCATTCTTTCCAATCCTTGGTGGATTAGGGCGTTGATGGGTGCAGTGAGCACTAGTGGGACAGGGCCCTATACGCACACGTTCACGAAGGCAAACACGCTTCCAAGCATGGAGATTGAAGTCGGTTTTCAGGGAGAGGGAGGGAATGTAGTTCAGTTGCTCAGGGGCGCCTGTATAAACAGCGCGACGATCTCGACTGCGGTAGGAGAGATGGTGGCTCTGAGGCTGGATATCTGGTACGGGAGCAGGGTGAGCGGTTCAACGCTTTCGTCTGCTATTGTTGACAGCTTTGCTCCGTTCACGATGGCGCACGCTTTCTTGGAGATACCGAGCGGGACTGTGATAGGAGAAGTCCAGAACTTGGAGATAACGATCACGAACAACTTGTTCAGGCTGTATGAGATAGGCGATTACGTGCAGAAGGGCGCTCCGCCACAGGCGTTTGAAGCTACTGGCAGGATGGTGGTGGCTCTCAAGGATGCAAGCATGATTAATTGGGTGCGCGGTTCGCAGAGCAGTGGGAGGATAAGGATTCAGTCGGCGACAGACAACATCATAAGGATAAACATGGCTGATCTGCTGTTCGAGGAGTGGAGCCTGCCGGTTGAAGCGAACGCACCGGTGTTGCTGGAGCTACCGTTCAGGGCCAGAGACATCACGAGCATAGAAGCCGTGAACAACGTGTCAACACCGCCGTAGGGAGGTGATTGATGTGCCTGTCACGAAGACTGTTAAGATAATTTGGGAAGGGAAAGAGGCGGAGGTTGTCTTGAAGAAGCTGACGTGGGGAGAGCTGAACGACATCATGAGGCAGAGCGTGGGGAAAATACGGATGATTGGTTCGGAGACGCCTGCAGTTGAGTTCGATATGTTCACGTTCAGGGAGCTGTTGCTTTTGAAGAGCATAGTGTCCGCACCCTTCAAGGTGGATATAGAGACGATACGCGGTCTCGATCCAGAGGTCGCAGATAAGTTGCTGGCAGAGGCTCTGGCGCTCAATCCCTTTCGCGCAATCATCTAGAATTAGCGAGCCGTTGGATTACGCCGAGACAGTGTACGTTGCGTGCGCTCTCTTCTTTGGCTGGAAGCCGAAGGACGTTGATGAAATGGAAGCGGATTTCGTGCTGAAACTGTTAAATATTGCGTCTAAGCAAATCTTGGGAGGAGAGGATAGATGGCGACAGCTGGCGATGATTACTCGATAAGGATCAGGCTAGTCTTGGACGATGTAGAGAGGAAGCTGGCAGATGCGGTCAGGAAGGTATCTCCGATAGTGAGGGAGGTGTTTCTCGGCGTTGTTGATATTTTTGCTCCCGAGCTGTCCGTGCTTCTTGATGCTGTGAGAGCACAGGCTAAGCAGATACTGGAAACGGTGAGGATGTGGAGGAGGCGAGAGGTAGAAGAGCAGAAAACCGAGGTCGAGGAGACGAAGAGAGAGGGCGAGACATTTGTTGAGAGGATGCAGAGACGGTTAGGCATTGCTAGAGAGGAGGCGGGCGGGGCTGTAGGAGCGGCTGTAGGAACTGGAGCAATTGTGATCGTAGCGATTCAATCGGCTATTCAGCTCATCAAGCAGATTCTCGATTACCTGAAGAGGATAAGCCCGCTTCTCGGGGCTATGTTCAGATTGATAGAGACGAGCATAACGTTGTTGCTGAAGCCGATTGCTGACTTTATCGCGTACCTGCTGAAGCCGATAATCGTGCTCTTTTACAGATACGTGGTTGTGCCGTTTTACAGGACTGTGATGCCGTATATTGTGAAGTTTGGAAAGGCGTGGGATGAGCTTCTTTCAAATTTTGTGCGCGGTATTGGCCCCGCAGTTCTTGATGCTCTTAACTTTATTGCGGATGTGATTCTCGGAGTGAAAAAACTGATTGAAATGATAGACGAGGGAATAAAGAGCTTGGTGAGGTTTTTTGGAGGAGAGAAGGCTGTTGAGAGTCTAGAAGAGACAAGAGATGTTCTGGCAAAGACGCCTGAGAAGTTTGAGGAGATAAGCAGACAGGTGATGGATGCGTTTGCTAAAGTACCTGAGAAATTTGGGGAGATAGCTTCGCAAGTTTTCAAGCCCGTGATCGACTTCTTTAGCTGGGTGGGTGGAGGGTTCAGACATTTCTTTGGTTTCCAGTGGGGTGGGGTAGTCCCCTTCACGGGATTTTACAGGCTTCACGCAGGGGAGAGAGTGATTCCACCTTGGGTGCCGCAGGTCGTCTATGTGTATCCGAGAATCGAGATAGGAAGCGTAAGTGTAGGAGACGCAAGGGATATGCTCAGGCTGGAGGAGAGGATAAACAGAGCGATAGCTGACGCGCTCAGGAGGAGGTACTGAGATGCCCGCGTGGACGATCACTTACGATAGCACGTCGATCACGATTCCCAGACTACCAGAGCGGGTGGAAGTAAGGAGGAGCGCGGACGTGACTGTGCTCACTCTACCGGGCTTCGATCCGATCATAACGAGCATGGGTGTTCAGTCTCACGACCTTGTTGTTCAGGGGACTCTTTACGAGAACGAGCTATCCGTGCTGAGCTCGCTTCTCGGAGCAGTCTATAAGGCGGTAAGCGTGAGTGGTCTGGGCAGTCCTTATGATGGGCAGTACGTTCTGCAGGAGGTTGACTGGACGCATCAGGTGCCGAACGTTTACAGCTACACGCTTCACTTCGTGAAAGGTAGCGAGCTGATTGCTCTGTAGGTGGTTTAGATGAGCTGGGTGATTCAATACTTTGATGGGACGAACTGGGTACAGAAGAGCGACGCCGTCTTGAAGTACATAATGCAGGAGCTGAACGGTCACGAGGAAGCGGTCTTCTTGATACCGAACACGAGCAGTAACAGGAATTTCGTCTCTGTGGATAGGAGAGTGCGGATCAGCTTCAGGGGTACGGTGGTTTTCGTAGGGAAGATGTGTGCTTACAAGTTGAGGAGGGAGGAGATTGAGTGCGTCGTTTACAACGAGTGCTACGAGATAATGAAGGCGAGGGTTCACAGCGGTAGCTACACGAGTGCTCCTGCCAGCAACGTTCTTGCGGCGATTTGTAACAGTGCGGGGGTTGTTGCTGGTTCATGTCCTGCGACTTCTGTTTCGTTGCGGTTCGACAGGACTCCCTGTTATGACGCGGCGGTTCATTTAGCGAGCGCTCTCGGAAAGGATTTCTGGGGAGACTACGATGCGAGCGGGAATCCGCGGTTCAACATAGGAGACAGGGTGAACAGCTCTCCGTATCCGAGCGTCACCGTCC
>Ga0080004_1233532_pt1 | contig 13318 bp, 10 predicted proteins | sample WasSprMetagenome_FD_69207 | JGI IMG/M metagenome (GOLD analysis project Ga0080004, IMG submission 69207) | Sulfidic aquatic microbial communities from Washburn Spring, Yellowstone National Park, USA - WS (SPADES assembly) (version 2) | ecosystem: Environmental > Aquatic > Thermal springs > Hot... | reverse complement strand
TGATTTGTCCTTGAGAAACCTGCTCCCCAGGAGAAACAAAAATTGTTTGCAAGTGCCCATACATTGTCACAACTCCGTTTGGATGCAAAATTTTAACATAATTTCCTGCTGTCCTATTCCACCCTGCCTTCAAAACAGTACCGCCAGCAGCAGCCAAAATCGGTTCCCCGCACTTTCCGTTTGAAAAATCTACTGCGTTATACCAGTGAAGCCCTTGAGTAATCCTGCAACCACCGGCAACAGGGCAAATGAAATAACCCTGGGCCAAAGGAGTTAAGGGCTGAGGAGTAGGTTTTGGAGATGGCATTTTCCCACCAGGAATTATTAAAATGTCGCCAATGTAAATATCGTCTGGGCTTTCAAGTTCATTAAAAGAAATAATATCTTCAATTTTTGCCTGATATTTTTTCGCAATTTCAGAAAGAGTATCTCCTGCTTTCACTTCGTGCAAAACCCCATCTACTGGTAAAATTATCAATTTTTGCCCTGGCTTAATGACTGAGTTTTTGTCTAGGTTGTTTGCCCACAAAATAGTTTCTAAAGAAATTCCGAATTTTTGAGAAATTGAAAAGAGGGTATCTCCCTCCTCTACAATGTATTCTTGAATTTCCTTTCTTTGTGTTGGTTCTTCAACAATTGTTCCCAAAACTTTTCCGCTAACGAATGCTGGTGGCAAAGAAAATTTCAAGGAATTCTCATTAACAAAAATAAATTCTGGTAAATTCTGCCAGGTCTTTGAAAATGCAAAAGGATTTTGGGAATAAAACTCTTTTCCTGTTTTTATTTCTTCCTTTTTCGATTTTAAAATAAAAAAGGAAATAAGAATTAGGGAAGCCAAAATTAAAATTTTTTTCCATCTATTCATTTTCTTTATTTTCTAACTTTTAAAAAATTATGTCAAGCTTGAAGGAAATTTTAAGAAAATATGAAACTTTCCCGATAAAAAGATTTGGGCAGAATTTTTTGATTGATAAAAACGTTTTAAGGAAAATTTTAGAAGCAGCTGAACTTTCGAAAGAAGATGTAGTTTTAGAGGTTGGTTCTGGAATTGGAAATTTGACGATTGAATTAGCAAAAAGAGTAAAAAAAGTAATTGCGGTTGAAAAGGATAAAAGAATGATTGAGATTTTAAAAGAAATTTTAAGAAATTTCAAAAACGTTGAAATAATAGAGGGGGATGTTAGGGAAATAATTTGTGCAATCGTTGAAAAGATAGCCAAAGATTACAAAGTGGTGGCAAACATTCCCTATTATTTAACTTCACATTTAATCAGGAAACTTTTGGAATTGGAAAAGAAACCAAAATTGATGGTTTTAATGGTTCAAAAAGAGGTCGCTCAAAGGATTTGCGCAAAGCCTCCGAAAATGAATTTGTTGGCAGTCTCGGTTCAATTTTATGCAAAACCCAAAATTGTATCTTTTGTTTCAAAAAATTCATTTTGGCCAAGGCCAAAAGTGGATTCCGCGATAATTAAAATTGAACCAAAGAGGGAGAAATTGACCGAACAAAATTTATTTTTTAAAATAGTAAAGGCAGGTTTTTCTCATCCAAGAAAACAATTAATAAATAACTTGATAAAAAAGTTAAAAATAAGAAAAAAGGAAATAAAAAATTTACTTTTAAAAGCTTGCGTTTTACCTGAAAAAAGAGCACAAGAGTTAAAAATTGAGGATTGGAAAAGATTAACAAAAATGTTCAAAAAAATTAAATTCAATTTTCTAATATTTTTAATTTTTGTTTTAGGAATCCCTTTAATAGCCTTCGCTGATTGTCCTCCTCCACATACTTATTATGTAACTACAACCCAGGAAGCAATTCAACGAAAATGCGAACAAGAAAGCGGTTGTGGAGGAAAAATAGTCTTCAAAAAAAGAAGTGCAAAAAGAGAGTGCAAGAAAAAATGCACAGATTATTATAAGGAAGTTTGTGATGCAGAAGGATTTTGTTATTGCGAAGTAGACACTGAGTGCGATCCCACTTGGGAATGTAAAAATTGGCAATACGAACCAGATGAAGAAGGGGCAACTACAACTGTTTATGATGCAACTCAATATCCTTGGTTAGTTTGTACTTACAATTATGGAAAATTAAAAAGCGATTATGAAAACCCAGATGATTATTTAGCATATGAAAAAAGTACATTAAATCCAAACCCAATCCTTTTGGATTATGGAAAAATTATTTGCACAGAAGAGAAATGTCCAAGCGTTGATCGAGTAGATTGGCTTCCGGTTCTTGGAAATGGGATAAGTAAGGAAACTGTTGATGTAGCAATTTCAAATTACTTAAACAGATTTTTTCAGGTTGTCCAAATTACTTGTTGGGGAAATTGCCTAAGTGAAGTTGGTGGTAATCCTCATTATTTTGGAGGTTCGATTAATCCAAAAAGGAAAGTAAAATGGTTTGATGACACTGAACACACAGAAAGCGAAGAACAAACTTCAAGTGCGGTGAGGCTTCCCGTAAAATTTGGATGGGAATTTAACAGCGGAGGAAATGGAATGGATGAATGGCAAAGCGCAATCGATAAGGCAAGAGAAAATTGCAAAAGAAGCGGGGGGAGTGGAGACGCATGTCAGCCCCTTTATGAAGAAAAAAAAGCAATGGAAATACTGGGAGAGAATAAATTTAAAATCAATGTAGAGGGACATAATTTTTACAGGAGTTTAGGATCGGGTTCTTTTTATTTTAAAAATCCCCTTGAAAAATTTCTCCCTTTGGCAGAGGGACATGAAATTCAAGAATGGCAACCCCCTGGTTCCACAACGAGCGATGCCTATTGGGGGAAAAAAGAAATGAAAGATTATTTTGATTACTATTTCTTGACCAAAACTGGATATGAAGAGAATAAAGTAAGGTATGGATTTAGCGGAGAACTTGAAGGAGGTAAACTCTTTGTTTATTCCCCTTCTCAAGATAGTAAAAAAGACTTCCTCTGGGTAAAAATTGGAGAAAAAGAAATAAGATTTCCAAAATTGAGCAGAACGAGACTCTCTCACAAAATTCCTCCTTACCATGGACCTTGCGAAATCGACCCTTTTGCAACTCATACTTTAGAAATTTATCCTTGTTGTGGAACCGATCCAGAAAATTGCAGACCCAGCGCACCAAAATGGAAATTTTATACCTTTGGTCCTGAAATAAAATCGATTTTGGGAATTAAAATTGACAAAATCTCAAAAACCACAACTCTTCCTCAAATGGAAGGAAAAATTTATCGTTTCGTCGACATAGATTGGGATAGAGTTTGGCCAAGTAAATTGAAAAGGGAAGAGATTTTAAAAAAGCAAGAGGGGAAAAATTTCAAAACAGATTATTTTTACACAGGGGTGGCAACTTTCGATGAGCCGATAGATTATGTAGATGTTGAATGGTGCTCAACAAGTTCAATCCCTTTTAATTCCATTTATTTGAGCCCTTTTTACAAAGAAAGGATGGATCTGAATTTTCCTATAGAAAAGTTTTATGAGAGAGAAGTTGGCGAAAAATGCGAAAGTGTAAAAACTCCCCCCTTATGTGAAAAAAACAAATGCCAATGCTTCAAATACGATCCTTCAAGTGGTAGAGAATTTCTTGATCATGACAATTGCACAACGACAATTGAAGATATATTTTTGCTCCATCCCTACATTAGAACACCAGATTTCCTAAACACTCCTCCTCCATTTAAATGCAAGCCTGGATCTGAGGAAAGGAATTGTTGGGGAATCCAGCTATTACAAATTTATGATTTATTCAGTGGTTCCACGCTTATTTCTACGCTGAGGCCTGCTATTGAAAAATTAACATTAGTCAGCGATGCTTATAAAAATTTTGAAGGAGGGGAAAGTTATTCTCTCCCAGATCCTTCGCAAAAATTTCCTTGGTGGGAATGGGATAAAATTGGTGGATTTTTCCCCTCTTTTGTTTCAAATGGTGTAATTGTAGGAGTCAAAGATAAAGGTTCTGGTTTGAGATGGGATTTTAAAATAGATATTCTTCCTAAAAATCAAATTTGTAATTTTGATGGAACTGATTGCTTCGGAGAAACAAATTATCCAAAGGGTTGGAAAATAGAAAAAACCAATCTTTCTGATTCTATAAGACCTGAAAAAGAATTTGATGAAGGTGAAAGAGAAATGGGAATATATCGCACCCAGAGAATTCTTTTACCTACTGTAGATAGAATTTTTTCTTATAGACTGAAAATAAAATCCAAAGGTTCTTTCTTAGAGTATCTCCCCAAAATTCCAACCCATGCGCCAATTCAAACAATGGTTGGAATTACAATCCAACCTACGAAAAAACTTCAAGCTGAATTTCCTATTTCGGGATTTTGGAATTCGCTTCCTCCTTTAAAAGATGCTCTTTCCAGGTTAAACAAAGAATTTTCATTTTCTTTTATCCCTTGCGGGGACGAATTGGGATTCTTTTGCGCCAATGATTCTATTGAACAAAAAGTTAAAACTACGGGCAATCCCCCTCAATTTCCTTTTGGAGAAAAAGATTCTAATCCTCCCCCGCCAAAAAAAGTTAGGATTCCTCGTTACTTTAATTGGGATCCAGCGCTCGGTGCTGCTTCCTATTGGTTAAAATTTGAAGGAGCAGAAAATTTTGAGAGATTTGTCCCAGATTTAAACTATTCAGTCAGATCAAGGGAATATGTTGAACTTAAAAATAACGGAAAATATAATTGGCAAATTAGAACCTGCGCTGATTTGTGCGATAAAAATGGTGAAAACTTACAATGCGGAGATTATGGAGAAAAAATGGAATTTGAAGGATACACTCTTTATCCACCGACTAAATTCGGTTTGCCTCCCTCTGCTCAATTTTTACCAGATGAAGTAAAATCAATTACTTTAACCTGGGAACCGGTTCCTGAAGGAACAGATTGTAGTCATTTACAAATTTACTACCTTAGTTCCTCGGTAGAAGAAAAAAGAAAAGACTGCCAAAATAAAACAAATTCTCTTTTGCTCGATAAAATCATTGAAGGAAAGAAAAATGAATTTACAATCCCTCAAGAAATTTTTCCAACTTCCGGCGAAAATCTTGAAATTTCTGTAGAGGGAAGGAAAATTTCAACAAACATTTGCCTTGGAACCTACGGATACAGAATTAGCTATTGCACTGGAGAAAATTGCGCAAAGAAAATTGAAGAATGTCCAAAAAGAGAAGAATGTGTAACAAGAGATGTTAAAGGTTATTTAGATTGCATAGATTGTCTTTATTCAGCTCAATGCAAAGAAGCCGGAGATTTCTCAAGTATGCAATATTTTTCAATAGTTACAAAAAAGGTAAAGGGTGGAGGAGGGGGGTTTGGAGGAGGGGGAGGAGAATTCGGAACTTGTAAAAATCTCATTCCTTGTACCGAATGCCATTTTAGAGACATTCCAAAAATAATTTCGAACATTTTGAGTTGCATTCTCTGGACGATTTCTCCTATTGCTATGGTTATTTTGCTTTTGTATACTGGAATAAGAATTTACTTTTCTTTCGGTTCTCCTGAAGCGATCGAAAGTTCAAAATCGATTTGGAAAGCAGTTGGGATTGGTTGGATAATAATGCTTCTTTCTTGGACAATAGTCAATTTAATCGGAAGAGAATTTAAATTACCGGGGTGGTAACTATGAAAAAAAGTAAAAAAATTTTATTTGGAATAATTATTGGTTTGATCTTTTTACTATTCTTTGTAAAAAATGCAAAGGCTGAGGGGGGAGCCTGTATGCCTAGGGGGGCTGAATATTGCTATGTAGATTGTTCTCAATATACGACACCTGCTGAATGTGAAGCACAATCTGGGTGTTGTTTTTGGGCGCCAGCAGGAGCCCTTGCCACATCCACTGGTTGTGAAATATGCGGTGGATATGGCACGAATTGGCTTGGTTGGCTAGAGTGTTTAACAATTTATTTTTTAACATTTCCTCTCAGACTTGTCCCTTTCCTTATTGCAGTAATTGGATACGGAGTGGGACATCTAATGCTTTATGCAGGAATGGGATTAGTACCTGGAGTAGTAAGTGAAATAATAGCACATTCTCTTACTTTCAATTACGGTCAATTACCCAATTTGCAACAAGGGTGGAATGCTGTTAAAGATTTATCTTTAGGTTTTGTTTATATATTTTTACTAATCATTGGATTAGCAACAATTTTAAAACTCTTTGAATACGAAGCAAAAAAAGCATTCGTTCCTCTCTTAGTGGCTGCGGTTTTAATCCATTTTTCTTTTGCGATCAGCACAACATTGATTCATTGGGGTAATGACCTTACTAAGTGGGTAAAAGGAGAATTAGAAAAGGGGTTTGGAGTTACAACTACTGGAGGTGATTTTCTAAATGCTTCTTCAACTTTTTGGGGTTTACAAGATGTTCTTTCTAATTCCTTTTTACCAACTGTAAATACAATACTGTGCGAAAGCAGGGGAGATTGGAGTGTATGGTTTCAAGACAAGGAAATAAAATCTGATGAGACGGTAATAGTTCGTGGACCACTTATAACAAAATTTTTATTAATTACTATGCTCCCCTGGCTTATCGCTTCTATAATTTTCTTTATTCTCTCTTGTTACATTTCTATTGGAATAGTCTTTTTAATGAGAACTGTGTTTTTCGTTGGGTTGATTATTATTTCTCCGATCGCATTTTTAACGGCCGCTTTTAGGACGAAAGAAATGCAGAAAATTTTCCCTGGCTTTTTGAATTGGGAAGGTTGGTTCCATACATTTTTAGAATGGGTATTCATTGGATTAAACTTAATAATCTGGGTGACGGTTGCTGCTTTAATCATTAAAGCAGGAGGTGCTCTTTTCCTAACTAATCCTGTTGAACAAGGAACACCAGCAACAAATTCTGATGCAATAATAAAAGGTTCTATAAAAGAGGCAATGACCGCACTCACAGATCCGTTAGTAGATGTAATTAAATATCTCATACCAACTTTAGCAGCTGCCCTTCCTCTCTTTGTTATTTCTATTACTTCTCCTGCATTGGCTCGGGCTTTTGCCGATGCGACTTTGGGATTTTTTAGGCAAGTCAGTTCTGCTTTAATGATGGGAGGTGCGGTTGCTTTGGGTGCAGGGATTGGAGCAGCAGGAGGAATAATTAAAGGAGCAGTGGCAGCTCAAGAGGGAATAAGAGGAAAATTAAAAGCTGGATTATCCAGTCTTCCAAGGGCCGGAAGTGCTTTCTTTGAAGAGCTAACTTTAGGGACAACTAAGGAAGCTCTTTTAGCTCCAGTGCCTGGAAAAATGAGAGAAAAGGTAGGAGAGGCATTCATGGAAAGTTGGGCAAGAAGAGCCTCTCCAGAAAAAATTAAACAACGAATTGAAGAGATTGAAAAGAAAAAGGGACCAGTAGGAGTCCAAGAAATAGTAGAAAGTCCATTTTCCAGTGAGCTGGAAAGAAGAATAGCAATGAAGAAAGCTATGGAAGGTGGATATTTTAAAGATGAATGGTTTAAAGATGAAAAATTAAAAAATTCACTACTCAAACTACTTGAGGATGTAGCATCGAAGAAAGATAAGAAAACGGTAGGAATAATAGAAAGAGGATCTATAAGAAGCCTCGCAGAAAATCCTGAGTTGGAAAAGGAGTTCAAAGGAATTGTTACCAAGCACGGAATGTATGATCCATCGAAAGAAGGAATTTATATAGAAAGAATTCTCCAGGGAGTAAAAACTGCTAAGGATGTAGAACAATTACAGAAAGGGTGGTATAAAAATGAAGAATTACTTAAGACTGCAATTATAAATGACTACTTAAGAAAACCTCTGTTAGGAAAATTAGGAGAAGATAGAGATTTTGTTTGGAGCTATTCCGAAGCTATTAGGGATATTATAAAAAAGAAGGGGATAGATGAATTTATTAAAAAATGTCCTGCACAAGCAATATTCTTAATAGGAACACCTGCACAGGAATTAGGTTATTTGACCCTCCCTGGTATAAATAGAGAAAAAATAAGAAAAATAAAAGAAGAGTCGGAAAGAGAAAGAGAGGAATGGAAAAAAGCATGAGAAAAGGCAGAAAAAGAAGAAAGATTTCTACGGGAAGAATAGGAAATAAAAAAGGAACAGGTATTTATTTCTGAAATAAATAATACTCAATTAAAAGTTAAGTTGCAGAATAAATTCATATAGTGAGTATGATAAAGGAATACACAAAGGAAGAAATTTGGAAAATTTTTGAAAAACTTCCAAACGAATTAAAAGAAGTAATTCTCTCTGAAGATACTGCAGAGAACATTTTTAATATTTGTGTTAGAAACAAAATTGAAGATGAAAGAATTTCAAAAGTTGCAAAATATGTAGGTAGGGTTTTAATGGGGCTTTTGCCACCGAACGAATTTGAAGAAATTTTGGAAAAGGAAGCAGGCATTGAAAAGGAAGTAGCAAAAAGCATTAGAAGGGATGTTGAAATGTTAATTTTTTATCCAGTGAAGAAGCAGTTGGAAGAAATCTACAAAATTGAAATTGTTCCACCAGCCAGACCAATAAAAATTACTCCTCCAACGACGCTTGAAAGAAAACCTTCTCCACCAAAAAGAGATATTTACCGAGAGCCAATAGAGTAAAGCAATATTTTCAAATTTCGAATAAAAGTAATGTTGTTTTTAATTTTTGAATTGTTCAAAAAATGTTATAATGAAATATGCCGTTGGTTACTCTTCCACAATTTACTGAGATGGAGGCAAAGATTGTTGGACCTTTGACCTTCAAACAATTTCTATTCATTCTTGTGTCGGTTGTAATTTCTGTTTTTTTGTACTTTAACCTTCCCCATTCAATTTCTCTTCCCTTAGCAGCAATAGTTTTTGGAATCGGAATTGCTTTTGCTTTTTTGAAAATTGGGGGGATTCCTTTTTACAATATCTTTTTGGCCTGGTTGAGATCTCTTTTTGCACCAAAAACTTGGATATGGGGGAAAAAGGGGAAGGAAATTTTGCTTTTGAAAGAAATGGAGATAAAGAAAATGGAAAAGGAAAAAATAGGAAGGAAAAGGGAGGGGGCTTTAAAAAATTTAATAACAAAAATTGAAACCAAAAAATAATGCCAATGACAACTCAGCAATTTTTAGAAATAGAGGATATTAGAGATGGAGTTTTGATTTTGAAAGATAAATCTTTAAGGGGGATTTTAGCGGTTTCTTCTTTAAATTTTGCTCTAAAATCTGAAGAGGAACAAAATGCAATCGTTTATCAATTCCAAAATTTTCTAAATTCCTTAGATTTTCCTATTCAAATTTATATTCAATCTAAAAGGTTAAATCTCACAGGTTATATTGAGAGATTGGAAGAATTGGAAAAGAAACAAGTAAACGAACTTTTAAAGATTCAAACTCATTCTTACATTGAATTCATAAAAAGCATCGTCGCGAGTGGCTCAATAATGAGAAAGGAATTCTATGTTGTCGTTCCTTTTTATCCAACCTTAATTTCGGGAAAAAAGAAATCTAAAACTCTAACCGAAGAAGAATTTGAAAGGGCGAAAGCTCAAATTTGGCAAAGGATGGAATTTGTCGCTCATGGATTAAGAAGATGTGGTTTATTTTGTGCTCCTTTGAATACCCAAGAATTGATAGAACTCTTCTGGTCGATTTACCACCCAGAAGAAGCCGAAGTTGGTTATTATCCAGAAATTCCCCCTGAACTAATAAAATGAAAATTCCTTTTTTATTTTCAAAAAAAGAGGAAAAGCCAGAAAAAATTTTTGAGAGGGAAGAAATTACAGTCAAAGATATAATTTCTCCCCCTTCGATTTATTTGGGAAGCAGTTTTTTAAAAATTGGAAGGAGATTCTCAAGGTCCTATTTTATTTTTTCTTTTCCAAGATATCTAAGCACTGTTTGGCTTTCTCCAATAATTAACCTTGATGTTCCTTTGGATATTGGAATCCATATTTTCCCTTATTCTTCAGAGGAGGTTTTAAAACAAATAAGGAAAAAAATTACTGAGGTTTTGGCAGAAATTCATGAAAGAGAGGAGAAAGGATTGATAAGAGAACCTCAATTGGAAATTGCTTACAGGGATTTGGAGGAATTAAGAGAAAAGTTGATCACTGCCCAAGAGAGAATGTTTAAAGTTGGAATTTATATTACAACTTATGCAGATTCTGAAAAGGAATTGAAAGAAATTGAAAATGTTTTGAGGTCAATTTTTGAATCGAAATTAATTTACATTAAACCAACTTCCTTCAGGCAAAAAGAGGGTCTTCACTCTTCCCTGCCTTATGGTCTAGACCAAATTCAAGTTTTGACTCCAATGAATACTGCTCCCCTTTCAACAATTTTTCCCTTCGTTTCAATAGATTTAAGCTCTAACGAAGGAATTTTGTACGGAATAAATAGGCACAACAACTCTTTGATTTTATTTGATAGGTTCTCTTTAGAGAATGCAAACGAAGTTGTTTTTGGAAAATCTGGTTCTGGAAAAAGCTACTTTGTAAAATTGGAAATTCTAAGATCTTTAATGCAGGGAATAGATGTGATAGTCATTGATCCTGAAAACGAATATAAAATGCTAGCAGATGCTGTTGGTGGTTCTTTTATAAACATTTCTTTGGCCTCTCCAAATCATATAAATCCATTTGATCTACCAATTCCAAGAGAAGATGAAAGACCAGAGGATGTTTTAAGATCGAATGTGATAAACTTAGTTGGTTTAATGAGAATAATGCTTGGAGGCTTAACTCCAGAAGAAGATGCAATAATGGATAGGGCGCTAACAGAGGTTTATGCAGCAAAAGATATTACTCCTGAAACTGATCCAAAACTTTGGAAAGATAGAGTTCCAATAATGGAGGATTTGGAAAAGGTTTTAGAGGGAATGGAGGGGGCAGAATCTTTAGTAAGAAGAATAAGGAAGTTTACAAAGGGAACTTTCGCTCAGTTTTTCAATCAGAGAACTAATATTACTTTAGATAAACCCTTAGTGGTTTTTGGAATTAGAGATATGGAAGATGAATTAAGGCCGATTGCCTCTTTCATAATAATGAGATACATTTGGAACAAAGTGAGGTCTGAATTGAAAAAGAGAATCTTGGTAATAGATGAAGCCTGGTGGATAATGAAAGAAGAAGATGGAGCTTCGTTTTTGTATGGAATTTGTAAAAGGGGAAGAAAGTACTGGCTGGGAGTAACGACAATTACTCAGGATGTTGGGGATTTTATGAAGTCAATGTATGGGCAACCAATAATCACCAATTCTTCAATTTGTGTTCTTTTCAAACAATCTCCTGCGACAATTGACATTGTTCAAAAAACTTTCAACTTAACAGATGAAGAGAAATATTTATTGCTTGAAACTGAAGTTGGAGAAGGAATCTTTTTTGCTGGTCAAAAGCATGTTTTAATGAAGGTAGTTGCTTCTTATACAGAAGACCAAATTGTAACTAGTTCTCCTGAAGAAATCTTGAAAATAAAAATGAAAAAGATGTAAAATAAAACATGAAAAAATTTTTTGAAATTATAGTTTTATTTTCATTACCCCTTCTTTGTTTTGCAACGAACGGAGACCCCGATCTCTTAGCCGAAGTAGCTGAAATCATTAGAAACATTGCAATAGCTGCTGCAGTTTTGATGATTGTTGTTGGAGGTTTCCAATGGATGACATCTGCTGGTGATCCAGGAAAAATTTCTGCTGCAAAAGATAGAATTTTTTCAGCAATCTTGGGCCTTTTGATAGTTGCCTTAGCCCAAATAATCGCAGCTTTGGTAGGAGGAAAATAAAATTATGGATAAGGTTTAATTACTACTCTTCTTTTTGGTTCTTTCCCAATGCTCTCTGTGGTAACGTCAGGTCTCGATGCCAATTCCAAATGAATTATCCTCCTCTCATAAGCTGGCATTGGTTCTAAAATCCTTTCTTTTTTTGTTAATGCAACCTCATCTGCGACCGATCTTGCTAATTCTTTCAAGTATTTGATCTTTTTTTCCTTATAACCCTCAACGTCTAAATCCAAAAAGAATTCCTCCCCTATTTCTTTTTTGAAAATTGCATTCAATAGATGCTGAATTTCCAAAAGGGTTTTTCCTCTTTCTCCAATTAATTCTTGATAATCCTTCGTTTTAACATTAACTTTAAAAGTCTTATCAATTCTTGAAATTTCTGTTTCAACTTCAAAACCCATCTTTGAAAAAAACTCTTTTATCCTTTTTTCAATTTTCTCTTTTAATTCTTCAAACATGGAAAATTAATCTTTGAAAAATTAAAAAAACATAACTTATTGCAAAATAGAGGGAAATTGCAGAGGGAAGTTTCAGAAGAATTAAAAAAGTGAGTAGGGCAAAAAAATAATTAAGGGGAATTTGGGGGAGGGTTTCTTTGTTTTTTGTTATTTTCTGAACTAAATTAAGATAGAAAATTTGTAGAAGCATTGCACAAAACACCAAGAAAAAATTGGGCTTTGAAAGATCGAGGCTAAAAAAATTTGGATCGAATTGGTTTAAGCCCTTTAGGAAAACTTGATAAAGAGCGATTAAAATTGGAAATTGAATTAAAAAAGAAAAGAAACTCCAAAGAGGGTTTACTTTGTTTTTCTGATAGAGAGAGAAAATTTCTTTTGCTTTTTCTTCCCCCCGGTACTTTTTTTCAATATTTTCGATTTCTTTTTTTAATCTTAAAAACTTCTCCTGTTCTTTTGACATCTTGTAATTTAAAGGAAAAAGAAACAATCTTATGAGGATTGTTAGGGAAATTACCGCTAGGCCGAAATCCCTTAAATAATTGTAGAAAAAGAGAAGAATCTGGTAGATCGGTTGATAAAAAATTAAATCAAATGCTTGGATTGGATTCATTTTTTAAGATTTTTGATTTTTTTAAAATTTTTTCAAAAATTTCCTTTAACTCGAAAAATTCTTTCTCTTCTAATCCTTTTAAAGCAATAAACACAATTCTCACCCCTTCTCTTACATCCTCCACCCTTTCCCTTAATATTTCTCTCAACCTTCTCTTTACTTTATTCCTTTGAACTGCCTTTTTCAAGACTTTTTTGCTTATTAAAAAACCAAATTTTTTTTCCTTCTCTTTTAAAATTAACTTTAAAACTAAACTATCGACCTTAAATCCCTTTCCTTTTTTTAAAACTTCTTCAAATTCCTTTCCTCTTAACCTATATTTTCTTAAGGGGTAAGTTGCCATCTTCCTTTTTTTCTCCTTCTCCATAAAACTTTTCCTCTCTTTCTTTTTCTAGCTAAAAAACCATGGGTCCTTTTCCTTTTTCTTTTTTTTGGCCTATAAGTAATTGACATTCTTCATTTTTAAATCAATTTAATTTTCTAGTCAATCCACAAAATATCCACAAATTTTTAACAATTTTTAAGAATTTTTCGTACTTTTTAA
>Ga0080004_1157760_pt1 | contig 13320 bp, 12 predicted proteins | sample WasSprMetagenome_FD_69207 | JGI IMG/M metagenome (GOLD analysis project Ga0080004, IMG submission 69207) | Sulfidic aquatic microbial communities from Washburn Spring, Yellowstone National Park, USA - WS (SPADES assembly) (version 2) | ecosystem: Environmental > Aquatic > Thermal springs > Hot... | reverse complement strand
ATCCAAGATACGGATCAGTAATACTGCCAATAGCTGGATGGCTGAATGAGACGTTCCATGATAGAACCGCATTAACAAAGGATGAATTCCACTACCAGCTAAACATTGTATGGAAGAGCGCTGTAGTCTACAGTGACAACATAGTACTAGACAAGAAAGGCTACATAACAGGACCAAGCGAAGTCTACACAGTAACATTCTACCTAGCATTAAGCAACAGTACCAAAGCTCCAGTCAAGGGGCTGAACGCATGGATATACTATATGAACGTAACAGAATGGCACCTGGCAGACCTATGGTATGCTGACGACGTAGTAGCTCCAGGAGTATACCCAGAAGACATCTACCCACCACAAGACTACAAAGCATGCGAAGACAGTGTAATCCCATGCGAGCTACGTGTAACGCTTGCAAGCGAGGCATGGCCTGACGGGAAGAAGACATTCGAACTGATACCTGGACCCAGATTCATGAACACAACATGGAAGTACGTCTTCTCCGCAAACCACTCAGCGATAGACTGGATGGACGACCTAGTAGCAACGCAATTCGTACTAAACAACGAGACATTCGGAGACGATGGCTTAAGAGTCAAGACAACAACAAGAATAGATGTACCGATAATGCTTAACGCTGCGAGATGGGTGACGTTCGTAGTAGCGACATGGAGGGACGAAGCAGGAGTACCAACAGCATACCCAATGAAAGACTACATTGTGAAGTACGAGATAAGGAAGCCGAAGTATGAGGCAGGACCAGCACTAACGGCGATCTCTGGAACAGCCACAACGGATGCTGAAGGTAAAGTAGTATTAACAAGCGACCCATCCGACCCCAAGAAGGTATTCTGGGCAGGAATGGTGATAAGATATCGTGTAGAACCACCAGCATACACATCAGACTACTCGGATGCATTCTGGAGCAGCTGGCTCAAAGCCAAGGCGGTAGACTTCGTAGACAAGAAGGCAGACTACAGAGCACCTGCGATCGCACCAATAATGAGCCACGCCTACTATCCAGATGAAGAACCGACACACTATGCTATAGCAAAGATAGAGACGACATGGGTGCCGAGAGAAGAAGGAGGATGGTGGTGCAGTGGTCTCTGCGTTCACGAGTATAGGAGCAAGCCATTCATAGTATGGGTAGACTACACGGCAGTAACAGTCCGTGTAACAGACTTCAATGGTAGACCACTAGCAGGAGCATTCGTACAGCTATGGGATAAGGCAAGCGGCAAACTAGCAGCATGGCACTACACGGCAGCAACAGAATGGAATGCGCTACCATTAGACGTAGCAGGAATGATAGCATGGCATGGGCTAGACCCAGCGACAGACACGGTCAAGATACCATTCCAGACAAAGCCGAGAACATTCGGAGGAGCAGGGTTCACTGGAGTAATGAACGTAACGCTAGGACCAGTAGCATTCGACACAAACAACGATGATAGAGTAGACTTCAACCTAGCCCACCGTGGAATACCAGGCTACGCAGACACAAGCTTCATAACATACATTGCAAGAGCATTCTGGCTAGCAACAGACAAGACGCCAACAACTGCTACAGGCGCCCTAGTAGCAGTATGGCCATACATGCCTGACAAAGCACAGAAAGTCTATGACAGCGAAGAAGACGAGGTAACATGGAAGCTACTACTACCAAGGCATGTAGCAGGAGCAGCATACAGACCTGGAATGGCCGCATACTACCCACAAGTACTAGACTCAAGCAGATATGCAGTAACAGGAAGCCTAGTCAAGGAACATAGAGACGTATACGCAGCGGTCTTCGACATAAAGATGAGGTTCAGCTATGAAGGAAAACCACTAGCAGAGATAGCTAAGGACCTTGTTGTAACATTCGAGAAAGCATACGATGTACTAACATTCACAGGAAAAGACGTGGTAGACATAAAGATGCTGCCACGTGGAACATACACAGTAATCGCTAAGTACAAGGGAATCGAAGTAGCTAGAAGAACACTAGACCTAAGCGCAGTCAACGTGGGTACAGTAACAGCAGACATACCACTAGCAATGAGGGATGTAAGCATACAGGTTGTAGACATGTTCGGTAGACCACTACCAGACGCCAAGGTAAGTATATCACCTGAATCATTCGCAGGATACAGCAACGTTGGAGGGATAATAACGATTAGAGCGATAGTAACGACACAGACATATGAGTTCACAGTATCATGGGCATCTGCAACATACGGCAAAGAAGCATCAGCAATAATCGCTGACACGCCAGACGGCCTAGCAGCAAGAAAGACGATAGAACTACCAGTAGGAGACGTGGTAGTAAGCGTAGTAGACAGGAAGGGAGAGCCGATAGCTGGAGCAACAGTGAAGTTCGGACCAGTAGAGAAGACAACAGACGCAGATGGTAAAGCATACTTCGAGCAAGTACCACTAGAAGCAGCAGGAAAAGGAGTATCATACGATGTTTCAGTAGTACGTGAGGGATTCACTGTATTCAGCGGAGCACAGACGGTAAGCAGGTCAAAGACAACCATAACAGTAATAGGAGAGCTATTCAGCCTCAAAGTCCGCGTAGTGGGAGCAGCAGGACAGGGACTACCATTCGCCAAGGTAGTAGTAAAGAGAGCAGGAGCAGAGATAGGAACATTCACAACAGATGCAGGAGGATTCCTAGAAATAACAAAGCTGCCACTAAGCGACTACACGGTAGAAGCTGAATGGAAAGGCTTCAGAGGAGAAGCAACTGCAACCCGCGACGACCTAATGGCTGGAAGAGCAGTAGAGATCAGCCTACCACCATACATGGAGATAGCTGGAGTACCATTCACGTTCGCAGCATTCCTAGGACTAATAATAGGACTAATAATACTAGTCATAGTACTAGTAATAATCCTGACAGAATACGCCCGCTGGCGTGGAAGAAGACTAGGAATATACCCGCCACCTCCACCTAAAAAGTAAAAACAAAACACCCCAAACCCCCTAATTTTTTAACCCCCATTTTTTATATATGAAATAGAAAACCCAAACCAGATAATATTATATTTTAGAAGAGTCAAAAGTATGAAGGAAGAGTGTAAAGTATGCCTGAATCTAGAAAACTGAAGAAAGGAAAGCTAAGCTTTTACATCTTAAGATAATCAGCCAACGATTAGCTTGAAGACATAAAGGATTACAACCATGGATAAAGAAAAAGATATAAAATATCCAGAACAAATCAACACTGGAGAAGAGAGTTTGGAAGCCGAATCAAGAATATCACTAATGGAGAAGATAGTAGCTAAGATAGAAGGAACGCTCGAACAGCTAGACAAGAGAGTATCAAGGATAGAAGAAGACTTGAGGAGCTTGAGAGCAGAAGTCAAAGAAGAAATTAGAAGACTAGACGAAAAGATCGATGAGAAGATTGAAGGTTTAAGAACCGAAGTCAAGGAAGATATTAGAAAGCTTGATGAGAAGACCGAAAGCTTAAGAGCTGAGGTTAAAGAAAACTTCAAGTGGACTATAGTGATAATGATTGGAGGATTCATAGCTGTAATAGCTACATCTATAATACTCAAGCTCCTGCTAGGCTGAGAGAATAAAGACGGCAAACCTAAACTCATCTAAGCAAGCCTCTAGAATCTAAATACCGAGAATCTATAGCTTAACCCTTACCCCCCTGTCTAAGGCTTCAGTTACAATAGTCTTCCTCCCATAAAACTTCTTTAACTCCTCCCCCGTATAAGGAAACATCTCAATACTGAAAGACCCATCCCAAAGCATACTCAGAAGAATCATATTCTCAATAAAACTACGCTTCCCGAACTCATCCGAGACAACCACCATATCCAAGTCGCTATCCACCAATGGTGTACCATAAACCCTTGAACCAAAAAGATAAACCTCAGAAACATTAAGAACCTTCTTCAACCTCCCTAGAAACGAAGCTAACTCCCTCTTCTGCTTCTTCGACAATCTCACATTATCCAGCTCTCTAATCAAGGAAGACCACCAACCCTCCTAGCCCAGCCGACAACATTATCAGCCGCCCTAATACATCTCTCAACAATCTCTCTACTATATGCTTCACTAGGAACAGTATTCGCAGCATTAGGATACCTAGCAACCGTATAATGTGGGTTAAGTACCTTAAGCTCATCTAGTATCTCATCAGCCTCAACAATCCTCCCAAGCTTTACCAAGTCATGACCCCTCGGAGGTAGACGATGCTTCCTCACTATGTATAATGCTTTTAATGCTTTCTCAGCTACCTGATGACACAAGAAAGCTGCAACACTATACTCCTCTATCTCAAAATTCTTCTTCGCCTGCCTCAAATTATGTAGAGACTCCCTCCACCAGTAGAGGGCCTCTTCTCTTATCTCTCCACTCTCCATCCCTTAAAACCAATCTACACAATTATACTTAAGACTTCATTGGTCTCCAACTAGCCAAGTCTAAGAATCTTATATAGAATCTACTCGATGCTTCTCCCTAAGATTCAATATGACTTCACTAAGAAGCTTTTCAGCCAATGTTGAAAGTTTCATAGACATAGCCCAGAGCTCTTCAAATCTCGCATCTCTATATCTATGGACCAGAACATGGCGTATGGGTATGAGTTCCCTGACCTGACCAGCCGTATCCCTTGATATTATGCCAGCCTTCTCAACATAGTCCACGTAATCTCTATAGTAAGACGGTGTTCCAAGATTCAATCCTGCAACTATATGTCGAAGTAGGTCCAGCATAGATTCTATCAGGGTATGCACCGTCCTCTCAAAAGACTTCCTCAAATGCTTATCACCAACTACATCCTCATACTGAAAAGCCTGCAGTTCTTTCAGATCCTGCATGTCTTCCCTCATCCTAACAATTATCTCTCTAATTATCCTTGGGTCTAGCGGGTCTCTTTCCAGCCAAGTCTCTGAAGTAGCTTCTTCCAGCTCGTATACCTCTACAAGCTCACTAACATCTGGTAATATCAACGAGATTTCCAAGCCTCTATTCAATACTTCTACACCATGTCTAACGATCCTCAATATGAGCACTGGATCCAGTAGAGATAGCTCTACCACCGAGACCTTCTCTTCTGGAATACCTAACTCATGAGATATCTCCGCAGTAATGTCTAGCAAAGATCTTCTATCCCGAGTATATACTGCTAGGTCGACATCGCTTAAAGGCGTCTGCTTCCCAGTAGAATAGCTTCCATAAAGATACGCAGCCGTAACATCTGGATACCCTTCAAGCACTCTCCTAATCTTTTTAACAACATCATACTGGACCATAACTACCCCCTCACTCTAGGATTAACAGGTTTATCGAGTATTTTAAATTCTACCATCCAAGTAAATCACAAGGTCCCCGATGAACTACACCTATAATCATCAATCCACGAAACCCACAAACAAACCATAAAAATAAAACCAAATAGTTTAGAGATGAGCTCAATAATTAATATTAAAAGTCCGCGGCGGGAGGGATTTGAACCCTCGCGGCCTATAGAGGCCAAGGGCTTGCCTGTCTTCATCAAGCTCAAGGCCCTCCCCTTAGTCCTGGCTTGGGTACCGCCGCTCCATACATACATAGTGATGCTTCTTCGTATATACTTATCTCAAACCGTTGTCGAATAGTTAATATTTTATTACTATCCGTTCCATCTCAGCCTTAAAGGCTTCATCGATGGCCTTCGCCGCCAACGGTAAAGGACGGCACATCTGGAGTTTTGCGGCTATATTCCAAGCGGCTACTAGATGCCTATCCGCTTGGAGGCTGCATCTCCTACACTTGAATACATGCCCATTCGGCTTATTAAGTTCGCCACATATCGGGCATGTTTTGGAGGTGTTTTTAGCGTCAACGGTTTCTGGTTTATAGCCTTTCTCAATAGATTTATAGAATATGTAGGACTGTATTCTCCTGAATGGTATGATGTGGAGTCTCCTATTCATCCTTCTACCGTATTTTATCCTCTCCCTCATGTTCTTCAACTCTTCTATTACTGGCTTAGCCTTCTCTCTAGCCACCATCTCAGCTATTATTTTAGATGCCTTATGGATTATGATGTCTACACGTCTCTTCTCTCTTCCAGAATATTTGGCTAATAGCTTAGCCCTAGCCCTCTCACCTACTTTCCTTTGAATGCTCCACCTCTTCTTGAAGTATCTGTCCCTGATGTATTTTGCCTCGCTTATGTCTATCTTTACAAACCTAACCTTACCAGGCTTAATTAACGCTAAATCTATACTCTTCTCATTAACATCTATTCCTAATAGCCCCTCGTATTCTTTTTCCTCAATAGTCTTCTTAAACGTTACATGAAGGTAGTATTCATCATCAAGCATTATTATTCTTGAACTCTTAACCTGCCAGCCTTTGAATTTCTCAGCATGTTCATGGAGACTGAAGGGTATGGTGAGATGCCCCTTATGTGTAGCGATTCTAAAGCTTCCCCAGCTAAACCAGAAGAGATGTGTATCATCAAGCAAGATGGTTTCCAGCTCTTCTATTGATGGAGGCTTAATATTGTTTCTCTTCCTTAAAATCCTTCTATACGATTTGTATATCCCCAAAGCCATCGTTATGGCGGTATAGATGTAATGCGATGGATAATCCATGTATCTCATCCTCAGCTCCCTGTAAATTGATTCATGTAGTCTCTTCCTAGATGTTATGTTCATACTCATTGCATTCTCCAAACATTCTTTAACCATGCTTCTATATGTGGAGAAGAGTTCTCCCAGTATCTTCTTCTGCTCTTCTCTAGGCTTAAGCTTGAACCTGCAGGTCTCACTCAGCAATAAGCTGCCTGACACCTTCAACCACCTTCTCATACTGTACCTTCTCAGACATCACGTAAAGAGTTGCTAAGAAGATTGTATAAAGTTAACTATTCAGAAGCTGCTGAAGAACCCTGCTAGCCTCGCAGCTTACCGCTCCCTATCAGCAGGGCTCCTTCTTCACCTTATTCTTTCATCTGGTTTAACTTATTTATTAACTGCTCTAGTTCTTTCTTTATAGCTTCTTCATGGAATTCCATGAACCATTCCTGGCCCCTAGATATATCCCACAGCCTATTTACCAGCGATATACTATTCTCTAGATGTTTTACTATCCCTCCAGGCTCATACCCCACCCCAGTAAATAGTATCTTCTGGCGAGCTGACCAATCCCCAGGCTGGTCTGCGCCAGGAATAAACTCTGAAACATACTTTTCAAAGACTTGGTAATCCGTTATCCCTCCAAGCTTTCTAACCTCTCTATACTCTGAATAGTAACTCTCATCTGGACCATACAATGGCATATCATACATATTATAGCATAGAGCAGTAATATCTCCAAGAGCTATGAAGTATACCTTCTCAAAGCCAACCTTCAAAGCCTTCTCCTCGATAACCCTCATACCATACTCAGAGATAAACCCGTAGACTATCAACTCCCTAAGCTTCGAACTCTTCTTCTCAGCCTCCTCATGTAGCCTCTGGAGAGCAACCTCAGCAGTCCTGCCACTCGCCTCCGTATCAGGCTTAACCACAACTAGATCCCTACCCTCTGGAATCATCGAGAAGTCTTGATAGACTACTTCAATCTCCTTCACATTCTCTTCATCATGGTCTCTATAAGATGGAAGCTTGTATCTAGGTCTAATCCATACCTCCCCAAAATCTATACCCAACCCCCTCAAAGCTTCATGGAGACAATAACCTGGAGCAGCTCTTAAAACATGCTCAAAAACTATCTCATCACCCTCCAACTCACCTATAGATGTCAATTCCATCAAAGCCTTCACAGCATCATATGCTACCATACCCATAGATTCTATCAATTCATCCCCAACTATATGGGGATGACATGCAACACTCCTAACTTCAGGAGAATCTAGAATGTAAACCTCAGACCTTAGCGGTAGACCTCCAACCTTGTATATCTCCGTACATGGTCTAAGACCTGGCAATTCAAGCTTCTCCGTTAACCCAACCCTGACATCAAAGGTTTCAATCAGCATATCTATAACTGACTGACTTATCGTTCGAGGCAGTTAAAGCCCATCCCATTAACGTTAAGGCTAGCTATTAAGAATTCCCATCCGCCATACTCAATGCTTTAAGCCTAGACTTCAAGAAAGAAGATGCTTGGCCATAAAAAACATAGAAACGGGGAGCCAAAACCTACCAACTTGATGCCGTTCTGGTCTAGTGTTAACTTTCATCCCTTCCCTCCTCCTATCATGGGAAGGCTTTCGGGGCTTAGAAGCTGCTTCTTTCTAGCGTAAAGTTCATAAACTTGAATTACTTGAATAACCTGGATGCCTGAGAAGCTCTACACGACTGGTGAAGTTGCGAAGGTCTTCGGTGTTTCTTACGTTGCTGTGAAGAAGTGGGCTTACGCAGGAAAGGTAAAATACATTAAAACTCCTGGGGGGAGGTACAGATATCCCGAGAGCGAGATCAGAAGACTTCTTGGTGAGCGGATGCCGAAAGGGAAAGTTGCCATCTACGTAAGGGTCAGCTCGGCTGATCAAAAAGAGGATCTCGAGAGGCAGAAGCAGAGACTGGTCGAATACGCAAAAAGCAAAGGTTATCAGGACATAGAGGTAGTCGAGGACATAGCTTCGGGATTAAACGAGAACAGAAAAGGTCTAAATAAACTCTTCAAGCTGGTAACCGAAAAGCAAATCGAAACAGTCTTCATTACATACAAGGATAGGTTAACGCGCTTCAGCTTTAAGTATTTGGAGGCTTTCTTCAGTTCTTATAGTTGTAGGATAGAAACCATAGATTCTGAAGAAGTTAAGGAGCCTCAACAGGAGCTCGTCGAAGACTTAATAGCCCTAGTTACGAGCTTCGCTGGAAAGATTTATGGAGCGAGAAGCCATAAAAAGAGAGAAGTCGTGGAGGCTGTTGAAAATGCTATTAGAGACTGTTAAGCTTACTGCAAGCTTTAAGCTAGATGGATTGATTCCAGAGAGCCTTTTCTCAACATATAGAGAAGTCTTAGGTCAGCTACTTGACTATGCTTGGGCGGAGGGGATTACGAGCTTCAAGAGGCTTAAAGCAGAAAAGTATCATGAGTTGAGAGCGAGGTATCCAAGCCTTCCCTCACACTACATATACACGGCTTGTCAGATGGCATGCTCAATCTACAAGAGCTTCAGAAAGCTTAGGAAGAGAGGCTTAGCAAAAGCAGAGAAGCCATTCTTTAAGAAGCAAGTTATAATGCTGGATGATCACTTATTCAGCATCGACCTCGAAAGCTGGGAAGCCTCTGTAGCTGTTGAGAACGGCAGGGTTAAGCTAAAGTTACTCCACGGTACCTACCACGAGAAGTTCAAAGAAATGAGGGTCGGCCAAGCTTGGCTAGTAAAGAGTGAAGATGGATTCTACCTGAAGGTTGTGTTTTCTAAGACCGTTGAGCTTGTGGAATCAAATGGGAGGGCGGTCGCCGTGGATATAAACGAGAACAACGTCGCCTTCGGCTCTATGGAGCATTTTAGAAATATTGAGACCGTGGAAAGGGTCATAAGGACAGCCTACTTCCTTAAGCGTAGAAGACTACAGTCTAAGCCTAGACTGAACGAGAAGCCTCTGCTGGCGAAGTACAGAGGTAGGGAGCGTAGAAGAGTTGAAGACATCTACCACAAGCTCGCTAATAAGATAATCGATGAAGCGAAGAAGTTGAAAGCCTCAACCATTGTACTAGAGGGACTTGCGGACATGAGGAAGAGAATTAGATATTCAAAAGAACTCAATGGTAGGCTGAACAGGTGGAGTTTCAGGAAGCTCCAAGAAATAATGGAATATAAGGCGAAGCTCGCTGGATTGAACGTTGTCTACGTTGATGCTAGGGGGACTTCAAGCCTATGCCCGATATGTGGGGGAAGCTAAGCCCGAATGGGTACAGGCGATTGAAGTGCTCTAGATGTGAGTTGGAAGAGGATAGAGACATAATAGCTGTGAAGAACCTGCTCCGCAGATACCAGGTGAATGTGGGGGCTTCACCCGTTCACCCCGAAAGCCTTCCCATGATAGGAGGAGGGAAGGAATGAAAGTTAACACTAGACCAGAACGGTTCTTAGAGCTCCTGAAAAGAAGGTTGTTGAATAACTTAATCTTGATGGTTTGGGGAGTATCTGGATAAGGGGTTATGAAGCTGGGAAGACTCTCATAACCGTCTAAGTAGAGATAACGATTCACCATTTATCCCTACCTATATCGGAACTAGTAATTACCTGAAACACCCACTCTTTGAATTCCGGGACGATTTCTGAGGAAAGCTTCATAGCCCAGCTCCATAGCTCCTCTGATTTGACCGTTAGGTACCTATGTATGAGCCTGTTCCTTAAGATGATAGTTGTCTTAATTCTTTCTCCTAAAGCTAGCTTCATCAGCCCGTATCCTACAAGCTTCTCTACATACTCTCTATAGGCGCTTACGATGCCCAGCTGCTTTGCACTGACTATATATGCGCATATGTCGATCATCACCTGTACGATGTCTTGAACCATGCTTTTCAGGGCATACCAAGCCTCAGCATTGCTTGACAATTCTTCAACCTTTCGTTTACCCAGGAATGATTCTAGGTGTCCATGAACTTGAGCTAGGTAGTCTAGAAACTCCTTGATAAGCTCTACGTCGATTCCTCTCGGGTTACTCATCCACCAGCGTAGCTCTTTCCGAATTTCCAATGCTATCTCTGGGAAATCTTTGTTAACCTCCTGGATGATTGCTTCTTCGTAACCCCTGTCTACAAGCTTCACTCCCTCCTTCAAGACCTTCACCTTCAAGCGTAGGGGTGCCTTGGAGAGGTCAAGTATGTCTACTGCGTCTTCATTGACCCCCAAAGCCTTTGAGGCGCTGAACAGCACACGTCCTATCCCTGCTAGGCTGCTGTCCTTAAGGAGGACGGCTAAGTCGAAATCACTTATCTGAGAAGCCTTTCCAGTCGCCCTAGACCCAAATAGGTAAGCGAGGAGGACGTTTTCTTCTTTCTCCAATGCATCCTTCAACCTATCAATAAGCTCCATCCTCTTGATCTCCATACCATCTACCACAACCCTACACCCAATTACTATTAGCAAGCAGTAAAATAGATTTTGCATCTATAGCCTTGGGAAAACATCGCCGAGCGCTGAGAAAGAGCCTAGGCTGAAGAAGTAACGATTCATCAGTTATCTCTACCTACTTCAGAATCCAGCGAATGATCTTGAGGCTCGGACCTCTTCAGCCTCGTCACAGCTTGACTTCCTCTGTTAGCTTTTTCAGGTCTATATACATCCTCACCGTTTGGTCAACCACTCTAGCCCTTAGCTTCTCATTCTTCGAGTAGAGTAGTTTTCCATTTGTGAAGACGTGATGCTTGAAGGGTAGTGGAGCACCATTTAATACATGTATATCGATGGGTATGCCGACCTCAACTTGAAGCTTGGCTGAGAAATCCACGGTGTAGTAAAATGCTTTATCCTCACTCTTTACCCAGACCGCTACATCTACATCTCTGAATGGGCCTCCTTCAATGAAGCTTCCATGGATATAAGCGAACACGATGTCATCAACACATTCAAGCCTCTCCCTCAAGAAGTCTATGATCCTGCTTCTCTCCTCAGCGGGAAGCTCGTAATACTTGAATTCTGGGTCAGCAGGATCTGAAGTCATACTAGATTTATGTAACCTCAACAGAAAAGCCCTAACTTCAGAGATGAAGCTCTCAAAATCATCTAGACCTCCCTTAACGCTCTCATACACTTTCTCATCCACAATTATCCAGTACCTATGCACAAGAAGGTTCCTAAGCCTAGCAGCGGATGAAAGCCTTTGAGCTAAACTGCTCGGTATAACGTCCCTCACCCCAAGCCTCGTAAAGCACTCTGGGAAACCCTCAACCTTCTCATTGAAGACACTAATAAGTAGATGCATACATATGCTTGATGCCGCTTCAATAAGCTGGATCACGAGATACCTGATAGAAAGCTTCTCATAGATTGTTAGCCTGCCGAAGTCCCTGGCGACTAGGTCTCTAATCATCTGGACAGCATCGTTGATCTCTCTAATCCTAGCCTCGATAAGCTCCTCGTTCACCCGCAACCTCGCTCACCTTCCATCATCTAGACACTTGTTGGATATGAAGCTTCTTGACACGAATGAACAGACCTCACACAAGTAATAACGTGACGGTCAAGACATTGATGGCGTCTGGATAACTGGATAAAAGGTTTACATAGTCAGGGGGAGCTCCATAACCCACCTCGATTGGAAATAGCGAACTACAGACAGTATTTAAATTCCTATTGGGGCATTGCCCCTGCAAATGTACAAAACTTATATTAATTTAGCAATGCTGATCCTACGGAGAAGTGTGAGTGGCAGAGTTGATGCTAAAGACCACCTTGAGCTAGCTTTAAGATATCTTGAGGAAGGTAAATCTCTCGTCGACGAAGACCCCGTTCAAGCCTCCGAGAAGCTCTACAAAGCCGCTGAAGAAGTTGTGAAGTCTCTCACTTCACACTTTGGCTTAAGCGATATCATCAAGAGAGTTGGGGAAAGAGGTAGATGGACAGCCACAGAACTTGAGAAAGCCGTTGAAGCCATTACTGAGAAAGTCGGGGAGTGGTTTAGATACTCATGGGATACAGCATGGGTTTTACACGTATGGGGTTTCCACGAGGCAAAGCTTGATTCAAAAGCAGTTAAACTGAGGCTACCAAGTATAGAGAGGATGACTCTAGAAGCACGGAGAACTATTGGAAAGGAGTAGTGAAGCCTTCCTCACCAGAATATCCAATCATAATCCATACTTCTATAATCGCCTATATGTTAGTTAGAGTTTCAGCACGTTTATTGAGACAGCCCTCGCTAGCTGTCGAGTTAGATCTTTCAGGTTGTATATATTTCAAGTATTCACATGAGGGGCCTCCTGTTTAAGTTTATGGTTATCGTAAAGGCTTCTTCACATTTAAGCTCTTCAGCAACTTAGCTCCTTCAACAGCTCGCTTACACTTATTATCTCAAGCGCCGTGACCTCATCTTTTTCCTCCTCTGTGAAGAGCGTCATTATAGCTTTTGTCTGTAGCAGCTCTCCTACCTCAGCATTGCCAAGCTCCTTAAACCTTGGTGTATGCTTCTATTCCTAGTTGTTTTGCGGCTTCTAGAGTCTTCTCATCAATGTATGGTGTGACCATTATCAGCCTATCCGGTCTCTCCTACTCTTCTTTTCATACAACTTGGCCTTTCTCCTAAACTGTAATACATCCGATGCCCTCACGTATGATGACGCCTCAATTAGTATAAGCTTCTCATTACTTACAGTAATATCTACCTCAACCTCACTCGTATATCCGAAGACTATACCCGCC
>Ga0080004_1122414_pt1 | contig 13320 bp, 10 predicted proteins | sample WasSprMetagenome_FD_69207 | JGI IMG/M metagenome (GOLD analysis project Ga0080004, IMG submission 69207) | Sulfidic aquatic microbial communities from Washburn Spring, Yellowstone National Park, USA - WS (SPADES assembly) (version 2) | ecosystem: Environmental > Aquatic > Thermal springs > Hot... | reverse complement strand
CTGGCCCGCCCGATTCCGCTCACCGCTAACGGGAGAATCCCGGCCGCCCATACTGGAGGCCACAGCCTCGTTGGGGCAGCGGCTCAGGGGCCCATTCCCCGCATCGTGCGCGACCGGGCTCCCACCTTGCCCCGGCTCTCTGGGCGGCGAGCGATGCGGGTACTCCTCCCCTTCCTCGCCTGTGTGTTTGATCCATAATGTAACGACCCGGTCCCGGTCTGTCAAGCCCCCTTTGGTGCCCGCGTTCGCGCCCCTGGGGGCAGCAACTGCCGGCAACCGCCGCACCGGGGCGGGAAGGGAAACCAGCCCCAAAGCACCCCAGGCTCATTCCGGCTGGGCGTCCGCAGGAAGAACAGAAAGATCACATGACACGAGATCGGTGTACTTCAAGCCGCTTCCCGTGTTGAACAAAACGATGCGCTCGTCCTCCCCCACCAGCCCGGCCTCGCGCAGACGCAAGAGGCCGGCCAGGGTGGCGGCTCCCTCAGGGCATATGAACAGTCCCTCTTCTTCGGACAACTCCCTCATGGCAGTCAGGATTTCGTCATCGCTCACCGCCACAGCAGCCCCGCCCGTGTCCCGGATGGCACGCAGGACGAGGAAGTCCCCCAGGGCCTTGGGCACCCGTATTCCCCCGGCCACAGTGTGAGCACCGGCAAAGAATTCGGACTCGGCCTTCCCCTCCTGGAAGGCTTTCACGATGGGAGCGCAACCCTCCGCCTGCACCGCCACCAGGCGAGGCCGCCTCTTGCCGATCCACCCCACCTCCTCGAGCTCCTCGAACGCCTTCCACATACCTATCAGTCCCACACCGCCACCGCACGGGTACAGCACCACGTCGGGCAAATCCCACCCGAACTGCTCCGCCAGCTCAAGCCCCATCGTCTTCTTACCCTCGACGCGGTAGGGCTCCTTGAGCGTGGAAGCATCGTACCACCCGTGCCGGGATATGCCGCGGGAAATGAACCTGCCGGCATCGGAGATGAGACCGTCGATCAGGTACACGCGCGCACCGGCAATCACGCACTCCTTGACCGCCCCGGGGGGTGCATCCTTGGGCATGGCCACGTGGACCCGTATCCCGGCCCGCGCGGCGTACAGCGACCACGCACCTCCGGCATTGCCCGCCGTGGGCATGGCGATCTCCCGCACGCCCAGCTCGCGGGCGCGGCTCACACCTACGGCCGCCCCCCGGGCCTTGAACGTACCGGTGGGATTGCGGCCCTCGTCCTTCAGGTAAAGGCGGGAGAAGCCACGCCTCGAGCCCCACCGGGCCAGAGGCAGGACCGGAGTCCACCCCTCCCCCATGGAAATAACGGCAGACTCCTCTTCCACGGGCAGAAATTCCCGGTACCGCCACAGGGAAGCCTCTCTCGCTGCCAGATTCTCTCTGCCAACTGCCTGCTTGAGCCGCTCAAGGTCGTACCTCACCAGCAGGGGACCACCGCAAGAGCACAGGTGCTGCTCGCGACCGGCATCGTGCATCGCGCCGCACCGCGCACATTCAAGATGCGTGACGAAGCTCCCCATTGACCGCTCTACCCCCTTTGTCAGTCGTCCTGCGGAACCACTCCACGGTGTCAGCCAGGCTCTCCCGGAGGGGACGCGGGCGGTAGCCGAGTTCCCGTGTGGCCTTGGCGTGCGAGATGCACGAGTTGCTCCTCAGCACGTCGAGGGACTCCCGGTTGATCCGCGGCCGTCCGCCGGTGGCCGCCGCCCACAGGGAAGCAACCTCCGCCACCAATCGGGCCCCCCAGGTCGGCAGACACAGCCGCGGTGCCGGTACCCCCGTTATCTCCGCCAGCCACTCCATCATCTGCCGCACCGTGACGCGCTCACCCGAGAGGATGTAGTTCTCTCCGCGCACGCCCCGCGCGCAGGCCGCCAGGTGGCCCTGGACCACGTCCCGCACGTCCACGAAGTCGTAGGCGCCGTCCGCGTAAGCCCACAACCTCCCCCGCATGAAGTCGAGGATCAACTGCCCCATGTCGGAGGGCCGGAAATCGTAGGGGCCGACGACACCCGTGGGGCTCACCACCACCGCGTCCAGCCCCCTCTTCACCCCCTCGAGTACCTCCAGCGTGGCAAGAGCTTTCGACTTCCCGTAATGAGAACGTACCCGGGCCGGGTCGGGCGGAGCGCTCTCGTCGAAGGTCACCCCCTCCGGCGGTTCGGCCAGCGCGTGTATGGAGCTGGTGTAGACCAGCCGCTCAACTCCGCAGGCCAGACAGGCTTCCACCACGTTGCGCGTGCCCCCCACGTTGACCTCGTACAGGAGACCGGCACGTCGGGGCACAAGGTCAATGACGGAGGCCAGGTGGTACACCACCCGGGCCCCCCGGAAAACCCGGTCCAGCGCTTCCCGGTGCCGCACATCCCCCTCTATCAGCTCCACGTCCAACCCCTTCAGGGGACGCAGGTCGTCACCGGGGAGGACCAGACACCGCACCTTCTCCCCCCGGGCCAGCAAAGCCCGCACCAGCGTGTTCCCGATGTGACCCGTGGCGCCCGTGACCACAACCACCGAACAAACCCCCTTTCGACCGGCCCGGGCCCGGCCATCCGGCGGGTCATGGCCGTGCGGAAGGTGTGCCACTTCCACCGCCCACGTAGGGGTTACCCCATCCGCACCGGCCCACCTGCCGGCTGCCGGGGCACGCGGGCCGCCCTTGACGAAAGCGTTTGAGTGGGATAGACTGTGGTCAGACCACTAGCGCCAACAGGTCAAACCACGCCTCGGGCCAGTCCTCCGGTGCCGGATACCGGCCGCGGGGGCAAAGGTACCAGGCACTTGGGCCGGAAGGAGGCATACCGCGTGGCGAAAATGCCGTCCCGTCCGGACAAAGGGGCCGGGAACTCGCCCGGCCGCGTTGGGTCCCACCGCAGGAGCCGCAGTTCAGACCAGGTGGAAGACCACCTGGTCGGCGCCATACTGGACGGGAGCTACCCGCCGGGGGCGTCACTGCCCGGTGAGCGAGAACTGGCCACGAAACTCGGTGTCTCGCGCCCCACCCTGCGGGAGGCCCTCCAGAGGATGGCCCGGGACGGCTGGATCACCATACGCCCCGGCCAGCCCGCTCTCGTGAATGACTTCTGGCAGGAAGGCAACCTGAGTGTCCTTGACCGGCTCGCACGGGAAGCGGATCGCCTGCCGCACGACTTCGTGACCCGCTTGCTGGAGGTGCGGGCGGTCCTGGCTCCCGCCTTCGGCCGGGCGGCGGTCGAACGCAGCCCGGCCAGGGTGGTGGCGGCGCTGGCGGGGCACGACGACCTCGATGACGACCCCGATGCCTTCGCCGCCTTCGACTGGGAATTGCAGCGGCACCTGGCCAGGCTTTCGGGAAATTACGTGTTCCCGCTGTTGCTGAACGGATTCACCGCCCTGTACCAACGTGCCGCCCGGCAGTACTTCGCCCGCGCAGAAAACCGGACCGCCTCACTCCGGTTTTACCGTCGCCTTCTCGAGGCGGCCATGGCCTGCGACGCAGAGCGGGCTGCCTCGGTCATCGCGGAAGCCATGCACGAAAGCATCCGGCTGTGGGAAGCGACGGCCGCAGCCGAGCGTACGGGGGCCACGCAGGAGGGCCCGGGAGAGACTGCCGTGCGGATGAGCGAGGAAACACCAGACAGGGCTGGAGGTGGCCGGCAGTGAGAAGGTGGAACGGCTGGGGCGATGAGGGCGTGACCTACCCGGTGCCGACGGGAGCACGGCGGTTCCTGGAGGAAGTGCTGGGGGCGGGTATTCCGCCCCGGGACGCCACCCTGGGCGAAGTGGTTTCGCGCGTGCCGCCTTCCCGTCTACCGCCCCACCCTCTGGTGAGCACCGATCCCGAGCAAAGGGTGCGCCACGCCCTGGGGCAGAGTCTCCCGGACTGGATCGCCGCCCGCAGCGGCAACATCCCCGCCTTCCCGGACGGGGTGGCGTTCCCCGTCACCAACGAAGAGGTGCGGGAACTGATCCGCTACGCCCAGAGCGTGGGGGCCCGGCTGATCCCGTACGGCGGCGGGACCAGCGTGGTGGGGCACCTGGGCGTAATGCCCGGCAGCGCCCCCGTGCTGTCCGTGGACCTGGGACGGATGAACCGGCTGCTGCATCTGGACGCGCGCAGCTGTCTCGCCACCTTCGGGGCCGGGGTGCGGGGGCCAGACCTGGAAGCCTGCCTCAGGGCCCGCGGTTTCACCCTGGGGCACTTCCCCCAGTCTTTCGAGTACTCCACCCTGGGTGGCTGGGTGGCCACCCGCTCCGCGGGGCAACAGTCCCTCGGGTACGGCAGGATCGAGGATCTCTTCGCCGGAGGCCGCCTGGAGGCTCCTGCCGGAACCCTGATCCTTCCCCCCTTTCCGGCTTCCGCCGCCGGCCCTGACCTCCGGCAGGTGGTCCTGGGCTCCGAGGGCCGGCTGGGCATCCTCACCGAGGTAACCGTCCGCATCCGTCCCCTGCCCGAGGCCGAGGAATTCGCAGCGGTCTTCTTCCCCCACCTCGAGCAGGGCATCGCGGCAGTGCGGGAGATGGTTCAGTCGGCCGTGCCCCTTTCCATGCTGCGGCTGAGCACCCCGGCGGAAACGGCCACCAGCCTGGCGCTGGCCGGACACGAGAGGCTCATACGCCTCCTCGAGCGGTGGCTGGCCCTGCGGGGGGCGGGACCCGGCAAGTGCATGCTGATCCTGGGCGCCTCCGGCACCAGAGCCCGGGTCAGGCAGGCCCTGCGGCAGGCACTGGCCATCGCCCGGTTCCACCGCGGGGTGTACGCCGGCCGCAGGTTCGGCCACGAGTGGGTGAAGCACCGCTTTCGCTCCCCCTACCTGCGCAATACCCTGTGGGAGATGGGCTACGCTGTCGACACCCTGGAGACGGCAGGGACGTGGACGCAGGTACCGCGCCTCATCGAAGCCATTGAGCTCGCCCTCCGCCACGGGCTCGAGGACGAAGGCGAGAAGGTGTACGCCTTCACCCACCTCTCCCACGTGTACCCTCACGGCTCCAACGTCTACACGACGTACCTTTACCGCCTCTCCCCCGATCCCGAAGAAAACCTGCGGCGCTGGCGGGTCCTGAAGTCCGCGGCCAGCAGGGCCATCGTCGCCTGCGGGGGGACCATCAGCCACCAGCACGGGGTGGGCACCGACCACCTGCAGTACCTGGAAGCGGAAAAAGGCGCCCTGGGGATAGACCTCCTCCGGGCCCTGTGCCGTACCCTCGACCCCGGGGGCATCATGAACCCCGGCAAGCTGGTCTGGCAGGAGGTGGGACAGTGACCCGGGATCGAGCCAGTGCCTGGGCGTCCCTGGCGGAGCCGTGGGACCTGGTGGTGATCGGCGGCGGGATAACGGGAGCCGGCATCCTGCGCGAAGCCGCCCGCCAGGGGTTCCGGGCGGTCCTCCTCGAGCAGAGGGACTTCGCCTGGGGAACGTCAAGCCGGTCGGGCAAGCTGGTCCACGGGGGCCTGCGCTACCTGAAGCAGGGGCAGGTGAGGGTGACCTGGCACTCGGTGAGGGAGCGGGAACGTCTGCTCCGGGAGATGCCGGGGCTGGTGAGCCCGCTGGGGCTCCTCCTGCCCTGCTACCGCGGCGACCCGGTGGGCCGGCACCTGCTGGACGTGGGGATGATCATCTACGACGCGATGGCGATGCGCCGCAACCACCGGCACCTCGACCCTGCCACCCTGAGGACGTTGGCCCCCCACATCCGCCCGGACGGGCTGCGGGGGGGCTTCTGGTACCTGGACGCCCTCACCGATGACGCCCGCCTGGTACTGCGGGTCATCGACGACGCCGCGGCCGCCGGGGCCGTCGCCCTCAACTACGCCCGTGTGGAGGACCTGTGCCGCACCCGCGCAGGAACCGTTGAGGGAGTGGTGGTAAGGGACCTGGTCACCGGGCGCACCGCCGAAGTGCGAGCCCGGGTGGTAATCAACGCCACCGGGATCTGGGCCGACTCCTTCCGGGCCCGGCTGGGCAGGCGTCCCCGGTTGCGCCTGCTGAGGGGAAGCCACCTCCTGTTTCCCGCCTGGCGGCTGCCCGTCGCCCTGGGGGTCAACCTTTTTCACCCGCGGGACGGCAGGCCCCTGTACGTCCTCCCCTGGGAGGGTGTGACCCTCGTGGGAACCACCGACGTGGATCACCGGGAGGACCTCGACGCAGAACCCCGCATCCACCCCGGCGAAGGGGAATACCTGCTGGCTGCACTCAGACACCTGTTTCCCTCCCTCGACATCACGGCCGGGGACGTCCTGGCCACCTTCTCGGGAGTGCGACCGGTAGTGGGGACAGGGAAAAAGGATCCCTCCCGAGAATCCAGGGACTACGCCATCTGGGACGAGGAAGTGCTCACCGTGACGGGCGGCAAGCTGACCACCTTCGGGGTGATGGCCCGCGCCGTCATGGCCCGGGTGCGCCGGCGCCTGGGCGAGCCCGGGCCGACCGCCGGGGCCGCCCCGCGGCAGCCCCGGCCCGACGAACTGGCGGAACTCGACGAAGCGCTGCGCCTGCGCCTGGTGGGGCGCTACGGAGAGCAGGCGGCTGCCCTGGTGCGCTCCGCCCGGCCCGGAGAACTCGAACCAATCCCGGGGACGAACACCCTGTGGGCCGAGGTGCGCTGGGCGGCCGAGAGGGAAAACGTGGTACACCTTGACGATCTCCTTCTGCGCCGCGTCCGCCTGGGAGTGCAACTCCCGCAGGGAGCGATGCCCCTGCTCGAACGGCTGCGCGGGTTCGTGCAGCCGGCCCTGGGCTGGGACGATTCACGCTGGCGGGAGGAGGTCGAGCGCTACGAGCGACTGTGGCGTTCGGCGTACAGCCCCGCCCTTCTCGCCGGAACGACAGGCAGGTGAGCCGCCCGGGAGCGATGCGGCCAGCAGGGCGAGTCCGAAAGGGGAGCGGTCCATGGCGGGCGACATGATCCTTTCCATAGACGCTGGCACCCAGAGCGTGCGCGCCCTCCTCTTCGACCCGCGTGGCAACCTGGTGCAGCACGCCCGGGTGCCCCTCGTGCCTCCGTACCACTCCGAGCACCCCGGGTGGGCGGAACAGGACCCCACCCGGTACTGGGAAGCAGCGGCCGCCGCCTGCCGGGCCCTGTGGGCGCAGGGGCGGAACCCTCCGGAGGCGGTGGCCGCCGTGGCCCTCACCACCCAGAGGGGAACCGTGGTCAACCTCGACGCCCGGGGGGAACCCCTACGTCCTGCCATCCTGTGGCTGGACCAGCGGCGTTCGGACCGCTACCCCCGCGTGGGAGGAACCTGGGGGCTTCTCTTCCGGCTCTCCGGCCTGTACCCCACCCTCGCCCACCTTCAGGCGGAGGCGGAAGCCAACTGGCTGTGGGCAAACCAGCCGGAGGTGTGGGAAAAGACCGCTCACTACCTGCTCCTGTCCGGCTACCTGACGTACCGCCTGACAGGCCGGTTCGTTGACTCGGTGGGCTGCCAGGTGGGGTACATCCCCTTCGACTACAGGCGCCAGGAATGGGCCGGGCCGCGGGACTGGAAGTGGCAGGCCATACCCGTCCGGCGGGAAACCCTCCCCGACCTGGTCCCTCCCGGGCACACGCTGGGGCAGGTAACGGCCGGGGCCGCCCGCGCCACCGGCATCCCGGAAGCCACTCCCGTGATAGCGGCGGCGGCCGACAAGGCATGCGAGATGCTGGGGGCCGGCTGCCTGGAGCCGTCCACGGCGTGTGTGGGCTACGGCACCACGGCTACCGTCAGCGTCACCTCACCGCGCTACCTGGAACCCATCCGCCTCATCCCGCCGTACCCCAGTGCCGTCCCCGGTGCCTACAACATGGAGGTGCAGATATACCGGGGCTTCTGGCTGGTGTCATGGTTCAAGCAGGAATTCGCTCCGGATGTAGAGGAACAGGCCCGGCGGGAAGGGGTGGCGGCCGAAGAGCTCCTCGACCGCCAGGCGCACGAGATCCAGCCGGGTTGCCTGGGCCTGGTGCTGCAGCCCTACTGGTCGCCCGGACTGCGCTTCCCGGGCCCGGAGGCGCGCGGCGCGGTGGTCGGGTTCGGTAGCTTCCACACCCGGGCCCACCTCTACCGGGCCATCCTGGAAGGCCTGGCCTATGCCCTGCGGGAGGGGGCAGAACACATTCAGCGCCGCACCCGCGTGCGCATCCATGAACTGCGGGTCTGCGGGGGCGGATCCCGGAGCGACCTGGCCTTGCAGATCACGGCCGACGTGTTCAACCTCCCCGCTTGCCGTCCCCACGTTTCCGAGACGGCCGGCCTGGGCGCCGCCATGCTGGCGGCGGTCGGGGCGGGCATCCATCCGGACCTGCCCACCGCCGTGAAGGAGATGACCCGCCCGGGCCGCGTGTTCGAGCCGCGGCCGGAGACCGCCGCCGTGTACGGTGCCCTCTACCACGAGGTCTACCGGCGCCTGTACCCGCGGCTGCGCCCGCTCTACCGGGCCATCTACCGGCTCCCGCGAACCGGGGCGTGACGTCCGCCTGTCCGCGGCAAGCCGGGCACGCAGGACCTCCGCGGAAGACGACGACTCCGACCGGGCCCGGTTGCGGCAAGATACCTGCCGGTTACCGCCGCCCGTCCGACCCGGATCCCGGTGCCGACCCCCGGGGGACCTGCCCTCCCTTACTCCGGCTGCGCGTCCGCGGGCAGAACCGGAAGGTCAGCCGCGATGAGGTCGGTGTACTTCAGGCCGCTGCCCGTATTGAACAGCACGATGCGCTCGTCCGCATCCACCAGCCCGGCATCCCGCAGGTGCAGGAGGCCCGCCAGTGTAGCAGCTCCCTCAGGGCATATGAACAGCCCTTCCTCTTCTGACAACTCCCTCATGGCAGCCAGGATTTCGTCATCGCTCACCGCCACGGCAGCCCCGCCCGTCTCGCGGATGGCCCGCAGGATGAGGAAGTCCCCCAGCGGCTTTGGCACCCGGATGCCTCCGGCCACCGTCTGCGCGCCCGCGAAGAACTCCGACTCCGCCTTCCCCTCCCGGAAGGCCCTCACGATGGGAGCGCACCCCTCCGACTGCACCGCTACCAGCCGGGGACGCTTGCGACCGATCCACCCCACCCGCTCCAGCTCGTTGAACGCCTTCCACATCCCGATGAGGCCCACCCCGCCCCCGCACGGGTACAGGACAACTTCGGGCAGGTCCCACGCGAACTGTTCGGCAAGCTCCAGCCCCATCGTCTTCTTCCCCTCAATGCGGTACGGTTCCTTGAGGGTGGAAGCATCGTACCAGCCGTACCTGGAGATGCCGCGGGAGATGAACTTCCCCGCATCGGAGATGAGGCCATCGATCAGATACACGCGCGCGCCGGCCACCACGCACTCCTTCACCGCCCCGGACGGGGCATCCTTGGGCATCGCCACGTGCGACCGTATCCCGGCGCGCGCCGCGTACAGCGACCACGCCCCTCCCGCATTCCCCGCCGTGGGCATGGCGATGTCAGTGGCACCGAGCTCCAGGGCTCTCGTCACCCCAACCGCAGCCCCGCGGGCCTTGAAGGTCCCGGTCGGGTTGCGACCCTCGTCCTTCAGGTACACGCGCCGCAAGCCGCGCCTGGAGCCCCACCTCCGCAGGGGTAAGACGGGGGTCCAGCCCTCCCCCAGTGAGACGGCCCTCCCGGCGTCCTCCACCGGCAGGAATTCCCGGTACCGCCACAGGGATGCCTCCCGCCCGACCAGGTCCTCCTTCCTCACCGCCCCCTTCACCCCGTCGAGGTCATACCTGACCAGGAGGGGACCTCCACACGAGCAGAGATGCTGCTCGCGAAATGCATCGTGCACCTTCCCGCAACGCGCGCACTCCAGGTGCGTCATGAAACTGGCCACAGTCGCTCACCCCGCTACCCGGGCACCGCCCGGGAAAATTGCGCTGACCTGTTGTCCTGGCATATGAGCCGCCACCACGGCTAGCCACAAAACCTGCGCACCACGCCGTACAGCACGCGCACACCGAAAACCAAGTTCTCTACCGAAATGCGTTCGTTGTGGCCATGTATCAGAGACCCCCGGGGCGCGCGGGGATCGGGACGCATGGGCATGAAACCGTACACCCTGACCCCGCTCCTCCTGCACAGGTGCTTCGCGTCCGTGCCGCCGGTCGACAGGAACGGCACCAGCGTCGCCCCGGGGTCCTCGCGGGCGATGACGTCCGCCATGCAGCGGTACAACACGGAGTCGGGATCCGCTTCCAGACCCGAACCGGCATCCGTGACTTCCAGTTCGACCCTACCCCCCAGGGAAGACAACTCCTCGCGTACCCGGGAAGCGAACGAGGCCGGGTCAGAACCTGGCACGAGCCTGGCATCCACCCAGACGCTGGCCTCGGACGGGATGACATTGATCTTCTCACCCGCCCTCAAGACGGTGGGACTCAGCGTATCGTGGGTCACAGCCCATATCTCCGCCGCCAGGCCGTCGGGCAGCAGCGAGGCCTCCTGGGGGGTGACTTCGCAACCCCCGGCCAGTTTTTCAAGGACACCGGCGATTTCGGGCGGCTGCCCGGCTGCCGTTATGCGCACGAACTCCCGCACCGTGGGAGTGACCCGGGCCGGCATCCTCATCGCGCCAAGCGACTGCAGCACCCGCCCCATGAGGACCACGGGGTTATCGGGGACGGGCACGGAGGCATGCCCCCCGCTGCCCCTGACCGTCACGCGGAAGCGACACCGGCCTTTCTCGCCCACCTGGCAGGTATAGAACCTCCGCCCGCCCAGGACGAAACCGTGGCCACCCCCCTCGTTGATGGCGTAGGGGGCGTCGATCAGGTCGGGACGATTCGCCCCCAGCCACCCCGCTCCCAGCTTTCCGCCGGTCTCTTCGTCTGCCGTCGCGGCCAGGATCACGTCACGCCCCAGCTCCACACCCTGGCGCCTGAGGAGCAGAAGCACCATGACCTCCATTACGGTGAGGCCTTTGCAGTCCAGAGTACCCCGTCCCCAGATGTATCCTCCCGCCAGGTCACCCGAGAACGGGTCGCGCTCCCACCTGTCCCGTTCCACCCCCACCACGTCCAGGTGCGAGAGCAGGAGCAGCGGTTCTCCCCGCTCCCCGGAGCCGGGCAGCCGACAAACCAGGCTGCCGCGCCCCGGCTGGGGTTCCACCACCTCCGGCGCGAACCCCTCGCGCGCCAGCACTTCCGCCAGGTAAGACGCCGCTGCCGTCTCGTTCCCCGGAGGGTTGGTGGTGTTGATCCGCACGAGATCCTGCAGCAGAGTGGTAGCTTCCTCAGCCACCCTCCCCCAGTCCACGTCCCGCATTTTGGTGCCGCCTCCAATCGAGATTCGCCGTGCCCGGACCGGACCGCGCGTGCCCCCGCCGCCTACTCCCACTTACCAAAACCTCGCTTGCCCCACTGCCTGAAGATGCACGGCCAGTGCTCGCGGCAGCGCCGGTGGCCTGCCCGGCACTCCTCCATGCTCGCCGGGTGCCCGCTGGTGCGCGCCCCCTTGACTCCCAGCACGGCGGATATAGCAGCCTGCACCTGCGCTTCGTCGCCCTCGGCCACCAGCGTCGTGGCCCCTTCCGCCCCCTGTATGCCTCCCCGGCCGATGACGGTGCAACGCGTCCCCGACAGCATCTCCAGGGCTTCCTTTTCCGTGACCACCTGACCGAAGATGGGCATCAGCCCCACCGGCATGCCGAGCGACCACGACGTACCCCTGATGCCGCATCGCGCTATGGCCTCGTCGATGGGGCCGGGGATGAGCTTCTCGAGCCCGCAGGCCACGATGACCCTGACACCCTGTGCCATCAAGCCCGCCAGCGCCTGGCCAGGATTGCCACCCAGCAGGCTGCCTGCCATCATCGCCGCCCTGCCCCAGGGGTCGAGGGCATTTGCGCCCAAAACCGCCACGTCTCCGGGGCCGAGCGACGCCACGGCCTCTCCGAAGCAGTGATCTATGTTCCGCCAGGTGCCCTTCTCCAGCAGGATGCTGTGGGGGGACTCATGGTCGGCTTGCCACGCCGCCTTTGTCCCCCGCGGTGAGACGCGCCCGGAAATGCGCAGAGGCACCCCCACCAGCTCCTCCGCCAGGGCCGATACCGTGGTCCCCCCCTTGAGGAGTACCCTTCCGCTTTCCAGGGCCCGCCTCACCTCCGGCATGGACGCGATGGCGCGCGCTATCAAGAGCTTGGCTTCCGGCACGGTCAGGGTGAACTGGGCGCGCGTCACGGGAGGTCCTCCCTCGTGGCCCGGGCTTCCTCCAGGTACGCGTACACCGTGTACCGGGAAACCCCCAGGATCGACGCCAGATAGTCAACCGCTCCCTTAATCAGGAACGCGCCTTTCCGGTCAAGGGCCCGCACCAGTTCCACGCGCTCCGCCCGGTCCGTGCTCGAAGGCGGCTTGCCCAACCCTTTCACAGCTCTCTGGACCAGCAGCGCGAGGACTTCCGAGACGTCGGTTGGGAACGTCTCGACGGCGTCTTCGTTTGCCCTCACCGGCGGAGCCTGCGCCGCGGTGAACTGCTTCAGAGTCTCCATCAGCTGCTCGAAAGCGCTCACGTCAACGTTCACGCATACACAGCCCCGGATCCGACCCGCCTCATCGCGCAAGAACATGGTCGACGACCGCAGACGCCGGCCGTCCCTCGTCCGCGTCTCGTACCCGATGATGTCGGCGGCCCTGTCCCCGTATGTACGGAGGACCTTGAGGACCAGGTCGGTCACGGGAGCACCCGGCTGGCGGCCCGTTACGTTACCCTCGATGAACACCAGGGAATGATCGGGATCTTTCAGGTCGTGAATGACCACTTCGAACCAGGGCCCCAGAGTCTGGGCAATGCCCTTCAACACGGGAACCAGCACAGACTTCTCGGGGTTAAGTAAATCGTCGATATTCAAATCCCTCTCCCCCCCATGCGATCAGCGCCGCCGCACGCTACGCAGAGGAAGCTATTTCCTGCACGACCCGTGCCACCACCGAACGTGCCAGCACCACCGCACCTCCGAACACCTTCCGCACCCGGGCCTTCATCTCAGAGGAATACCCGAAGCAGTTCATGAACACCAGGTCACACCCCGCTTCCGCCAGCCTCCGGGCCGCCTCCTCCACCCCGTCCTGCGCCTCATAGGGTGAGGCATGCATGGCTATCGCCCGGACACCGCGCCGTGCAAAGGCCGCCTGAGCTGGCACCACCTGCTCCGGCAAAGGCACGAGCACGCCCAGCAACCCGTCACCGGTCAGCGCTGCGACCACCGAATGGCACACGTCGGACGAACGCACCAGTCCGCGCTGGCCAGCCAGCCCGGGGAAATCCCCCGTGCACATGAGCACCACCAGGTCGCTACCGCCCGCCAGTGCCCGCTGCGCCTTTTCACCGATCAAAGGGCCCAGGGCCTTCTTGGCACG
>Ga0080004_1110296_pt1 | contig 13322 bp, 13 predicted proteins | sample WasSprMetagenome_FD_69207 | JGI IMG/M metagenome (GOLD analysis project Ga0080004, IMG submission 69207) | Sulfidic aquatic microbial communities from Washburn Spring, Yellowstone National Park, USA - WS (SPADES assembly) (version 2) | ecosystem: Environmental > Aquatic > Thermal springs > Hot... | reverse complement strand
GGGCAGAAGCCTCGTCCCCAAACCCCCAACCGGAACCACAACAACCCCCAAACTGGGGCACCATCCTCCCACACTCAACCCAACCGGAGACCAAAACACATAATACAAGTAATGCGACAAAATTAATTTAAAAAGCTTTGCCGTAATCAGCGGTTTCAAAATAGATAGGGCTTAAAAAGACGCGGACTTTCTCGCTTCGACAGTAGAACTGACTCTGGGATGATGCTGAAAGCCTTTGGATGGAGGGGCCTCCCCCACATAGATGGCCTCTAGCTGGAAACGGCTTAATGGGAGGTGTGTGAGGTGTGTTCGACCCGACGGGGTTTGAGGGTTACGTCGAGCCCCCAATGAACCCGGGAGGGGGACAAGACCCGTTGAAGACCAAGGCCCACATAAGACGACGTAGACCAGAACCCGTCTAGACCTTATCTCCGTCCATTCGTCAGCTACCGGAATAAAGGCCACATCATAATGGACGATAATTATCCACCGATCTGAAGGCTTTAGAAAGACCATCCTCCCATTTAACCAGAATAATCCCGGGTCGAGGCGGCAACTTTAAGCAACCTTTAAGAGGGGCTTCTTAAATTCGTTATCACAATATGGAAATGAATTTAAAGAAGGGAATAATATGAGGTTTCAACCGCTCCTAAGAGCGCTTTACGAGCTTCACTCCAAAGGATCAACCAGCTTCGATTCACAATATTTGGCTGCCCTGCTTCAACGCCCCGTTGCTGAGGTCTCAAAGGATTTAAGACGCCTCCACTGGATGGGCTTCCTTAAAAGGACCCGGCTTAAACGCGAATGCCTCTCAAAGAACGGGAAGTTATGCTATAAAGGCTACCAATACGAATACTACCTCTCAAACCAAGGCTTAAAGTATGCGCGGTGGATGTTGCAGGTAAAGCCCCACGAAGACGCATTATGCCTCAAGGCAATCTCTGAGGCCGCTCCCCATGTTCCAAGAGAATTAAATGATTTGATCGTCTCCCACGTGACCTATAAGGAATCTTCGAGGTACAAGGGCTCCAATAGGCTCCTCCAAGCCCTAGGCCCATACGCCTTTGCATTGCCGGCTTTGACTGAAAGCCTGAGGGAGATGGCCTCCCGAAACGAGGAGCTCGAAAGAAAATGCAGGAAGTTAGAGGAAAGCCTTAACCAAGCTAACGAAAGCTTGAATCAAGCCAATGAAGCCGTCATCAAACTTTTCCAGGAAAACCTTCGGCTTAGGCAGGCTCTCGACGAATTAAGCTTCAAATCATGTTTAAACAACATTGAACTCCTCAACCTAATGGACATACAATACGATCTCACGTTGGGTTTAAGGATCCTAAACGAGGTCTACAGAAGAATGATCATGGATCTCGGCTTAACCTTAATGGCTAAGGATCCCGACCTTGCCTCTAAGCTTCTTCCGCTTATTAACGTCTATTACATGGATGATTTAAAGCTCGCAGAAGAATTTTTCCATATGGCTAAACAAAACCTTCAAGCTCGGAAACTCACCGCATTAAACCCACCATCGAAAGAGGTTTAACATTACTATATTCAGCGCAGGAAGCCCACACTCTCTAAGGGTGGGGTGAATGCGCTTAAATACAACTCTTTCCGATACTCTGTTGAGCGGGTCGCTCGATGTGGCCTGGCCGTCCAAAGGTTGGAATAAGGTTTCAAACCGAGATGGGAGGGGGAGGTTCCAGCGAGCAGAGCGATAAAGTGGGCCATAGGCCATACGCCCATGGCAGGGGCTGCCCTGACACAGCCCAGAACCCGATAGGATGAGGCACCGTGAGGTGAAGAGCACCAACGAATCGGGAACCCCACACCCCTCAGGGGTGGGAGGATGTCGGTGTTAATAAGCGCCTCAAGCTTGAGGCCATTAAGGTTCGCCCCGCCTACCCGCCCTGCCCTCCGCGCACCAAATTTATTGATGCGATAAGCGAAGCGAAGATCGAGGCCATAAACATTATCGGCATATTCGATAGATAAATTAACAGGTTGAAGACGAAAAGGCTTAGAAGAGTCCTAGAGGGGATTCGGCTTTTAAATTTAGGCAGCCGCTTCACCTCTAAATTCTCGTATATAAGGTTGCCGACGCCTATCACTAAAGCGAAGTAAGTTAAGATTGCCAATTGGTTAGCAAACCCCTCCAGCCCCAGGGAGAGCGCGAGGGCCGCCATCACTAGGACGCATATACCCGTGAACACGAATTTCTGCCCGATCGAGAAGGCGCCTATCGTTTCGAGCGTTTTATCCTCAATTAAAAGCATTAATAGGCCCAGACTCCTGGCCGTTGGATCCCTTAAAGCCGGCAGCTCCACCCCGGCTGAAACCGTGAACTTTCCTAAATGGAAGCCAACCTTAAACCTCCTCCTTGGTAGAGGCCTCTTCAAATCCTCCGGGCTCGTGTAGGCTGTGAAAACGGAAAAGCAGAGGGCGGCCATCGAGAACATCGAGACAGCCAAGGGGGCGATGAAAACGACCTTGGAGGGTTCAACGTAGACGATTATGGTCGCCGGCGGCAGAGGGGCCGTGGAGGCGGGCTTCGCCTCAAGCTCTAGGGCGTAGAAGCCGGGGGGTGTGGCCGCTGGCATGGTCCTTTCAATGGTTATCCTCTCCGGCTTCCCAGGGTTGAAGGTCCTCGTCGAGTAATCATTCACTTTCATGGCTTGAACTCCGAAGAAGGATAAGGCCTTAACCCTCAACGAGAAATCTACCCGGTTGATGGGCCGACCCCTAAGGTTTAAAACATCTATATAGAAGAGGGCTCTCTCCCCGGCCATGTAGGAGGGCTTAGCGGACGAGAAGGTTAAGGTTACATCCCCGAAGCTTACGGTCGAAGAGGGCCCAGCCCTCACGCCCGATAAGCCCGCTTGAATATAGGAATATGCGTAAGCCGCCTCGAAGGCGGCGGAAACCGTGAACAGGCCGAGGAAAAACAGGGGAAACAGTTTAAGCCGCTTAATCCTAAGCGTCCCCGCCTCCAAAACACCACACGCCCCCAAGTAAAGATTTTAACCAAACAACTCAATAACCTTCCGAAATGTAATAAAATTTTATAGGATTTATCCCCCTTAAGCGTTTTCCATTCCCGCCCATCGCCGTAAACTTCACAAACTCCAAAAAGCTTTAAGTCTATAAGGAATTAAAATTATAAAGGTTTCATCGTTAAACCCGTTTCAGCCAGCCTTCATGGAAGGGAAATGGTTCATGAGCGAAAGATCCACTCCACTCCTATTCCTATGCCTCTTCTCACTCCTCATATGCACATCCTTCGCTAGAGCATACGCCAGTGAAGGTCTCGAACTCTTAAGCATCGTTTACCCTCAACGCGTGGAGGTTGGCCGGTCAGCCAACATAACCGTCACGTTAACGCATGAAAAGGCCTCAATCCCAACCGTAACCCTATACTACGTCTACTTCCTCAACCAAACCACGCTGGCGGGAGGATGGAGGGTAAGCCAGGCCAAACTTGAATGGACCAACGGCGAAGGCGTAAGCATCTACAAGGCTGAAATACCGAACCCAGCCTACGCCGAAGCCATCCCATACAACTCGAAGATCATCTTCTACTTGGAGGCTAAAGAACCCCTCGGAGGAGCCCTGCTCACATGCCGCAACGCCACCAGATGGAACCCCTACGCGCAACATGATAAATACTCATATCTAATCGTGGATGAGACTCCTCCGAGCATCCTAGGCGTGGAGGCCGCGCCTGGAACCCCTACGGAGCTCGACCCCGTAACCGTAACCGCTAGGGCCATGGATGAGGTCTCCGGGATCGCTAAACTCGAGCTCACATACTGGGTTGAGGGAAACGAGCGCTTCGAAGCCATGAACGCCACCCATATGGGTTTCTACGTCGCGGCGATCCCGCCTCAGCCGAGCGGCACGAAGGTATCCTACAGCGTGACAGCCGTGGACGGAGCGGGCAACGAAGAATCCACCGAGTCTTACTCCTACACGGTTGGCGTCAGCCCTCCTATTCAAATCCAGCAAGCTAGACGCGCGTTAACCTACCTGGCGCTCGCCGCGGCCGCCCTCATCGCAGTGGCGGCTTTATACCTATGGAGGAAGGGTTGGAGGCTTCCGCCTAGGCTTGAATGTGAGCATCCTAAAGCCATGACTTCGCTCATGCTTTTGACGTTCCTCGTGGCCGCCGTCATCTACTATCAACTCGCCCAGCTGGGCTCCCCGCTCATAGGCCTATTTATAGCGGCGGGGACGGTGGCTTCATGGGGCCTCCTGGACCCGAGGGCGGTCGCATCCACCTCCAATAGGCTGCGCCTAGATAGGAATCCGCCCTTAACCTTGATGGTTGAAGCCTCGATCATGGCCTTGGTAGGCGCCGTCGCCATCGCCGCATCCGCCTCGTTAAGGTTGCACAGCCTAAACCACGCGTACGCGTTATCGACCATCGTTGGGAAATACGTTGTCGGATTGATGGCTGTTGGCTTAATCCTTCAAGCCGTTTGGCCCCAATTGAAGGACTTCAAATTCTTCGTTGAAGTTGAGGAGGTTAAGGAATAAAGGATTCCAAATACTCTCATTGATTGAGATAATAAAGGTGAGCTTGCGAGGTAAGAATTCTTGGCGAGGGATGAGTTTCTACCGGGTAAATACGCTTATCTACTCCTCTTCATCCTCGGAGCATCTTTAAGGTCAATCCCTGAGCTTATAGTTGAAAAATATCCTGTGGGATATGATACAACCGCGCACTATGCCTCCACGATTCCAAGTTTCGGTAACATAGGCGTGGTTGATGCGCTAAGGACGGCCCCCCTATTTTATGTGGTGATGTACTTCCTTGTTCAAGCGTTAGGCGTAGATGTATTCAGACTCCTCAAGTTGATTGGTCCTCTCCTATACGGCTCCTTAGCCGCCTCCTTCCACTTCTTTTTAGCGAATAGCCTTGGGTGGCGCGATAAAAGATCCCTTATCGCCGCCCTAGTCTTCTCGCTTCAATTAGTGACGCTGAGGATTTCATGGGATATGTTCAGGCTTGAACTGGGCCTGATATTCGCTTTCATGATGCTCGGCCTAGCCAGCAGAGAAGCCCCCAGAAGAAAATGCCTGGTCACGATAACCTCGATGTTGACGGTTTTAGCCCATCAAATAGCCACCTTAATCATGTTCTTCTCAACGGTTTGGCTCCTCCTCTCTAAGGGCAAGTTAAGCAGGAAAACCCTCCTAAAAGCTGTTCCCCTAATTCCAAGCGCGATCCTGTTCCTCATAATCCTCTATATAACATTCTTCATACCTCCGCTGCAAGATCCGAGAATAATAGGTGTAGGCCCCAAGACCCCGTTTCTAAGCTATTTCAAAGTGGACCCAAGGTTCCTGGAAGGCTCTTACATTTTAATCGCTAGAAACATTGGGATGCTCCTCATATTCTGCTACGGGCTCATACTCCCCTTCGCAGTTAAGGGATTCGAAAAACATAAGGTTCTAAACCCCATCCTGACGATTCTATGCGTAGGCTCCTTCAGCCCTTTAGTAATCCCCTTCATCTCCCTACCAGTCGCCTACTGGCGTTGGATAATCCTCCTCATAATACCCTTCTCCGCCTACGCAGCTAATGGCATGATAAAATTTAAGAGGCTTTGGCGTAGACGGGCCATGGGCGCAACCCTAGTATTCCTTTTCTTTTCAAGCCTGGCCCTAGGCTATGCAAGCGGCACCCTACCCCTCCGAAGCATATACTTCCAGTTGAAGGGCGAGAAGCCCCAACCCTCAAACCCAGACCATGTAAGCTTCGACCCCATAGCCTCCGTGGCCACCTACATTCCAAGCAGCATGGTGGCCTCGCCTATAAGCGTGGGCGACGTCACGAAGGGCATAGACGACACCGTAGCCTCCCTTGAATGGCTGGGCAGAAATGCGCCGGAAAACTCATGCCTACTCGTGGAGGAGAGGTTCAACGGCCTAGCCAGGCTCTACACGCCGAGGAGCCTAACGCTGGCGGTTTACATGGCCTTCTACCCAGCTGGCATGGCACTACAGGAGGCGAAAGCCTATAATTTTAAACATATCTACCTCATTTGGTACTCTGACGTGGATGTGGAGGGTTTTAAGGAGATTTACAGTCACGGCGCCATCGCCATCTATGAATACGAGGGAGCGTAGAGGCAATAGCTTATCGGAGTGGAGAATGAAATGAAGGCGTTATTGATCGCCCCTAGCTTGAACCCGGTAACCTACAAAGGATTAGGAAAATACTGTAGGGAACTCTATGAGAGAATGAGAGAACGAGTCGACGTCGATTTAATCGTGAAATCCGAGGAGGGAGACAAAGTATTCTCGACGCACACCGAGATCCCCCTCAGGCTTTTAAAGGCCAAAGGATACGATTTGGTGCATGCGCTGACACCGGAGATGGGCATTTACGCGCCTCTCCTCTTCAGGAACACCGTCGTGACCTTCCACGACCTAATCCCAATACTCGCCTCGAAGGAGATGGAATTCAAGTTTTCAACCCTAATACCCTCCTACACAAGGCTCACCTGGAAGCTTTCGAGCATGGCGAGGCGGGTAATAGCGAACTCGACGCAAACGAAGGAGGAGCTAACCAAGGCGCTGATGGTGAAGCCCGAGAAGATAAAAGTAATCCCGTTGGGGGTGGATGAAAGGTTCAAGCCCATCGAGGGCTTTAAGAGGCGCGAAGTTTACACCATAGGGTTCTTCGGGAACTTCACCTACCGGAAGGGGGCCGATATAGCGGTAGAGGCCTTCAAGCTCATCAGGAGAAAAGTCGATGCACGGTTAATCCTAGCCGGGGGCAGAATAAAAACCATCTACCAGAGGCACTTTAACATAAGGGAGATGATCAAAGGGTTAAAAAACGTTAAGGTGATCGAATACGTCCCGGATGAGGATCTGGTTAAGCTGTACAACAGCTTCGACGTCATGGTGTTCCCCTCCCGTTACGAGGGCTTCGGCCTTCCGATATTAGAGGCGCAGAAATGCGGGGTCCCAGTCCTAACCATGGAGGACGCTAAAATCCCATGGGAGGTGAAGAAGGAAAGCGTCACCTGCAAGAGCGTTGAGGACATGGCGGATAAAACTTTAGAGTTACTCATGGACAACCATAAGAGAGGCGAAGTCTCCAGGAAGGGGATGAAGTACGCGTCTCAATTCACCTGGGAAAACACCGTTAGGAGGACGATGGCCGTCTATAACGAACTATGTAGGAGGCGCTAACCTAGCTAAGGGAAAACAAAGTTCGTAATGGACGACTCGACCATAGAGGGCGTAGACAGGATCCAGGAGAGCCTCATCGGAAGAGGCTCCAAAATCGTTAAAGGCGGCGAGAGAAAATTCTACAGGTTCCACATAGCCAACCACTTCGAGGGGATTCATCCCACGCTTAGAATCGTAGGCTTTCTCGCCGAATCTTATGGAAGGCTATCGACAAAATTTAGATTCGTAGGGGCACTAATCGGCCTATATTTGATTAAAGGTCGTCCAAACTAGATTTACTAAAAAATTTATATTATAATTTATATTAAACAAAAGCTTTTTCACCTAGACCGGTGGCTTAAGCTTAAACTGAGCTTTTCTAAAATGCTTTAGATCAAAATGCTTAAATATCTTAGGCCTAAATCATTTTTTGGAGAGTTAATTGGCTAAGAAAATTGATGAAAAGGTTCCAAGCTGGATTTCTAGGGTACTACTGCCTGAAATCAGGGCGATAGTTAAAGAGGAAATTTCAAGCCAATTGAAACCAATAGATGCGAAAATTGAAGAAAGGACAAGAGCCTTAGATGCAAAAATCGAGGAGAAAACAAAATCTCTTGAAGCAAAAATAACAGCTTTAGGTGTTATTTAGACGCAGCTGCGTCTAAATAAGCTGCGTCTAAAAATGTTTCTCCCGTCTAATTACTGTTTCTCCAATGCTCAAAATTAATAACATCCGCCAAACGCTTAAAAAACGCCATCGCTGAGTTTGGGTTATGGAGGCCCCCTTCAAAATCCCCCCAGTAACTAGCATGTAAATCCTCTACGATATAGAGGCCCCCTCGTTCAAATAGGGGAAGTAACGGGCGAAGGAACCTATGATGTCGCTAGAGGTATGCGAGCCATCGTCGATTATGACATCAAATTCCTTAGCCTGTTGGAGGATCTTCGCTTCGCACTCGTCCGAATTTGCGTCACCAATTACTATTGCGATTCTCTCATCTTCGAAACGAAGACGAGAGCACTCTGAATTCACATCGCAACCAACTATTCTCTTTGCTCCCGAAAAGTAGCGACTCCAAATCTCCAGAGAGCCACCATTCTGAACACCTATTTCAAGGAGTTGAATTGATTTCCGACGATACGGGGCAAATATTCTCCCATAGACATCTAGATACAGAGACCATTTATCAGAAATTTTTCCTCCATGTTCCTTATATAATTGTTTAAGTGAATTCATTTGGACCCCTCATAACATGAGCAAACTGAAGCCTCTCTACCCCTTATACGCTGAATCAGACGAGGGTAGCCTTCAATAAAAGAATCGTTATGAAACAAGAAGTCGACTAGTGGCATCGCGAACGGTATATGCTCAATCCACGCCGAAAACTGGGTGGGGCGCTTAGGCTTCACAAAACAGATAGGATGATCAAACGGGTTTAAGAATAGTCTCTTATGAATATGCGCACTCTTCAATCTTCTGGTCCCATACTAAATTTTAATGGTCAAATAAAAATATTTGCAGCTAAGGCTTCCAGCCGACTTACCGCGGTCTCCCATCGTAGAATAAAGGTTAATGGCATGGCATTCAGGGATAACGATGAGTCCTCCCATAAGGGAGAGTTGTAAAGGAGATAGTGTGTATAAGATGCCCTCCAATTAATTAATGCGTCTCTAATGTAATAAGGAATTAAGAAAGAGAATATACTCAGTTTAGCGCTTTTCTGTTCATCTCATTATACTCCGCTATTCCACGCTATACTCCTGGATCGCCGCTTCATTATCCCGCATTATCCTTAAATTATCCCTCAGTTATACTTCAAGTGGGTAATGTAGGATGCCGCTCGAAGAGGCGGTTAGGGAGCTGCTTAAACTGGCTGGAAGGAAGCCCCTATTCGGAGAGGACTTGAAAAGGGCTAAACGTTTGATGGCTGAGCTTAAGGGAATGGGATTCAAAAATAGGGAAATAGCCGAGCTTACCGAGGAGGGGTGGAGCGAGGCGACGGTCAAACTCTACACTAAAGGTGTGAAGGTTGAGGATCCAAGCCCTAAGAACACAGCGCTAAATCTCCTAGGCGAGGTCGTGGAGAGGGGTTTAACGCTCAAGGACGTTAAGGAAGCGGTCGAGATTGCCAGAAAGTACGAGGAAAGGGGTTTAACGTTGGAAGACGCCCTAAACCTTCTGGATGAAGCTAAGTCGGCTGGACTTAAGGTCGAAGACGCCATCCATACATTCAGGGAGATGAAGGAGGGCGGATCAACCTTCGAGGCTCTGAGGGAGGCTTTAGCCTACAAAGCTGAGCTCGAATCTAAGGGCCTCAGTCTCGAGGATTTGAGGAGGCTGTCCGACGCCTTGAAGAAGCTTGGCGGGTATATGAAGGCGCTTGAAGCCCTAGAAGCGTATGGAGGGGTGGAAGCCGTAAAAGCTGAGGTGGAGAAGCTCTCCAAAGAGAAGGCTGGGCTCGAGGAGCAGGTTAAAAGATTAGAGGAGCGTAAAGCCGCTCTTAAACCCTCCTTAGAGGCCTACGAAGAGCTGGAGAGGAGGGGCTTCAACCCCGAAGCCTTAACGAAGCTTAGGGAAGCTTCATCAAAATACGGTGGCGTCGAGGAGGTTTTGGATGCGGTAAACAAATACGGGAACGTGGCCTCCCTAAATTCAGAGGTCTCAAGGCTGAAGGGGGAGAGGGATAAAACCGAGGCATACCTAAGGAAGCTCAACGCCGATCATGCCCATCTGCAGACCATCATAGGCATATGCGACAACCTACTCTACAAGCGTAAGTTCAGCGTAAGCGCAATAGAAAGGTTATACGAGGTTGCTAAGAGGTATGGCGAACCCATCGAAGTCCTTAAGGCCATCGGAAAATACGGTGAGATCAAGGCGTTGGAGAAAGAGGCTGAGAAGCTTTCAGCTATGAAAGAAGCGTTAGAAGCTAGGGCAAAGGAGCTTGAGGCTAGGGTTGAGGAGTTGAGGGGACTCGCCCAGGAGATTAAAGGGTCGGTTTCAGGAATCCTTAAACCCCTTTTAAAAGAGGTTGAGGAGGGCGTCAAAGCCATCACTGAAAAGTATAACGAAGCAATCGGTGCCATAACCTCACAGTACGAGGAATATGCTGAGAAGCTGGGAAACCTCAAGGCCGAAGCTGGAAAGCTCGAAGGGATGCTTGAAATCGCCAAAATTGTTCAGACCATGGTTAACTATCCAACGGAAGCCAAGGAATTCCCCCTCGATTACGACCTACTTATGCTTAAAGCGATCATCCAACACTGTAACGTGAAGAGCGTAGACCCCGAGGTTGAAGCAGGGGACGTCTTATCCAGCAAATACTATAACCTGTCCCCATACGTGAAGGTGAAGGTATCGGATCTGCTTAAGTGGGCTGAGAGGGGGCTAACTCAGGCCTTAGGAGCTGGGTGACTATGGGCCACGTACATGTTAACGTGAGGCTTAAAGGCGCTGAGGGCTCCCTGGAAATAAATAACGTCCTCATAGATACGGGTGCGAGTTACACGGTCATGAATTCCCAGGCCCTAAAGAAAATAGGGGCCATTAAAACTCCACACACAGTGGACTTGGAGCTCGGCGATGGCAGAGTGGTTAAGGCCGACGTTTACGTAGCGGTCACATCGATAGAGGGCAGGGAAGCGCCCACCCTATGCGTAAGCTTTGAGGGAGCCAAGCCTGTTTTAGGGGTCTTAACGTTAGAGGGCCTTGGACTTAAGGTGAACCCTACAACTGGGAGGCTTGAGCCTACACGGCCGAAGGGCATAGCCTACTTCTACAGGGAGGAATGTAGTTGAGCCTAGAAAAGATCAACCAGCACATTAGAGAGCTTGAAGCCATAAAATCCTACGGCAAGGTTAAGTCCGAAAGGGACCGCCTACTCTTAATGAACAGAGGGCTTGAAGCGGAGCTCGCATCTGAAAGGGCTAAGGTAAGGGAGCTATCTAAAACGGTTGAAGCAAAGGGCAAGGAAATAGAGAATTTAAAAAACAATATTAGGTCCAGCTGTGAAGAAATTAAGCGGATGAAGGAAAAGATCGAACAGCTCAAGTTGGAGATCAGGGAACTTAAGGAGGTCAAGGTTACCGCTGAGGGTAAAACGCTGGCAGAGGCGGAAAAAGCCTTCTTAAAGGCTAAGGGGACCGAGATAAGAAAATGCGCTGAGACCCTCCTCGATGAGATGAAACTCGCGTGGGAGAAGGACGAAAAACCGAAGGAAGTTTCAAGAAAAGCCGTTCAATGGCTAAAACACGTAGTGGATGGGCTGAGCAAGCCTGGGCCAAGGTTCTTCTTAAAAGAACTTGTGGACGCGGGCTTGCCTGAAAAAGTTGAGGAGATCATAAACTCCGAAGTAGATAGGAGGGTGGACGCAAAGTTCCTTGAAAGGGTTGAGGAAAGCTCCGAGCTGAAGGCCTTGGAAAAGCTTGAACACTTGAAATCCGTCGAGTGGCCGAGCTGGTATAGGCTTAACGTGGAGCCAAAGATCAGGGAACTAGAAGACAAGATCTCTACAAATGCCATAAAGCTTCTGAAGGGGCCCTGGTCGATAACGTGCAATCAATGCGGCGGAGGGCAATCAATAGAATTCACACAGCAGGGAATAGAAAGTTTGCTGAGAAATGGGTACGTAGAAGTGGAATGCGAAAACCCAAACTGCGTAGACTCCTCACTCTTTTCGAAACGGAGGCATAAAATCAAAATCCCACTCACCGACCTAATCGCCACGTGTTTATAGAAGCTAAGAAAATTTTCAAATAGAATTGAAGCAACTCCCATCGGATCCTTTATATACATTCATACTTTAAATGTTCACTTATGCTGAAGGGAATAAAGGTATATGAGCTCAAAACGCTTCCGGACGAAAGGGGGTTCCTCTGCGAAATCCTCCGCCAAGACTGGAAGGACTTTCTCGAGGACGAATGGATCGCCCAGGCGAACCTCTCGTACAGTTACCCCGGCGTAGTAAGGGCCTGGCATAGGCACATGAGGGGTCAAGTAGACTACTTCCTCGTCGTGGAAGGCGCCATGAAGATCTGCGCATACGATGAAGAGGCGAAGGAGCTCGACGAGATCATCGCGGGTGAGCGCAAACTCCAACTGGTGAGGATCCCAGGGCACTACTGGCACGGGACAAAAACCATCGGAGACAAATCCTCGCTAACCGTCTACTTCGTCACAAAACTATACGATTATGAGAGACCAGATGAAGAGCGGAGACCATGGAACGATCCAACCATAATACCTGAATCAATAAACGGTAGAAAAGATGATCCAAGGGTAGGAAAACCCTGGGATTGGACGCTCATCCTTTATAAGTAAATATATATAAACGACCTAATATTCAATGTGAATCATTTATTTATTTAACGGTGGATGTTTTGCGCGTCATGGTGACCGGCGGGCTAGGGTTTATAGGAAGCAACTTCGTTAGGGATATGCTTTCCAACCATAGGGATGCCTGGGTAATAAACGTGGATAACCTGTCCTATGGCTCGAATCCAGCCAACTTAAAGGACGTTGAAGGCGATAAAAGATACAGGTTTGTGAAGGGCGACATCGCGAATAAGAGGCTGATGGAAAAGCTGGTTAGGGAAGTTGACTTCATAGTGAACTTCGCCGCTGAAACCCATGTGGATAGAAGCATAGCTGATCCGTGGCCGTTCTTGAAGAGCAATGTTGAAGGCGTCCTCACCATCCTCGAAGCGGTCAGACTACGCAATAAAGCGGCGCGGTTCATCCAGGTGGGAACCGACGAAACCTACGGCGACATCCTTAAAGGATCCTTTAAGGAAGGGGATAGGCTTAACCCCTCATCGCCCTACGCCGCCTCCAAAGCCGCCGCGGACATGCTATGCTCAGCCTACCATAGAACCTACGGCTTAGACATCGTCGTGACGAGGTGCACCAACAACTTCGGCCCATACCAGTTCCCGGAGAAGCTCATCCCCAAAACAATAATCAGGGCGAGCATGAACTTGAAGATTCCAATCTACGGGTCGGGGAGAAATGTAAGGGATTGGATCTACGTCCACGACCACTGTGAAGCCCTAAACCTAATCTTAGAAAAGGGAAGGCCCGGCGAAATCTACAACATTTCAAGCGGAAACGAGTTTGAAAACTTAGAGGTTGCCAAAAGGATCTT
>Ga0080004_1101951_pt1 | contig 13331 bp, 19 predicted proteins | sample WasSprMetagenome_FD_69207 | JGI IMG/M metagenome (GOLD analysis project Ga0080004, IMG submission 69207) | Sulfidic aquatic microbial communities from Washburn Spring, Yellowstone National Park, USA - WS (SPADES assembly) (version 2) | ecosystem: Environmental > Aquatic > Thermal springs > Hot... | reverse complement strand
CATTTATACTTTGTCCATGCATCATTTGACTCCCACTACCATGAAGAAAAACATGAAGGCCAGGTTGGGGAAAGTTTTTTAAACCCCAAAAAGACCCCAAAAAAGACCAACATGCAAACCCAAACAAACCAAACCACGGTTGATGATGTAACGGAAAAACGCATAGCTCATGCTTTGGGTGCTGACAGGATAATAGAGATTAGACCTATGGATAAAAACATGTACTTTGTGGTGTATGATTACTGTGAGAGTGGTTATTGCTATTATGTTGAAAGCTATGTTACAGTTACTGATAGGATTATACGTGAAAAAATCATTAGAATGATGTAAGCACATTCATAGGTTAAGCTTTTAAAACCCCAATTTTTACCCATTTTTGGTCAGTATGGCAAAGGCTGAACTCATACAGATAGCAAAAATACTTTGTGAATACTTTGTTTCGAACTGGGACCACTACCGTGTTAATATACACAATCCTAACATCATAAAGATAACACCAACAAATATTAGGGATGCATTACATGAGAAATTCCCGATAGAAACCAGCCTTAGAGAGCAAAGAGCAAAGACCATAGTTTATCCCTGGCTTTCAGAATTAATGAAAAAAGAGTTTGAGGAAAGAGGCTTTAAGGTAGAGAAAAAGATAAAGAAAAACGGAAACCGTAGTAAATACGCAATCTTATATGTCTATAAACAGTAGTGTTGTGGTATGAGGTTAAACTTTGCTGTGTTTACTAGGGAATGTGAGCCCTATCTTAAAGTTAATTATTCAAACCGTGAGTACATTGAGCCTAGGGATATAGCCATCTTTTTTGTGGATGTGGGATTAAAAGCAGTAACCTTGAAAAAATCAGCTGTGTCAATGCATTTTTTTAGGTATGTTAAACATTTTGCGTTAAAATACCCCACATTATTCATAATCCCTGACTCATGGGATTGGGAAAAACACATACAGAATGCTTATGACACAATTAAAATGTTGAAAGTTATGAATGTGGATAACATGGTTCCAATTATTGTAGCTCACTACTTTCACAATTATGTTGATAAATACAAACAGATAGTAGAAGACCTACATGAGATTTTTCCAGTTGTTGTTATTGGCATACCTGCCAACGTTGTTACTGTTTCTCCATCTTATCACTTCAGATGCATTAATAGACCTACAGTTTGTAATCAATATATATTGTCAATAATTAATGTAGTTAAAAGCTGGGATGTGAAAGTCCATATCCTTGGTATTAGTAAGCAAACACTGGAATACATTGCAAGGAACAACGTGAGAAATGTAGTTTCCGCTGACTCTGATAAGGCAAGAAAGGATGTAAAACTGATAATTCACAGGGATTATTGTGAGGTCTTTAGGGAATGGCTGGGAGATTATGACCAACCAAGTGTTGATGATTTTCTCTTAAAACTGATTGATTAATTATTTTCCTCATTTTCTATCTCAATTTTATGCTGTAACATAAACCTGACAAACTCTGTAACGTTTACCTTAAAGTACCACTGTCCATTAATTTTCTGTGGTTTTTTCCCTAAGAACTCATGAGGAAAATCCTTTAACAACCCTGTCTTTGACCTTGGCTTTATAAGAAATGCATATATGCCATCATTATTTATCATTTTGTATATTTTCCTCACTAATTGGGCTGTTTCATCATTGAGCGTTGCATCTCCCTCAATATCACTAATATTATACCCCAAGTCAGTTATTAGTTTTTCAAATTCGGTTAGCTCATTGGTTATACTATCATTATACCTTGCCTTATAGAGATACACATCAAAGACCTCTGGATTATCAATGATTGCGTTAATGAGCTTGGCTGGTGTTAGTGATTGCATGCCTAATGCATTCCTTGCTATTTTGTATGCCTCACTAAGCACAGCCTCTTCTGTGCTTATTTCCCATGAGGACTCACTCTCCATGTACTCATTATAGACTTTTGTCAATGCCTCCTGGTAAGGCTGTGTATCTACACCAAACATTAAATAGAATCGCTTTAGTATCCCCATGGCTAACTCAAAAATATTCTCTGACTTAAGCAATTCATTCCTAACTTCAGCATTGTTCCACATCTCAATTAGACAGCCCATTAGATGTGTATTTGTGTAAAACGTTGATTTTGCCTTTGTCTTTTGGTCTTTCCAATGAAGAATTAATATTCTCCTGCTGTAAGCATCAATATTGTCTTTTCCCAATATTTCTATTATTTTACCAGGCTGTAAGTTAGTGTTTAAGATTATGGACCTCATTGAGTAGAATACATCACTGAAGTCCTTACCAACACGGCTGGCATGCAAGCCTATTACTGATGTTTCTGTAGTGCTTGCTAATACTAAGTCAGAGATTGTTTGGAAACCTTTGGTCATTATTTCATCAAGGAATAACGGAGCCATGTCTATATTCAATAAGTTCCTAAGTCTTTCCTGTGTTTTAATGGGGTTATCACCAAGGAACCTAACTTTATTATGAATAAGACCTAAGGCATTTATTATAGACTTTTGGACCGTGGATTTACCTATGCGTTTTTTCCCTGTATTTATAACAATCCTATCCTCAAATATGTCCTTTTGCATTCTTAAAGCTGGTGTAAAGACCTTTGCCATTGCCAAAGCCATGTTTGTCAATACATAGTACAAATTTTCCTCATAATTTTCCTTTGACCACTCATAAAACCTTTGTAACACCGTAGCATCACAAACCTTATCAATTGCAGGATATGTTAAAATACCATCATGAAAGCCATCAGGGTAGAACCCTTGGTAAATGTAATCATTTTCAGTCTTTGCATTCCTCAATAAAGCCCTTATCAATGCCTTTGCCATACTCTCTGATGTAATACCTTTATCAGATTTTACAAACCACTCAATCAATTCAGCAGGGTCATTGGTTATGAAAAACTGGTTGTAACTGTTTGTGTATATGTAAACTTCATCATTCAAATACTTATCATGGATTAATTTTACATTTGGAACACCAGCATATATAGTTATCTTTTCTTCAGTTTCATCTTTTGAAAAAACCATGTCAATGCCATGGGAGCACCTAAGCAATTCATACTCACTCTTTCCAATCGCAATAAAACCAAGACTTTCACATTGGCTTTCATATTGACTCACTGTAGTTTTTTCCTCTTTCTGTGTTGTTTCTCCATACAATATATTACGTGAAATGACTTGGAAATCACCATTATCTATTTCAAGCCCTGCCTCACGGAATTTCTGAAACATATCATAATTCTCGGAAACATGAATGCCTACTTTTACTCCATTTAGGCATACTTTCTTATTATCTGAATTTATGCATACATCAAATAACCCATCATCTCTCTTTAGGTATTCCACTTCATATTTCCCATATGTGAATTTATTCATTTGTTTCTCCATTCTCCATACACCTCAGTATCATACTTACCAACTCACTATCACTTAATTGGGATAATGCCTCATGAGGCAATGCAAAGACCCAGCTGTATTTCCCCTTGATATACCAACCACCAAGTCTTTCTGTCATACATGTTAGCACCTCATATATTGCCTTTATGGTCTTTGAGCTTATCACTAACCTCTGCTTTTCACTCATTTCCGCTATGTACTTTGACAGCCTATAAGTGTTGATATATGTAGTCTTGCCTCTATTAGCATTATCAAAATGTTTTAATAACTGAGTAACTATTTTCACCACTTTCTCAGTAACATACATTTTTGCCTGCATAATGACTTAATACCCAGATTTTACCCCACTAATAAGCTTTTTCCTACATTTTTACCCAACATAGGGAGTATTATTTACCCCTCACTATGAAAAAACTTATTAATACCACAAAAGACCCCTCACTGATGGGAGAGATTGCTGACCGAAAAAGACGTATATCAATAATAACACCACCACTAAGAATCACAGATAGTTTTTGGTTAAGAAACTTAATTGAGTGTCCTGTGAAAGAGTATATACGTAAATTAACAGGCAATACCCTGGCACCACTGACCCACTTTGCTGAAATGCATGATGCATACACATCATTACTATACCCCAATGCAGAAAGAGAGGTAGAAGTTTCATATAACATCAATGGCAATTCAATAAAAGGAAAGATTGATGCAGTGGTTGGCAATTATGTCATTGAGCATAAGAGAATATCAACACCTATTTCTCCCTTTTTTGCATCACCTGAGCTTTTGACAGCCTTTGCTACAGGAATGCAAATAATGCTTTCATCACTAGAGAAAATAGAGCCTGAGGTTAAAAATGATGGTAGTATTTATGACCTGGTTAAGCCAGGCTGTGAGGATAAGTATCCAATGAGTATTGGTTGTAGTTCTTATAATTTATTTGGTGTACAACTGTATGCCAAGGAATTCTATAGAAAAACTCACCACATGATAAAGGAAAATCTTTTCCAGCTTAATAATGAGGAATTAACCATACTTGCTGAAGAAATAAAGAAATCTAAACAAATAAACGGTTTTTACTCAATTACTACTTTTGCTACAGCCTCACTACAGGCAATCTTTTACTCAATTCTGTTAGAGGAACAAAGAGGTAAAAAGTATGACCCATTTGTGTCATTAACTATAACACCGAAAACACGTGTTTACCCCATAATAAATGTGGAATACCATGTGAATTTCCAAGATATTAATAAGTCATACTTCATTGATGTGCTCAATGAGGCAGTTGAAATAGCAAAGAATCCCAAGCAAGCCAGATTAAGTAATGTTACTTATATTAAGACTCTACCGTGCAATCAATGTGATTATAGAGCCATTTGTAAGTTTAGAAAGAATTTTGAGAGATATGATAAGTACATGAAAGAACATAATGAGGGTATTGTTAAATCCATCATTTCACGTAATGCAATGCTAAAGACTGAAGTACTTTTCGTGAATACTCCATAATTGAGGTTTTATAGCGTTCCAGCTAAAATTCTCCCTTATCCACTTTATTCCATCTTCTGTTTTTGCTTTTACCTCACTATAGTTTGTGTATATGTATATGAATTTCTCACATGCATCTTCATTATCCCATTCACCACCAACCCCATTATGGATGGTGTTACCAGGTAGCACGGGTACCATCTTTGCTGTCTTAACCCATAAATACTTGCTCAATCCTGGTGGTGTATATTCAGTCCATGCTCCTGTGTTCGGCATTAAGGTTGGTATTCCCCTGGCAAGTGCCTCAATCCCATTCAGCTCAAAGGAACCACCACGTGATGGTAATAACAATAAATCAGCAATGTCATAGAGGTCAATGAGCCAATCACGTGGAAACCTACCCTCTATAATAAACGTCTTATATTTAGAGAATTCCCTTAAGGCTGGGTCATTAATATCCATTTTCTTAATAATTAACATATAATTGATTTTCAACTTATCAATACAATCAATAAGCCTCAGAGCCAGGTCAGCACCTTTTCGGTACCCTGAGTGCCATAAAAAGTACAGAATATAGAATAAATTCTTTTTTTGTTTTAACTCATTGAGGAACCTCAATATTGCATGCTGTGGTTTCCGTTTTTCCCTAAACCATTCATTCTCTAAGCCATGGTACACTATATGGACAGGTACCTTTACCCCTGATTCTACATAGGCATTGTATGACCACCTACTGTTTACTATGAATGCCGTAGCATAATTAGCCATGTCCACAGCCCATTTAGAGAGGCTGTTACTGTCAGCTACATCAACACCAATCAATGTATCTATCCTATCCTGTTTCCTTTTCAACAATGTTTCCCTTATCTCTCCCATGGTAGTGAGTGGATAGAAGTAAGGATGGAAATAACCACTGAATTTTTGAGTGTTTATTATTGTGTTAAATGAGGATAGTGTTGATGGGAATACATTGAATTTCTCATTTATGATTTCAATGTGTTTTTCAGCCATGTATGTGAAAGACAATTCCTTACCTTTGGGGTATAGGTAGTACACTAACTTTTTCATCATATTCTATTGAATAGACAGGGGATTTATGTTTTAGTGTTATAAATAAAAGGCTCTCTATGTTAAGTTAATTGTGAGTGAGGGAGAAAAGAGTAGTGTCAGTATAGAAACCGTGGACCCCATTGAGGTAATCATTAATGAGTTTAGTCAATTGATGGATAATATTGATTATCAAATTAGTAATATTATTAGTATTCACATTAGGGATTTATTCGGTAGAGAGGAAAGATTTATTGAGTACTACATTGCTGTGCTTTCTAATGAGGACAAAATCCGTGAGGTAGTTAAGAGGTTCATTAAGTACTCACTCCCTAAGTTGATTAGTATCATTACAGAGTACCCTGACCCATCTGACCCCAAGGTACTTAATCTAAGGAACATGTTGATTAGAGAGGTCATTGATAATGCATTATCCAGGGCTTTCTGTGAGGTCATTCACTCATAGATATCAATATATCACGGTTAATGGTACCCCTTTATGAAGAAAGGTTTATAAACCACTTGGGGTACCTTAGTATTGGTGAAAGAAATGGCAGAAAATCAACCCCAGGTCCAGGGTAAAACACAATGGAAAAGGATAAAGATACCTGCAGAGGCTTATATACATGTAAAGGAACGTGCTCATGCACGTGGATTACCTGTTTGGCAATACATAATAAATGCCATGGACTTCTATGAGTCAGCAATGAGGAATGTTAGCGTTAGTGATGTAACAAAGTTACAAAATGCCTCTTATTACTCAATGAAACTTGCAATGGCAATAGCAGAGTTTATCCACAAAAGGAATGAGGAAAGCTATCAGAAAGCAAAGAAAATCATAGCACAGGTAAGGGATAGGAAACACATTGATGTTTCCGTTCTTGACAAACTAGTGGATATGTATATGCAAAGGAGAAAAAAGAGTTATGTGAGGGCAATGATGCAAGAATTAGTCAGAATAAACATACTTCTGCTGTCAGGTGGTGGTCATGAATAAGCTCAAAGAAATTGACATAACTACTGATGGGCTTTATTTTGTTACAAAGACTAAAGAGGGTATATGGGTATTTGTTGATGCTGAAGATAGAGATGTTGTCTTAGGTAACAGTATTGAGGATGTTATTGCCAGGTTTTACAGTTCAATATCTAATGATGTCATAAGTCCTAGTGATGTCAGGATAAAGCTATTGGGAAACAACAAAGTAGAGGTTTGTGTAAAGGGAGATTGCTGGGAATGCAATGCAGAATTTGAGTGAGTGATTGCCATGGATGTTAAAACTAAAATGTTTATTGTTTCTTCATTTCTTAATTTGATTGACCTCATGACATCATTCATTGATTTTAGCATTGGGTACACGGAATTAAACAACTGGATGCTGATGTTCCATGATAAATACATGTCAGCTCTCATGGGAGTGATAACCTTTGAGTTGATATTGATTGTATGGTATGTATTTTCAAAAAAGTATGATATTATGAAGTATGGAATGCTTACTTGGGGTTTGACTAAGCTTTACCCTATTATTAATAATGTGTTATTGCTTATTTTTTCTTTTTAGGTTGTACCTGTATCATTAAGCCATCTTTCTCTATTCGGGTCATGACATCAAAATCACCAGCCAACATTTCCTTAATGACAGCCTCTAATTTCTGTGGATTGACCCCGTCTAATTTTATGTATATAAAGCCTGTATGTAGTCTAAATATGTTTGCTAAGAAACCTGCTACCATGTTTATGTGCATGTCCTCTATTATGTTAGAGAGGTCAATGCTCATACTGATAAAATAATCATGTGGTTATTTTTATTTTTTATTTCTAACATGGACTTTGTCAGCTACGTTTTTTACCCTGACCATAATCACTATATCATTACCATCAACATACTTATCAATTTGGTATTCAACAGGTGATAGGTATTTTATGATGTAAGAAATGAGACCATTAACCAAATTTTTTATCGTTGTTTCCGTGCCAATCATGGTTATTACTTTTTCCTCTCCATTTACTCTGTTTTTCTCCATATTCACAGTGATTAGTTTCTCTGTCCTATTTTTTATTTTTTATATAATAGGAATATACACAACACCGTGGATAGAGATGGGGATGGGGTACATACCCCTACATATCATGTATGTTATATACAATACGTTATTGTTATATATGTATTTGTAAAAATCAACGTTGGACAGAGGCATAAAAAATAAATACTACCTCTACACCAGGAAACCGACCAATATGGCAAGGGGTAGAGGATTACCTAAAAGTGGTCAGGCAAGGTATGCAAAATGGAGTGCCAAGTATGACCCTACAGTAGTCCAAACAAGGTTTACTGAGGTAAGCTCTGTAGCACAGGCAAGAGCACAGGAGGGTATAATATCAATAGCTAATGTACAGCAATTAATTGGTGGTGTTCTTGACATGTATGGAGTGGCAGGTCCAATGAGGGCTACATACATAGCCTTTGGTGAAAAGGTTTGGCATGAGAGCCAGAGGCTGACAGGTCCTGCTTTACAATCAGTTACCAACGGTTTAGTGAGCTACTTTGAGACAGCCTTTGGTGCCAATCCAACTATATTACAGGCTATTGTGAATGCCTTGGGTATTCCAGGGCTGACATACTAAGCCAATAACCTAACCTAATCCCTTTCAAAATTAAAAATTAAAATCCCCTTTTTCCTTTCTTTTCCTGTGAGGATTGCTATCATACATGCTAATTCCCCAAGTTTGAGTACTGTGGCTAATCACATTGCTAAAGTAACAAAGACAAAGGGTCATGATGTTAAGGTAATGAGTGAGTTTAATCAATTTGATGTTAAGTTTTTCAACCCTAACGCAATAATATGGATTGAGCCTGTAAATGTGCCAATGGGTTCCAGGTATGCTGGTTTTTACTCAATTGTGAAACTGAGTATGAAGAACGTTAAACAGTTGTGGTATGGAACTACTGAGGGAACTCCATATGGACTCCCTGCTACTTATCCTGTTTGGCATACAATTGATTTTATAGCTAACAGTATGTACACTGCAAATAAGTTAAGTGAGGTTGGCTATAATGTAATTGATATCATACACCATGGTTATGACCCCAATGAAAATAATGAGGCTATTGAGTATGCCAAGGTCCTAAGGAAAAAGATTGAAAGGGATTTTCCAGGCAAAATCATATTCAGCATTGCAGAGGGTCCTCACGTTAGGAAAGGATGGGAGAAATTAATAGAGGCTCTTAATAGAATTCCTGATAACCTCAGGGAGAAATTTGTAGTCCTTGCTGTAGCTCATAAGTCAGTCATTGAGAAAATACTCCCTAATGCTCCTAAGGACCTGGTTTACGTGGTTGGTGAATTCGGGAGTTTAGTGAGAAAGCAGGTGTTGGCTTTGTACTACATTTCTGATTTTGTCCTGGTGCCATCAATGGCAGAGGGGTTTGGCTTACCGATTTTAGAGGCTAACAGTCTTGGTAGGCTGGCTATTTTCTTAAACATGGAGCCATTTAATGAGTTTGCTGATGTTAAGGCTAACATTACTTTTCAGTGGGATACTATTAATGAGGTGGTTAAGGATGGTGTAGAGTTTGAGTTACATGAGTATGACCCTCAATATTTGACTGAGGCTATTATTGATGCTATTGACCTTGCCAGGTCAGGGGAGTATGAGGACAGAGCAAAAAGGGCTTATGAGGCTGTGAGGGAAATGACAATAACAAATTTATACACCAAGCTCATTAAACACATTGAGTAAAACATGGAAAAAGGGGTTAAGGTTTATGGTTTATTTGGAACTGTGGACTTGCACTCTACAAAGGTTACTTTGTACCAGAAGAATGACATCACAATCTTGCCTCTGAGGTTTACTATTGATTTTTTCTCATTCAACTGGGTCATGGAAATATCACTACTACTTGATTTCCTATTTAACATCAACTTTAATGTACTAATTGAGCTGAATGAATATACCCTACAGGGTATTCAAATAACCATTCCACAATTCCAAGTGCCTCAGATTAGTTTACCAACCTCTGAGCAAATGAGCAAGTGCTATTGGGGTCAATCCACATTCAATAATTGTTACTATGACCCTCAGTTTACAATTGAAAATACAAAGAGGTATTTGAAAGGCTCAATCAATAAGGTCAGTAGGAACATGTCAATCCCCGATTTCCTAAGTGGTGTTAATTATAATGAGTTTTTCCAGTACTATGCCAATAAGATTCTAAACACAGCTATCCAGTTGATAGAAAAGACTGTATTAATGGACTTGGCTATCTTGGACTTTTCAACATTCAGCCCTGAGAGTGAGGATGGAGAAACATATATGACATTTCAATGGCTGACCACCAATCCACAGCTTAACCAAGAAATTGAGTATCCTCAGTATGCTTCTGTGGATGACCTCATGTGGGGTACTGTCCTGGATTGGATGTATTTAGACGTGAGTTTATTCACATCAGAGGAACAATCAATACTGGGTCAGCAAGGTGCTCAATTGTTTGATGCTGTGATTAATGCTGTAATGACTAACTATACCCCATTCCAATCAGCCTCTAAGCTGGCTTTCTTTGACCCCACAGCACCACCACTTATCCAACCATTGGTACCAGGTTGGACATTTAGCAAAAGGACTGAGGATTGGGGAACCTCAATGAACCTGATGGGTATTGTGAGGACAGCTGTCAGAAGAATGCTTAGGAACACCATAACTAATCCTTTCCTCATGAACGCATATGAAGATGCCATGGTAGAGTACTGCATGGCTTTCCAGCACAATCATAATAGAGAAAAAGAGAGAGCCTGGGCTGGTGTTGGTATTGATGTGTTTAACAAAGCATGGATTAGCAAATGGGTTGGGATGGGGTTGGATGCACAAATTTTAAATAGCCTTATTAGTACCATAGGAGTAGTATGTCAGAGACCCCTACCAGGCAGGAAAGCAGTGAATTCACCACTCCTATCCCAGTCCTAAAGGAACAACCTCAAATGCAGGCTGTGGTTGATAAGAAAGCCAAGGCTTTCAGTGATAAGTTCTTAGAGTTGATATCCGAAATATACACATTATCTATGGAAATAGCCAGTATAGAGGACCCAAAGTTACTGGAACACCCTGCTATTAAGCAAGCCAGAAAGGTCATAAGTAAAGCAAAGGAATTAAGGGATGTCTTGGGTACAAAGTAAGCGTTGTTGATGCAAATAAATAAAAATCCTATTTATTATTTTATTTTTTGTTATGAGTGTCTTTGGAGTTCCCGTAAAACAGCCATTTCAAAGGCTTAGAGCAAGTGATTGGAATAGTGTAGTGTATGCTCTGGATTATCTTTACTTAATGGATGCTCAATTATTCAGTGATTTAACCAGTGGTGATTTTACACCTTACTTTGACCAACTATACACAGCTGGCAGTGCTTTTTTCGGTAATGAGATTTATGTTGATGGGTATAAGGTACTTCATGATAATGACCCCATTTTTATTGCTCAGTTTCTTCAGAATGCTGTTAATCAATTGTATAACCTAATTTCTGTCTATCTTATTAACATACAGAATACAGAGGCTCAGGTACAACAAACCTTAAGCACAATCAAGGCTTACGTAAGCCCATCAGCTCTCAATTCATATGTTTTACCTGTCCTACAGGAAGCCCAGCCTTTATCCCCAACACCAATTAGTATAAAGAGGGCTGTGCTTTATGTAACACAGGACACTGCATATGTGGTTTACATTGGTGGTCCAACGGGTCAGCATTTCCCAATATTCCCAGGGCAATCATTCAGTATAGACATTTGTGATGCAAGCCAGGTGTACCTCAGGAGTGAGAATTACAGTTACGTTAGGGTACTGCTGGAACAAACCTCACAACCAACATGTAACTAACGTGATAAGCCATGGGAATACCACTACCACTAGTAACATGCAGTGATGTATCATTTACCCTATCACAATTCTCAGGAAATGTAACATTAACTTTGCACTGTCCTGGTGATTTAATTCAGCCCTCACTATGGACTGATAGGTACACATGCATTGCCTACCAAATGTGTTACCTAGGACTACTTATCCAATCAATATCCCAAAATAACCAATCACTGGCTAATGAATTAATGACACAAATGACCAATGTAGCTAATGAATTACTTAGCTTACCATCACCACAATCAGGTCAGCCTGTCCTGCATGATTACTTTAATGCCTTGGTTGATTACATAAACATGGCTTATAATGTACTAAACACATACACTAATAATGTAATGAATACTGCATTGGTAGTTATACCAGGTAGTGCCAACCTAATCAATGCCGTGAATACACTCACTAAGAAAACAATTATGGACCTCATGACAGCACAGGACTGGAACACAGTAACCCAGGCACTACAATCAATAGACCAAATACTCAGTTATATTAAACAAACAATACTCCTACCTGCACTCATAGGTCAGGCAAGTGTTGTTTACATAGAAATAAGCACTTCTATGTCTATTCCAAGCATAAGTGTTGTTTATGTAAAAGCATCTACATCAATGACCACATCAGCAGGGGTAGGATAAAAAATAAAAAAAGAAAAATCATAATTTCTTTATCATGAGCACTTTTGTAAGTCCTCTAAATAAGGGAATAACGTGTAACATGAGTCAGTTGGTAACCAGGCAAACAGCCAAGATTTCAATAGTGGTAATCCAAGCTACAGCCTCAATATCAACAACACAAATTCAAACTGCAATTTCTAAAACATCAACCTCTATGTCCACATCAGCAGGGGTAGGATAAAAAATAAAACACTCAGTGCTAACTAAGCATGTATGTCAATTTCTGTAGAGGAAATAGCCAGGAATTATATTAGGTATGGGTCTAAGAGATTAGGGATTGAGGATAGGCTAAACCGATTTACAGCATACATAAAGAGTAGAGGAACAAAATGTGCTGAAACGGATGTAATATCTCACTACGTTGATTCAGTCTTTATACCAATACTTCAAAATAGTGAGCAATTAGCAATAGCAATCAGCAATAAGGATGTACCTAGGTATTATAGAAATAGGCTGACAAAGGCACTGAATACCAGAGATAAGGCATTTATCAAGTGGTTTCTAAAGAATTATGTAATGGATAGTTATACGGATGTTGATGCGATTGTTTCTCAAAATAGTACGTATTTGCCGTGGGCATTTGGTTATGGTTTGTGTGTTTGTCCAATAACAGGTGGTACATGTGCCAGCAATGCAGGTTATACATGTGTGTCCGCTACTGAGCTACCACAGACTGGTGTTTGTTGCACAGGCACTTATGCATCATGGGGAAATAGGGCGTTTAATATGGTTGATAATGCACCATGGGTTTCTAGTTATAGTACTGGTGATTTTGGAATAGGTGCTCAGGTACCTACGTCAAGTGGTGTTTTTACTTTGACTGGTGG
>Ga0080004_1129547_pt1 | contig 13334 bp, 22 predicted proteins | sample WasSprMetagenome_FD_69207 | JGI IMG/M metagenome (GOLD analysis project Ga0080004, IMG submission 69207) | Sulfidic aquatic microbial communities from Washburn Spring, Yellowstone National Park, USA - WS (SPADES assembly) (version 2) | ecosystem: Environmental > Aquatic > Thermal springs > Hot... | reverse complement strand
CACTTCGGACATTTTAGCTTCTTCTCTCTTATAATCTTAGTTAACTCCTCAACACTTAAACCCTCAACAAACTTACCTGTTTTCTCTTCAATTAAATTATCTGCTCTATGCATAGCTTTACATTTCTTACACTGTGTTAAAGGATCAACAAAATTTTTCAAATGTCCGCTTGCATCCCACACATAATCTGGAAGAACAACACAACCTTCAATTTCAACTATATTTTCCTCAGATTTTACAAAAAATTCCCTCCAATAATTTTCAAGTTTTCTCTTTAACAAAACTCCTATAGGCCCATACTCAAAAAATCCCCCTACACCTCCATAAATTTCTGCTGTTGGAAAGATTATGCCCCTTCTCTTGCAAATTTCTATAACTTTTTCAGCTATTCTTTTTGAAATTTCCATATATAACACTTTTTTTCTAAGCTATTATTTTTAAAACTACTTCAACCAACCTCTTAAGCTTGCTTGAGTCCCTGTAGAATAAGCTTGTTGTAATTTTTCTATAACTTTTTCCACCCTTTCCAAAGAAAAGTCATGCTCATCTACCATGAACTTAATAATTTTTTCCCTATCCGGTTGTTTAAATTCAATTTTATACTTCTCATTAACAGGAGGATTTAAAAAGAAATTGTAAATTTCCTCAGGATTAACTTCATCCTCCCATTTGACTTGAGCCAAAACTTTTTTGAGAGTTTTATTTTCTTTAACAATTTTTAAAGCAGTTTTTGGCCCAATTCCTTTAATTCCTTTATTATAATCAGTTCCAACTAGCATTCCTATAATGATTAACTGTTCCTTTGTTATTCCTAAAGAAGAAAGAACCTCCTTGAGCTCAATTATTTCAGGCTTAATTTCTATGTAAGCCTCTTTCCTTGGTAATTTTCTCTTTCCTGTAATTGATAAATTTCTAACTAAGCTTGGAGAATTGAAAAGTAGTGAATCATAATCTTGTGAAGCACTATAATCAACCTCTCCTTTTTTGCATAAGAAGGCGCATTGAGCCTCGCCTTCGCTTTTTGCAACTAGCCACGGAACGCCCATTGCATCAAGAAGAACTTTAGCATCATTAACCATTTCATCTGTTAACACAGCTGCAGCTTGTGCATAAGTTATTGCTTTTTCTCCTTTTTCCAAAGCTTCCTCCCATTTTTTCCTTGCCTCCTCTTTTGCTTTTTCTCTCTCTTCTATAACTCTTTTCTTGAATTCTGGAGGCTTTCCATCAAAAACAAAAATTGGTTTTATTCCTGCTTCTAACAAATTTGAAGTGCGATAAAAAATTCCGGATAAATGGGAAGTAATTCTGCCTTTACTATCTCTTAAAGGTTCACCAGTCATTTTATCTCGAATTATACTTAAGAATTGGTATAAAGTGTTGTAGGCATCTATCGCTATTTTTTTACCTGCTAAATAAGAAAGTTCAACTTCTTTACCTTCAATTATTCCCCTAAGATTTACTCCCATAAATAAGAGAGTGCTTTAAATAAATAAAAAAGGAAAATTACTTCTTCCTCTTTGCTTTCTTTTCTTTCTCTTCCTCTGCTTTAAGCTCTCTCTCAATTCTTAGCTCATCTAGCTCAAGCCATACTATGAATATTCCCAAAACAAAGACTAGCACAGGCAATGCTCCGTTTATTACTGTTATTAGATCTGCAATTCCTGATCTTGCTATGAACGCTTGTGAACCTTGTGCAACCCACCAAGCACTCCCTATTACAAGCAGTATTCCTATTATTATTTTCGCTACTATATGCAAACAATCACCTTTTAAAGATTATAATCAAAATACTATTTAAATTTATGTGAAGAATATGGCCAAAGGAGTTTACCAATCAATTCGGAATGTGTGGAGAAAAAAAGAGAATGCAGAGTTAATGAAAGAAAGATTAGTTGAATGGAGAAAAGATCCAGTTGTAAAAAGGATAGAAAAACCTACTCGCTTAGACAGAGCAAGGGCTTTAGGCTATAGAGCAAAACAGGGATTTGTAATAGTAAGGGTTAGAGTAAGAAAAGGAGGAAGAAAAAGGAGATTGTACGGAAGAGGAGGAAGAAAACCTTCAAAAGCCGGATTAGTAAAATTCACACCAAAACTTTCTTTGCAAATTATTGCAGAACAAAAAGCTCAAAGAAAATTCCCAAATTTGGAAGTGCTAGCAAGCTATTATGTGGCTGAAGATGGGATGTATAAATGGTTTGAATGCATACTCGTTGATCCTCATCATCCAAGTATTATAAATGACCCAAAAATTAATTGGATTTGCGAACCTCAGCATAGAAAAAGAGTTTTCCGCGGATTAACAACAAAATAAAGTGAGTAGATGCAAGCTTTTGACATGCACGTCCATAGCGCTTTTTCGGGAGGAGTTTCGAGTTTAGAAGAATTAGCATCAACTGCAAAAATTTTGGGCTACAAAGGAATTTGCTTCGTTGCTTATCCATTAAGCAAAAAGGAAGAAGAAATTTTAAAAGCAGAAATTGAAAGAGTAAAAAAAGAATTTGCTATAGAAATTTATCTCGGATTTGAAGCAAGAAATGTAAAAGAGTTAAGAATTTTAGCAAAAAGAAGAAAAGAATTTGATGTTTTGCTTGCAAGAGGGGGAGATTTAAAATTAAATAGAATTGCCTGTGAAACTCCTGAAGTTGATATTTTAACTCATCCTGAATTTGGAAGAAATGATTCTGGTTTAAATCATATTTTGGCAAGACTTGCTGCAGAAAACAATGTTGCTATTGAGTTAAACTTTCGTGAAATTTTAACTTCAAGCAAAGCAAGCAGAGCAAAATTTTTATCGCACATGCAAAGAAATGTTATGCTAGCAAAAAAGTTCAAGGCACCAATAATTCTTTGCTCAGGAGCAATAAACCATTTTGAAATGCGTGATCCTTACTGTTTAATTTCTCTAGCAACTCAGCTTGGTTTAGAACTAAAAGAAGCAAAAGATGCAATAACAAAAGTCCCGCAAAAAATAATTGAAGAAATAAAAAAAAGAAGAGATGAAAGATGGATAATGCCAGGTGTAGAAATAATAAGGTGAAAAATGAAGATAATTAAAAGATTAAAAATTTTACCTCCAACTTTAAGGGAAAAAAAGCGTTTCATAAAATTTCAAGTCCTTTCTGAAGAGAGAATAAACTACGAAGACTTGGAGCAAGCTATATGGAATACTTTGCTCGATTTTTATGGTGAGGAGGGAGTAGCAAAAACTGGATTATGGGTAATTAAAAACTTGTGGGATGAAGAGAAAAAAATTTGCGTAGTTAAATGCAATCATGTTTCAGTTCAAAAAGTAATTGCTGGCTTAGGATTAATTTCTCGCTTGGGTGATACTCGTGTAATAATCAAAATTTTAAAAGTTTCAGGGACTTTAAAAGGACTAGAAAAGGATTAAAAATGAATTGCGGTAGAAAATAAGCTCTATTTTCACTCTTTAGCAAAATAGAGCTTCTCTTTTGCTTTATTTTTAGGCAATAGGGGATGTCTACTCCCTCATAAAATGCTTTAAGTTATTTCCCAATTTAATAATAAAATGGAAGTAGTTAATTTAGAAAATTTACCAGAGAACTTTAAAGTAATTTTGGATAGAAGTTTTAGAAGTGATTTATTTAAAAAAGCTGTGAAAGAAAAAGGAGGATTTTTAAAATTATCGTTCTTTTTAGGAGTTGATTGGAGTTCTTTAACAAAAATAAGGAGAGGTTACAGAATATTAAAAAATAAAAAGTCACCTGCTTTTCTGAGAGTAAGTTTACTTAAAAAACTTCTTCAAATAACAAAAATTCCCATCAAAGAAGCTGAAAAAAATATTATTGGAATAGCAACTAATAAAAAGGTTGCTGGTTGCAAATTACCTATTTATTCATCTGAAAAGCTAGCTTCTCTAATTGGGAACACTATGGGTGACGGATTCGTAAACAAAGAGAGATTTAAATATGTAAACAAAAGAAAAGAACTTGTAGAAAAAGTTAAAAGGAATGTAGAAAGCATTTTTAAAATTGATGGACGTGAGTTTTTTATAGAAGAGAAGGAATGTTATGGAATAGAGTTTCCAGGTGTAATAGGACAACTACTTACGTTGGCAGGCGCTCCTAATGGGCGTAAAACTAGTCTTAATTTTTGTATTCCTGGGTGGATTAAAAACGGTGAGAAAAAAGTTAAAATAGCATTTATAAGATCGTTATTCGATGATGAGGGTTCTGTTTGTTTATGTAGATCTTCTTACCCATTTATTTCTATTTCCCTTTATAAGAAGAATACACTAATAGACAATCTCCTAAAATTTCTTAATGATTTAAGAAAAATTTTATCTGAACTTGGATTAAAGCCTTCTAAAGTTAATTATAAAAAAGATGTTAATGATACAAAAGAATTTGGATTCCGATTATATGGTTTAAGAAATCTTCTTTACTTTTATCAAAAAATTAATTTTGATAGTTTAGAAAAAAGAAGAAAACTAAAGAGAGCTATCGAAAAATACATAACTAAAAAAAGATAATATATAAATAATGTAAATTCAAAATCAATAAAAGGTGATGAAAAAATGCCACAAATATTACCAGAATATATGGGTTATGACAGGACAAATGAGTAAGTCAATTTACTCAGTCCAATTGCTGTTTTTAGTCCGGATGGGCGTTTATTTCAAGTGGAGTATGCCAAGGAAGCTGTTAAAAGAGGTGTGACAGCATTAGGAATAATTTTCGAAGATGGTGTTTTGCTAGCAACGATAAAGCCAAGTCAAGCTTTAATGGTTCCTACTTCAGCAGAAAAAATTTTTCAGATTGATGACCATGTAGGCTCAGTAGCTTCTGGTTTATTAGCAGATGGAAGAGTATTAATAGACCAAGCAAGAATCAGAGCACAAGTTCATAAAATTACTTATGAAGAACCTATAGATATATGGAATTTAGCTAAAAGTATTGGAGATAGAATGCAGCTTTATACTTCTTATGCTGGCTTAAGACCTTATGGAGTAACTCTTTTAATAGGCGGATATGATAAAACCGGTTTGCATTTAATCGAATGCGACCCTTCTGGAATGCTTTATGAGTGGCTTGCTATAGCTATTGGAAGAGGAGGCTTACTAGCAAACAAAATACTTAAACAAAAATGGAAAAAGGAAATGAGTGAAGAAGATGCAATTAGCTTAGCTATTGATGTTTTGGAAAAAACTGAGAAAAAGGAAGGGGCTGTTGAAATTGCTTTAATTAAAGCTGGTGAAAAATTTAAAAAATTGAGCGAAGAAGAATTAAAGAGGTTTTTAAAGTGATAGGTTGGTTGTAAGTATAGAAAAAGCTGTTGTTAGTAGGCTATTAATTTCTGGCCAAAAATTTGAAGTGCTTGTAGATCCTGAGAAAGCGCTGAAAGTAAAAAAAGGTGAAAATGTTGATATGAGGGAAGTTTTAGCTTACCCTGCAATTTATAAAGATGTGAGAAGTGCTGAGTTAATTTCAACAAAAGATTTGCAAAAGATTTTTGGTACAAGCGACATTTTTGAAATAGCAAAAAGAATAGTTGAAAAAGGAGAAATTCAACTAACTACAGAACAAAGAAGAAAAATGATAGAAGAAAAAAAGAATCAGATAGTTAGCATAATTTCAAAGAAAGGGGTTGATCCAAGAACAAATGCTCCTCATCCTCCACAAAGAATTTTAAACGCAATTGAAAGTTCTGGAGTAAAAATTGATCCTTTTCTCGATGCTGAAGCTCAAGTAGAAAGAGTTTTAGAAAGTATAAAAACAATTCTTCCTATAAAATTGAAAAAGATTTTAATTCAAATAAAAGTTCCGCCTCAATACTCTGGAAAAGTTGTTTCAGCTATAAAGAAATTTGGAAATGTGAAGAGTGAAGAGTGGCTAAGTGATGGTAGCTTACAATGCCAAGTCGAAATTTTAATTGGTGTTAAAAACGAGTTTTTTGAAAAAATTTCCAATTTAACACATGGAAATTTTGAATCAAAAATTTTGGAGGAGAAAGATGCCTGAAGTTAGACCAATTGTTTTGCCTGGTGAGCTAATAGAGGAAAAAAAAGGAAGGAAATTAGGTAATAATGTTTATGAAGAAAATGAAAAAGTCTTTTCAAAAGTCCTAGGTATTCCAAAGGTTACGGAAAATGAAATTTCAGTAATACCTTTAGCTGGAGTTTATTTTCCGAGAGTTGGGGATAAAGTAATTGGAATAATAAGAGAAATAGAAGTGGCTGGCTGGTTTGTTGATATAAATTCGCCTTACATTGCATTTTTACCTTTGGCTGAGGCTGTTGAAGAATACATAGACCTTTCAAGAGCAGATATAAGCAAATATTATGATGTTGGAGATACAATTTTCTGCAAAATATCAAAAGTTACAAAAAGCATGATTGTTCAAGTTAGTATGAGAGGGCCTTCATTTAAAAAACTTCTTGGTGGAACTATAATAAAAATTACTCCTAGCAAAGTTCCACGCGTAATAGGAAAAAATGGTAGCATGATAAACTTAATTAAAAGTAAGACTGATTGTAAAATTCTCGTTGGCCAAAATGGTTTAATTTGGATTGAGGGAAAGGAAAAAGCAAAAGCTATTGAAGCTATTTTAACTATAGAAAAGAAATCTCATATTTACGGCTTAACAGAAGAGATAGAAAAAATGCTGATGAAATGAAGGAAATAGAGTTAATTAAAAATGGAAAGAGAATTGATGGAAGAGAAGCAGAGCAAATGAGAGAAATTGAAATGCAAGTTGATGTTGTTAGCAGAGCAAATGGTTCAGCACAAGTAAAATTTGGAAATACTATTGTGGTTGCTTCTGTTTATGGACCAAAAGAACTTTATCCTAAATATTTGCGCGAACCAGAAACTGGAATTTTGCGTTGCAGATATGCAATGGCACCTTTTAGCACAGAAGATAGAAAAACTCCTGGTCCTGATAGGCGAAGCATAGAACTTTCAAAAGTTATTAGAATTGCTATTGAACCTGCAATTTTTTTGGAAGATTTTCCAAAGGCCGTTGTTGATATTTTTGTAGAAGTTTTACAAGCTGATGGATCAACACGAGTAACAGGAATTAATGCAGCAAGCCTCGCTTTAGCTTCTGCAGGAATTCCGTTAAAAGATTTGATATGCGCTTGCTCAGTAGGAAAAATTGATAATACGCTTGTTGTTGATTTAAATGGAAAGGAGGATAATTTTTCTGAAGCAGATATGAGTTTTGCAATGCTTCCTAGTAAAGATGAAATTACGCTTTTGCAAATGGATGGCTTATTAACAAAGGAAGAAGTGATGAAGCTTATAGAAATTGCAAAAAGGAGTTGTAAAGAAATTTATGAACTACAAAAACGAGTCTTAAGGGAAAAGTATAAAGGTGAGTAAATGGATTATGCTTCTGAGCTCATAGAAAAGGGAAAAAGAATTGATGGTAGAAAGTTTGATGAATTTAGAGCAATATCTTTAAAAGAAGGAATAATAAAAAATGCAGAAGGTTCTGCTAGAGTTAAATTTGGTGAAACAGAAGTTGTTGCAGGAGTTAAGCTTGAACTTGGAACCCCTTTTCCAGATTCTCCTGATCAAGGAATTTTGGTAGTTAATGCTGAATTTACTCCTTTGGCATCTCCAGATTTTGAGCCTGGCCCCCCAAGTGAAGATGCGATTGAGCTAGCAAGAATAGTTGATAGAGGAATAAGAGAAAGCAAATGTATTGAGCTAGAAAAACTTTGTTTAATTCCAAATGAAAAAGTTTGGTGCGTTTTTGTTGATATTCACATTATAAACCATCAAGGTAACTTATTAGATGCCTCTGCTTTAGCAAGTATTGCTGCACTAAGAAATGCAAAAATTCCGAAAATAGAAAATGACAAAATAATAAGAGGAGAGTTTGAAAAAGAACTGCCAGTTGTTTTTAAACCAATTAATATAACGGTTGCAAAAGTTGGAAATAATTTTATTCTTGATCCTTTGCTTGAAGAGGAAGAAATAGCAAAAGCTAAGCTTAGTATAAGCGTAAGAGATGATGATAAAATTTGTGCCATACAAAAGCAGGGAAGTGGAATTTTCAAAACTGAGGAAATAGAAAAAGCTTTAGAGTTGGCTATTGAAAAAAGTAAAGAGTTGAGGAAGCTGATAAAATGAGTAAAAAAAGTTTAAGCAAAAAAATTAAGCTTGGAAGAATTGCAAAAATAAGAATGGCTCCGAGATGGGCAGATATAAGAAAATTTGGATTAAAAAGAGCAAGGACAAGAAGAATTTTTACCTCTAGAAAAAAGTGGAAGGCAAAAATAAAAGTTTAATTTAGCTCCAGCACTTATCGCCTTTCTTGCATCCTGCTTCTAAGCTTGTATTAATTACCCCATATTCACAATAAGCTTTTACTCTTAATGAAGTTGCAGTAGATGGGAAATTTCCTGTTAAATTAATTGGAGAAATTTCTCCTGCTGTAACAACATAATCAGTCCCTGGCCCAAAAGACGTAACAGTAGTTCCATCGCTAAATACAACTGAAATTGGGTAAATTTTAACATCCGAACTATATTGAGTAATATAGGCGTAACTAGTTGAAGTTTTTACACTTATTACTTCAAACCCAGAAGCAGTGCAACGAGTTAAAGCTTCTGATCTTAATTCAGTTCCTGCTGATGTTGTCCTTGCAAAGCCAGTAAGCCAAACGCTTATTATTCCTCCTACTGCTACCGTAAAAGCAATTAATAATACAGTTGCTACCATTGGGCTAATTGCTTTCATATTTCTTCCTTAACTAACCCAACATTTATCTCCACTAGAGCAGCTTGCTTCTATCGTTACATTTATAGTACCATATTGGCAATTTGCTCTAACTTTTACTGAAGTATTAGTTCCTCTAGCGAGAGAAATGCTACGTACTGTACCTGAAGCAAGAGCAGCAGCATCCGTCCCGGAAAGTGTAACAGCAGTTCCATCACTTGTCATAATAGAAAGTGGGAACAATGTTAAATCAGCTCCGTAATGAATAATACGTGTTGCGCTTGATGTGCATGCAATCACTTCAAATCCTGAGGCTGTACATCGATTTAAAGCCTCTGATCTTGTTTCTGTACCTGTTGTAGCTGTTCTTGTAAAGCCAGTAAGCCAAACGCTTATTATTCCTCCTACTGCTACTGTAAAAGCTATTAAAAGAACAACAGCTATCATTGGGCTTATAGCTTTCATAAAAATGATTTGGGATTTTTTATTTAAAAAGCTTTAAAAAGTTTTAGGGTAAAGATTTAAATAAATTATGCCAGAAGAAAAAGTTTTAACTTTGAACTTAAGAAGAATTCAAAAAAAAGCTACAAGATGGAAAAGGGCTAGCTTTGCCTCTCACTGGCTTAAAAAAATTCTTGAAAGAAATGTTAAGCAAAAAGTAAAAATTGAACAAAAAATTAGCGAAAAAATTTTTGAGAAAGGAGGGAAAAAACTTCCTCCAAAAATAAGAATTAAGCTTATAAAAACAGAAAAAGGTTATGAAGCAAAGCTTGCTTAAAAAACAACTTTTTCCTCAATAATTTGTGCCTTTCCTCCAGAATTTCTTATCAATAAAGCAATTTTTACTAGCTCATCAAAATCTTCGCCTCTCCAAACAGAGTTTTGAATTTTTTCTGCATTCATTTCCTTAAGCTTTCTATTCACTTTTACTGCAAGAATTGTATTTTTTCGTGGAATATCAAAAATTAAAATATAGCTCATTTTTTCTCGCTTAAGAAAATTGTATATTTACATTTCCCGCAGTAAAGTCTATCCTTATGCAAAGCTAAGTAAGTTCCTTCTCCGCACCTAGGACAAACTTTTTTCTCCTTCTTTATTCTTTCCCAAATTTTCACTGGCTTGTGCTTCAATTTTTTTCTCCTCCTTTGGCTTTTCTTTTAAAATTTTAACTTTTGCTAAAGATTCGCAAACTCCTTTTTTAGTGAAAATGTAATCAATAATAATTTGAGATTCATCGCAGCCATAACGAGAAGCAAGCTCCTTTTTTAGCTCAGATTTAGAAGGGGTTGCAGCTAAAGGATGCTTTAAAATTATTTTTAATTCTTTCCTTGGGAAAAATGGATTTTCTTTTTCACTTTCAACAAAAATTTCCATTTTAACCAACGTATAAAGCATATCTTCCTTCTTTGTTCAAATTCAGCTTTTTTGCAATTTCGCTTTCCGGATTAAGAATTACAACTAACCCTTTCCAGCTTGTTGAAAGATTTGTTGATTTGCAAACTGGACAGACTTTTCCAACAACAAAACTTCTGCAATTTCTACAAACTTGAATTCTTTTTGCCATTTTCTCACTTCTTTTTCTTTCTTTTCTCCTCTTCAATCCAAGTTAAGCTTCCTAGTAAAGGCTGACGCATAGTTAAACCAATTTTTTGCTGTTTTGCTAAAGATACAGAAATTACTCTTGCCCTTACTTTATCCCCTTCCTTTAAATTTCTCCTTGTTTGTTTTCCAATAAAAACTGCATTTTTGCTATCATAAGAGACAAAATCGTTCATTAGCTGAGAAATATGAACTAAACCGTCCATAGGCCCAATTCTTACAAAAGATCCAAATTCAGTATTATCAATTACCTCGCCCCAAACAAGTTCGTGAAGCTCTGGTAAAAAAGTCAAAAGCTTAAAAGTTACATCGTAATGAATGCTAGCATCATTTGGTAAAATTCTTCCTTCGCCAATTTCATCAACAGAAACCACTGCCAAAATTACTCCTAAGCGAGGATCAATTAAACCTTCAAACTTCTGCTCAATACTCTTTTTAACAGCTTCTTCAACTTCCATTCCAAAATTTTCAGGCGGAACCTTTATTCTTTCCTTAACTGTTACTATCCTATACATTTTCTTCCCTTTAATATATGAAATTATTTTTAATAAAACTCATATAAATTTAGCTTAAACACAAACGCTTTTTTGCCCTTACATAAATTGTTTTAAACCCCTTTTCCCTCAATTTTTTTCTTAAATTTTTATCGTTAGTTGCAATTATTGTTTTTTCATCGGCCAAAGAAAAAAGGGCTTCATCCGTTTTTTTATTAAAGTTTAAAACCTCAATCTTTTTTAATTCAATTAATTTCAAAGAAACTTTCGCATATTTTGCATCTCTACTTTTTTTCCTCGCAATTTTTTCAAGTTCGCTTAAAACAGAATTTAAAGTGAATAATTTCGCTTCATAGCCAACTAGTTCATAAACCTCTTCAAGAGAAATTTTGAGTCTAATTAAATCCATCAAAAAATTTGCATCAAGTATTACTCGCATATTATCCCCTTAGCTTTAAGCAAAAGATTCCTTTAAGAAGTAATTAATATTTAAGAATCAAAAAATATATTATGCGAACGAAAGGAATAAGCACTGTAGTAGCAACACTTTTAATGTTAATAATAACAATTGCTCTAGCAGGATTGGCTTATAGCTATATAAGCGGAATAATGTCAGCAAGATCAGCAGTAGTTCTTTCAATTACTGATGCAGTTTGTCCTGGTGATGCCATAACTGTAACGGTAAGAAATGATGGAACAGCAAATAGCGGTACTATTACTGTAAGTGCTACTGCTCCGAACGGAGCTGCTGCTGGTAGTTGCACTTTAACATTAAACCCTGGTACTTCGGGTAGTTGTAACATAGATAGGCCAGCGGGAGTCCCTGCCGGAACTTATTCGCTAACTGCAAGTGCGCCTGCTGCAAATCCGGTAAGAGGTAACGTATACTGCACAACAGCAGGAGTATAAGCTAAACTATTTTACCAAAACCAATTAAACGCCATCTTCCAGCTACTTGTCTAGAAATTACTACTTTTTCCCCTTCTTCTACAACAATTGGAATTTGCAATTCACACTCAATTATATTTCCTTTAATTAAAGACATTGTTGCTAAAGTTCTTGCTGTTCCTGCGTTTATTAAAATTTTTTCTCCTTTTCTTAATGGCTCTATTTCCTTTAACTCTTGTAAGCCAACTAATCTTTCCAAAAGGTTTATTTCCACTCTTAAGAAATTTCTTGCTTCAGGCAATTTTCCAGCTAAACCAACAACATTTCCAACTAAAGCATCTGATTTTGTTAAATAAGGATCAAGCTTTGTCATTAATCCAAGTAAACCTCCAGCAGAAGCTTCTTCCAAATTTATTCCTGCCTTTTGCAATCCAACAATTTTTGAAAAAAGAGGTTGATATTTTTCCTTAATTTTCACTCCAGGCCTTATTTCAATTTCATCGTTAAGCTTAAGCTTTCCTTGAATTATTGCTCCTCCTAAAACTCCACCAACTAAATTTTTCGGCTTAGCTCCAGGCTTATTTATATCAAAGCTTCTTGCTACCAGCATGCGAGGCTCTTTTGTTAAATCCCTTTTAATAGTTGGAATAAAATTTTCAATAGCTTCAAGAACAGCATGAATGTTAATTTTTTGTTGTGCTGAAACTGGAATAATTGGAGCATTAGGAAAAGAATCCTTAATAAAATCTTTTATCTGCTCATAATTTTTTATAGCTTGCTCTTCAGAAACCAAATCAATTTTATTTTGCACAATAATAACATTTTTTATTCCAACTAGCTCAAGAGCTTTCAAATGCTCTCTTGTTTGAGGTTGTGGACAAGGCTCATTTGCAGCAATAACTAAAATTGCACCATCCATTAAGGCTGCTCCAGTTAAAACAGTAGCCATTAAAGTTTCATGGCCAGGAGCATCAACAAAGCTCACAGTTCTTTGAAGCTCGCAATCGGAAAAACAATAAGGGCATTTTTCGCTTGTGCAATATTTTCCGCATTTTGTGCATTTGTAAATTCTTGTATCAGCATATCCCAAACGAATTGTAATTCCACGTTTAAGCTCTTCAGAATGGACTAATGTCAGCTTTCCAGTGATTGCTTGAATTAGACTCGTTTTACCATGTGCGACGTGTCCAACAAGTCCAATGTTAGCTTCTGGAATTAATTTTGGATTAACCTCTACTTTCACCACCTCTTATTTTTTCTCTTCTGCTTTTTCTTGTTTTGTTTCCTCTTTCTTTTCCTCTTTAGGTTTTGTAGGAATTAATTCCTCTAGCGGCTTTTCACCTTTTTTAATCACTTTCATATTTATTTGTGCAATATCTTCACTTATTGTATTCCCTCTTACAGTTTTCCTTCTTCTTTCACCTTTTTTCCTAGGATGAAATCCTGGTGGGCCTGAAAGCAAAACTTTTTTTCTTACAGCTCCTTCAACGCTTGGATGCATCGGAAAACCATCTTTATCTGTACCACCAGTAATTTTTAATGTATATCCAGGTAAACCAATTAAATCGCCATTAAATTCTTCGCCAATTTTCTTTCCTACTAAGCCTAAGGCTTTACTTTGCTCTATTTCAAGCTGATAACTTTTCCTTGTTTCTGGATCTGAAAC
>Ga0080004_1117449_pt1 | contig 13354 bp, 15 predicted proteins | sample WasSprMetagenome_FD_69207 | JGI IMG/M metagenome (GOLD analysis project Ga0080004, IMG submission 69207) | Sulfidic aquatic microbial communities from Washburn Spring, Yellowstone National Park, USA - WS (SPADES assembly) (version 2) | ecosystem: Environmental > Aquatic > Thermal springs > Hot... | reverse complement strand
GCCCAAAAGAAAATGGGTCACCAGATGGTATATCTGGTCGCCGGAAAATACTCATCAATTCAAAAAATTGGGGGGGACAATGAGGTTGTCCTGAATGATGAAGAAAGCGTGTTGGTTGGGATGGATAAGGGTGGGGTGCTACGCATGAGCCGAGACAGACTGTGCGCGATCATCGAGACTGATGTGATGCAGACCCTGTCTCATTACTCGGCGCTACCCAAACCCAAGCAAGAATCAATCCGGAACGCTGCCAGAAGGATAGGCGTCGTTCTGGGGTGACCAACGCCGGCAACCATCAAGGGTTGCCGGTTTTTTTTATTTCTTGTTCTTTTTGGCAAGCCAGGCTTCAAATTGTGCCTTGAATTCTGGCTTCGGCGTCATGGGAATGGACGTAGGGTCGTTCATGTTGGCAAGAAGGATCGACAGGTTGGTTTTGCTTTCAAGCCAGCCATAAACCTCTACAAGTTCTTCAAGGCTTTCAAAGCCTTGGTTACGTGCTGCCTGATCGAACAGTTCGTCGATCATGTTTCCGGTTGCTTGCGTGTTCATTTTCATTTCCTCACGTAGTTGGTTTTGATGTTGAGCATTATACACCGATGTTATACCGAAGTCAAGTTTTTCTTTCGTCTATATACAACATCCATCAATATGCATTATATTACGGATGTGGAAGAATACATGAGTTTCATGGTAGTGTATAGCTTGATGATTTGCCGTTCTCAGTACGTCAGTGGACCTGCCCGGACTGTGGAGTCATCTACGACCGGGGCGGAGTATGTAGACAGCCCGGCTTTGGGCATGCTGCTGCTTTGCGGGAGAGGATTTGAAAACCGCTGTGATATGGTATAATCGTTGGCATTATGGAATACGTAACCTCAATCCAGATCGCAACAAAATGGGGTGTCACCCGTGGCCGTGTCCACCAGTTGATCAAGGCTGGCAAGATTCCCGGTGTAATGCGGCTTGGGCGTGACTGGCTGATTCCTGCAAACGCGCCGTATCCCGTTCAGCGCCGCAGGCGTAGAAAGTAGCCACAGTCGACATCCTCACCGTCCTGAGGGTTTGAACAGCTTCTATAGTTGAAGGGTTTGGACATGAGAGCAACCAGCAAGGACTCTCAGGGCAGGAAGCTCAAGGCGCGAGCATTGGGAATCTCCACTCTTCCCGCGCAAGCGGTGGCGAAAGCCAACGGCGGAGAGGATGTCAATTTTATGCACTATATAACCTCACGGAACGACAACTCTCTATGAACGGGATGCCCTGGGCCATGCCTCCCTGGTGGGGGGGGAGCGGGTACCGGCACCCCGAGGCAGAGGGTTCAAAGCGTGCCACCCACCAGTACGGATGTACTGGCTCGCTTTGGTGGGGTACAGAGGCTACCCCATTATCCCGCCCCATCACGCTCTGCGTGATTGGGGTTGCCAACCCACCCCCATCACGTTCTGCGTGGTGGGGGTTTTCTTTTATTTATTGAAGTTGAATTCCCTTCTGCAGAAGGGTATATTTTGAGCATTTTTTGCAAAGGCGTGCTAGCGGCCGTACCTGGCCCCAAGGCGCACGCTGCGATGCTGGCTCGCCTCAAACGGTTGTCCAGAAGTCTGTTCAGTTTGTCTTTCTGATGCCAATTCACCGGATTGAACGCAAAGTCGGCCGCCACCACCTCGCCTTCTACCGGGGATGGCTCCAGGGTCTCGACCTCAAGGACCTGGCTGACCGCTACCTCGAAACGGGGGTCGACCTTCGTCTTGCCAAATCGACACTTACCTGGTTGCGGGATACGCTGAGCCAGGCTGCGCTCAGACAGGGCAAACGCGGTGAGGCGCGCCTGCTGCGTCTCCACCTTGCCCCCAGACAGGAAGCCCAGGGCCCCGCATTCCCCTCGTTGGAGGACTTCCGCGCCGAACGGGACCCTGAGGGGTTCTACCGGGAGGACGAGCTGGTCAGAATGTACCTGGAGACGTTCCCCCAGGCCGCGGACAGGAAAATCCGTCAGCGCCAACGCCTCATCGAGCGTCAGCTCAGGGCGCTCGACATCATCGAGCAGCTCCTCGTAACCGAACCCGTGCCGTCCGATCTGGTCTCCGCGTGGTTCGACAAGTCCGTTGCCGACAGACTGATTCTTGCTGACATACCCACCCTCGGCGCCCTTCTGGCGAGAATCCGGGAACGTGGATACCGTTGGTGGGTGAGTGTCCCGAGGCTCGGGGAGAAAGGTGCTGCCAGGATCATCGCCTGGTTGCGCAGCTATGATTCTTCCCTGGGCCCGGTTCCGGAACATGCCCTGGCACCGGTACGCAGCCAGCCTGTCCCCAAGCTTGTACAGGCAAGACCCAGGGAAACGGGCATCGTGCCTTTCGAGGCCCTTGCGGTGCCGCATGTGTTGTCCGGCGCGACCGGTTCCAACAGATACCCGGGCCAACCACGCATTCAGGCTTCCCATGACCACCAGGCTATTGAATCCTGGCTTGCCACGAAAGCGGGGAGTCAAAACACGTCCAGGGCCTACCGGAAGGAGGCCGAGCGGCTCCTTCTCTGGGCCGTGATCGAGCGCCAGAAGGCGCTTTCCGATCTCACGGTCGAGGACTGCGCCGCTTACCGGGACTGGTTGTCCCTGCTTGGGCGGACACCCCCAGAACAATGGCCTTTCAGGGTTCCTCAAAGCGCATGGATTGGCCCCCGCAATACGCCACGCTTCAGCCCCGCATGGCGTCCGTTCGAGGGACCGTTGTCCGCATCAAGCGTGCGCCATGCCCTGACCATCGTCTCCAGCCTGTTCGATTGGCTGGTGCGGGTCCAGTACTGCGCCTTCGATCCCTGGAGCGCCGTCGGCCGCAAGCTTGTGGCAGACACCGACACGCCAGAGGAGGTGGAACTGACCCGGGTGTTCTCGACTGCCCAATGGGCATACCTGATGCACGCCATTGATAACCTGCCACCAGGAGAGGCGACATACAGGCTACAGTTCCTGCTCCCCTTTGCCCAATCTACTGGCCTTCGTCTGTCTGAACTGGTGGACGCGAAAGTAGGGCGGCTCTACACCATGCCACTCAAGGACGGATTGGGGGTTCGTTGGATGCTCAAGGTGCTGGGCAAGGGCGGCAAGTGGCGGGCCGTTCCCATGCCCAACCGGGTGATGGATCGCCTGCGGGCCTATCTCTCGTATCGCGGGCTCGATCCCGATCCGCTTGCCAACGCCCCAGAGATCCCCCTGATTGCCCGGCTGGGTAGCCAGGATCCCATGACAGGGAGTGCCCTGTACAAGACATTGCGGGAGGTATTCCATCAGGCCGCAGTGCGCCTGGCGGCGGAGGGGAAGGACCAGGAAGCCAAGGCGTTTCGACGGGCGACCGTCCATTGGCTGCGGCATACCTGCGGTGCCCATCTGGCATCGAGCGGAATGCCGATCAACCTGGTACAGAAGCTACTTGGTCACGCGAGTCTGGCGACCACCAGTATCTATACGGAGAGTGACGATGAACGGTTGTGGACCGAAATCGAGTCAAGAACCTGACTGCCGCCTTTGCCACAAGCTTGTGGTAAGTCGTACCCGTATCGTCTTCCCTACCCCCTGTCCGCGTGGCGGGTTACTCGCCATTGGAGAGGCTCCAGGTGCCGATGAAGACGAGGTCGGGGAAGGGTTCGTCGGGCAGGCGGGGCAAACCCTCGATGCCCTGCTCGTCGAGCACGGGCTGGAACGGAACCGTGATTACGGTGTGGCCAACATCGTCAGGTGCAGACCGGAGAACAACCGTAAACCAGACAAGGAAGAGATTGCAAATTGCCTGCCATGGCTCGTGATCTTTTTGCTGGAGTGGAGACCATCGGTGCTACTTCTGGTTGGTGCGACCGCCACTGAAGCCTTCATGGGGAATGGACCATTGCTCTGGCATATCGGGCGATCCAGAAAGTCTCCGGTACTACTTGCCAAGGACGCACACCGGTCCCTTCGGCCAGCGATCAGAAAACTGCATGCCCTGGCTGGTGACGTTTATGCGGTTCCGATGCCTCATACTTCCGGGATGGCGTGGAATCGTAAGGCGCCCAACGGGAAACCCTGGCGCGAGATCGGGAAGGAACAGGTAGAATTTGCCGTCGAGTGCCTTGAAAAAAGTCGCGGGAAGGCTGGGCGTAATGGATTACGAATTGTTTGATTTTGTTATAGGCCCAGCGTATAATCCACAGAAACCATTGAGACAGAAAGGATAAAAAAGGAGCAGCCCATGAGCATACCGCCAAACATCTACTCCAGAGTTACCCGTTACGTATTTGAGCATGTCAAAAAGTCATGGATTTTCTGTAATGGCCATGGTGGTGATGTTTCTTACTTCACCATGGGTGCAGCCACCCCCCCCTTGTGCATTATCTATGAGAATCATGAAAACGGGGTGATGCATGCGCGTGCAGAAATCTTTGATTTGCAGGAACAGGCTGACATTATGGTTTCCTTGATGCCTGGCGAACTGCGTGTCGGTATTGTGCTCTCCGGAGCATTGGCATATTCGCCTGGGGTATATGATGCCATTTCGAAAGGATACGATGGCAAGCCAGTACATATCGTGCGGACGCTGGCAAATGGACGGGTAATGTGGGACCATTTCTTCTACGACGATCCCTTCTCTGCTGAATGGATGGCACTGGCGTGTAATGGAGATGCCACCAAACTCCATCTTATGGCTGTACGGTTGCGTTACATTATCGAAACACGCTGGCGTACTGCGATGGATGCTCTTGTTGGTTTGGGTGGGGTTCTACCAAGAGGAGCGAAAAAGTATTCACTCGTCTCCGGGAAGAAAATCGATGTAGAGGACATCTGTAATCGTTTTGGCGTTATCGTGCTTGATGGTCCTCGGCAATTTTCGATTTCTGGTCAAGACAGGTGGATGTATATGCTGGTTGTCACTGAAGAAGGTAAGCCAGCCCTGCTGGATTACATCAAGCATATTGATCCGAACGCTACACTTGAGCAAGACGTGACCATTGATGAGGTGAATTAACATCCCCCCTGGCCTTCAGGCCAGGGCTTCTCGCGCAGAATTGGGCGGTTCAACGTTGCCATGCTTCCACTAGGCGGTCCACCACACTCTGCACGGAAAATCTGTTGCGTGCAGCACGGGATAAGTGTTGGCGACGTTTAGCATCCCATTGCCCAACCTCAATGGCTTTCGATGCCAGCCAGTCAATGGTTTCTTCCTCAGGCAACTCTGGGCGCAAGACTACGCCGCCGTTGAGTGGCTCAATGACTTCGGCGTTGGCACCGCGGTCCAGGGCAACGGTGGGCAGGCCACAAGCCAACGCTTCCGCGGTCACGATACCAAATGCTTCTTGGCAGTTCTTGTTCTGTGTCTGAAGAAGGACAGAGGACTGAGACATCACCCTGAACAATTCATCGCGTGGCAGCACTCCCATGTAGAGGCAGCCAGCACGATTGATTTCATGCAAAAGGGAAGTGTCCTGCGCAAAACCAGCAAACCTTATTGGCTTGCCCAGGCGGCGCGCAACGGCAAGTGCCGTGCGCACACCCTTTTCTTCGCAAATACGACCGGCGAAAAGTGGCAAGCGAAGGGATGGTGCCAGTTCCCATCCACTGGCAAGCTCTTCCTCGTTGGCAACGGAAACGGGACACCCACAGACAGGCATGTCTACGAGGCAGGTGTATTGCAAGGCATGGGATTTCGCCAGAAAAACGATCTTGCCATACCCCATAGATTGCAAGATTGCAATGTCTGTTTCATGGCTCATTCCCTTGCAACACGTTGTAATATTGATGAAGCGTGGATGGATCACCCGCATGGGCTCCGGGTCGTGGCTGAAGTTGAATACCGCATCGTAGCGCCCGGACTGGAGCCCGTCGATTGCAAAATCAATCATGTTCTGCAATGAGTTTGGCTCTGTCGTGGCACTGCCTGAGCGGCCAAGTATGTTTGGGCGCGGAGCCCCGGTGAACGGCACAACTTCATTAAAGACAGTAGAGACAGATCCATCCAGGCCAGCAAGCGATACGTAGGCTCCACGAAGCCTCATTTCCTGCGCAACCTGTTGCATGAAGTGAAAATTGCTGTAGTGGCTGTTGTCATGGTACGGCGAAAATGCCGGGGCGATGAATAATGGCCGGAGCGGATGGCTCGATTCCTTGAAATCCGCCCCGGCCTGAACTGCTGTGGTTGTCGTGAGCATCATCATTTTGGGTTGGCTATTCTACGTTCAGGAGAAAGAAATCCCAAGCAGCCTCGCAAGCCCAATGATATTGATTGCAAGATAAACGACGTTCAGCAACAGAAACCACCAGGCTTTCACACGCACAGACCACAAGGCACCAAAACCTGCCCCCACTGACCACATTACCCACATCCATTCATGCGTGTGGTTGAACACCGCGAGGGCCATTGTGGGAATAACGGACAACGCGACAGACAGGACTTCCAGCAGCGAAGCACCTGCAAAGGCAGTATGACAGAAATCCTGTTGTTCTTCATCTTTTACGCCGTATTGATCGGCAAAAGTCGAACTCATTGACACTCCTCCTGTAGTTGTTGATTGTCAGAGCCTTTGAACAGCTCATGATCTAGTATATCACGTTAAAGCATGATGTCAAGAGTCCATGCCGACTACTATTTGCGCCAAGCGCATTCCACGGCAACAGCGCGATATGGCATTTGAAACGGCTGGCTGGGAAAGCCCGGTACGTGCTGCTGCATCACATATACGCAAGCCCTCAACCAGAACCAGACGGGCAGATTCTCTTGAAGAACCATTTCTCAGGCGGAGCAGACTTGCCAGGGCTGCAAACTGTGAATCATCAAGAGTAGGAGTATTGTGCTTGCTCATGGCTTTTCTGTGCACCTTCGCCATACTGGATCAGGCATCCAGGAACGTGAGCAGGTGAAGCTTACATCCAGGATACAAAGCCTCGATCTGCTTATATAGCGCTTTGCCTTCTTCGGTTAGATCATCGAACTTGCAGGCCCAATACCGGTCCTCTGATTCATTCCACCCAGACCAACTAGTGGCGCCAAGAATGATGTTGGCCAGATATTCACGTGATACAAAACGGTCAAGACCATTGGCCATGCGGTCATTCAGACTGGGGAAATGATACTCTTCCACCGAACTTGAAAACTCCGGCGCGTGATCGTCGCCGACAAGATAAAGACCCATGATGTCTACGACGTGTGCCCCAAAGCACATGCGGAACTGTTGCTCGTCAAGTTTTCGATCGTCACAAACTACCAGCTTGACAAGCATCCCACCATCACCTGTATTCTCCCAGTCAGGATCATTGACCGGGAAGTTAACCCAACCGGAGATCTTAACTTCATTTTTTACATGCAACATGATTTTTCTCCTCAGTGATTTTTGGGAAATTCTCCAAGAACATCACTTAGCACATGGGTCAGTTGGTTGTGTGGTCCAATCTCGCGCGCCAACACATCATGTGCTTCGCAAAGAAGATCATAGAGGCGGTTTACCGTCATTTCCAGCTCCATGATATGCTGGCGGATGGCCTCGGCATCTTTCACCGTCGCCAGGCCAAGTTCCACCCTCCTAAGGCATTCCTGATAACACTGGTCTGTAGATTTGTCACTCATTATCTGTTTTCCCTGTCTTGCTTAAATTACCACTACACCAATTATACCACAGGATAGCAACCTGTCAATGGACCACATCAATCCGTGATCTGGGCTCTGATAGTGCTGAACCAGAATTTTACCGGTCCGCAAGATTCATGAGCGCAAAGTCAACCAGCATCCTTGTTACTTCCGCAAGTTCAGGATCAGTAAGGCGATTTTTCTCTACCATGGATCGAAGATTACCAGTAGCCGCTTCCTTCGAAATAATGGAATGGCGAAACAATGTCACGGTATCATCAATGGAAATGGCATCAGATAACAGGGTGAGGTATGTCTCTGGTTCAAGCCGCATGTTTCTGGCGATGTCATTGGCCATGATGATGAGGTTCATTGGATTCTTACCATGAAAGGTTGACCCGCACGCAGGTTTTGCTACACAAAAAAAGCCCACCACCAACGGGTGTATACCCGTGGTGGTAGGAAAACGCCGACATCGTGTCGGCAGGAGGAGGAGGAAGCAGGCTACTAGAACTGGCGCCGCCTGCCATGGCGCCGATCTTCAACAAAGGAGAAGGATAAACAATGCACAATATACCAGATTTTTCATTGATTGCAAGGACTGATCAAATATGGCCTTTTGTGCTGGATGTGGTATAATAACACAAAAATAACTTTGCTTCTGCGGCCATCGATCCAATTTGCTAGTTTCTTTGTGAGGCGTTCGTGAACTCGGTTGCCATGCAGACACAATCAGAGGTCGAAGACCCTGTCGAGGTTGTCAGCGGACAGGTTGAGCGCATCGTGTACCGGAGTGACAGCGACTGGACCGTGATGCAGGTCCGTCTTGACCGCTCACGTATGCTCAGCACAATCGTTGGTTATTCGACAGCCCAACCAGGTCAGCAGGTCAACGCACATGGATCATGGCAGGTCAACCCGCAGTTCGGACTGCAATTCGTTGCAAAGGCGATCACTGCAACAAAGCCCAATACCATCGAGGGTCTGATGCGTTATCTTGGCTCGGGTATGATCCGTGGGGTTGGGCCAAGTACAGCAAAGGCCATTGTTGACACGTTCGGTATGGAGACCCTTGCGATCTTGGATAACGAGCCGGAAAGACTGTCCGAGGTAAAGGGAATCGGGACCAAAAAGACCGAACAGATCGTGAAGGGCTGGGAAGAGCAGCGCGCGGTTTCAGCGATCATGCTCTTTCTCAATGAGCAGGACATCCCACCATACCTTTGTCGACGTATCTACCACCAATACGGAGCGAAATCGATCGAGGTCATTCGCTCCGACCCCTTCAGGCTTGCTCTTGAAGTTCCTGGAATCGGGTTCAAGACAGCCGATAAGATCGCCGAAAAGTGTGGTATCTCTCACCTTTCCCCACAGCGTGTCCGTGCCGGGTTGGTCTATGTCATGCATGAGGCCACTACAGATGGCCATTGTGGAGTACCAAGGGAAGAACTGCTTAAACAGGCAGTCGAAAAACTCGATGTGCCCTACGAGTTGGCGGCAGACACGCTTGATGCCGAAATCGCAATGGCACAGGGCAGACGTTACCTGGTGCAGCACGATAACGTTGTATATCTTGCTGTTATTGCCGCGTGTGAAGAGCGTGTGGCAGGCACCCTTGCCAGAATGACCCGATTGCCGGTTCCATGGAAAATGGATGTTGCAAAGGAGATTGCAGTTGCCGAAAAGGTACTTGGATTCCGGCTTGCTGAACAGCAATATGCTGGGGTAAAGATGATGCTCGAAAATAGGGTCTCGGTTCTTACCGGTGGCCCTGGTGTGGGCAAGACGACTGTATTGAAGGTTCTTCTGCATATTCTGAGGAAACATAGGATCCCTGTTCATCTTGCAGCTCCCACAGGGAAAGCAGCACAGCGTGCCTCTGAAGTTACAGGAATAGAAACATTCACCGTCCACCGCCTACTGGGGATCAAGGGTCCTGGAACAGAGCCAAATGAAATCGAGGACGGGGTATTGATCATCGATGAAGCTTCGATGATTGATATCTACCTGATGACCAGTATTGTGAAGGCAGCGCAGAATGTACCTTTGATCCTAGTAGGAGATGTGGACCAGCTCCCTTCTGTGGGGCCTGGCCAGGTTCTGGCAGACATTATCAATTCTGGTGTGGTTCCTGTAACACGCCTGACACAGGTTTTCCGTCAGGCGGCTGGCAGCCTGATCATTCGCAATGCACATAGAATCAACCAGGGACAAATGCCAGAAAAGGGCAACAGAAATGATGATTTCTTCTTTATCACCATTCGGGACAGGGATGAAGAAGGGAACAGGATCGAGCCAGCTGTCGTTGGAGAACAGATCGCGAACACAATTGCGGACCTCGTGGCCGACCGACTGCCCAACACTTATGGCTTCAATCCGGTTGCCGATATCATGGTGCTTTCGCCGATGAACATTACAACAACGGGTGTGGCCAATCTCAATGCACTGTTGCAGGCTCGCCTCAATCCTTCACCTGTAAAATCGGTGGTGCGTTTTGGTACACGTTTTGGTATTGGCGACAAGGTTATCCAGACGCGAAACAACTACGACCTCGACATTTTCAACGGTGATGTAGGCATCATAAGGGCTATTCACGACAAGGATGAACATGGGAATGAACTTGCATCATCGGAGAAGGTGATCGTTGTCGATTTTGGTATTTCTGGAAACAACCGTGTTGTTAAAATCCCGTTTGATGAAATGGATGCGTTGCGACTGGCTTATGCGATGACAGTCCATAAATCGCAGGGTAGTCAGGCCGAAGCGGTAGTGATCCCAGTCACAACCCAGCATTACACGATGCTGCAACGCAACCTTTTCTACACTGGGATTACCCGTGCCAAAAAACTTGTGGTATTGGTTGGAGTTATACGTGCGCTCGGCATGGCAGTAAAGAACGACAGCGCATTATCCCGCGTGACACGCTTGCGGGATCTTCTGGCTTTGGCTGAATTCGATTGATTTTTTTAACAGATAAGGAGAAATAATGGAAAACAAAGAAACTTCACCATCAACCAAGAAGGTTTCGTCTTCTAGCAAGAAGGTTTCGTCTTCTAGCAAGAAGGTTTCGTCTTCTAGCAAGAAATCCTCATCCTCAATCAAGAAGCAGAACAAGAAAAAACAAAATACGAATGTTAGTAAAAAGAATGAGTACATGAATAAGCGACATATTGAGGAATTCAGGCAACTGCTTCTCGGGATGCTTGAGAATTGCAACAACGAAATGCAGGAAGCCATACTTATCATGCGGATGAATGAGGATCGTTTTTCCGACCAGGTTGATATGTCTGATATTGCGCAACGCAAGGAAGAAGCAAGATACAAGGTCAACCGGCTTGTATATAGAAAAGCCGAAATCGAAGCAGCGCTTCGTCGGCTGGAAGACGGTGAGTACGGTTACTGCGAAGAAACTGGTGAAGAAATAGGTCTTGAACGCTTGCGGGCAAACCCATTGGCTCGCTTTTCAGTCGAGGCGGCAAACCGTATCGAACACATGAATAAACTAAATGGCAAGTTCTACGAGTAAACAAGGCTGAATTTTTTAAACAATGGAGCATCGTCATGAACACAAAAGAAAGACCAGCTTTCCTGAAGGATGACACCTTCCTGTATTTCGATAATGCCGCATCCACCCCCCCATTGCTTGATGTGTTCAATACAGTAAATAATTTCCTGGAGAACTATGGAAGCATTCACCGTGGTTTTGGGCAAAAATCCTGCGCGAGCACAAACGCCTATGAAAATGCAAGAGAGACGATACTGAAAATTGCGGATGCCGAGGGTGAAGGCTTGGTGTTCTGTTCGAATACCACCGATGCAATCAATGTGTTTGCAGCAGGACTGGAAAGAAGCAGAATCGCCGTGTCGTTTTTTGAACATTCTGCCAATTATCTCCCCTGGCTTGGCAAGCATGATGTCATCAATCTCGACTGGGAGAATTATTATCTTACGCCGGAAAATCTCGATGTATTTCTGACAAAAAATCAGGTTGACTGGGTATCCATTGCAGGTGCATCCAATGTAACCGGCTATGCAATTGACGCAAAAGGCTTATATGATGTCTGCCAGAAACATGGGGCAAACCTGTTTATCGACGCTTCCCAGTATGCAGCACATTACAAGATCAGCCTCAAGCATTGCGACGCATTTGCATTCTCCGGCCACAAGATGTATGCACCCTATGGTGGGGGCGCCCTGGTGTTCAAGAAGAAACTATTGAATAGGGAACTCGATGTCCATGAAAGGAAAGGAGGAGGAAATATCCGATATTTCAACCACAATCATGTCTTCTACAAGGAACACCCCTATAACAGGGAAGTGGGAACCCCCAACGCCGTAGGGGCCATTGCGATGGCCAAGTCTCTGGAAGTCCTGAATGATTTCGGATGGGACAATATCCATGCGATAGACATGGAAAACTATCTCACCCTTTATGAGGGTTTGCGGCAGATTGATGGGATCAGAATCTTGTTTCCGACGGAAGATGCGGTTTATAATGAGAAGATTCTGAAAACCCCAGTCATTGTCTTCCAGATTACCAAATACCCGTACGAGGTGATGAAAGAAAAGCTGAAGGACAAAAAAATCGGGTTCAGGTATGATAGCTTCTGTGTTTACAGGTTACTTGAAAGCGTGACTGGAACCGACACCTATAGTGAGGGCAATCTTGATGAGCACCTTCGGAAGATATCAGCATACAGGTTGTCCCCGGGTTTGATCACCACAAAAGATGATGTTTTGATAGCCATACAACTCTTCAATGACCTTCTGAAATAAATGGGGTAATAAATGCACCATCTCGATATCTACGAAAGCTTGCGTTACATGCCTGTGGCCGTCAACAACTACTACGGCGATCCCACATTGCAGTGGGAGAATACCTTGTGGAAGGTGAGTAGGCTAAATCAAGATGGGCATAAGGGGCCTGTTGGTGTCCTCACACGTGGCCACATCGATGAGAAAAGGGCGAAGGAACTGCGTGAAGCAGGAAAAGACCTGAACCTAATTGTTCTTGTTTCCATTTCTGGCTTGCCCCCGCATATCGAACCGGCAGGAGAAAAGCACAGATACATCACTATGAGAAGCTGCCTTTCTGCCGACATTCCTGTTCTGGCTTGCATCAGGCCGGTGATTGCCTCCATCAATGGCAACCTGGAGTCAATGGAAAGGATTGTCTCCCAGTCTGTTGACGTCGGTGTCAAGAATTTCGTGTTCAGTGGAATCAGGGGGAACGATGAAATCCTTCTCAAAACCGACATGACAGAAGAAGAAAGAAAAACGTACATGTTGAGAGTCAAGCTGATGCCCAATGGATTCAGGGACATCATCAACCATCTTGAACAGAAGTATGAAATCATCCCAAGCACAAGGGTAGCCTGTGGGGTTTCCAAGACGCTCGATCTGGAAAGGTGCTATAACCACTATGAATCAAGTCCACTTCTTTCGAGATGCGAGGGCTGCCATCTGCGTGAAAGATGCACTCGGCCAGTAAAACCCAGAGAAGGATCCCTGGAACTTATTGAGAAGATGGGTTACGACATCGAGTTTGTCGAAAGAGATACCGATTTCTCATGCACAACGACCCCGGCAACGAGGAAGCATTGTCCATCCTGCTGCACCTGCTGCTTTATGCAAGACATCACGAGAATCGAGGTGCGTAACCAGAAAATCACTTTGGGTGATCTGAGCCTTATCAGGTTTATAACGGATGTGCCAGCGGTGAAACACGGCGTGGTTGATGGGTCACCAGACACGGGTCATTGCCATAT
>Ga0080004_1157674_pt1 | contig 13355 bp, 14 predicted proteins | sample WasSprMetagenome_FD_69207 | JGI IMG/M metagenome (GOLD analysis project Ga0080004, IMG submission 69207) | Sulfidic aquatic microbial communities from Washburn Spring, Yellowstone National Park, USA - WS (SPADES assembly) (version 2) | ecosystem: Environmental > Aquatic > Thermal springs > Hot... | reverse complement strand
GATTCCACATCTTACCGTTTAGAAGTCTCCAAACCAACATTGAATATAAAATCTCCTAGAAGTCAAATATTTAACTAAAAAAGAGGTGAGGAACACGTCTAGGGCATGTCATAGGTGTTGGTATGTTGCCTAAGTTAAAGGTAGGGGGTTTAGATGCCCAAAATGTGGCTAATAGGTATTTGTATGCATGCATTAACATATTCCATGCCTTGACGAGAGGTGTGGGATGGGGGGAGTTGTGAGCCCCTAAACCAGTAGGTGAGGGGGTAGGCGTAAAGCCTACTTTAAACGCTGGAAGCCTCGCCTTCAGGGCAGGGTAGCTTGCTGAGTGAGTTTAATATTGTTATTTTTTGGCTTAAATGATGAGTACACTTATTCTATTGTGCTTCTGTCACCAAAAAGAGTTCAGAAGCATAAACTGTTCGGTAGCTAATCCATTTCTAGACGGGTAAACCCTCATAGATAGAATCTCGTTTCCATCAACATCTAACGGTGCGTAAAACCTAGCATTTTATGTAGGCCATTAACATTAACTGATAGCGATATTAGAAAACTTTGTGGGCTTCTGATAAGGCTTTAGCGTTCTTCCTAAAGGCTGAATATAGAACTCTAAGGCTGAGAACCTTTAAGCTGCCATGTCCAAAAGGCTTCCAACTTAAGGCGATTCAACAAAAATTTAAATATTTCCACATTACTCTTTTTAAATAATAGAGTTAATATGTCAGTAGTGGGGATTATATGAGTGAGGAAACCGGAGTTATTGGTGAAATTGGAAGCATAAAGTTTCCAACCAGCGAAGCTTTTAAGTATTGTATTGAAAGCATAAGAAAACGTTTTACTAGGGCGATGATAACTTCTTTATCAGTGCTACTGAGCATTGCTTTCCTTGTTTCGCTCTTAACTATGGGGGAAATACTTAGATGGCTGGGCGCTGGCGCCGAGCAGTATCAAATATGGGTGGCGATAATAGCGCTTCTTGTATGCGCTGTTGGAATAGTTAATTCAATGTTAATGTCTGTGACTGAACGCTATAAGGAAATAGGCACGATAAAATGTTTAGGTGCAACCGACGGGGCGGTCCTAAAAATTTTCTTAATAGAGGCTTTACTGCTTGGTTTATTAGGAGGAATAGTGGGCGCAATAGCAGGTTGGGTGATCACTCTAGTAATATATTTCACGCAGGGAATGAATATATTCTTTGAGGGCGCATTGCTTTCATATGCACGCATCATTGGAATGGCTGTTGGAATTTCGGCTCTCATCAGTTTAGCTGCTGCGGCATATCCCGCCTATTATGCGGCTAAACTAAAACCTGCAGAAGCCTTACGGTATGAAGTATAAAATATCTTTCTTGCTAGGTAGACTCTTCAATAACTGTTTTTGCAAGCCTTATTTTATCTTCTAAAGTTCTCATTATGGTATTGGTTAAGACAACCTTTATTCCAAGCTCCTCTATTTTATTCCTTTCTTTTTCATCGTTTTGGTCTAGAACGAAAGTGTTTAGGAAGTCTCTGTATAGGTGTGCTACTGAGTATGCTGAAACCTCCAGCCCAAGTCCTGTCATTAATTTGTCAGCTGGGCCTTTAAGCGGCGCTCCAGAAACTATTGGGCTTATAGCCACCTTACGCGCTCTACTTTTCCTCAAAGTTTCTCTTACACCTTTAATGGATAGTATTGTACCTATGCTTACGATTGGATTACTTGGGCAGACAATTATTAAGTTACTGTTAAGTATTGCGTCGATAACTCCTTCAGCTGGACTTGCATTTTCAACGCCCACATATTTAACGCCTAAAACCCTGTCCCTAGCGCCCCTCTTAACTAAATACTCTTGAAAGTGCATTAAGCCAGCATCAGTTTCAACCCAAGTTTCAACCTTATCGTCAGTCATTGGAATAATGTTAGCCTTTAAGCCTAGACTTCTGCATATCACCCTTGTTACTTGAGACAGCTTTAAACCTTTTTTTAAGAGAAGAGTCCTATGAATATGTGTTGCAAGGTCTCTGTCACCCAGATTAAACCATGTTTCATAACCATATTTACGTAGCATTTCTAGGCAATGGAAGGTATCGCCCCTTATTCCCCAGCCCTTCTCCTCATCAACTATTCCCGCTAAAGTGTAAGTGATTATGTCAATGTCCGGCGAGATATGTAGCCCATAAAGATCTATATCATCTCCAGTGTTAACAATAACCGTCAACTTTTCTTCCGGAATAATTTTAACGAGGCCAGAAAGAAATTTTGCGGCGCCAACACCGCCAGCTAATGCTGTTATCATAGGCTGACACCCCAATAATCCTTAAATACTATCTCCTTAAGTGGTTTTCTAGGCGGGGGCTCTGGGCTCTCTGCTGGATAACCTATTGTTATTAGGGCTTGAGGCTCAGCGTCTCGAGGCATCCTCAAAACCTTTCTAACAGTCCTTTGGCAGAATAGGGGTGCACAGAACCAGCATGCACCTAAACCTTCAGCATGAGCAGCCAAAAGAATATTCTGTATTGCAGCGGCTAAGCTCTGCGTTGCCATCAAATGCTCAAACCTTTGCCTCCGTCTGTCAGAATACTTATGCATCTCCTTCATAGTTATCGCTGCTATTATAACGATAGGCGCCTCAGAAAAGCGCCTAACAGACTCCTCAACCATTTTCCTAGAGGCTTCAAGGGGGATGTTATCTCTCATGAGATCCATAAACCAATCTGAGGCCATAGCTTCAGCCAATTTCCTCTTCACACTAGAGTCGGCAATTATAATAAAACGCCAAGGCTGAGCATTATGAGCGGAGGGAGCCCATCTAGCAGCCTCAATAATCCTAAAAATGGTTTTCTCCGGAATTTTTTCTGGCAGATAAAACCTAATACTTCTCCTACCCCTAATTATGCTCCAAAAGGTCCGCATAGCTTTCATTCACCCTTCTAGTGTATAGCTGATTTCTCTTCTATTTAAGCAAAAAATAGAATTACTTATTTTTGAGTAATAACTTTTAAATAAGTAATAAGCAAATAGTAGAAAAATAAGGAGGATAAATTAAGTGATGCATAGAAAAAGCATTATTCTAGCCTACATTGCAGTATTTTCGAGCCTATCTATAATTCTAGCAATAACAAGGGCTGAAGTGCCTTTTCCACCACTTCCATACTTAAAGTTTGATTTTGCTGAAGTTCCTGTTATGATGGTGTTCATGCTCAGTGGGCCTGTCCCTGCATTATTCACGGAGGTTATTCATTGGCTTGGATTAACTTTCAGGAGTGGATGGCTTGGTCCGCTAATGAAATTTTTGGCAGTAGTTCCAATGATAATCGGCTTCTGGATTGGAATTAAGGTTGGCGCAAAAATTCCGCAAAAACATAGGAGAGTAAATTTCACAAAAATCTTCATCCTTGGAATAATATTTGGAGCAGCTATGAGAGTTATCGTCTGCTCATTCACCAACATCATGCTCTTTCTCTTTATATCTCCAAATTACCTTTTGTATGCTGAAGCAATGCTTAGAGCTATAGGTATAAAAATAAACTCGCAAATTGATGTCTGGATATGGGCCCTTACGCTTACTGGAATTTTTAATGCAATTCATGTTCCATTGTCTTCGATTACGTCCCTAATCATGTTGAAGGCGGCTTTAAGGAAGATACCGTCCATAGCAAGGAACATATGGTTCCTACAATTTATAGGCTAATCTCGCTTTTTATTATCCAACATTATGTCAAACAACTCATTAACTAGCCTGCATATAATCTTAAAAGACTCTCATTCAAAATTCTACATGACGCGCATATTTTCCAAGTTCTTAAGAACTTCCTTTTGACCCTCACTTCAAGAACTCTATTATCCTTTTTGTTTTGTGGCTTAATCATCTTTTATTGGCATTCTTGTCTTCTTTTTCCATTTTGGGAAATTTTTTATCCATATTCTTCGGTGGATGAATTTTTCTACATTATTCCATCTAATCGAGAATTACGGTAAATTTTTAGTCTCAAGGTGATTTGAAGTCCGGCCAATGAGGCAGGGGTATGGGGTTTAGTTACTTTAAGTGATCACTTTAGTTTTGAAATATTCTTCTTCTTCGAGGGTTTTATTGACGTGTAAGCCTACTTTTAAGCATAATATGAAGAATGGGCCTAATCTCGATGAAGTTTTATAACCTCATTTGAGAGTGTGCTTATAATTATTTCGTTAGATTCATTTGTTAGTGGTCAAATTTTTAGTATTACGCCTTTATAAGAAATACTAAACGTTCATTTAAGGTTGCTTTTAATTTCTCTGCAGCCACTCCATTATCTGTTTATCTAAGGGTTTTGTTCTACCTCTTCTCCGCCTGAATTTAAGCGGATAACCGCCCACCGCTTTATAGGCTTTTTCTGCAAGTTTATCGGTTTCTCCATCCTTAAATTCACGCCAGTTAGGATTATGCTTAAAGACTCCTGGTTTAATCCATTCTATAGTGAAATATTCAAGGTCTTCTGTTTTCATGCAGATGCATACGGCATCCAATTTTCTATGCAGGCTCAGTGGGCAAGTGAAGACCCTTGTAGGATCCATTTTATTCTCCACCCTTATTTCACCCCCATATAATAGCTCCATAAACTTTAAGGAGAGCTTGGCGTTCACGTATTCAACAATAGCGTATGCCAGGTTTAGGGGGCAGTATTTTTCAAGCAGTTCTCCTGATATGCTCTTCTCATTTATGTGAACATGGCATCCATTTCCGGACCATTTAACATAAACTGACTCTTTAATCCCGAAATCGCTCAGAAAGCGCATTATTTCCCTAGCAATTTGAATCGTCCTCTTCCAGTTTGACAATTTGCTGTCAATATCCCATGTTGGCGTGCAGTAGGTTATGTTCTCCAAACTATATAAATCTTCAGTATTATTGAGCTTTCTGTAAACGTTGGCTGTCGCGTAAATCGATCTTAACTTTCCATTATTTACCTTAATTATGTCTTCTGGACGCTCTATTCTAATTGGTTTTCCCCCAATATACCTCTTAAAGATTAAGTTGCCGCCTGAACCTACATTATGAAGGGCAACCCACCTTCCTCTACAGAAATCTAGAATCTCCCTTTGAACTTCCGTTTTCAAGTAATGCTCGTAGGGGGAGCTCAGGGTATCTCCTCTTCCCTTCTTTCAATAGATTTTTGAATGCGCTCCATAACATGTCTTGGTAAAGATATATCCTCTCTTCGCATCTCAACAGGTTTAACTATTGTCAGCCCCCTTCCAGGTAAAATAGCGATCTCATACATTTGAAGGCTATGATTTGTCTGGCGCATTTTCTCGATGAGAATGTAACGCTTTAAAACACCATTTCTAACAGATCTGCGAAATCTTATTATGCCGTCAGCTATATGCTCTACACCCCAACCAAAGGCCTCAGAAGTTGTTATCGCATACTGCGATGTCGCCATAACAGTAAAGTCCCACTTAAACAAAACTTTCTTTACAAAATATGAGTATCTTCTAGCCATAGCTGGTTTATCGAGCCAGAAGGCTGAGAGTGAATCAATCACCAAGCGAGCTCTACCGTAACCTAAAGCTTTTTTAGCTTCAATAACCTTATTCACGAGTTCTTCAATCTCTAAGCTTTGAAGCGACCATTCATCTTTAGTGCCCATTAACGCATCGATAATTACCAATTTTCTGTCAGATATGCCCTTAGAGAAGTTGAAACCAAACTGGCTTGCTTGCGTAACTATTGACTCCCTACTCTCCTCCGTTGTCACATATATGCATTTGTCCCCCTCATTTATCCCGCAGGCAATAAAATGTATGCATAATATTGTTTTTCCCGTGCCAGGCTCACCTGTAATAGCCACTGTAAATCCCTTCGGTATTCCACCCTCAAGCATAGCGTCTAATTCCTGTATGCCAGTTGATAAACGTTCAATAGGCATCTAGAACACCCATTTTTCACATAACAAAAACATCTAAAATTTGCGTGGTCTAAATTAATTGGCTCTCACTGGAAAATGTTTGGTTTTATATTTAAGTAAACTAGTGGCCCTCTCTCTTTAGGAAGCCGAGTTATTCTAGCGCTGACAGCATTATATATGCTCAGCGGGTCAGGTGCTATTGAAATCATATTTTTACTAGATTTTCGGATGCGCTTAGCTATCTCCTCGATTATTAGGTTCTCAGCTATAAATTCAATCATACATATTTCGCCCTGATTCACAAGCTTTCTAACAGCCATATTCTTTAGCTCATACTTATAATCCATGTTTTGGTAGATTTTCTTAGCCCTTCCAATCTTTTCTGCATAATCCGGCGGCATCTCAAACTTTGTGGATAAAACCCTAACTCGCTCCCGCCACTTATTAAGCCACATACTAGCCCACAGGCTTATTGATGACTTAAGATCCTGCATTTTACCTTCAAAATAGCCTTCAAGGCTCTTATAGATTGCTTGAGCATCATCAGTATTCAACTTAACTTTTAACCATGTTTCAAGATCCCTAGAGGCATATACTACCATCTGGTAATCTAACGTGTAGGGTTTAAACTGCGGTATGTAGCCTTGAAACGCCTCGATAAGCAACGAAAAGACTTTATTACGGAAGTTTATGGCGCTCATCGAATACACACACAACTATTTCTTAATAGTGAAAAGTGGAATTTAAAAGTTGCTAAACTTAGGTGTTATATGATTTTAGCCCAATTTCAGTAAATTCCTTATAACTGAAAAACTTCATGGTGGTAAGCTTTAATGTTAATTGAACTGTTTAGGGTATTATTTCCATGTTGAGGGTGTTCTAATGCTTATGGTTGGGAAGGTTTAGCTTTAAATAATGGTCTTACGGATATTTTAGGATTACGTAACGTATTGGGGACGTGGCAACTTAAGCTCACCTCCTTAAGTGGTTGTAGTATAATATGAATAGTTTTGTTGTTAGGTTCCAGCATGCCATCGACCTTCTGAATCTTTCGCTTCTATTAATTGGGTTTGATGTTATGTTATTGAAGAATATTTTTGTTCTCTGCTTGAATGATGAGTATACTGATTCTATTAGGCTTCTGTCACCGAAAGGATTCAGCATTATATGGTAAGCCTAGCTCTTCCAGGGCCTGCTTAAGCCAGGGCGCATTATCAACTATGAAGGTTGGCTTACCCTCACAGTACTTTAAGACTTCACGTATGAACTGCTCTGCTGCTAACGCATTCCTTGATGGATAAACCCTCATAGACAATACCTCGTTCCTATCAACGTCTAATGCAGCATAAACCCAATACTCTAACCCATTAACCTTAACACATGTCTCATCTAGGGCTATAAGCCTCCTAACCATCCTGGAAGGCTTAACATTAACCTTCTCACTAAACTTCCTAACCCACTTCCAAACAGCAGTCTTAGAAACTTTATGAATCTCAGATAAAGCCCTAGCAGCCCTCCTGAGGCTTGAGAGCTGAATGTAGAATGCTAAGCCAAGAATCTTAAGATCAACCGGAACCTTATTCCTCTCAAAAACACCTAAGCTCTCAACCAAAGATTTAATACTCAACATAAGAAAAACTTAAACGAGAAGACATATAAGCCTTAAGTTGCCACGTCCGGGTGAGAATACTCAACTCTTATATTGATTGGTGGATTAACTCTAAATGGTTTAAACTCCTCCATCTTAGCCCTTTCAACCGCTCTCTTAGCAGCCTCATAAATCATTTTTCTACTCTTTGCTGGCGGTAGGCAGAGAGCGAGATTTCTTCCAAAACCCTCCTTAACCGCTACAGATTCCACATCTCCAAGCAACAGCTTAGCTTCCTCAACAGCCTTTCTGCAACCAGTTACTAAAGCTACTGGAACATTAAAATAGCCGAGTATTGAAGCGTCTATTCCAATTTCGCCAACTCGTTGATCATTTATATAAGCATTGACGATTACTCTAGTCGACATTGTATGATCTAAAATAGCGCCTTGAGTCCCAGCCATAGCGTGATAGCCAATCATAAAGGCTAAATTAAACGATTCATCCAGTCCAGCCATCCTACACTGTCTTGGGCCTCCCGTAATATACTTCGCATTTTCATCCAATTCCTCTGGAATAAGATTAAAGCCTCCGCGTGCACCATGCAAATCATTGACGACAACCTCGCTAGATCCGCCATCAATAGCGCCTCTTATGGCTGCATTAACATCTCTTGTAAGTAGTAAACATGCCTCCTCATACTCTTTGCTTCCAGGAATAGTCTGCTCCTCTCTAACAACGTAGCTAGCTCCCTCTAAATCCGTCAAAATATAAACTTTTATGCTACCCATGATAGAGTTTCTCTGGAGTTAAAGATATAAGTCTTTTCAAAGCTGCAAGACCTGGCTATAATATAAAGGCTTTATATTTTAGGTTGTCACATCCATTACAAAGAATTTTTATCTTCTTTTTATGCTTTTCAGTTAACACTCTCCACGGCTGAAGCCGGGAGAATCCCGCTTCTAAGGCGTTCACTAGTTTGTTGTTCATCACCCTTCCAGGCTCATCCACCTTAGAAGCAGGACACCACCCCGCTAACGCCACCTCCATTGAGGCAGCCTATATTTAAGCCTATCGACAATTCATCCTACGGTTAAAACCGTAGACTTTCTTGTCGATTTCATGTAAAACGCTGGTATGCTTCAGATTTTAGGGGTTTCGCTTTAAAGTTTTGTGGAAGATCTAAGGAGGTTACGTTTAAGTGCGCTGGTTTTAGTGTTTCTGTTTATTGCATGTTTATGAGTTGACTATTCCTACACCTAGCAGTTTCGCGAGCCCTGATCTAGAGATTTCTTCTTTGCCTTATTCATATAATTCGGAAGGCAGTGTTGCACCCGGCGAAATATCTAATCTCCAGAGAATTTCCATATTTCTCTTCCTGTTAAGCTCTTCACTGCTTGGCGTATTATCTACTGGTCCAGGATCCTGGAAAGTGAAAACATCACCTGCATTGCATTTAAGAGTAATCGGCAAATCTGGGTTTTTCTCTCACAAGATTAAGGATTCTTTTGACCGTTAGATCATCCGGTTCAGCTTCCCTGCCCAGAGAACAGAGCACACATAAGAGTTGGTAAGGTCTCATAGTTATACTGCTTAAACTTTTTCTATCGTAAGAAGTTCTTGAAGAAGTCAAAGGCTTTCCGTCCGGAGAAGCAATGTTCTCCTGGGAATACTTCTATCCAAAGGTTTTCTGGGTGACCGCTTACTTCGTATGCTCTCTTAATGGTTTCATGAGCTTTCAACGCTGAATGAATCCAGAAGCATGTATCAGATGCACCGCTCTCTATCAGTAACGGTTTCGGCGCTATTGCCGCTATTACATCTGGTACATCAAAATACTTATATAAGTATGGCACAATTTGGGAGCCGCAGAAATTTGGTCTACTTATAGCGTAATGCTCAACTGTTGTCGCATAGCATATTATATCTGCAGCCTTTATTCTATCGTCCAAAAGCGCTAGGAAAGTTGTCATCGTGCCCCCGAAGGAAAGCCCCATGCAACCTATCCTCTCCGGGTCTACCTCTTTTCTCGTCAGAAGAAAGTCTATCACACGCATACCGTCGAATATGTTTGATCCTAAGAGTGTTCTGCCCAGAATCAGATGCTGCAGAAAGTGAACATTACATATATCTCTTCCAGGGTAGGGATTGCGGTAACCTATTCGTTCTCCGAAACTCCTCCAGTCCGGTACAATAGTTATGAAACCGGCTTCCGCCATCTGCTCCCCATAGTTATAGTTATGTCTCAAAATATTGGATTTCCTTTCAGGATCATTAAAGTGGACGCCTGCAACAGGATCCTTCCCATATGGGCCATGCCCATGTGCGCATAGTATTGCTGGCTTCTTTCCACCTCCATCCTTTGGTATTAGTAGGTATAGTGGGACATAACAATCTTCTTCAGACTGAATTAACCACTTCTCTCTTACAAATTTTTCAGTTTCCTCCGACGAAATTAAGCGTGGATCTAATGGAGCTGGCTCCGGAAATTCCCCTAAAAGCTCCATGATTTTACTCTTCACTTTAGCCTTCCACTCGTAAAACTCCTCCCTCGAAGCCGCCTTAAAGGTCATGGAGGGTTTAGTTCGTTTATAAAGCTTTAGAATGAAATTGTCCGTGATCTGCGGGGCATCAATAATTTCAACCAAATAATCACCACCTCATATAGTACCTCATATAGTAGAGCTAGAATTGGGAAATGTTCCCTATAATGATTTTGCCATATTTTTATCGAAGAAAAAGAAAATAAATTTGCGAATCGCCATGGAAAGCATATCTTTTAATATATTTATGATATTGATAGAATTGTGGGGTGATAGTCTATGAGTTTAAATAAGCCTGTTAGGTTTGGTATACTGGGTTTAGGTGTTGGCTATAGTAAGGCTAAGGTATGTGTTAAATCTAGGGGAGCTGCCTTAGTTGCTGTTTGCGATCTACAGGAGGAGAAGGCTAGGAAAGTTGCTGAGGAGCTTAAATGCCGCTGGTACACAGATTATGACGCTATGCTAGAGAGCGGTGATATTGATTGTGTAGGCATTTTCACCCCTAGCGGTATGCACGTGGATCATGCACTAAAAGCTATAAGAAGGGGAATACATGTATTTGTAACAAAGCCCATGGATATAGACGTGGAAAAATGTCGTCTAGCCATTAGAGAGGCTGAGAGGGCGAATGTTATTTTAGCTGTTGACTTCGAATATAGATATAATGATGTTAACCAGAAGATATATCATGCAATACAGAATGGTTTAATCGGCAGGGTTTTCTTAGTCAATGTTCTAATGAAGTGGTTTAGGGATGAAGCGTACTATAAGGGTGGATACATACCTGGATGGAGAAGCAGCAGACGCTATGAGGGTGGATCAGCAGCTAATCAAGGCGTACACTTCATAGATTTAGTTCAATGGTGGATGGGTGGGGTTGAATTAGTGCAGGGCTTATCTGGAACCTTCACGCATGATATAGAAACTGAGGATTGCAGTGTGGCTGTTTTAAAATTTAAAAATGGAGCGTTTGGAACGCTTACAACAACTACATCAAGCATACCTAATTTTGGAACTAGGATAGAGATTAATAGCGATAGGGGATCAATGATATGGAAGGATGGAAAAATAGACTTCTTTCATTTAAAGGATGGCGATATATCGGTAATAGATTCCATAGTTTTATCCAGTGATAGACCAACCAACATATTTGAGGATATGGTGGATGCTATTTGTAGAGGTAAGAAGCCCATGGTTGATGGAAGGGAAGGATTGAAAAGCGTTATGATATTCAATGCGATATATGAGTCGTCAAAAACTGGAAAAGCAGTGAAAATAGAAGATGTATAGTAAATTGACTTAACTAACCTTTAAACTAGCAGTTTCCTATTTTTAGTATTCATTGCAGGGTTGGGGTGAACATGATTAAATTTGCTGTATGCAATGAAATATTTGAGGGATGGAGCCTTAAACAAGTTTTCAAGTACATATCTGAGCTGGGATATGAGGGTGTTGAAATAGCTCCATATACTATAGCTGAAAAAGTTACAGATGTAGATAGGAAAGTGAGAGAGTCTATAAAGGAGGATGCTGAAAGATTCGGTTTAGACATAGTGGGGATACACTGGATTCTTAGGGGTGTTAGTGGAGTCCACTTGACAAGTCCAGACCCAAATGTGAGAGAGAGGACTGAATCTTACCTAAGAGCGCTTGTAGATTTCTGTAGCGATATTGGTGGCAGAATAATTGTATTTGGCTCGCCAGCGCAAAGGAACATACCTGAAGGTGTTGATTTAACCGATGCTTGGAAATGGGCTGTAAACATACTTAAAAGGTGCTCTCAATATGCTGAGCAGCGTGGAGTCTACATATGTATAGAACCTTTAAGAAGAGATACAACAAACTTCATAAACACTGTGGATGAAGCCATTAAGTTAATTGAGGATGTATCCTGCAGAAACTTCAAGCTAGTGTTAGACGTATATGCTATGACCGGAGTCAAAGAACCTGTAGATAGGCAGATAGAGAAGGGTGGAAAATATCTTATGCATTTACATGCTAATGACGAAAACATGGGTGGGCCTGGATTTGGATCTGCAGATTATGAGGCCATTGTTAGGGGATTAAGGAAGATAGGGTTTGAGGGATACGTATCTGTAGAGATTCTTAGAAGAGAGGAGAACCCGGCTGAGGCCGTAAGAATTAGTCTAGAAAACCTTAAAAGGTTTTTTAGGAAGTACTAATAGGTGGCGATGAAAAGTGGTTTTCCACGTACGTTTAGCTAAGGATGGTTTCCTAGAGGTGTTGGAAGACGATTCATTAGTGGCGGCGTACAGGTATAGTAGGATTTTCAGTAAACCATACTTTTATCCTCTCTATGCTCCTGGAGGAATTATGGTGACGAGAGATGAAGCCCCAGACCATGTACACCATAGATCCTTATGGACTGCACATGGTAACGTAAATGGTGTAGATGTATGGAGTGAAGGCCCTCAAGCTGGTTTTATAAGGTGTATAGAGCCTCCAGTAGTCTCACTGCGGGAAGATAGATGCGTATTAAACTCTATAAATAACTGGCTTTCTAAATCCGGGGATAATCTTATGAAAGAATATAGAACCGTAGTGTTCTGGAAGAGTACAGGAAGTATCAGGTTTATTGACTATGAGGTGGAGTTTAGAGCAGAGTACGGTGATGTAGTTCTAGGAGACACAAAAGAGGGTGGAATCATAGCTGTAAGGGTTTCAGATAGCATGAGGGAATCTGTAGGCGGTGGAGTAATAATGAATTCTGAGGGCGGAATAGGCGAACCTAAATGTTGGGGGAAAAGAGCGAAATGGTGTGATTATACGGGTAAAGTTAACGGCAACATTGCTGGCATAACAATATTTGATAACCCAAGCAACCCCAGATATCCAACATACTGGCATGTAAGGGCTTACGGGCTTTTCGCAGCCAACTGCTTCGGCTTGTCAGCCTTTGAGGGAAGAAAAGATATGGATGGCAGCATGAGAATAGAACGAGGATCCTCTGTAAAGTTTAGGTATAGAATGATGCTGCATATAGGTAAGCTATCCAAAGATGATATAGAAAGATACTACAGCGAATACGCATCTACGTAATCTCCAATCTCCCTCCCCAATTTAAACAATTTGCCTAGTTTCGGCGAAAATGTTTCAATTAGAAAACCTTCCCTGGACAAGCTTAGCTAAGTCGATTTTTGACACTCTCCACGCCTGAAGCCGGGAGAATCCCGCTTCTAAGGCGTTCACTAGTTTGTTGTTCATCACCCTCCTAGGCTCATCCACCTTAGAAGCAGGACACCACCCCGCTAACGCCACCTCCATTGAGGCAGCCTATATTTAAGCCTATCGACAATTCATCCGGACGTGGCAACTTAAGCTTACCTCCTTAGG
>Ga0080004_1179723_pt1 | contig 13357 bp, 18 predicted proteins | sample WasSprMetagenome_FD_69207 | JGI IMG/M metagenome (GOLD analysis project Ga0080004, IMG submission 69207) | Sulfidic aquatic microbial communities from Washburn Spring, Yellowstone National Park, USA - WS (SPADES assembly) (version 2) | ecosystem: Environmental > Aquatic > Thermal springs > Hot... | reverse complement strand
TGTTCACGAGCTCCTTGAGGTGCCTCTTGACCGTGCTCTCGTCGCGCTGAGCCTCGTCGACTAGCTCCTTTAAGGTGCACGGGCCCCTCTCGTGGACCTTCATCAAAAGCCTGAGCCTGACGGGGTTGCTCAAGACGTCGAAGTCGCCCGCCAGGCCCTTGAGCTCGCTCTCCTCGCTCCTCTCGCTCAAGCCCCAGCGACCCAGCTAAAGTAAAAGACCTCGCTGAATTAAGCATTTGCCCCGGAAGCCGCTCAATTTAAGAAGGTACCATCAAGCTCTCCTCGAGGACGTAGCCATGGCTGGCGATGTTGATCATAATTGACTCGCATCAGGGAACCTCCATCTACGTTAATTTGACCTAGAGATCGACGTCCGGCTCTTACGATACCTCAACTTCTTTACTTTAAGAAGCAAAGAAGTTGGTCTGGCCGTTTAAGTAAGGCGTGTAATGGATCGACGGCATTGAACGCCTACGTTAATTATAGGGCTCACACCCGTCAATTTAAACAGGTGAATCATTTCGAGAAATGATAAGCGTTAGCGTCTTTCAACTGCATGACCTAAAGAAGTTCACCACGCCGTGGCACTTACAGGCGGTCGCTATCGCCACCACTAGATCCTCACTTGCCGACCTCGCCTCCACCTCCCTGACGAAGCTCCACAGCTCGTCGAAGTCGAAGCCACCGCTGAACTCGCCTATCCTCCGGCTCTCCAACACCAAGGCCGCGTCGGCCGAGCGTAACGCGCCCTTGATGAGCTCGAACATGGGCTTGGGCTTGAACCTCCCGGTCACGGGGCAGATGTTCGGCTGAGCGCACGGGACTACGCACTTAGACTGAGGAGGCATGTAGCTTGACGTGAAAACGGCGCTCTCGGCGCTGGCGCTGAGCACCAAGTCCTTGGGGAACGACCTTAGGGCCTCCTCCAAGGCGAAGGGCGCTGGCGACACTCTACGACCGCGCCCCTCGAGCTCCAGCCTCAAGAAGTCGGCCGCGAAGTGCCTCGGGATGGCCGGGACGACCACCTTGGGCCTGAAGCCCATGCGCAACACCTTGCTCAGCACCTTGGCCGCGTCGCCTACCACCAGCATCGACCCGACGGCCTCGAGCGCCCCAACGCTCAGCTCCTCCTCTCGAACGACGGCCTCGACCAGTCCCCTCGCAGGGCACCTCTCATCGACGTCGGCCATCAAGACCCTCGCGCCCTTCATCGACTTGCGCACGTCGCTTAAGGCCTTGGACCCGAAGGTCCCGCCGCCTGCTACGAAGATCAATGACGTCTTCTTGGAGGTCAGTCCCGCGGATTCCGAGCACGAGGACCTCCTCATCCCTTCCTCATCATCCCGGAACCAGTCGCGTTATAAGCTACAAGCTAAATTAATATAGAGCCCTCCCTTATGCCCTTGACAACCCTCCCTATGGAAGCGAAGTCCTCCATCAATATCTCCTTCAGCTTCGGGTTGTAGAGCCCAGCCGCCGGGTGGTACGTCGGCATTACCAAGAAGGCGAGCCCCTCGAAGCGTGCTTTGAACACCTGCCCCCTGACAGCCGATATGCTGGTGCCCCCAGACCTAGAGCGCACCCTCACCCCGCTCCTCGAGAGCACGTAGCTCGCCGAGTGCCTGCCGAGGCAGACGACCAGCTTGGGCCTTATTATCGATATCTGTCTGTCGAGGTAGGGGCTGCAGGCCTCGACCTCGTCCGGCAACGGATCCCTGTTACCCGGAGGCCTGCACTTCAAGACGTTGGTTATGAAGACATCGCCCCTCCTGAGCCCGGCGATGCCTAGGAGCTGGTCCAAGAACTTGCCAGCGGCCCCGACGAAGGGCTTGCCCTCCAAGTCCTCGTTGTACCCCGGGGCCTCCCCTATGAACATGACGTCCGAATCTTGGTTGCCGTGGCCGGGGACCGGGTTTGTCCTCGAGGACCAGAGCCTGCACTTCCTGCACCTCGCGACCTCCTCGGCCACCTCCGCCAAGGCCCTGGCCTTCTCTTCGAGCCCCGTCACATGAGACAACTCTTCAAAGGGCCCTTTAAGCTTTGCAAGCGGCCGAGGGCATCCGCTCGGCGCGAGTGCGGGCAGGGGTGCGCACCCCTGCGTTGATGCCTCAAGCGCGCTCGGGCGCGCATCTGCGCCCTCACGACTTTTAGTCGTCTTCGGCATCCGTCGGCTCGGTGAGGTCGTGGTGAGGAGCCTCAGAGGAGACCCCAAGAGGAGGGGGATCGTAAGCCTCAGGACCGTGCTGCTGATATTGCTGGTGCTGTTGCTAGCGGCCTTATGCCCTTGGCTCCTGATACCGCTGGCCCTCTACGTCGCGTACAAGGTGGGGAAGTGGCTCTACAGGCAGGCCAAGGCGATAAGGTGGCCAAAGTTCAATGGGGGTGAGAGGCGATCGGAGGCTACCTCCGTCATAGGCGACCTACAAGTGTACGAGGTCGAGGGCGTCGGGCCAGCCCTCGTCGTCAGGAACGGCATCGAGGCCCTCGGCTTGGGCTGCCTAGAGGTCAGGTCGCTCGGGGGAGGCGCCGTGGCCGAGCTTCTAAGCGCCGTCGACGCCGCTGCCAGGGCCGGATTCGAGAGCAACCTCATAGTGTCAAGGGCAGCCTCGGGCGAGTCCCGGCTGGTGATAATGGTGAAGGCCCGCAAGCCCCTCGCGAAGGGCTTTCAAGAGGCGGCCAGGGAGGCCGTGGACGACGTGGTCAGGGGCCTCGCCGCCGCGACGGGCGCCGTGAAGGCCAGGCTGCCCAGATCCGAGGTTCGAGTGCTCGAGTTCGACGACCTTGTAAAGGCCGTCAGGGGTGTCGTGGCGTGAGCCTCGTGGTGGAGGTGGGTTGGGTTGTGGACCTAAGCGCAGAGGCCGTCATTGACAAATTGAAGGTTGACCTGCGGAGCGACAGGCCGCTGATCATAAGCGGTGCTTGGAGCCTGAACGCCGCGAGCCACTTGATCGAGCAAGCGGTTGACTCGGCGGAAGTCGTAGCGCTACTGCCCTACACCGACGAGGCCCCCCGAGGGATTCGGCACCTGAGCCTCGGCCTCAACGCCTCCTTTAACCCCTTCAAGCCGATAGGCGACAGGAGCTCCTATGCCATGTTCGTCTCCGAGGTCTTCAGAGGAGTCTTCGACCTGAGCGGCGCGCAGGCCTCGGCCCTCAGGAGGGCCTTGGTCAGGGCCTACTCCAGCAACAAAGAGCCCTCGGTTGAGGACGTGATCTCGGCGCTCGAGGTAGAGTCGGCGGAGCTCGCGAGCCGAGACGCCGTCGATTTGATGGAGGTGCTCGAGGCCATGGGAAGGGGGAGGCTAGGAGCAGCGTGCAGAGGAGGCGCTTTGGAGCTGCGCTCGGCCATCTCGATGTCCGAGCTACCCCCGAGCTACGCCACCGCGATCTCCATGACGATCCTGATGCACGCGCTGAGGAGTGGCTTTGAGGGGGTGATAGAAGTGTGCGACGTGGACCTGCTGGAGGGCTTCTTGGGCTCCGCTCGCAGGCTCGCTATCGACCTGTTAAACAGGCTGAGCGCCGCGGGCTCGACGGTGATAATGTGCGCTGGCAGCGCGTCGACCCTACCGCTAGAGCTGAGGTCGAGGTCTCGCGCATTGATGATCGGTGCCCCCCTGACCGCGGAGGACGCTAGGGACCTGAGCGTCGTGCTCGGGCGAAGGGCCCTCAGGCTTCTCAACAGCAAAGAGAGGTTCGCCTACAAGCTAGTCGGCTCGGCTGGCGTGGTCGAGGTGCCGCTCAAGGAGACCGTCAGGGTTGCCGTGGCGGCGGAGGTGGAGCCGCAGCCCGAGGCCCCGAGGCCCACGCTCTACGCCAAGCTGGGCAACAGGGCCAAGATGGCCTACGAGGTCCTGAGCTTCCTCAGGGATGGGCCCTCCGCTAGGGACTCCGTGATATCCTACGCGATGCACAGGCTGGACATATCATCGCTCGAGGCCTCGAGGTTAGTAAACGCCCTGCTGACCCACGGGCTTGCGAGCGAGGTCGTGGGAGCTGATGGCAAGTACTGGCTCAAGATAACCGTCCGAGGGCTCAACGCCATAGAGGAGCTCGAGGCGCTCGAGGGGTGGTTGGCACGAGGATAGAGAGGAGGGGTTGCTCGTTGACGTGGGTCGCGGGGGCGTCGTACAAGGGCCTGTACGTCGTGTCCTTCACGCTCTACAGAGCTGATGGCGGCTGGAGGGTCAAGAGGGAGATAAAGCTGAGGCCCAAGAGGTCCCAAGAGGAGAGGATCCTCTTCGTGGAGGACTACAGCCTGCCGGAGTTCCAAGCCATATCGGAGTCCTGCCAGGCCTTGGCGTCCGAGGTCCAGCAGGGGGAGGAAGAGTTCCGGCTGGCGCTGGCTCTCAAGGCCTTGGCTGCCATAAACCTGCTCGTCAAGGAGCTCGGGGGTGGCTCTAGGTGAGCGAGAACGTCAAGCTCGAGGACTTGGACGGCATAGGGCCGAAGACCGCCGAGAAGCTCCGGAGCATAGGCATATGCTCCGCCAAGCACCTGTCGCTCTTCAACCTCGACGAGCTCCTCAGCATGGTCGACGCCGACGAGAGGGCGCTGAGGAGGGCGCTGGCTCACGCTAGGAGCCTGTTCATGCCACTGAGGGCCGTAAGGGCCTTCGAGCACTCGACGCAGAGGCCCCAGCCACAACTGACGACGGGGGTCAAGAGCGTCGACTCGCTCTTGGGCGGCGGCATGAGGCCTAGAGCGATATACGAGCTCTGTGGGCAGCCGGGGACCGGGAAGACGCAGCTCTGCCTGCAGCTATCGGTCACAGTGCAACTCTCTGCCAATAAGGGAGGCCTAGGGGGCAAGTGCTACTTCATGGACGCGGAGGGGACGTTCAGCCCTAGCAGGATAAGGGCCGTGGCCGAGAGGTTCGGGCTCGACCCCGAATACGCGCTCAGCAACGTCTACGTCATAGACGTGATGAACACTGACCACCTGCTCCAGGTGACCACGTCGGACCTTGTGCGAGCCGTTGAGGAGGGAGTAAAGTTAGTCGTCGTGGACTCGCTAATGTCGAGGTTCAGGACCGAGTACTCGGGCAGGGAGTCGCTGGCCCTCAGGCAGAGCAGGCTAGGCTACGTGCTCGACTGGCTCATAAGGATAGCCAGGCTGTACGAGGTGGTAGTGGTCGTTACGACCCCAGTGATGGAGGTCCCGATAGCCTTCGCTAGCACCAGCGAGAGGCTGAGGCCCGTCGGGGGCACTACGCTCGCCCACGCCACGACGCACAGGCTCTTCTTGACGACTAGGAGCGAGAGGGGGGTGCTGAGGGGGACCATGACGGTCCTCGACAGCCCAACGCTACCGTACGGCGCTACGGCCAGCTACGTGATAACGGAGAGGGGTGTCGAGGATGCGGCCTAGGGCGCCCAGCGAGAGGCCGAAGGCGCTCGAGCCCTGCATCGTGGAGAAGCTCCTAGAGCTCGTGGAGGCCAGGGGAAGCTCTTGGGTTAAGAGGAGCGTCAGGAGGGCGTACGACGTCTACGAGTGCGGGAGGAACAAATGGGTCGTGAGGGGCAGGAGGGATCTGGGCGACACGGAGGACGTCTACGTAGTGTACTACGACGAGGAGAGCGGGAGCTTTAGGTGCACCTGCCACCAGCCCTACAAGCCCTACGCCAGTAGCAGGAGGCGGGCTTGCAGCCACGTGGGCGCGTGCCTCTTCTACCACATATTTTTCTAGCGGGGGCTTGATAGTGGGCAAGTCGTACCTTGTCGTGGGCGACGGCAACAGGCCCCTACTGAAGTCGCTGGAGTTATCGCGCCGCGATAGGCTCGTGGTCTCCGACAAGCCGCTGGGGATGGCGGGGTTGGTCGAGGTGCTCGACTTGTTCAAGCAGTTCGACGAGCTGGTTGCCCTCTCGCGCACGCTCTCCGATCGCGACGACCTGGTCCTTGACCTCTACTCACTCGCCTCCAGGCTCTCGGCCATCAGCAACTACGCCAGCGTGAGGGTCTTCGTGAGGTTGTGTGGGGTGATGGTGGCGTCTGCCAAGGCTAAGTGCTTTAATCTCTACATCAGCTACTGCGGTAGCAGGAGGTCCAAGCTCTATGAAAAGCTTAAAAGCATGGTCGACGAGGAGGTAGCGTGCTGATATGGAGATAAGGATCATACCGATAAGGGGGATACCCGTACCGGTCAAGCCGGGGGACGACGTGGCCGCCCTAATATGCGAAGCGGCCGAGAAGCAGGGAACCCCGTTGCAAGACGGCGACGTTCTCGTGGTCTCGCAGAAGGTGGTCTCTAAGGCCGGAGGCCTCGTCTTCAAGCTGAGCGACATTAGGCCATCGGAAGAGGCCCTGAGACTGTCGAAAACCTTGAACAAGCCCCCAGAGCTCATTGAGGTGATACTCCGGGAGACTCGTAGGGTTGTGAGGTTAAGCGACAGGCACATCATATGCGAGACTAGACACGGCTTCGTCTGCGCCAACGCTGGCGTCGATGTTTCCAACGTCGACGGAGGGACGAGTGCTGTGACCCTGCCACAGGACCCCGATCGAGAGGCCTCTAGGATAAGGGAGAGGATCAAGAGGTTGAGAGGCATCGACGTAGCGGTCATAATCAGCGACACCCACGGTAGGCCGTTCAGGAGGGGCCAAGTGAACGTCGCGATAGGAATCTCGGGGATGAAGCCCATAAGGGACAGGAGGGGCGAGAGGGACCTATTCGGCTACGTCCTTAAGTCGAAGTTCATAGCCATAGCCGACGAGGTAGCGTCGGCGGCCGAGCTCGTCATGGGCCAGGCTAGCGAAGGCGTCCCCGCCGCCATCGTGAGGGGGCTGGAGTACGAGAGGAGTGATTCCTCGTCCATAAGTGAGCTGATAATGTCTCCCGAGGAGGACCTATTCCGTTGACCCCGCGCTAAGCGAAGAGTTTAAAAACAGTCGGATGAATAAGTAGCAGACCGCTACAAGAGGTCAACGGTGCGGAGGTCAGCTGGACATGAGCAAGCCGAAACCCGGGGAGAATGTCGTCCTCGTTGGGAACAAGCCAACCATGAACTACGTCCTCGCAACAGTAATACAGTTCAACCAAGGAGCGGACAAGGTGGTCATAAAGGCCAGGGGAAGGTCCATATCGAAGGCAGTGGACGCGGCCGAGATAGTCAAGACTAGGTTCTTGGTGAACCAAGTAGAGATCACTGACGTCAAGATAGGGACCGAGAAGGTCGGCGAGGGCGAGCAGGCGAGGAACGTCTCGACGATAGAGATAACGCTGGAGAGGAAGAAGTGAGCTAGGGCTAACAGAGGGCGACGCCTAGGCCCATTTTTTAACTTCAAAACTTTCTTTTCAAAAAATTTTGTTTTGTGAATGGTTGAGGATTGCTTCGGCGAGCGAAGATCACTGCTTGCCGAGGACCCTAGCGAGGGCCGCCTCGACCTTCTTCCTGACCTCCTCGTCCGGGACCCTCTTGAACAGCTCGACCCTCAGGCCGTTGAAGTCCCACTTTATCCGGCCGCTCTCGACCTCGTAGTCCACGACGACCCTCACGACGTCGCCCTTGTCGGCCTTGAGCTCGTTGACTATAACCTCGAACAGCAACTTGTTTAGCTCGGCCGAGGCCCTCACGGCCTCTTGTACGTCCGCTTGGCCTCTAACCTGAGCCATGAGGACCCTCCTAGCTTTATCGGCGTAGGCGCCCGCTATTATCAACCCGGTGTTCAGCGTCGGCATGGTATATACCTCGCCTTGCTTGGCTTTATAAGCGTTAATACATGGACTGGGCTCTCGCCTAGGCCAACGAGGAATGGTTGCAACTGGCTCTGACCATCACATCAATAGACTAGTTATGTCTATGTTATTCATGGATTTGTAACGTAGAAGATTTATAAGCCTAACACGTAGTCATAATTTATAGTCGATTACCTGGTGATCGTTGTGAGCACGGTTCTCAGCATACGCATACCCAAGAGGTTAAGAGAAGAAATGGAGAAACTCAAGGATGTTACTGATTGGCGTAGTGAGATAATAGCCTTTATAGAGGAGAAGGTAAAGGCGTACAAGAGGTTAAGGGCGCTCCAAGAGATGGACAAGATCCTCGAGGAACTCCCAGAGACGCCAAGGGGCTTAGCAGCAAAGCTCGTGAGGGAAGACCGTGATAGTCATTGACGCCTCTGCTTTGACTAAATTTATTTTCAAAGAAGAGGGATGGAGCGAGGTTCGAAAGGTTTTAGAGAGGGGAGCTGTGTCAATCGACCATATCGTCAAGGAGGTCTCCAACGCCATTTGGAAAAAGTGCACGGTGTTAAAACTCGAACCAGACGATGTAGCACATAAGCGTTTTCGACTGTTGCGTGAAATAGTTCAAGGAGGCGTTGTTGTACTTGAAGACGAGTCGAAGTACCTTGACGAGGCATTTAGGATAGCCATCGAAAATGGAATATCGATTTACGACTCCCTCTACATAGCCCAAGCGCTAAGGCTGGAAGCGCAATTGTTAACAAGCGACAAAAGGCAGGCGCACGTTGCCGAAAGACTTCTGATACCCACGCGTTACGTGCCGTAGACTTCAAAGAGCATCGGCACCTGTTAATGGACGGAGGTTGCAAAATGATAGATCTCTTTCGTTGTATCGGCGTACGCGCCCTTTAAGCGGTCTCAAATCTCCTCGACCTCAAAGCCCTTGCCCTTAAGGGCCCTCTTCGCCTCCGCTGAGCTCACTCGAATAGCTAGGACCGCGTGGCCGCCGGGCCACCTAGCCAAGACCTTCGAGGGCTTGGTCTTGAGCTTGACTAGGGCTTGAGTTCGACACATGTTCTTGTTCTCGAGCTGGCTCCTCTCGACGGAGCACTCGACGACGTAGGCCTCCTTAAGCCTGTGGTCGCAGGCGATCATGGTCGCCTCGCCCAGCTTCAGGGGCACGTCGACAGCCACGCCCCTGCCAGTCTCGAAGTGGCTCTTCAGCTTAACTCCGCTCTGGCTCGAGGCCAAGTTGATGGCCGCGGTGCAGTGGGCTAAGGTCAACGAGTCCTCGCCTGTGGCCGCTATGTTGCCCATGAAAGGGGGAGCCAGGGACTTAATGGCCATCATGCAGGCCATCGCCTGAACGTCGGCCTCGCAGACCCCCAAAATTCCTTCTTCGAACAGTAGCGATATCGCTAGGCAGGGCGTCGCGTGGATCTTCTTGATGACCTCGAAGCAGTCTATCGTGAACGCGTCGCACTTGGCCCTTTTGACTATCTCGCTTATTGCCTCTTTCAAGGCCAAGCTCAGCTGGAGCTCTTGAGGCGGGACTCCGACCTCGCCCTTGAACTTCGACAAGAAGTCTGAGAAGAGCTCGGCATCCCCCTTGTGCTTCTCGACGTACCTCTCAAGCTCATCCTGCGTCACATGCCTGACCCTGACGTTAAGCCTCTGAGCCAGCGCTGCCGGGCAGGTCACATCGAAGGTCCTCGGTGAGACCTCGCCTATTATGGCAACACATCCTTCGAAGTCGACTTCTCTCCTCCTGAATTCAACGACCTCGACCCCGGGCTCGACGACCTTGACCTCGACGTCGAGCCCTAGGCGCTCGAGCCTAGCTCGGGCCTCCAAGCTCGAGGGGAGCGAGTTGTTCTCCCCGTGGGCGACGAGCGTCACTGGGGCGTTGCACCACTTAGCGACCTCGACGGCCAGCTTGGACGTGCCGCCGGTGAGGTGCAGTATCGCGAGTGAGTCCTCGACCTCAAGGACCTTGCGCCTCACGGCCCAGGCCTCGTCGAAGGAGGATACGGGCTCGGCTATCACGTCCACCTCGAAGCCAGCGTCCTCGAGGAGGCTCAGGAGCCTCTTGAGGATCGCGGTCCGCTGCATCTGCGGGTGAACGGGGGAACCGACGGCCGCCACACAGACCCTCTTGCCCATCGGCTCCAACCGAGTACTCCTGAGCTCATTGAAAGCTTAAGCTTTTTGTATGCGAAAGCGGCTAGGCGTATCTCGAGGACCCTAGAATGGAGATCCCGATAAATAAGCCCGTGCTGGGCGAAGAGGAAGTAGCCGAAGTGACCGAGTTACTCAGGCGCGGCACCTTGACCTCCTCCCCGCCAGAGGGAGGCCCCAACGTGAGGTCGTTCGAGGAGGAGTTCGCCTCCTTCGTGGGCGTGAAGAGCGCCGTCGCCGTCAATTCGGGCACGGCCGCGCTCTACCTTTCCCTCTTGGCGATTGGAGTGGGACCGGGCGACGAGGTCCTCGTGCCCTCTCTGACGTTCGCGGCGACAGCCAACGTCGTGTTGCTGACGGGCGCTAGGCCTGTATTCGTCGACGTCGACCCTAGAACTTACACCATGGATCCCTCTGACCTAGAGGGGAAGATAAGCGAGAAGGCCAAGGCCGTGATACCCGTCCACCTCTACGGCTTGATGGCGGACATGGACTCAATAACCTCGATAGCCGAGAAGAAAAGGGTCGCGGTCATCGAGGACGCGGCTCAAGCGCATGGATCTGAGATGAAGGGCAAGCGCGCGGGTTCACTAGGGATTGCAGGGTGCTTCAGCTTCTACCCCAGCAAGGTCATGACCACTGGCGAGGGCGGCATGATAACCACGAACGACGTTGAGCTGGCGAAGGTGCTGAGGTCCCTCAGGACCCACGGCCAAGAGTGGATCGAAGGCGAGCTGGTGGTGACGAGGCTCGGGGGCAATTTCAGGATGCCGGAGGTCGAGGCGGCCATAGGGAGGGCACAACTGAGGAGGCTCCCCAAGTTCCTCGAGGTCAGGAGGAGGAACGCCAAACTCATGACCGAGCTCCTCCAAGGGCTGAAGGGGATCGAGCTCCCACTTGAGCCCGAAGGCTACAAGCACAACTGGTACCTGTACACGGTCAAGTTCGAAGACCCCCGTCTCAGGGACAAGGTAAAGGAATACCTAAACAGCAAGGGCATAGGCGCTACGATTTACTACAGGACGCCAGTGCACCTGATGCCGCTCTACAGGAGGCTGCTCAATACGAGTGAGGGCCTCTTGCCCGTTACTGAGGAGCTGTCTAAGAGACTTTTGTCGCTTCCCATTCACCACGGGATGAGCGAGGAGGACGTGCGGAGGGTCGCCGAGGCGGTCAAGGAGGCCCTTAGCAAGTTCTTGTAATCAATGAGCTCAGCTCCTCCATATGACCTATAAGGGTTGATTTGACCCGATGGGCTCCATTGATTATCGCGCTAGCGCAGAGGGCCGTAATGGAGAGCCCAAGAGCTTACGAGAGGCCAGGCGCTCGACTCGTATCAGGCAAGCCCCAGATCTGATAGAGGTCCTCAAGCTCTGTGACGCTCCTCAAGAGGTGATCGAGAAGTTGAAGGCGTTAATCAGCGAGCGAGTCAAGGAAGGCGTCAACCGCTTCTCCATGAGCGTCGACGTTAAGGTCTATAGGCCACCTAAAGGCGTGAACAAGATGGTGTTCAGGGCCGTGGCCGACGAGTTCGTACAGGGGGCTACGCTCTACGAGATATGGAGCTTCGTGCACGAGTACTACTCCCACGTCTCCAAGTTCAACAAGGCCCTCGAGTACAAGGGGTGGGAGACCTACGTCTCCCGTGAGCTTCTCAAACTCGTGGAGATGGGCTACGCTCAGGCGAGCGACTACGAAGCCCTCCGCGAGCTCGTGAGGTCTAGGAAGAAGCTCGAGCGGTTCAAGAGTATGTGGAGGGCTACGTCTAAGAAGATAACCGTCAGGCCAGTAGCGGAGGAGATCAGGAAATTGCCCTCGAGACCTTCAAAGAAGAAGCTCGAGATCGAGGTCCTCGAAAAGAGAGTTGTTGTTCGTGGGCTCTGCGGCAGGAGCTTGGCGCTGGCCCTCTAGCCTTGCTTAGCTCCTTCGGCCTCCTTGACTATCTTGCTTATCTTCGAGTAGCCCATGAGCACCAGCAGTATCGTCAAGTCGTTGACGTTTATCTTGCCCCTGACGCCGAGCCTCTTGAGCCTCCTCGTCAGCTCCTTAAGCATCGAGAACACTTCGTCGGGCATTGATATTTGATGCGTCCTGCCCGTCAGGGCTATAGTCTTGAGGGCATAGGTCTTCGCGTAGGCCTCCTTGAGGCCCTCAAGCGTCGCTATCTCCTTAACCCCTAACTCATTCACCAATTCCTCTACCTTGGACATGGCTAGTCACCCTAAGAGGACACTAGTTACCGCAGAGGGCCTGCTTATAAGATTTTCACTTTCTAGACGCAAGTAAAAATTCGGATTAACGGTTTTCTACGTATCGAAGCGTACTGCATGAAACTAAGGTCTGGGCGACGGTCTGAGCCACGTAAGCCCTCTTCGACGCTCGCGCTCGGACTAGTCCAGGTCGGCCACCTCCTTCAGCCCCTCCCTCGAGCCGAACCTGTTCACGTAGACGAGATCCTTTAGGTCCAGCCTGCTCGACACGGGCCTTTCGTCGGGATAGCCCAGGGCTATTATTGAAAGTAGCGCCCATCCCTCTGGGACGCCGAGCACCCTCTTCACCTCCTCTTCGTATGACGAGCCGTAGCTGCCTATCCAACAAGCGCCTAAGCCGAGCGCGTGAGCGGCCAAGAGGATGTTCATGGTCGCGGCGGCGCCGTCTTCCGCAGGATGCCTAGTAGCCCTCGTGTTTACGGCAACGGCTATTCCGAGAGGGGCCTCGGCCAAGAACTTGCCAGCCGTCGTGACATTGGCCACCCTCTTCTTCAAGTCCTCGTCGACTATAATTATGAACCTCCATGGCTGGCCGTTCCTGGCCGAGGGAGCCCACCTCGCTGCCTCTAACACCTCTTTTAACAGGTTAGGCGGGACCCTCTCCTTCTTGAACCTCCTGACGCTCCTCCTAGTCTTTATCGCTTCGAGGACGTCCATGTAGGCCACCTAGTCCTACGATATCGTAGAGGGTTTATCGGCGATAAGTTTTCCTGCCGACCAGCCGAGAACAATGTTGGGACTATGCGACGTTAAGGACTCCTCGCTGAGCTAGCGATGCGCTGCGCTGGCAGGGCTGACCGCCTAAGGATTCGAAGATTATGAGTCGGTCCACTGGCTAGACGAGCGCTAGTAGCGTAGCGCAACTGGGATATTGGGGGCGTAAGGGATATCTCGGCGAGTTCCTCTGGGGGTTTCCCCCGAGGCGATCAGTTTAAATCAACTTCCAACAGCTTTGAACAGCTGTAGATAACTTGATCGCCTCGGAGTTCCTCGCATCGGGTCGGGTCCTCACCCCCTCACATGCGAGGCTATCAGGGCTCCACGCAACCCCAAAGCCCCTCATACGCCTTTCCCCTTCTTTCTGCCCTTGTCTTAACTTCTTCAGCCCTCTCAGCGCTATGTTCCAAGAGGCTATCGCATCCCTCGAAGTCACGACCCCACCAAGCTCGACCGTCTCGTAGTCTATGAACTTAAGGGGCCTGCCGTTCGGCGATTTCCTTGAA
>Ga0080004_1214075_pt1 | contig 13358 bp, 6 predicted proteins | sample WasSprMetagenome_FD_69207 | JGI IMG/M metagenome (GOLD analysis project Ga0080004, IMG submission 69207) | Sulfidic aquatic microbial communities from Washburn Spring, Yellowstone National Park, USA - WS (SPADES assembly) (version 2) | ecosystem: Environmental > Aquatic > Thermal springs > Hot... | reverse complement strand
AATCTTAGGTTTCCAGAAGTAAAAGTCAGGGTTTCTGCAAACGAGATGACAATTGTGAGGGAAGCAAGACCACCAGAGCTTCCAAGACCTGCACCGAAGGAAGAGATAGAAAGACACGAGAAGGATGTGGGTCCCACTGTAAAGAAGGAGGTAGGTGAGGTAACGGCCCCTGCTGCAGTAGAAAAGCCTTCAGCTGAAAAACCGCGCGAGGAGAGAGCGCCTTCTGAGGCCGCTCCAGAACGGACGGTTAGAGAAGAAGAAGCTCGGGCAGTATCCCCTGCTTTGCTAGAAGTAGCCTCCTTAACCGAGGCCAAAACCGTGCTTTCCGAAGCAACTCCTTCTACGCAACCTACCCCCTCCCCCGCTACCCCTATTTCGCCAGTTACTGTCCCGATCACGGAAGTGATCTCCTCTCTTGACACAACCCCGCCTAAACTCGAATTTACCTCAAAACCGAATGAGGTTACAAACTCGCAGTCTGCGAACTTCTCGGTCTTTTGCGATGATACAACTGCAACCCTTACTTACAAGCTCGATGGCAAAGAAGTGAGCTCTCTTACTTTCTCCGGCCTTTCAGAGGGAACCCATACGTTTGAGGTGATAGCAAAAGACCAGGCGGGGAATAGCTCATCCATAAGCTATTCCTGGACTATTGATCTTACCCCACCTTCTATAACTTTGCATCCTCATCTCAAGCCTGTTCCTTTTTACAAGGCAGATCTTGAGATAGGTGTGGAAAGCTCCGAGCCTTTCACCTATTCGATCTCTCCTGAACCTAAAGGCCTCGGAGAAGGTACTCATCTTTTCGAGGTCGTAGCGAGAGACAGGGTTGGAAATGAAACGAGAGAGACTCTTTCTTTTGACCTTAAGGCATATGGGCTCGGTGGTAACTTTTACTTGAGTGGATCCAACCTAAAGGGCACTGTCTCAGGCCAGATAGCTTCCGTAAAAGGAAAAGACTGGGGCGGCACGGTTCTAAGTATGGAAGCAAATGAACAGATTAGGGAAGGTGCTTGGAGCCTCTATGCTGGTGGAAAAGGCTTCGATAGCTCGACGACCCCGCAGGGCTATTTCCTTCTCGAGGGTTCAGGCACTACCTCACAGACTTCTATTGAAGGTAGAGGTGATCTTACTTTCCTCACCCCGGATCTTCTTGGTAAAGCAAGCGGAGATATACGAGGCACTTACCAAATGAAGACCACTCTAGCACACGAAGGCATCTCCTATTCAGAGATACCTTTGAGCTTTGGGACTGCAATAGGGGTCACAAAAGGGACCGGTTTTGCAAGCCTCGACGAAAATGCGTCCTTAGTCTTCGGCCAGGATGTTACGAATCTCACGGGTCTTATAGGTGGACAGGGAAACCCGTGGGATTCTGCATCAAACTTTTTTGGGCTCGGTAAATACGAGAATCCGGAGAAAAGAAAGCTCTGGGCGGTCACTATGGTCTCTAAAGATCCCCTCCTTGAAAGTGGTGATCCCTGTACGTCCAATATAGCCTGCCAGAATATCGCAAAAGGTGGGGATGCTTTTAGAGATCTCTCCTATCTCGCCTTTGTCGGAGGGATCGCAAAGGACGGAAAATTGGAAGGATTCGGTGAAGGCATATACGTGAAAGAGAAAGAAGGTGGCCCCTCTGAGGCAGGTTATCTCACAGTTGAGGAATTCTCGGGTGATCTTCACAGGGAAATAGGGATGTGGAAGGCAGAAGGAAAAATGTCTGCTAAGAAGATGGAGGAGGGAAATTTTTCACGTGAGAATCTTTATCCTGACAGTACTGACCTTGATACAGGATCAAGTGACGGGTTTTTGCGGGGAGAGGGTATAACGGGTAAAGCCCGTTTTCAGTCTCTTGCACTTTCAGGTAGACCCTGGGGTATCCTTGCGGGAGGCGCAAGTCTTGAAGGCAATCCTTCGCAAGCATGGCATGCTGCGATTGGGGGTATTGACAGAGATACGGGTCCAGATTATGTGAATCCTTCTTACTGGATTGCCAATGTTTCTGGTAGCTCATCAGATGGCAAAGTAGTTGCGACGCTCTACGGGGATTACCTGAGTGATGAAGGGATGGGGAAAATCGAGGGAAGGCTTATAGGTGTGAGTGAGGATGGGAAGACAGAATGCCTGATCGGAGGGAAGTGGAAAGAAGAACCATTGGGATTTGCAGGTGGCGTTGGTGTCCTTGATGGAAATGGGTTCCAGTACTGGGATCGAGAGATGCAGGAACTAGGAAAGGATAGTGAAACAACCGGTTTTACAGGTCTCATAGGTGGCACTTATGACTTTTTTTCTGGGACTACAGGCTTTCTTGCAATTGGAAGGTACAAAAACCCGAACCAAAGGAAGCTCTTTTTCGTCGACGCTTTAAGGGGCTATGATAAGATCGTCAGTAACCCGGAAAGTAATCCCTGTGACTACAATATCGGTTGTCAAAGGCCTTTCCTCAAAGGAGAATCGGTTAAGGATTCTGCAATCCTTGGAGCTATACTGGGGATTGTGTCTGAGAAAAACATTGAGGGGAATATCGGTGGGCTCTACATAAGAAAGACTGGAGATGAGGAGTACACAGCAGGCTATTTTACAGGTTTGGCTGAAGGTAACCTCTATCCCGACCTTTCTTCAGATCTTCACATGTGGAGGCTTCAGGGGATGATAACGACAAAGGACATGGGAAAAACCTCCTTCGCACCGGATTACCTTTATTCCTTAGAGCTTGAGGAGAAAAATTCTCATGTTCTCGGCCTTCTTGGAGGTGACATAAAGGGAAAAGTAGAAGGTCAGAGCTTAAGGATTCCTGACCAGGAATTCGGTATCTGGGCCATAGGGGGTGGTGGGTCTTACGAAACCGAGCCCGGACAAAACTGGAAGGGTTATTTCGGATTTCAGTCGGGGGATTCATACAGCATAGGCCACATTGAAGGGGAGTGGTGGCAAAATGGTACTTTTTCAGGAAAGGTAAGAGGAAAGAGCTTAGACGAAACATCCCTTTCCGAATTCGACGGACGAATTCTCGGTGTGTATAGTAGTGATGATAAAAACTTCGAGACTATAGGTTCTGGGAGTTTCGTAAGTAGTCCCCTTCTTCACTTAGGTAAATTCTACGGACAGACCCTTTCAGGCCTCATCGAGGTCAAAAGAGGGGAATATACATCAGGAAGTGGCGATAAATACCAGTACTGGTACGCCGCTGACAATTCTACAGGGGGCTCATACTACGAAAGTGCGTCGGGAGACTCCGTTTACATATACTATAGCGCAGATAAAACATACTTAAAAGTTACCTGCACAGGTAATACGTGCAATTATGAGGAAGGAAATTGGGATCCTCAGGCTTTTCAACTTTCAGTTCTTGAGACGCCCCCTGATAACTCAAACTTCGTTCTAAAAGAAAGTGAAACCTATTATTCTCCCCATGCCACTTCGCTCTATGGGCTTTTGGGAAGCGTAAAAGGGATCTCTTCGGGATCGACATCTCTATATCTCGCGGGTAGTCAACCCCTATCGGTAACGGGAAGTGTTGTAGCAGGAGAATTTGCATCATGGAATGGAATGGATCAAACCGTAACATACGACGGTAGCGCATACAAGGGATTTTTAGGTGGGAAAGAGAAGGACGGGATTCTGAATCTCATACTATCAGGCCTATATATGGACAAGGATAAAAAAGTTGGCTTCCTCACCGGAAAGCTTTGGGGATCCTCATATGCTGATATTGGCATGTTTGAGGCAGAAGGATTTTTAAGAAAGGTTGAGATGGAACAAGGACAAATGGAAGTGAAAGACTTCGTTTATTCCCTCAATCAGGAGTTCTTCTACGGCAAACCCGCTACGGAATTTAAGATAGATAACTCCGATCTAAAGGATAAGCCACACTGGATAGAGGCTACTACTTTAACATTTCCACCATCCTCTTTTGGTGTATGGCGTGAGGCACGCTTAAGTACGTACGAAGGAGTTTTACCTTCAGGTAGCTGGAGCTCTTATGCAGAGCTTACGAGAAAGGAAAACGGACAAGAAACTGGAGTTCTTGGAACGCTTATCGAGCAAAGAGAGTGGTCTATGGCTGAGATACCAGCAAAGGCTTTCGGTTTCGGAGCAAGTCTTTCTTCCGAACCTGTTACTTGGATCCATGTGGGAGAGAGTGTAGGCACATTCGACCCAAACAAGTCTATCTTTGAGATGTACTCTACGGGTTTTCTCTTCGAGACGAAAAAATTCCTCTCCCTCGTAGGTAGCCAGGAAGGGCTTAGTAAACTCTCCTCTCTTAACGTGCCCGCCTATGAAGTTGGAAAGGTCAGTCTTTCAGGACAGGGAAATGGCCTTGAAGTCCATATGGATGATGTCGTCTTCCTTGCTCCTTTATATGGAGAAAAGCCGAAGATATGGGGAACAGAGAAAGTCTACGGAACAATTCAGTCGCCTCCAGTGCTTAACCAATCTACTACCTTAAGGGACAGCGCAGGAAACTTCAGCGTAAATTTCACTCCAGTTTACTGGGATTCTAATAAGTGGCTCTCCAAGGTTTCAGGCTCGGGTAGACTGCAAGGAGAAAGATACACGGGCGACATATCCATGCAAGGGGCTGCAGCAGGTAAGATAAATGGAAACAGTTTCTCAGGAACGGCAGCCGGGATCGTGAAATAGGACAATAAACACGCAGTAGATCTATATCTCGGCTTGAACCCTTAAGGATGGTTCTCAAGCTTTCTGAAAGGTGCCTATCAGGCATGTGGCAATTAAATCCCAAGACAGCAAAAAAGATAGCACCCCGAATAGCATCTCTTGCCCTCATCGCCTTATTTCCCTTGCTTTCTTACGCAGGTTCCTTTGTTGAGGGGGAAATCCTTGTAAAATATAAAGAAGGGATAAGGCCACAAGGGGCGAGAAGAATAATCGAGAAACATCGTCTCGAAAAGATGGAAGAGTTCCGCGCCCTAAGAATCCATAGATACAAGGTTCCAAAGGGCCGCTCTGTCCGCGAGGTAATCGAAGAACTGAAAAAGGATCCCGATGTGGAATATGCGGAGCCAAATTTTAAGAGACGACCCCTTTTTGTCCCCAATGATGAGGACTTTTCCCTTCAGTGGAACCTATATAGAATAAGCGCCCCTTCTGCCTGGGATTTTGAAGACGGTTCGAGGGAGGTCATAGTGGCTGTCCTTGATACAGGCGTGGACTACACCCATCCTGACATTGCTAAGAACATATGGAGAAATGAGGGAGAGATAGAGGGAAATGGCATTGACGATGATGGGAACGGTAAGATAGATGATGTCCACGGCTGGGATTTCTGCCCGAGAAGGGTCAAAAACGACAAGGGAGACTATGTCTGTGACGAGGAGGGAGACAATGATCCAATGGACTTAGACGGTCATGGAACAGCCGTCGCTGGCATAATAGGCGCTCTCACGAATAATCTCAAGGGTATTGCGGGTGTTTCTCCGAGAGTCTCCATCCTTCCCATAAAGTTCATGGAGCCCCTCCCTGGTTCTTCTTCTCCTGAAGGTGACGTTGCGACAGAGATAAAGGCGATAGATTATGCGACAAAGATGGGGGCAAAGATCATAAATGTGAGTTACGGGGATACGGAGTCCTCTCAGGCCGAGTACGATGCGATTGCTGAAGCTTCAAAAAAAGGGGTACTTTTTGTGTGTGCATCCGGTAACACAGGCTCCACCGAACCAATATATCCTGCCTCCTACAATCTTCCGAATATCATATCCGTTGCAGGAACAACGAAAAACGATGAGCTTTCGAGATTTTCGAACTATGGGGACTCCGTCCATATTGCCGCACCAGGAGAAGACCTCTGCTCCACTACACCTCAAGTTGCATCATCAAGGTACAAAACCGCCTGGGTCGAGGTAGATGGCAAGGAAATAATGGCATATGGCATGGAATTCTCAGGTTTTACAAAGGGGCTCTCAGGTGGAATCATTTTCTGTGGGAAAGCAAAAAGAGAGGAGATTCCTGATCAACTGAGAGGTAAGATTGCCCTCATAGAAAGGGGAGATATCACATTTAGAGAGAAGGTTCTAAACGTTATGGAAAAGGGGGCAATCGGGGCTATTATCTATGATAACACCTCGAATTCCGTCCCTTTTCAGGGGACTCTCTTCCAGGAGGGCGAGTATGTCCCTGCTGTCTCCGTAGGGAAGGAAGATGGAGAATATCTTAGGTCATTGCAGAGTAAGACGGTAAAACTCGTAAATTATCCATTTACATGCACAATCAAAGGAACATCCTTTGCCACTCCTCACGTTTCGGGAGCCCTTTCTCTCCTTCTTTCTCTGAGGCCGAAAGCAGATGCGCAGGTTCTAAAGGATGTTATTCTCTCATCTGCGGACAAAATCCCCTCCCTTGGGGGAAAAATACAGGGAGGAAGAAGACTGAATGTATTAGCAGCACTTGAAAAGATTAAAAACGAGATGCCATATGAGTTCACGCTCAGGTTCAAAAAAGGCTGGAACTTTGTATCGATTCCACTTACCCCTTCTCAGTCCTCGATTGAGACCATATTCGCCAATGTCAAACCAAAGGTTGTCTACACATACGATAACAAGGAGAAAATATGGCTTAGATACAGGTCTGAAGCATCTGACACTTTAACCACATTAGAAGCAGGAAGAGGTTACTGGATTTATATGGATCAGGAGTCTCAGATAGTTCTTCAAGGTGAGAAGGCTCGCAGAAAAGCGAGACTTTACAATGGATGGAACTTAGTAGGATATAGTGGTGACGATGGAGAATCTGTCCTCAATGCACTTTCAGGCCTTGGAGAAAAATGGGTGATAGTCTGGAGCTGGGATGGGGGGTCATGGTACCAGAGATCGAGATTTCTTTCTCTCCCCTTCCCTGATCTTTACGAGTTTCTAAAGGGTAAGGCTTACTGGATCCTTTTGACCGGCCTGCCAAATGAAGGGATAGAATGGCTCTACTGAATATAACTCATGTTCCCACAGCTCATCCTCTTCTACTTTAATCCAGTATATCTTTCCTCCTATAAAGTGTCGAAACCTGCATTCGACCTGTGATGGCTCTCCACGTATCTTATAAGTTGAAAATACGGGATCTCCCTGTCCTCTTCTCATCCTTCGTGATTAGGTACCTGACATTTCGGGTTGAGTCTTGCTACATTTCTTCGTCCGTTTAACACCGATCCAGGTGGCGTCGTAGATAAAGGATGCACTCCCGATCACTGATTCGGAACGGGAGAACGAGCCCCTCTCTTTTGTATGCACATAATCTCATTGGATCCACCCCCTTGCCTCACTACCGGGTTTCATTAGAATCTTGTACGAAACGAGGTTCCATCCACTAAAGAGGTTAACCTTCCTGCTTCCCTTTCCACCCAAATCTCGTAAAGCTTCCTTGCAAGTTGCCCTGAGCCTGTTAGAACATCTAAGAGCGTCTACCTCGACATATCTTCCAATAATCCTATAACCTTCTCATGAATCGAATTTTGTCGCTGTATTAAAGAGGCGTACTTTAGCCACCCGTTTTCTATTCTTGCTCCCATATAGCCTCCCCTTTCATCTTTATCCAGTATGCCTTACCCTGATTCAAAGTGTCCAGAGGCTCGAAGTTCAACGTTACATTACCGTCTGAGTGCCTTGCCTTCCACATCCCGTTATCCCAGCCCCATATGACTATCCATTTTTCTTCGAGGGGACGCAGTGCCTCCGTAACGTTTTTTCCGTCTTGACCGTTCCAGCCTATCAGATTCCATCCAGCATTGAGGGTGAGCCCTTTCGTCCCTGCTTTCCAGGAGGACATCTCTATTGAAAAAGGTGCATCAACATAGACCCAGTAACCTTTGCCGGGTACCAAACTGTTAAGCGACCTAAACTCTGTGGCCTTTCGTCCAGATCCAAATACCTCCCACTGGTGTAAAGAACTCTCGTAGCCCCATATGACCTTCACAGAGTGACCGATATCTGAGAGAAATGACTCTATCTTTACTTCCGGAGGGTTTCTGGGGAAGGAAACAAAGTTCCAGCCCCGCTTAAGTTCCAAGGAAGTAATCGGAGGTGTCTCATATTTGCCTATGATGAATCCCTCCCCTTTTTGCCACGCACCTTGAAGGTCGGATAGGCGCATGAACTCTATGGCCTCGAAGGTGTAGCCCTCCTTGCTCGCTTCAAGCAAAACCTGGTCATCTCCTTGAAAGCCCGTGCAAAAGAAGATTCCGTTTGCTGCTGTCGAAGAAAGGGAGTAATCTATCTTGCCGTCTTTAAAGTAGTAAACGCTGCACGCCGTACCTGTACTCAGATTCTTACATGATATGGATGCGCCTTCTATTGGGGTGCCCGATCTCGTGATTACCTTACCCATAATGCTCACCCAATATGGAAAGGGATGTTCGTTCTGGTTCATTATGATAAAGGGCGAGGGAGCAATTATGCTATCCTCAGACTTGTAAGTTGCCGATACAACACCTATAAAGAAGCCCGACTCAGGAACTATCTTCAGCTGAAAATCTTTTCCTGCCGGGATACCGGCCAGAACAAATGTTCCGTCCGGCTCTGCCTTTGTGCTTATAGATGGGTCCGAAAGAAGTTCAATCGTGAAGATTGTATTTATCGGCCTTAACGAAGCATCGGCTATTAAACCATAAAAGATGATCGTACCTGGAGCTGGAGAGGCCAAAAAGTTTGTAGAAGAGATACTTTGACCAGAGATCGTTATGCTCGCCTCTTCTGGATCAAAAACATAGCCCACCTTCTTGGGTGCTATCGTGTAGGTCCCATCAGTAAGGCCAGCAAAACCGAAATTCCCTGAGGCGTCAGTTTCGACGAAAATTGTCCTTGAGCTACTTCGAAGCTCAATACTCGCACCCTTCACGGGTCTTTCCCCATGGAGCACTCTCCCACTCAAAGAATGCATAGTAATGTTATTGCCGTCTGACGCCTTAGAGTACTTGAGGACAGAACAGCCATCCTCTGCCCCTTGAAACACCAAAGTCCTGCCGTCACGGGAAAGGACAGGATTTGTATTGATTTTGAACCCACTAAAGTCAGAGGTAACTGGCGTTTCCTGCCAGCCAGCATTCGTTAAGTCGGCAACCTCAATGTTCGAGGCAACTAAGATATCCTCTGATACAACAGACCTCGAATATACCTGCCTGGAAAAAAGTGCGTTACCCGCCGCATATCCAATGGTGACGAACGAAGGCGTTACAGGTTCTTTTGTTATCTGAGTTGGCTGCGTCCAGGCCCCTGTCGGCGTCCTCTGAACGAGAAAAAGGTGGCCTGGCTGTAAGACATTCGATATAATCGGAAATTTCCAGAACGTTAGTATATTTCCATCGGGGTTCAACCTTGGATACTCAATCGCTGTATTGAATAAGGGAGCATTTACGACCACAATGGGGGCTGTCCATGCTCCGTCCTTTTCTTCCGAAAACCAAATCTTATTGTTCTGGATCCAGATTAACTTTTTTCCGTCTCCGCTCAGGGAAGGGTATTGGGCTCCCCCGCTATTCATCTCGGTGATCGTAATCTTTGTACCCCATTTTCCGTCTGTTTTTCTTATGATGTACAGGATTGGAGATTCATAAAATATGTTTGCGGGAGCACTCGAGAATGCGAGTGTATTTCCATCGTCACTTATGCTCAGGATATGATGGACTCTCGAAATCCCAACATCGAGCCTCGAGGGAGTGGACCATCCGCTTTCAGACTTTTCAGAGATGTAGATCTGCGGGTTTATAACCGTATTAAGGTTGCCACCCTGCTCAACTGTTTCAGGATATCCTCCTACGTACACGATGACATTACCGTTGCCACTTACAACAGGCCTTGTTTCCCACGGGAGCCACTGAACCGACTCCGTTGAATAGTGGCCGTTTTCCGCAAGTTTGATAGGTGTCTGCCATGTTCCGTTTGCATACTCAACCACCATGATCTTTTTATCATCATATGACCCCGTGTCATCATGGAGGTATGTGACAACGCTCCCGCTTGCATCCGTACCTGGCCATTTACTCGAACAGGCTGTGCCATTAATCTTTGCTGGATTGGTCCAGCCTGCCAAAGCAGTAGAAAGACATGCAATTGGAAAAAACATAGATGTTATGCAGATAACCGACAAAATTCGAATGATTCGTCTTTTTTCCATCACTCGTTTCCTCCTTATTATCTCTTGATACTGGTTTCTTCCTCCTTCGCTAATCTGAGAAGTCCTTGCAAACTTTCATTAGTGGGATCTTCTTTATTAGTAATGTGGCACCTTTCAGCCGGTACAATTGGTGCTTCCAAAATGTCAAAGATTGCACATGGGGTCATGAGGAAGGTACAAAACCTTAGAGTTCCAGCTCGTAGGAATAGAAAAGCGCTACCCCTTTCTCCCTTGCACAGTCCTCGACCTTAGGGTCCTGGATCATGTATGTCACAATGACAGGAAAGATCTCTTTGTGAAGCGTTAGGGATCCTATCTTCTTTGTCAGAAAATCATTTATGTGCCTTATTGAGAGCTGGGCCTTACTCTCACCGATCACATATATCTCTTTCCCATCTCTTTTTCCTTCTGCATATATGTTCACCTCTACGGGTCTTCCTTTCCTGTCTTCCAGAAATCTCCTTACCGGTCTTGACGTGAGTGTAATACCGTATCTATCTTTCAGCAGGGAGGGAAGGGACTTTAATGCCCTATCCTCAAGATAGTATCCAACAGTTGAAGAGAGCCCTCCAAGCTGCCTTCTTGTCTCTCCATGTTCCTCAATAAGCTTCCTCAGGCATTCTTCGGTCTTCTTTTGGGCTTTTGCAAGTTCTTCCATCCTTTGTTCTGTCCTCTTCTGAGCCTCTGCAAGTTCCTTCACTATGCTCTTGAGCTCAGAAAAATCCTCCCTTGTTACATGAACCTCCCTTATTCTTTCATCAACGATCCTTATGATCTCTCTTCTTAGAGCATCTGTAATCCGTATTTCCGCCATTTCCATATGCACATTTTAGCGGTTTTTTTACCTAAATGCAAGTCTTCAAATCGTCTCACTTGAAACGCGTGGGTGGTGATCTTTTGACAAACCAATCAGCGGATTGTCGACTATGAACCGTTTCCTTATCGTTACTCTTCCCACGTAGCACCACTTTCCATCTTTATCCAGTATGCCTTACCTTTGGTTAGGTTATCCAAGGGTTGAAGGTTAAGGTTTATACTGGGATCCTTACACCTTGCCTTCCATATACCCTCCTCCCATCCCCAGATGATGAGCCAGTTATCTCCTAACGATGAAAGGGCCTGATCTACTGACTTTCCATCCACCCCAAGCCAGCCAATTAAGTTCCAGCCAGGTCTTAGGGTTAGAATTGAAGAAGAAGGTTTGTTCCAGTTTGACATATCTATGGTGGTTTGAGCATTCACGTATATCCAGTAGCCTTTTCCGAATTCAAAATTAGTGAGGGTATTATCTGAGGAGAGAGGCCTCCATTTAGGCCACACCTGATTTACATTATCCCAGCCCCATATGATTCTTACATCCTTTCCACTCATGATAGTAGATATGGATGTGTCAGCAGGTAGTCTTGGGAAGGAGATGAAGTTCCAGCCTAAGGATAGATTGACTCGCGGCGAATCTATCATCACGTTATCAAAAAGCGCCTCAATGTATGCCTCCTCATTTTTGCTCGCATCTATTCTCACGTTCAGGCCTTTCCAGGGCATATTCGGCGGAAAAATTGGTGTCTCCGGAGTATATGTGGTTTCTTCATCATCTACTTTAAAGGTAAATTTTGTTCCATCCCAGCCAAGAAACAGCCTGTATGTGTTCCCAAGAACGACTGGTTTTGTAAATTCGCCCGAGGCAATAATGGTAACGGGATTAAAATCTGTTACGCTCGTGTGTCTCCCTACAGACCAGAAAAATTTTGGCGAACTTCCTGTGCCACCGAAATAGACCCGGGCGTTTATGTCTCCAAGGTAGCCTCCACCTTGTGTTCCATCATTATAGAACCTGCCAAGGAGCCGGGCCCTTGCAAGCGCACCACTCTCATTCACATATTTGAGAGGGGTAACATCAGCCTGTATGATGTGGATATCTTCCGGGTTTTTAGAGGGCAGGCTATTTTCGATATAGGACAGAGAGCCCTCAGAACTTCTCACTCCTATCCTGAGTTTGCTGTCTTTGACTTCTCTTACATACTCATAGGTAATCCATTTGGTCTCGTCTATCTTTCCCGATGAAAAATCATCACTCACGACAGTGGAATTCGAGGCATCTCTGGCAACCACATTGTCGAAAGTGGCAGAAACATATGCATTATACGATAGTCCTTCAGGGACATAGGCATCTGCGCCTATCGCCTTCCAGGGAACATTCGGAGGTCTTATCACTGTATCTGGCACCTGATAGGACTCGGTTATTCCGTCTATACCAAAGGTAAACGTTCTTGTTGTCGGATCCCACTTCAGAGAAAGCCTGTAGGTCTGTCCGAGCCTGATACTGACCCCATTAAAATATTTACTGGCAAGGGTTTTCCAGCTCGAGCCGTTAGCTGATGTCTCCCTCCATACAGCCCATCCAGCATAAAGGGAACCTCTTTTTGAATACAGCATAACTGCAGCCTGAACTTCGCCAAGATAACTCCCGGGAGAACCAGTGCCATCGTTGTAAAAAAAGCCGGTTATCCTGGCATTCGGGAATGTGTATTTACTGGGATCGGATGGGTCGAAATCTCCCTCTGCGGCATGAAGGGTAACATCCGCCTCTATGTACGTTATAGAATCAGGGTTTCTAAAATATAGATAGCTTGTCGCCCGGTAACCGATTCCCCGGGCCCTCGATATAAGCCTATGATTTACCGGATCAATCTCCCGCACAATTTCTCCCCGCTGCCACTTGGTAGTGTCAATAAAAGGTGAGGAAAAATCATCATACATGATGAGGGAGTACGAGGAGTCAAAAAGGTCCGAGTACGCATGAGACGGGGTTAGATAGAGAATGAAGAATGTAAGAAGGAGAAAAAATAACAATCTAAGGGTATATCTCCCTCTCACGAACATTATTCACCTCCCAAAAAGATTCTTAGTTCTGGTTCCAGAGGATCTCTTCCTTTACTTTTATCCAGTATGCTTTACCGCGGTATAGACTCTGTAGAGGTTCAAAGTTCAAGGTTATGTTAGAATCTGAGTGTTTTACCCTCCATGTGCCATTTTCCCAGCTCCAGATGATAATCCAGCTGCCAGATAATGGGTTTAATGCGTCTGAGACTGACTTCCCATCCTCTCCAAGCCAGCCAACTAAGTTCCAGTTAGGATATAGGGTTATGGTTTTGTCTTGAGGTTCTATCCAGTCCTTAGTCTCTATCTGAAATGGTTCATCCGCATATACCCAGTAGCCTTTCTTGGGTTCTATGGCAGAA
>Ga0080004_1106092_pt1 | contig 13362 bp, 14 predicted proteins | sample WasSprMetagenome_FD_69207 | JGI IMG/M metagenome (GOLD analysis project Ga0080004, IMG submission 69207) | Sulfidic aquatic microbial communities from Washburn Spring, Yellowstone National Park, USA - WS (SPADES assembly) (version 2) | ecosystem: Environmental > Aquatic > Thermal springs > Hot... | reverse complement strand
CTCAGCATCACCCTCCATGACCCCCGCTGAGACCTTCTTCACGCCCTCAACCTCGGAAAGCGATTTACAGAACTCGATTAGATCCGGAATATGGGGCTTTAACACATCGAGGACAAGCCTAGACAATGAGGGGCGTTTAGACACCCTCTATTCACCCGACCTAGATATCGCCTATGAAACCGGGTTAAAAAGATTAGGCCCCATGCTTAAAACGGCGGCGAGTAAAAGAGCCTGAAACCTTTAATCCTGCTCGTGGGAGAATCAAATTACGGGGCAGGTGCGGCGATCGTTCCTCTCTTGGCAATTCCCTAATCATTAGTATACAACCTTCCCCAAAACAATCTGTTTACCAAGATTCTCTCCTTTCCCGCCCCCGATGCCCGTCCACCTCTTGACGATGATCATATGAGAAGTCTCATGTTATTGGTATTAGGTTTGGTATTGGTGGTGTTTTGTCTGGTTCTAGTTGGATTGCATATAGTGGTGTTCTGGGTTTTATTCCGTAGAGTAGGAGGCACCCATGTTCTCGTGTTATCTTTAGGTGCATGTCTGCTATTGGGGCGAGCCTCTCAACAATCCACGGCATAATTGGTTTAACGAGCCAAAACATTAAAGAATGATGTTCTCTTATTGTATCCTGAGTTATGGCTAGCTGTTTTAATCCCTCCTCACCAGCTGTCCGAACGATTCTATCAACTCCTATATTCGCGATTATCGGGTTACCTGTTTTCTCGACAATTTCTATACCAAATTCTATGATCTGCCTACTTGTATCCTCAACGTTCCTAAGATCAACTTCTATTATGTTTCTCTCTTTCTTAATTAGCGCACCCTTCTCATAAAATATGTGAAAGCGTTCTAGAAATAGTTGCTCGCTTATACCATAGTAGCTGTTCATTTCCTTCACTAGGTCCGGGCTGATCCCTCCGCTTGGAATTGTTAAATCATGTCTTCCCTTGAGGACAAAGCTTGCTATCGCAGGAGCAATTATCACGTTATATTCCCAAGGGGTAAGCCTAGGGTCGATTTCGAAGAGAACCGTTGATCCACGTGGATATCCCCCTATCTCGCGGTCTAGGTCTGGTATCCCGGTCGTGTAAGCTCCGGGCGGATCAGGCGGCAGCCAAGTCTCGGGAACCGCCCGCCGTGCAGGTTTCTCGAGCCTAGGAATCTTCACCGGGGATATCACTGTGAGACCTTCATGGATTGTGCAGACTAGCCGTGGGAATATTATGTCTACTCCTCTTAGTTTCAGGATCTCCAAGCGGCGTAGCGGCCTTCCCTCGAAATATCCTCTCTCGAGGTGTATTACTGCGTCTGAGACGTATTCCTCGAAGTCAAGCGGCCCTGTTAATGGATCACCTTCTTTGATGAGTATCGTGGTGCATTTGAGGTTCTCGATTATCTTTGAGAGGAGTGTTTGTAGGAGTATTCGTGCCTCGAGGGGGTCCTTGAATTGTTGTTTTAATGCTGTTATGGAGTCTATTACGAGCCTCTTGGCGCCCATCCCCTCAATTTGTTCGAGGATCATGTTTATGGCCGTCGCGGCCCCAGCCTCCATCGTGACCGGCATCCAGATGTGTTTGAAGAGCCCTTTCTCTTCGAGCTTCTCGAAATCCATCCCAAGCCTCTTGGCGAGCTGGAGGAATCTTTCTCTACTCTCGTAGACTGAAATGTATATGCCCGGCTCGCCAGCCTCCAATGCTCCGCGATAGATGAATGTCATCCCCATTATCGTCTTGCCCGACCCGGGTTTACCCGAGACCAGTATGAGCCCGCCTCTAGGAAATCCTGGAATAACATCATCAAGACCCGGTATACATGCTTTGATGAAGATCTCGTTATCCTTCATGTATTAATCACCCTTGATAGGGTGGCTTGATAGCCCTCCTCATCCTCTCCGCGGCCTCCTCACCACCCTTCTCCAAGAGTTCTATAAACTTGTCGGGGTCTAGGCCCTCCATGTAGCCGTTTTCATTCAGCCATCGGGCGACAAGCCTCATAAGCATCTCGGCGCCACTTCCAAGAAGCTCCCTCAAAACCTTATAAAACCTGCCAGGATCCTCGTAAAAGACCTCATACATGTCCCTGCCGAGCCTTCTCTCAACATGAAACCTAAGAGCCATAACGCTAGTAGGGCCTAGGAGGGACTCAAAGGCCCTAGAAATGAAAAGTTTAAATACCTTCCCCCCCAAGGCCCTTCCCACCAGCTTGCATACCTCCTCAAAAATATATTGGTGCCCTGATTTAAATTGGTTTTCATGGAGGGCTGTGACAGAGCAGGTGCATTATGTACGTGCAGCGTTATTTGGCCACACCGTTAATCATCTCTAAAACGTGAACATTTCTCTTAGACTTGGAATAATCTCCTAGCTTCACAGTTACCCCTATAAGCCTCGTAAAGCCTTCCTCGCAACTATCTCCTTCCCGCCGCTCAGCCTCTTATACACATACCTGTAGCCATCTACATCCATTATGCCCTTCCTTCTCAGCTCCTCAATGAAGCTCTCCGGCAACTCGTCGGCAAAACACCACTCGCCCTCACCGCTTGGATAACTCCTCCACTTAACTTCCGATAATGTCACTGGGATCTCCTCCTTGGATTGCTCCGCGCTAGGTCTTTTCACTTTGTCCTCCATGATCTCCTTAAGGCCTTTCAGGAGCTTGAGCTCCTCCTCAAGCATCCTGATCCTTGAGTCGAGGTACTCGATCAGCTGCTTAAGCTTCTCCTCGCTCATCCTACCTCCTCCAGGATGTCATATACTCTCAGGTGCATCTTCCCATCAATCTTGACTAGCGATCCTAGGACCTTGAGCTCCTTGCCCTTCTTCCAGACGCTCCTCGACGCCGGCGGGGCGTCATAGAAGTCCATTGGGACGGAAGCCCTGAACTTATCGTTCACCACTACCACCGCGGCCCCGGGATACATTTCCTCAACATAGACCCTATACACCTTCGCATCCCCGCTATACAATCCCATCCTCTTCTTCTCCAGTATCCTCTTTCCAGCGGGATACAGCCTCTCATCCTCCTCGAGGATTGCCCCGGACTTGACGAGCCTCCTGATAGCGCTCCTGACCGTCGCAGGGTCGAACCCCTCATACTCCAAATCCTCTACCAGTAGTGGTATCGAGACCCCCCTCTCGCCGGCCTTGAGGACGCGCCTGTAGACATTCTTCGCCACGCCCTTTATGATCGTCTGGAACCCCCTATACATTAGCCTCTCCTCATCCGGCTCAACGATCGATATCTCCTCCATCGAGGGCCTAGCTTCCCCAACCTCCCTGATGGGCTCAATGGCAGCCGGCTCGACAGGCTCCTCCCTAACCGGCTCCGCGCCCTTAGCCTTCTCCTCAAACACCTTAACATGAGGCTCGGCAGGAATCTTTAGGGCCTCCGCCTTCACGGGCTCAGCCTCCTCCCTCATGACCTCCATTATTGTGGCCTGTTCAAGCCTCCTCGCCATGAGCTCCTCGAGCTCCCTGTCCGCCTCCTCCATGTATCCCGCCTCCATGGGCCTTGGCTCGGGCCATATCCTGTGCTTCGCCTCGCCGAGCGACTTGTTCAGCCTATCCATTATGGCCCTCATCTTCCTCAATCTTGCAGTGGCGCCCATCAGGTATGCCATGTCGAGGGTCTTATCCGCCACGAGTATCACGCATCTCCCGACCTTAACCCTCCCAGTCCTACCCCTCCTCTGGATGAACCTTATCTCGCTGGGAACAGGCTCATAGAACACGACGAGCTCAACCTCTGGAATATCAAGACCCTCCTCACCTATGCTCGTCGAGACCAATATGCTGAGATCGCCCCTCCTGAACCTCTCGAGGATCTCAAGCTGCTGTTTCTGCGACAATGCTGGGGCCTTGTCAAGAACCCTCCTCCTACCCCTCCTGCCCTGCCCGACGAATATCTCGGCCCTCAACCCCTCGGCCTTCAGGACGTCGACTATGTGCTGGGCGCTATCCCTATACTGCGTGAAGACTATTATCCTGCTGCCAGGCGCCCTTCGAAGCTGATCTTTAACGACCTCTATTAGGACTGGTATCTTTGGATGCTCCTCCAGCCTCTCCCTCCTCATCCTCTCGACAAGCTCCCTCCACCTCGGATCCCTTGCCAGCCTCCTATGGCTCTGCCTCCCCCTCTCCTCCATAACCTTCTCCAAGAAGTTCCTGAAGGCATACTGGCCCTGGCTTAGCAACAGGTCTATGGCATGGTAGATTATCAATGCCATGCTCTGGTGCACTAGTAAACCCCACATTCTTCCACGCTCCTCATCGAGCATATTCACTCCTATCTCATACCTCAGCATGTCTCCTACCTCTAGGAGATCCCTCCTGAAGACGTGCTCTGGATCCTTCTTTATCAGGCCGGCCATCATCAGCTTGGCCAGCTGCTCGTTTAACATCTCCCTCAGGATCTTGACATATTCGCCGTAGCTCTGGGGCGGATCAACGACCTTATACTCGGTCTCAACCCCGTGGACATATGGTTTGACGTCTGGATCCATCTCGCTCCGATACTCTATATGCTCTATGTAGAGCTTCTCGAGTATCTCCCTAACCTTCTTCTCCTGGCCTCCGGGCGATGCCGTCAGGGCGAGTATGACCGGGCATGGGCTCTGCGACATATACGCCTCCGCGACCCTCGTGTATGCATACTCCTTCCTAGCCCTATGGGCCTCATCGAATATCAGTAGGCTGAAGTCCCTCAAGCTCAGGCCGAGCTCAAGATCGTTCCTAACAACCTCGGGCGTCGCGAAGTAGATCTTGATGCTTGGATCCCTCCACCAGTATAGCCTGTATTCCGGCTCAAGCTGGCCTGTCAATATCTTTGCCTCGGATGGCTTGACCCTCAACAGCTCCAAGATCCGCTGATAATGCTGGTGGACCAGAGGCCTCGTCGGGGCCATCATCAATATCTTCATCCACGGGTAGTTGAGGAGATAGTATGCGGCCACGTATGCGGCTATAACCGTCTTGCCTAGGGCCGTCGGCAGGACTACAAGCGTGTTCCTGCCAAGAGCCGACTCCGCTATCCTAACCTGATACTCTCTAACCTGCACCCTATCCCACCTTATCATGGGATTTCCAAGTATCGGTGATGAGGCGGCTAATGCCCCCTGCTCCCCATGAGATGTTGCATTATCCACGCCTCCCCGCGCTATGAGTTGCTTGGCCCTCAAGAGCTCCTTCACGAGCCTGATATGCTTACATTCCTGCCTCCTGTAGGTATAATGTGGGCAGGTGCACGTGTAGTAATCATCAGAGATTCTCCTGACTAGGTATGTTACGCCCGGCCTGCTCTCACTGGGGATGGCCCAAGTATCCAAGCCCGGTCACCTATATCTCGAAGACCTCCTCCCCTCCCGCGCCCATCCTCCTCCTAGCGGCCATACTTCTCGGGTTCACCTCATCTATCCTGCTCATCAGGGTCTCCAGCTTCTCGTTGTTTATGAGCTCCCTGAAGGCCTTGAGCTCCTCGCTACTCCTCAGGACTAGGCCCCTCTTCTTCATAGGCCTCCCAGCCTCATCAACAGGATTCAGCTCCACGGCCAGGGACGCGGGCCTCTTACCATCTCCAGGAAGCCTGAGTATGAAGATGCCGGGGACAGTCGTCGCCCTCCTCTCCCAGTCCTTGCCACTCTTCAGGAATTGTAGCAGCTTCTCATCAGGCATTCTACCCTACTGCATGTTATCTGAGATTAATAAGGCTTCTAGATCCTAGCTGAAAGCACGTCTTCAAGACATCATAAATAGTCTCAGCATCCGATCATAGGGCTTTCTACTTGAAGCAGGCATGTTTATGCTTCACGATGTCGGGGACGACTGTTTATAGCGCTTTATCCATCGCTTAAAGCTGGAATTAACATGAGTGGGGGACGATACGCGTTTCTTAGGACGCGGATTCGCGTGTTGTTAGGGAGCCTGGCATTAGCCACCCCCTCTTCACGCTATCCGAGGTGGCGTTAGACAGTCTCATTGAGGGCGTTCTGATTAGTGTTATGTATAGAACTCATCTCAAAATCCCGTATCTTAAGCGCATAATTGTGGATGCTATTGTTGCTAGGGCTTTACATGTTGAGACTAGCTTCTCGTACCTACTCTCACTAAAGTTCTTAGCTCATCCGAACCATGTCTTAGAGGCATATCCATCCACTTACAACCAATAGTAAGAACGTACAATATACTGTTTATGACCATTCTCTCATTAATCTCAGGTCTATCAACCACTTTTTTCTCGCAGGGTTGGCGGTTGGATTCTTCAAGGATGAGAAGCAGAATCTCAAGGAAGTAATAGGACTGTAAAGGATAATCCTTGGCTTACGGTCTTCATGGTTACCGCCCTCCTAGTCTTGTTTGTGTTACTCTTCCAGGTAATAGAGCCCCATGTGGCTGACTTGGTCTACGGCCAAGGAATGTAGAAGGAGTTTTTAAGAGGGTACAAGAAGATTCCCTTAGCCTTAGCTGCATACGGCATAGCTGTAACATCTGTAACATCTCTAACTACTGGGGTTTGTGAAGAAATAGCGTGGAGAGGCGATCTCCAAACAAGATTTAAGTAATTGTTCCACGGTAGGTTTTAGACGACTATACCGCTTCAAGCAGTACTATTTGGTTTATGGCATGGCTATCAGTACATACACTATTTACGGCAATTTCCAGCTTCATATATGGAGTTGTCTATGGTAAAACGAGAAAGCTCCTGCCTATAATGGTAAGTCACTGGCTCGGCGACGTTATAGGCTTCTCCGTAGCATGCTACATGTAAACTCCACTTAGCTGTGGATATGCATGATGATAAAAGATTTTCAAGGTCTTCTTCCAGCCAACAAAGGAATTCTATGAAGAACTTAATGATGGGGGATAAGTATAAAATAGAGTATTATGATATTATGAGAAAAGATAGCTTAATAATTCAATCTATATACCGACATCTTCATTGAGGGGTTGTTCGCTCTATAGAATTTTACAGCTCGCGTATCGCTGGATGCTCCTCCCACACTCCTGAAAACTCTTACTACGCTGATGCTGGTCGCATTCATGGATCTTGCTAGTTTTAGAGTTTCTGCCAGTAAAGCCGTACCTATTCTGCTCCTCCAATGAGATTTAATGACGTGGATTCCGTAGTCAATATTGAAATTGTGAATATTCAAGTAGGTCATTCCCACTGGTGAGTCGTTAAGAAAGGCGACGAGGACTATGTGATCGCCTTGTCTTGGAGGTATAAAGAAGCCCCAGCTCTCCTTATGGATCTTCATGAACATCCTAAGCTCGTCATCACCCCACTCAGAGTATATTTTCATCCTCGTATGTCTGTTGGGCTCTAGGGTCTTTGCATCCATATTCCAGAAGTAGAGAATCGACCTAGCGTTAACTAGACTTAAATTAATAGGTGATTCTTCAGGAACGATTAGGATTTTCACGGAGTCACCATAATCCCTGAGTTTCCCGATTATCTTGGATATCTCGTATTGTTTTTCCGCAATACAAATAATGGCGTCTCTAATTTTGCCTCTAACAATCCATTCTACGGCAACAAAATACAAGCTATCTTCTTTTGCCAATAAGTTAATGCTCTTTACGGGCTTCGCCCAGAATATCCTCAGCTTCCCAAGCTCAGCATACCACTTGGCAAAGCCTTGAAAACCCATAAGGCCAAATAGCATCTTAAGCTCTTTTCTCTAGGATGACATTCATTTAAGTATTAGGTTACCCTCTTCGCCTACCAACCACCAACCCTAGCCTTGGGAGGGGTAAGCTTAACAATCTCCTATTCAAAGCTACTAGCCACTAAGCATATGAAACTCTATAGAGAAAAAAGAAACTTAAGTAGTCTAGAGGTGAATTCGAAATAAAATTTACGATTGGTAATACTGTATATTAAGATTCTTCGATATATATATGAAAGTATTTCAATTAAAAACCATGAGGTGTGAAATTGAGGGGACCACGTCATAATGGTCTTTATGCAGTAGCTAATATGACTATAATTATTCTGTGTTTGTTTATAACGATGTCGTTAATCATTATGAATGCCGTAGCAGCTCAAACATATCTTGGGCCTCCTGAATATCAGATAAAAGAGGAGCCCCGTGGTCCAAATCCTCAATGGTGGCCATGGGAAAGCGGTTGTATAAACTGCGTATATGTTGGTGGATTTGATGACCGTGATTATAAAACATGTACTACGTGTAAAGCTACCGCTATTAAGGCTACTTTCTCATTCCCAGATACAAATCGTGCTGTAATACCTTCGAATAATTACTTGAAAGGGTTTGTGGCTGCGGCTGTTTTAACAAACAAGAACTCACTAGATTATGGCTATAGAATTGGTGTGGAACTTAACAGGAATGAGATGATTGTATGGTCTGAAGTTTGGGAATTTTGTGAGGGGTTATTTCCAACATCACAATGTGGTTTCGATAAATATATAAAACTATTACATGGAGTGGGTGTTATCATCCAAGCATCTCCCTCAGATAAGATTACTGTGGAAATGAGATGGAAGGACTCAAATACGGTTGGATTCTACTACCAAATAAACAATGGACCTATTGTTGAATTTTCTTCATTTCCTAGACCTGACCCTGCTCAAAGCGTATTTACACTAGGCTATTATACTGTGGAAGTTAATGGAAGAACTGCAAAATATCTTCAATTCTCTTTATTCAGCTCTTCAAACATAGGAACTGGTGGATGGAACTTACTTATAGAAAACCCTTCATTCAAAGTTCAGAATACGTGGTACTTAATCCCCCGCGCTAGGGCTGTTCAAGGACCTAATTCTTGGATAGATGCGATATGGTATTGGGGATGTTACCAATACAGTAATGTAGATGCTCTTTATCAAAAGAACTCTAATATAGGACCTTATAAAGTCAAATTTTATTATACATCATCAACATTAAGCGATGGGACGTTATTATGGGGATGAAGAGCGCCGTCTCCATCCAATTCCTATTCTATGCTCTCTGTGTAGTGTTTACTGCATACTGGCCTATGAGGTTGGTGCTTCTAGGAGTTGATGCTGCTAGTAGCTTGGCTCCAGGGCTCCTTCTCGTTACACCATGGGTAGTCATCTTATTCATGGAGGGGAGGAAGATGAAATTCCAATACTTGCCCGCAACAGCATACTCCATCTTTTTATCAGTATTAGCCTTGGCAGGAGTAGAAGAAGGCTTTTTCTTGAGATCTGAGGGTTTATCCTTAATGGATGCGGTAATTAAGAACTTGGATGGAATTCTGTATCTAGGATTATTAGCGGTAACAGGGTATCTTAGTTATAGAGCTGCATTACGTGCTACACGCGCCATAAGATTAGCAGCAAGAATCATATGCGCCGTCTTCTTCTTATATCTCGGGATACTCTATATCCAAGCACTCAGTCACGCAATCGCTGTTCATACTATATTAATTAGCCTAATATTCTTGGTCATCGCATTCATCAATACTTTCTCAATAATTTTGGAATATGCGATGAGGAGAGAAGCTAGTAAATAATATTCCGTCTATCCAAAATTAGCCTTAATTATTTAGAGAGTCTTTCTTAAGAAGGATAGTGACAGTACATCTTAGCTTTCTTAGCCCTCAGCCCACATTCCATTTACTTAAGAAGGCTTAATCAGGTACAGCATTGATGGAATTATGGGATCTTCAAAAAATACTTAAAGGAGAGAGGCTGTTTTACTGTGAGATGAATGCTGGAAGCTGCATTCAGAGGGCTAGGAAAATAGGATTGTTTATTGGAATAGCCTTCATGCTTAGTTGGCTTATAGCGATCCTATTCCTTGCATTGGGTGGAGGGTGGTGGACGCCTACCGGACTCATGGTTGGAACAGCATTCATGTTCATGCCCATGGTATCAGCGCTCATTGTTCAAAAAATTATCTACAAGGAGCCGTTAAGGAGACCTTTGGGGATCTCATTTAGACTGAATAGGTGGTGGCTGGTTGCTTGGCTACTCCCACCGCTAATCGCCCTCGCCACAATGGGTGTTAGCCTGCTTATTCCGGGCGTAAGTTATTCCCCTGAGATGACGGGATTCTTTGAGAGGCTTAAGGGGAGGATACAGGCTGAGCAGCTTGAGCTTATGAAGGCCCAGGCTGCCTCCTACCCAATCCATATCTTCTGGATTGCCTTGATTCAGGGTCTGCTCGCAGGGATTACAGTGAATGCTGTTGCTGGTTTCGGTGAGGAATTGGGTTGGCGTGGCCTTCTTCTAAGAGAACTTGGCCGCATGGGCTTCTGGAGGGCCTCGGCTCTAATCGGGCTCATTTGGGGCATATGGCATGCACCACTCATCCTTCAAGGGCATAATTATCCACAGCACCCAGTTGAGGGCGTGTTCATGATGATTATCTTCTGTCTCCTACTTTCCCCCATATTCAGCTATATCAGGATAAAGTCGGGGTCCGTTATAGCGGCCGCAATCCTGCACGGCACCCTCAATGCTACCGGGGGATTATCTATAATGATTGTTAGTGGAAATGATCTCGTTATAGGGGTTACAGGGGCATCAGGCTTCATAATCCTCTCGATACTGAACCTCCTAATATTCGTTCTTGACCACTCTGTAAGGGGGAGGCCCGTGAAGGATATCGTGGATGGATTTTAGGGTGAAGCTAGCTTAACGCGCTCACGAAGTAATAGTTGAGAGGGGGATGGAGCCACCTTAGCCGGAAGCATATCATATGATCCTTATCTCCTCGATCCCTACCCCGCGCATTCTCCTCAATAGGATTATGTCTAGTATCAGGAGCGTGATGGTCCAGGTTGTTAAGGAGGATGCTGTTAACATGGTATCCATGAGCTCCTTATCGCCCGGCATGAAGATCCCACCTGTTACCGGCTGCTTACCAGAGTAATAGTGGTAAAATAGGGAGGATATGCAGTTGAACGGTGATATGTAGGCGATGATCCTGAAGTCTATCCAGAGTGAGGCATATGCTAGGAAGCCCAGCATCAGTGGAACGAATGCTATGAAGGAGGCTGATCTGGGAGCCCTCAAGACCACGATTAAGAGGCTCAGAAAGGATGAGAAGGCGTAGAGGAAGACCGCGCTGAGAAGCGTGGCCGCGAACAAGCCCGGAGGATTATGTGGAAGAACTAGTAGTCCGAACCTATGCCAGAATACTATGATCATGGAGGCGAACATTATCGCTGATACAATCAATAACACGGTGATTGAGGATGCCGCGTTCTCCACCATAAACCTCGATGGAGAGAGCCTAGTATACTTTGTCACGAACTTTATCGACTTGGAGGAGTGGATGAGCGCATAGGCTATGGTCGTCGCTGTAGCCGACAAGCTCAATATTGTTAGGCCCCCGTAAGCCGTGGAGACATAGTCTTTAACCGCCTCCTCATGAGCTGGGATATAGACCCCGAAGACGTATGCCCACATTAGAACCCAGAACTCCACGAATATTATTGCCCAGAAGATGAGCTCCGGGCGCGTGAGCGCTGTTTTAAGGCTGAGCGTGAAGTATCTCGTCACCCCCTCTCACCCTCTAAGGCAAGCTCATACACCCTATCAAGGCTCTCTAGGCTCAGGAGAGGCCTTCCACCCCCATCCTTGACAAGGCTCACAGCCTTGCCAGAGACCATCATTCTCATAATTGGGTTAGCCTCCTCCCGTAAGGAGAACCTGGCCTCAAGAAGCTCTCTAACCAAGACCGGGCCATAAAGAATCCCCTCAAACATGAAGAATGCCCTCCAGTCCTCGAGGCTCCTAACGAGCCATGTCTCATGGGTGTTGAGGATTATTATCCCATCATAGTCCGCGAGATACCTTATCAGCCTACTCTTCCTAGCGGGATCCAGTTGCTCGAAGGGCTCATCTAGGAGGACGTGTTTGGCGTGCGCTGAGAGGGCTATCGCCGTGCAGACAGCCTTGAGCTGGCCAGCCGAGAGCTCATGAAGCCTCCTACTCCTCAGGATCTCCTCACCCACCCCCAAGTCCGCCAAGACCCGATAAGCAAACGCCTCATCTCCACCAGTCAAATCAGCATACAGGCTTATCAGATCATGGATTTTGACGGGTAGGAGGGATAGGACTTCCGGGAAGTTCACCATGATTAACCCCGTCTTCGCATATATCCTCTCGACATCGAGGCCGTCAACCAGGATCCTACCCCTCCTTATGCTCGTAAGCCCACATAAGGCCCTAAAGAGCGTCGTCTTCCCGGATCCATTCGGCCCCAGCACAAGGCTCTTACAATCAAAAACAGCATTAACATTCCTTAAAACAGGCTTCCTAGACCTCCCATAGGAGGCCTCAAGATCAACAACCTCTATCATCTCATCTTACGTTGCATCGTCGCATATAAGCCTGTTCAGTAATATGCTTAACCAACCATGCGTACTACATAGTCCCCACCTCACGCTGCTTCAGCCATCTTGTTAGAAGATCCCTCCTGACGCTTACCACACCCACCACCCTCTCAACTACTGTTATGACCGGCCTCCGAATCCTCAGCACATGCCCCCTTGTAAATACACTATCCTCTTGGTAGAAGTCTTACGGAGGGGCTATATTATCCCCCCATAATGTCCTTGAGCCCCCTCAAGATCAACATCCTCGACCCGGAACGCGAAGATGTTCTGGCCCATCTGGGTTGATATGAACTTGTCCACCTCGCTCAGCCTCTTAGTCGTGATAAGGGGGCCCCGTTGCGCGGCCCAATCGTCGCCAGGAGCTTCATGAGCGGTATGAAGGCCTCGTAGGCCTCCTTGCTCGCCGCCCCCTCATGGACGCTCTGGGGGCAGAAGTTGTGGACCTCATCTATGAAGACCACTTACCGAAGAACTCGCTGCCCCTCGCCTTAATGTAACATGCCTCAAGAATCTCCCTAGTCTTGAGTATTATCTCGTCCCAGTTATTCGCATCTGAGAAATCAACATGGACTTACGCATTGTGCTTGACGAACCCCATCACGTCCACGCCATCGCTGGCCCCCCTCCTCGGCTCCCCCCGAAGAGCTCCTGTGCATGTATCTCAAGCTGCCTCTTGGCCTCGGGCGATTTTACATACTCCGCTATGAGCTTGAATCTCTCCATGGAGACCACATCCTTCTCCTCAAGAGTCTTTATGGCTCCGTATAGCGCCCTCATGTGCCTGTCTCTGGATCTACCGATCCCACTAGGTATCTTATCATCTTCATTACCTCCTCATTCTCATCATATTTCTCGCATTCCTCCCCCATGGCTCGAGATCTTTTCTTCTTTTTCTTTTTATGTTCGGATTTCTCAAGAGACTCGAGGAACCATATCATGTCCCAAGGCTCTCCGGCAGCCATACCCATCACATGTAATGTGTCGGCCGGCTAATATTCTTGTCAACTTGAAATCGTGGCCCCAG
>Ga0080004_1229522_pt1 | contig 13368 bp, 9 predicted proteins | sample WasSprMetagenome_FD_69207 | JGI IMG/M metagenome (GOLD analysis project Ga0080004, IMG submission 69207) | Sulfidic aquatic microbial communities from Washburn Spring, Yellowstone National Park, USA - WS (SPADES assembly) (version 2) | ecosystem: Environmental > Aquatic > Thermal springs > Hot... | reverse complement strand
ATATGTTTCTAAAGACCGTGTACCTCCAGATATAAAACTAGTTGACCTAAGGAGCCTGTTAATTACATCTGATTTCGTATCTGTACATGCGCGATTAACAGGAGAGACCGAAGGCATGATTGGTGAGAAAGAGTTAGAGTTAATGAAGCCAACAGCCTATCTTATCAACACTGCAAGAGGACCGATAATTAATGAAAAGGCTCTTTACAGGGCATTAAAAGATGGGAAAATAGCTGGCGCAGCACTTGATGTATTTAAAGAAGAACCCTTAAAACCGGACAATCCATTATTAAAGCTTGACAACGTCATACTTACCCCCCATATCGGTGGATTTACAAGAGAGGTTAGACTTAATTCCATCAAAATCATAAGCGATGATATAGAGAGATTCATAAGGGGAGAGAATCCAATTAATATCTATAGAATTCCTATTATGAAATGATGGCGTAAATTTACTGTTATCCCACGGAAATTTTAAGAATAATTTTTGTTCTCTAACTTAACCCTGATTAAAAATGTTCATGAAGTCTTCTGGCACTTCCTCCAAAACTGGCCCTTTATAGTAAAAAATAAGTATTTTAACATTATTAAGAACTTAAATTAATAAAAACATTCGATTGCTATCAAACTTTGGATAATTATTTCCAGTATGTGCTAATTATCCCGTCTTCGGCCAATTTCCAGAGTAAATCATGTAAAGACTTCCAGACTTTATATTTATCCTTATAGTATTCATGGATGATAGGTTCTGGGCTTATTTCAGTTTCCTGCTTTACCATACTCTTTACACCCTCTGAAATATTCTTATATACTTTAAGGCCGGCGGCTACGCATATAGCTGCACCCAAAGATGTAGCCTCTTTGACCCTGAATACGGATACAGGTTTTCCTAAAACATTGGCTAGAGTGGTGATCCATATGTTACTTTTTGAGGCTCCGCCACATGCGTTAAGCTTTTCAACTTTTATGCCCGATACTTCCTCAAGCTGTTGGCAGTTCCCAAAGATAGCGTAAGAAATGTTCTCAAGGATCGCACGCATTATTTCCCTTTTATCAGAAGTAGGTTTAAAACCTATAATTGCACCCTTTGGCCTTCTACTACTCTTGTGTGCATTCATTACAAAACTTAATACCGCGATCAAATCATTAGCTCCAGGTGGAATAAATTCACATTCTTTATCCATTATTTCGTAATCGTCTACCCTGATTAGTTTAGCCACAATCTTTTCTAGTTCACAGAAGTTGTCTCTGAACCATCTGTAATAGGTGCCAGTAGGGCCTGCATTGCTTTCTAAAATCCATCTGTTAGGCATTATGTGAACTTCAGTCCAGGTTCTGAAGTTTTCATCAATTATTGGTTTCGATAATACTAATTGGACTGGGCTAGTTGTGCCGGCAACTACAGTTATATCTTTTTCTTCAATAGCTCCAGTCCCGATCAGTGCTGCCTGTGTGTCAGCTCCAGCTGTTACTATTGGTGTACCTTTTTTAAGTCCAGTTAAATTAGCTACTTTTTGAGTCACTTCTCCTATGCACTCTGCGGAACTATGTAATTCAGGCAAACTGTCCGCCTCAAGTCCTAAATAGTTAATCAATTCATCGTACCAAGTAAGCTTTAAACAATTAAGCAACATTGTAGAAGATGCATTTGATGGTTCGGCGACAAATCTTCCACTAAGTTTGTATATTATCCAATCGCTAATTGTAAGTATCTTACGAATTTCCTTAAATTTTTCAGGTTTATGCCTTTTCATCCACAGGATTCTTGATGGTGCGAAGGTTGGAGATGGCCACTTACCAGTTATTTGATAGATTTTTTCACCTAAGATCTTCTCTAATTCAAAGGCTTCATTTAATCCCCTAGCATCTATATTTGGGCAAGCGAGGATTTCTTTGCCGTTTTCAGCCAAAAATACTGTACCATGCCTCATGCTAGTTACCCCAACACCATTTATTTGAGAACTGGAAACTTTCCCTTTAGAAATAGTTTCTTTTATGCATAAGCATATTTTACTCCAGAAGTCGTTCGGATCAAATTCAAATCCACTTGCAACTTCCGGTGTTGGTCTATAGGCCCATTCCCTATATGAGCTTGATATTACGTTTCCACTACTATCAAAAATCATGCATCTGATTGCTCCAGTACCCGCATCTATTGTTAAAAAGGACATGACTTTGGTGGAAAGTTTTTAATATTTATATTTTTTGCTGACATTCGTTGATATTGTTCAAATAAGCCCTTTACATTTACATGGCTTTTTATTTTCGCTACCATTTAAAATGGTTGTAGTAGAGCATGTACAGATTTAGAGGCTTCAAAGTTTACTTGCCTTACAGTCTTCAAATTAAATTCTAGGAATTATAAGCTTGTAATGATGCTATTTCTTCCCATATTGTCCAGAAGCTTTGATATATTTTGCGATAAATTTCAAACAATTGTTTGTATTTTTCCGATACTTCTTTTCTGGGGGAAAGGATTTTCTTTATTCTAAAAAAGGCGTCTACACCCTCTTTATGGTTTTTGAAGAGGTTTGCGGCAACGCCTGCATTTATTGCTGCACCTCTACATCCGAATTCTTCGCCATCAGGAACAATTATTGTAGAATTGTTTATGTCAGCCAAAATCTGTAGCCAGGCTTCACTCTGTGCACCACCACCTACAACCGTTATTTCCTTTTTCTGAAGCTTCACGCTGGGGAAAAGTAGCTCACATATTTTTTGAAAGTTGTCTAGCATTGAGTAACCAACTCCTTCATAGATGGCTCGAAGCATATGCTCTCTTTTATGCCACAGTGAAATCCCAGTAAACATTGCTCTCGCAGAGGGTTTGACAAATGGGCCTATTTCGCCTTGAAGATAGGGGTGATAGAATACGCCATTTGCTCCAGGAGGAACCTTGGACACAAGTTCGTTACATATATCATATATATTTTTTCCTTTTTCTTTAGCTTCTACCAGCAAATCCTTGCAAAATTCGTTTATAAACCAATCGAGATTGACTGTTGCTGTCTTAGATTGGCAATTAAATAGGTAGAGGTTTGGTACCACGTGGGGATTAACGCTTACCAGCCTATTTGGATCAAAAATTGGTTTGCGAGCTACTGCAGCATAAATACCGGCTGTACCTATTACCGCAAAAAGTTGGAAATCATTAATTACGCCCGCTCCCAAAGCAGTTGAACAAACATCATATCCTCCACTAGCTACTGGAGTATCCTCCTTTAACCCTGTTTCCTTGGCCGCCCTAGAATTTACTGTACCAGCAACTTTCCATGCAGGTATTACGGGGGGAAATAGGTCTAGGTACTTCTCATCTATTCCTAGGATATCAAAAATTTCAGAAGAATATCCTTCTTTTCTAGGTTCTGTTTCAAACATCATAGTTGGGTCTGTAGAGAATGTACCTGTTAAACAGAACTTTATCCAATCTTTACAGCTTAAATATGAAGTAATAAAATTATTTATACGCATAGGCTGCTCTTTAGGTTTTGGTTGGTTTGGTTAGGTGTGTGTTTAGGAGTAGGGGGGCTTATAGTTGTATATAAAATCAAGACAAAGCAGGGATAAGGTGTACGTTAGGTTGTAAGAACGACCATTTTCCTTGTTGATAAGGGATCATGGTGTGGAGAGGCACCCGAAAGGCTTAGCCTAGAGTGTAGGCATAGGACGAGAGCGTGAAACCTTTAAAAATGAGCAGGTATAGGTGGTTCAGAATACTTGAGGGTAAACTCAAAACATTCTATAACAAGTTTCCAGTGAACGTTGCAATAAAATCCATAATCGCATGCATGCAAGCTTTCACAGCTATATATAAATGGACGCAAAAGACCAACTTAACATCATTCAGCAATTAAAAAATTTATAAAAATAATAAATATTACATAAGAAGGGAATGTTGCTGATGAAATCTCGTGAACGTGTGATAAGAGCGATTATGATGGAGGGGCCGGATAGGCTTCCTATAAAGCATTCTACGTTAGTGGGGCTTTTCTAAAGTATGGTAGAAAGTTGGAGGAGCTCTATGAAAGGTATCCTAGCGATATAATATATTTGCCGGTGGCTAATGAAGAGGAATATAGTCCTAGCTTACGTGTTGAAAGCAAAGATAGGTGGGGGTGCGTTTGGTACAGGGTACGAGATGATTTTAAAGGGCAAGTTATTGGTCATCCATTAGATGACTGGAGTAAACTTTCATCATATGTGTTTCCAGAACCTTTGTGTTGGCCAGAGTTCCAGGTTGCTGAAAAGATTATAAAAGAAGACTGTGGTAAACATTATATGCTCGTTGATGGGGATACGCTTTGGCAAAGAATGTTTTATTTAAGGAGTATGGAGAAAATTTTTGTTGACATTGTAAGGGATCGAGAGGAAGTTTACATCTTACGCGATAGAATTCTGGAATACATTTTAAGGAGAATTGAAAGGCTTGCTGATTTGGGTGCTGATGGAGTATGGTTTAGAGACGATTGGGGAACGCAGCATAGTTTGATGATCAGACCTTCTGCATGGAGGAAGATATTTAAGCCAGCATATCGTGAAATGTTTAGGGTTGTGCATGAAAAAGGCATGCACGTATTTTTTCATAGTGATGGAATGATACAGCCTATAGTAGGTGATCTAGTGGAAATTGGTGCTGACGTCTTAAATTTGTGGCTTCCGATAATGAATGTAAAAGAACTTGGAGGAGAATTCGGTGGCAAGGTTTGCTTTCTAGGAGGCTTAGACAGGCAAAGAATATTACCTTTTGGAAGCACTGAAGACGTGATAAAGCATATTCTTGAGCTTATAGATGCCTTTGGAAGATTCAGAGGAGGCTATATCGGAGAGGGTGAAGTGGGACCGGATGTTCCCTTAGAGAATGTAGAAGCAATGCTCAAAACATTCTTCTCATACGAATATAAAAAATAATATTTACTATTTTAACCTATTATGTAACTCGAAGAATTTCTTGCTCTAAACTCACCATCTCGTATGAACTGTTTGTGCATTAAAGGAACCTCCTTTGAATCTTATCTTCCCCAATAGTTCTGGGCTTTTATGGTGGTCCACATAATCATGCCATCCTCCCTTCTCAGAGTCCTAGTTCACTGGAGTCTGTATTCGCACTTGTATATTGGCCTACTACTTTCCAAGACCCTGCACAATGCTGAACATATGACGTCATTTAGCCCAACTATCTAATTCAGCATCTTCTCGTATGAAGTATTTAAATTTTATAAAACAAACAATATTGTGGGAAATAGTAGATAATAATTAATATAAGGACTTAGTTTTTAAGAATTGTAGACACATGGGAATTACCCTTTTATTCCGAGTTCAATCAAGCTTTCAATCACATGTTTTGAAATAATAAAGTAAATAATAATTAAAGGAATTATTGTAATTATTATTCCTGACATCAGCAAATTGTAATATCCTATATATTTTCCTGCTTCCGCAACAATGCCATAAGCAACTGGATAATATTGGGGGTCATCTAGGATTACCAAAGGTAGATAAAACATGTTCCATTTCCAAAGAAAAATTAGAAATGAAACAGAAATAATAGCGGGAATATTATTTGGTATTATTATGTTAAAAAGTATTCTAATTCTTGAACAGCCATCAATAATAGCTGCTTCTTCTACCTCTTTTGGTAGAGCTTTAAAAAATTGCGTTAAAAAGAATACAGCGTATATGCTTTCTGAGACTGGATTTATTAAACCATAATAAGAATTAATCCATCCTAGATTCTTATAAATAAGAAAGAGGGGAATAATGTATGCGGCTAAAGGAATCATTAACGAGGAAATAATTATTCGATAAATTAAATCACGCCCTTTAAATTTCATTCTAGAAAGAGCGTAGGCAGGAAAAACTGCTAAAAAAAGGGCTAAAACAGTAGCAGTTGAGGATATTAAAAAACTATTGAAGACCCATCTTAAAATTGGCATTGAAACAAAAAGCTGACTAAATCCCTCCCAAGATAGACTTCTTGGAATGATTGTTGGAGGGAAAATAAAAAGCTCAGAGAAAGGTTTGAAGGCAACTGAAAATGCTATCAAAAAGGGAAATAAGTATATTATAACAAAAATTAAAAGTAAGAGAAAACTTAATCTCTCTTTTTCGTGCATTTTTAATATCTTACCTCTTTGAACTCTTTGAAATAGAAAGATGTGATAATAAAAATGATTATAAATATGCAAGTGGCAAGTGTAGATGCGTAACCATAATTTGAATCTCTAAACGCGGTATGATACACATACAGATCAAGGGTATAAGTTGAAAAAGCTGGACCACCCGCACCATATCCAAATCCACCACCTGTCATAACCCAAATTAGTGGCAGTATATTAAACAAAAATATAGTAGATGAAACGTATAAGTACAGCATAGCGTTACTTAATAAAGGCAATGTTATATGTCTTATACGTGTGAAAAATCCTGCGCCATCAACTTCCGCTGCTTCATAATACTGACGGGGTATTTGTTTTAGACCAGCATAGGATAGAATGGTAGCATACCCTAAGTAAGCATACATCCATACAACCTCCACTGATAAAAGAGCTGTGCCCCTCTCGTTCAACCAGGCATAATTTAATATATTCCTAAATCCAATAAGATAAAAAAAGTAGTTCAAGTACCCATAATTTGGTTGGTAAATAAAACTAAATATTATCGCATGCACAGTTAATGGTATAACATAAGGTAATAAAATAATTGTCATAAAAAACCTTTTCCCAAATCTGACTTGCTCAACAAGAATAGCTAAAAATATGCTAAATAGAATAAAAAATGGCAACAAAATTATTAAAAAGAGAGTATTCCTAATTGCAATAAAAAATATAGGATCAGAAACTAAAGTAATATAATTGTTTATGCCAACAAAAGTAGCGTTAAGCGTGCCTGCATAGAATTTATAATTGAAAAAAGAAAGTATTATGCTACTGCTTACAGGAAGCAGCATAAAAATTGAAAAGTATAACAAGTAAGGTATTATAAAAAAAAATGGGGAAAATTTTTTAAGCGACAAGTCGCTCCACGTCTGAAGCTATTTTATTTAAACCATTTTCAATTGGAATTTCATTTCTCCATATGGCCTCTAATGTGGGTATAATAAATTTGTACAAAGCTGTATACTCCATTTTATGATAGGGGTATTGTAGTAAACTTTTATTTGAATTTTGACTCATTTCATATGTGGCAACTTGCAGTAGATTAGATTCTTTATATTCTGGTCTATTCCTGGCATCTTTTATGAACACTGGGTTCCCGGCTACCGTACTCCATTTATAAATTACAGAAGGGGATAGAAAATATTTTACAAATTCTAGGGCTGCTTTCGTTCTATTAGGATCAATCCTAGTAAAAAACAGCACATGAGGATCAGCATATTGTTCTAAGGAATTGCCTAGTAGAGGTACAGGAATAACAGAATATGGTGTTTTTGCCTTCAAAAGGTCAGAAAGACACCATGTTCCATGTACAAACATTGCAATTCTTCCTGCCATAAAATCAGCGAAATAATCTGACCATCCGGCTACTTTTTTTGGTGCAACTTTGTATTTTTCTACTAAATCGATTAAAAATTGTAAAGCTTTAAAAGCATCTTCGCTATTTAGCTGACATTTTTTAAGATCCATAGATAACCATGTTACGCCAAATTGTGCAAAAAAGGTGTGCCAATCCCAATACGCATGATGCGCTAATTGTTTAAACCCACAAGCGTATAGATTTTCTTCAGGTTTTGTGAGCTTTATCGCCAAATTTAAAAATTCATCTTTAGTTAAAGGTTTAGTTGATGATGGCAAATCTATACCTTTTTTTTCGAATACATCTCTCCGCAAATAGGTAACATAGCACGGATAAGCAAATGGAATACCGTACCTTTTACCTTCCCATTTTGTGAAATCTAAAGTTGTTTTAGGGTCCCATTGGCTGATATCCAATTGATCAAGCAGATCGTCAATAGGTTTAGCCAGTATATCTTTGTAAGGATACATCACACTAGGAATCGCAGATAACAGATCTGGCCCACTCCCACCCGCTACTGCTATTTCTGCTTTCGTCATAAGTTCACCCCAAGAATATGCACTTGTTACTATTTCAATATTTGGATGTGTGCTCATAAAATCCTTTACAATACTTTCTAAAACTTTTCCATCGGGACCAGTGTGACCGTGCCAAAATGTAATTGTAACCTTTCCAGATGATGGAGTGGTTGTTGGCACTGTTGTTGTGACTACCGATGTAGTTGGCACAGTTATTGTGACCACTGAGGTTGTTGGAACAGTTGTTGTCTGCGTGATTACTTCTGGCGGCCTTGTCACCACCAATGCTGTAACGCCAAGAACAACAAGTGCTGCACCGAGACCAGCATAAATGAATTTTCTTCTGTCAACTTTTTTCGGTTCAGACATGCCTTTTCAAACTTAAGGTTAAGCATGACTCGTATATAAGTGTTACGAGCACATTTTATCCCTACGCCAACATACTTCTTTTGGATGAATTTTATACTTTGATAAGATTTACTAATTCTTTTATGGCTTCTTCATCAGGAGACTAACATTGTCTTCTAATTTGTTGTCTCTCTATGCTTATCTTGCAAGTCAAGTCGATCTGTATGGGACGGTGTGACGATAATACATTTTATGTTGGTATGTTTTGCCAAGGTCTCAAGCACATTATATCGTAGACCCAACAGATTCATATATAATGCCAAGAACAAAAAAATCTTTTATATGGGATTCCAGAACGGTAGTGCTGAAAGAACCTTACATTAACATGAAACCATTATTCGTAATACTCCAAAACCTTAATCTTATCCAAAATAAAGAATGACAATATACACACAAGAGATAAAAATAAACTTGACATAATCTTCCTCTAGAAGTAAGGTAATTGAATCTTGTTTGATAGTACTTAGCATTTTAAGAAAATGCTTTGTTGCAAAACTCTATGCTAACCTCATAACTTCAAGAATCTAAGCCGTTTTTATAAAGAATTTTTTGAATTAGATACTAAAACTTAAATAAAATTATTAGACAATTACATTTTGCAACAAAGCATAAGAAAAAAAGTTTATAAAAGTAAGGTGAGAAGAGTATAGATATGTCATTATTAGTTTTGGGAGGGGCTGGGTTTATTCCTTCTTATTTTGTTGCAGAAGCTGTCAAATCCAATAGATTTGATAAAATTGTTGTTTATGATAATGATATTAAGAATAATACACTAAATATACCAATATTTAATGAAATAATTAAAGACAATAGGCTCTTACTCGTAAAAGGAGATGCTTTAAATGCTATAAAATTATTTGAAATTATAAGGAAATTTAAGATAAAAAATGTGGTCCATGCAATATCTCTTCTTACAGCGGCCTCGGAAGAGGATCCTATAGGTGCACTAGATGTAAATGTCAAAAGTTTAATTTTAACTATGGAGGCAGCAAGAATTTTTGATTTCGAAAAAATAATTTACATTTCTTCCCAAGCAGTTTACGGATATACTGAAGAAAAAACGATTGATGAAGAATATCCAAAAAATCCGAACACAATATATGCCATTACAAAGTTTTGCAGTGAATTAATTGGAATCCATTATAAAGAAGAATATAACTTAAATTTTATTGCTTTGAGATTTCCCCTTGTTTACGGATACGGGAGGCGTAGAGGATATGGGATAATTGAAGACCTTATCGAAAAACCTCTTGTAGGAGAAACGCCAGTTGTTCCTTGCGATCAAAAGTTTGAACCCCTTTATGTTAAAGATGCAGCGAAGGCCATCCTTTTGTCTTTAATGTCATATAGAAGAAAGCATAATATCTATAATATAGGGAGTGGAGAAATGCTCTCATATAAAGAAATGATTAAAATAATTCAAGAAATAATACCTAATGCTTCTATCAAAATTTTAGGAACAAAAGATAGCATCCGTGCAAAAGCTTATTGCACGAGAGGGCTTTTGAACCTTAAAAAGGCAAAGGAAGAGTTAAATTATCTTCCTGAATATGATTTTAGAAAAGGTATAAAAGATTATTTAGAGATAAGATCTACTTGTCAATCGTATTAATAATTGGCGGTCTGTATATCCTTCTAAGGAGGTATAGATAACATATTCATAAATCTGCTCATACCTAATTTTTTCTTCATGATGTTCCAATTAATATGGTGAAATTCCTTTAAACTCTTCTATAAAATGCATCTTTTTCATGGAAGATGATATGCGCTTTAATATTTGAATCTTGTCTTCTTTTTGATTTTTACTAGGTTGTCTATTTGCTCGTTCAAGCCTTCCCTACATTGCCAGAGTGTTTCTTTTACCGTCCAATCTTCTACATCCTCTATTATCTCGTTTACCCTGTAAAGGCATGTCTTTAGTGCTGCTATACACTTGTTTAGAGCCCTCTCCATCCTACGCTCCTCCATTTCAGCATTCGAGTATACTTGCCACAGGTATGGTGGATCCTCTTCATGCTCTTTTATGTGCTTAACTATTTTTCTCACCTCCCTTCTTGTAAGTCCCTTCTCCACTATAACTTGCGTCAGCGCTCTCGCCTTATCCACTTCCAGGTTTAGGAGCCCCTGTGCGACGCCTGGAGTTGTGCGCCGGAACTTCCTCTCTAACGTCCCAGCGAAGCTCAATCGCTCTTCCAGGAGTTAAAGGTTTTCAGGCGGAACAAGAAGAATTTTGCCTCAAAGGTCTTCGCCGTCGCCGACTACTTGGCGAGGTCGACAATGGCATTACTCCTTACGTTCCGGAGCAGAGCAGGTACGGAGTTAGCTGGGTTAAGAAGATGGGTATTCGCACTCGCGAGTTCTCCAGTGATAGGTTTGTTTACGATAGGACCACGGACACGTTTCTCTGTCCAGCTGGCAATAAGCTTGAGTTCATGCTACCGAATACGTAAATATACCATAGTAAACTTAATATATCATCGAGAAAACAGGTAGAGTGATGATACCTATAAGTTCAGAAGAATACGATGTGATAGTAGCAGGTGGTGGTTCTGCGGGTGTTGTTGCAGCAATAGCGTCTGCAAGAAATGGTGCAAGAACCTTATTAATAGAAAAAAACGGCTTTGTAGGAGGTGATACGACTGCAGGTCTAGTCTTTTGTATGGGCTCTTTCCATAATCAATTGGGAGAACAAGTTGTAAAAGGCATTCCTCAAGAGATTGTCGATAGGGCAGTAAAATTAGGTGCTGTGGGTCATGTTATAAGCCCTGTAAGGCCAGGAAAAATAACAATGACTTTTGTTGATGAGGAAGTTCTTAAATTTGTTGAAATGGAAATGCTAATAGAGTCCGGTGTAAACCTTTTGTTGCATACAATTGTTTTTAATGCCTTTGTGGAAGAGAATAAGATTCGAGGTTTAGAAGTAGCCAATAAATCAGGGCGACAAGTAGTATTGGGCAAGGTAATTGTAGATGCCACAGGAGATGGTGATGTTTCAGCATACGCGGGTGCACCATATATTAAAGGAAGGAAAAGTGATAGACTAATTATACCACCCACCATGATGTTTAAAATGAGCAACGTTAATATCGATAAGGTCATCCAATATATTCGGGAACATCCCGAACAGTTTGCTGCGGGAAGAGGTTGGAGCAAAGGGAGCGATCTTACCTCTCCAGTCATACATTGCAATTTAGCTGGTTTTACTAAAGAATGGAACGAGGCACTGGAAAAAGGAGAATTAAGTAAAATGATAGACCCAGAACATTCATCTTTTCTAAGACCTGACCCCTCTAGACCTGATGAAGTTTTAGTCAACATGACTCGTATATTAAATGTTGATGCTACTGATGCAAAAAGTCTAACCTACGGTGAAATTGAAGGAAGACGACAAGCATGGCAATGTGCAATATGGCTAAAAAAATACATTCCTGGTTTTGAAAACGCTCGTCTTATGGTGGCACCGCAATTAGGTATCAGAGAGGGAAGAAGAATTATAGGTGAATATATATTAACAGGTTTAGATGTAACATCTGGTAGAAAATTCGATGATGTTATAGCTAAATGTGCAGTTGGTTTGGATATCCATGAACCTTCTGAAAAAGGAGGACATAAATTTGTCCCCATAAAAGGAGGGGGTTCATACGATATACCATACAGATGTATTGTTCCCCAAAAAATTGAAAATCTTTTAGTAGCGGGACGATGTATTTCAGCTGACGATGAAGCATTTTCCTCAATAAGATGGACAGTACCATGCATGGCAACAGGCCAGGCTGCAGGAACAGCCGCTGCCCTAGCAGTAAAAGAAAATGTAGAACCAAGATACCTAAACACAAAAAAACTACAAGAAACACTCTTAAACCAGAATGTAATTTTATATGGCGTAAGTTAATAGACTAAGGCGGAAATCATGCATCCAATAATCAATTTTAAAGAATTTGATGTAATTATAGTTGGAGGAGGGTCTGCGGGTGCTGTAGCCGCTATATCTTCTGCACGAAATGGAGCCAGAACTCTACTAATAGAACGTTATGGCTTCCTTGGAGGAGCTATTACCTCACAGTATATAGTTGGTTTAAGATCATTTTTGAATAGTAGAGGTGAACAAATAATTAAAGGTATTCCTCAAGAGATTGTCGATAGAGCAGTATTATTAGGTGGATGCATAGGTCATATTAAGGATCATTTGTGGTATGCGTGTGGGTCCGTAACGCCAATCGATCCAGCTATTTTAAAATACATTTTAGATCAAATGTGCAAGGAATCAAAAGTATACTTACTTCTGCATTCTTTTTCCACTAACGTTAAAGTAAAAGATGGGTATATAGAAGGTGTAATGGTTGTTAATAAATCAGGTAGGCAATATTTCAAAGGAAAGGTTATAGTTGATGCTACAGGCGATGGAGATATAGCAGCGATAGCTGGAGCACCCTATGAGAAGGGAGATAAAGAGGGACGAATGATGCAGGTCTCTTTAATGATCAGATTAAAAAATATTAATAAAGGGAAGATATTGAAATATGTTAAAGAAAATCCTGACCAATTTATAATAGGTGAAGACTCAAGTATTGCTCCTCCCAAAGAGGAAATTATAGCAAGCTTAAATGACTTTTCTGAAGCGCCAGAAGTCGGCGGGTTCTTTAAGTTGGTTGAGGAAGGTATACGGAATGGTGAGATGCACCCTTTTTCCCCTCGTAGGGGTGTAAACTTGTTAATTTCACCAATAGCGGATGAAATTTATGCTTATGGCACTAATATGATAGACATTGATGCAACTAATACACAACATTTATCTTTAGCTGAAGTTTCCTTAAGAGAACAAGCTTTCATGTTATTCAAATTTTTAAAAAAATATGTACCAGGTTTCGAATCAGCACATCTAATTGACTTTGCTCCTCAAATTGGAATAAGAGAAACTAGAAGAATTATA
>Ga0080004_1072896_pt1 | contig 13373 bp, 16 predicted proteins | sample WasSprMetagenome_FD_69207 | JGI IMG/M metagenome (GOLD analysis project Ga0080004, IMG submission 69207) | Sulfidic aquatic microbial communities from Washburn Spring, Yellowstone National Park, USA - WS (SPADES assembly) (version 2) | ecosystem: Environmental > Aquatic > Thermal springs > Hot... | reverse complement strand
ATGACTTTTCCAGCCACCTTATCCACGTTATCTGAACTTAAAACGCAGTCTTGGCCTCCTTGAGCACATAGGCAGTCTTCCCCGCCGTGATCCTCAAAAACTATTGCGTCGGGGTTGAAGGCTTCAACGTTTGTCTCGAAAGCGCTTCTAACAGCCATATCCCTGAGAAGCTCTTGAAGCTCAACCTTGCCTTTTATGGATTCGCGTAGCCTTTCATACCATTTAAAGCTGTATTCGCTTGCCGTGTCAAAGCAGGGTGCAATAGCCAAGACTTTCATTTTTTCATCGAGCCCTCGTTCGATGCTTTCAAAAATAGTTCTACGGCTAATATGTGGGCTCGTTCAATGACAAACTTGCGGAACTTCTTGTCTTTTTTAAAGCGTTCTATGGTTTCGTCTCGGCTGAACATTTGGGTTGCGGTTCCCCATTTCCAGTCTGGCGGACGGCTTTCCAAATATTTAAGTATGGTCTTTTCCAGGTCATCCATGCCGTTTCCTCTCCATTTCTGACTCTTGTAAGCGTTGTATTATGCCTTTTTCAAAAAGGTATACGCCGACAAGCATTACTCCGAAGCCTACAACGATGCATGCGGCACCAGTTGCATATTCTCCCTGTTGCAGAAGGTCGACGCCTAAGCCGAGGATCGTTATGCTGATTGTTAGTAGAACTGAGAGGGTTACAGTTTCTTTTTGCATGAGCACCCTTCCTTTTGAGAAATATTAATTGGGAAACAATAAAAGCCTTACTGCGTGACGCATGCGAAGCCTACATTCTAGGCGATTTTAGATTTTGATCTTGCTTAGTTCTGTGGCTCCTATGACTGTTAAGCCGAAGAAGATGGGCGTTAAGCCTCCAATTAGGGGATACAAGTCTATAGCTGGTGGGGGATAACACTTTCGCAGAGCTACTCCCAACACCAATCTGGAATAGTGCAGCCCGGGTCAGAGTCTCCATCCACTTCACACCAGTTATCTATGGCAGTTGTGCATGTCGGAGGTATTCCTCCCCACCCTGTTGGATATAGAAGTAAATAACCAAACGAATTGTAAACTATTGGAAGGTCTCGAGTTATGTCAGAAGTGAGGGTGCAATCCAATTCTCCATCCAAGTAAACAGTAGTTGTAACGGTTGTTTCTTGAACTGATATCCTTACTCTCACACAATACCATTTGTTCACTTCTAAAACATGCGTTCCCTCACTTATAACACCAAATCCATAATCTATTCGAAAACGTGGACTAGGCGTTCCTCCAGTTATAAGGCGAAGCTGAATATCCCAGTTATACTCTTCTGGCTCTCCAGGGTAAAAACCCTTAAGTCGAAAATAAACAAGTGGTATATCAGAAGGGTATGTAGGTGGTGAAGCTGGATAGGGAACTATTCTATACCTGAAAGAAAGCCATTTAGTTGTGTTTGTCCCTGTTAAATCATGCCATAACCAGCCATATGGATCTCCAGTTGCCCTCGCACAGTAATTTCCATGATATGGAGTTGGGTTTTCACTTACAATTTCAAAAGGGTTTCCAAAACCTTCTCCTATTGTCCAGAAACCCGCTATTGCTCCAGTTTCGAAGCCGTCAGCCCTGTTACATGGACAAACCAAACGTTTTGCGCCCATGCTTTGCATGTGCCGTAAACCAACACGCCTACTAAGCCTAACTGGAAACTGTTGGGGTGTGAATGGCGCGCGTGTGCGCACAGTCATAAGCGCCTCGCTAATATTGTGTTAAGCACATAAGCAAATAAACTTTTACCTATGGATTCAAGTGTCTAGACGGTGAGGCAAAGTTTCAAGCTGAGCCTATCGTTTCTGTAAGCTCCATGCAACCCCATAAGCGCTTTCCCAATCTGAACCAGACTTTCTAACTAACAAAGTCAAATCTGCTCCTGTAAACTCTAATACGCTGACAGCATTAAAAAAACGCGAAGTTGCCGCAATATAATTGCCGATTGGTGACCATGCTACACCAAAGCTTTCAGACCATTCATCGTAGCCTTCAACTCTAGCTTTCCTAACTAAGTCAGTTCCTGTAAATTGGGCTACTTCAACACCATAGTCAAAGCCCATAACAAGATAAACTCCATTTGGAGACCATGCAACAGCCCAAGCATTCCACCAATCAAACCCAGACTTCCGCACTTTTGATACTAAGTCAGTTCCAGTAAACTCAAAAACTTCAAAAGTGTCAATATACCAGTATGAAGTTGCTAAATATGTGCCATCAGGGGACCATGCAATCCCCTGAGCTCTTTGATAATCTGCACCAGATTTTCGCACAATTCTAATTAGGTCTGCGCCAGTAAACCTCAGAACTTCTACAGCCCAAGCGAACTCACAACTAACTGCAATATAATCTCCATTAGGAGACCATGAAACTCCACAAGCGCCATCGTAATCCGAGCCAGAAACTCTTGCCCTTCTTATAAGGTCTGTGCCCGTAAACTCTAACACTTCAACAGCGTCAGCGTCAGCGGAAACAACAGCAACATATTTTCCATCTGGGGACCATGCTACGTCGGAAGCTCCTGCATAATCTGCCCCCGAAACTCTTGCCCTTCTCACCAAGTCTGTTCCTGTAAACTCTGCAACTTCCACGGCGTTGGCTGCGTAAGAAGCTATAGCGAGATATTTACCGTTAGGTGACCATGCCACGCCATAAGCACCATCCCAATCTGCACCAGATTTCCTCACTAATCTAAGTAAGTCGTTGCCTGTGAAGTCAGCTACCTCTACAGCGTCAGACATTATAGAAGCTATAGCCAGTGCCAGATATTCAAAAATTTTTCCGCCTATACTTTGCATGTGCCGCAGGCCGACACGTCGACTCAAGCCTAAACTTCCTCGCCGACTATTTCTCCGTAAGCTGTTCCGCTTTCGCTTATCTGTTGAACTTCTAAAGTGAACTTTTTGGAGCCGTCGCCCCTGACTTTCTTGTATTCGCTTGGAACCCAAAACTGCGGGTAAGTGTTAGCCATAACGGGAATCACAGGCGTGATGACGCTTCCGTTCCATTTTAGGCGTATCCAAATGTCCTTTGTGCATCCAGCCGCAAAGTAGGCTAAATCAAAAGTTTTATCCTTAGATGGCGTTAATTCCACAAGTGTCTGCCACGCAGCAGAAGTTGTTACGGCTGTCTCCGTGTAGGCTCGCTTATTGCCAATCGGTCTGGGAATCACTTTTTCCGGAACCCCTTGGGGCAGATATCCTCCCATTTAGCCCATCACCCCATGAACCTCACATATTTTGATGCATATTGCTGTTGCGTTCGCAGAGTATTGAAGATTCACACTCTCACCATTCTCGACAACTATGTCAAACATGTAAGTTGCGTTAGCCTCTAAGGCTGTTCCAGAGTTCAGTTGTTCGCTCACGGTCACAGTGCCCTTTGTCCTTCTGACGGTTAAGACTCCGCTCGTATCGAAGCAGGCGTAGATGCGGAAGGTTGTAGGCGTGTATGTTGGAGATAAGCTTGTAGTAAAAATGTTTGTGTTCGCAGCTACGTGAGTGTTGAAGAGTGAACCCTTTAGGATGAGCTTGTATTCTGGGGCTCCAACGCTGTATAGGACCATGCTATTCTCGCCTCCAAACTATTAAAACAGCCTGCTTTCCAGCTTGCGCCGTGTTCCGGATGAAGAAGCGTGTAAACTCCATCCTGTCGATGACCAGCATGCTCGGATAAGTTAAAGGCTCAATGGTGATGACATCCGTGGTTACGTCGCCAATTCTAATGTCCAAAGTTCCATCACATTTGAAAACTGTCATGGCGAAGCCGCCTATGGCGTATTCTGTTAGCGTGGGCCTAGCCGTTCCAAGATCTATGTTCACAACAGAGTAGGTGTTCGCCCTTACAGGGTAAGTTTCCATTTCAGCTTTTATTTCCTGCAGCTTACCCATTAGCTCCTGCAGCTTATCCACCAACGGCTTAAAACTTGCAATCCATGAAATAATAACGTCCAAGCGATCCGTTATGGGCTTAGCCTCTGGCGGTGCAGGAGAAGGCACAGGCGGAGCCGGCGGGGTTGGCGGAACTGGCGGGACGGCAGGAGGAGCGAGTGGAACTTCAGGCAGTTCCACTATTAAAGAGTCGCCCACGTGCCTGCGCTCAGGGCCTCCAACGTTCCGCCATACGAGGCGGTTGAAGGCGAAGACGTCAACGTGGAAGCGGCCATGATACTCCATAATTGTCAGTTGCAGGCGGTTGTCCTTCTTTTCGACATCAAGTAAGGGCTCATTATAGTCAAAGTCTGGGTTAGGCTGGTTTTTCATCTCCTCGAAGCCATACTGCCATTCGCGGTCGGCTTGGATCTCCCTTACACGGCACCATTCGCTTTCGGTCGCGTGGACAACGGCGCCTGTTTCCTTAACCAAAACGCTGATGTCGTATATCATGTTTCTCTCCGATTTAAAATAGCCTCGTAAAGAGATAAATGTTTTTAGCCACTCTTGGTTCTTCAATCAGCCTAATCCTTTGAAAATTTTTTTAAGGGCTGGCAGTAGTTCATCGGCTTTAGCTTTGTCAGCGTGGTCCAAAACAACGAAACCGCACTCAACCCATCTTCCATCTTTCAACCTTACTCCCCCTATGGTACATCCATTGCCAAAGCTAAAGTCCTCAGCTATGTCCTCAGCCCTGAAGCCAAGCTCTGGATCCACAACTATTATGCTAGGCTGTTCGTCAACTTCCTCAATGTCCTCAGGGCTTATTCTGCCCAAGAGCCAACGCTGAACCCAGTCCTCTGGAAGGTTTCTTCCGGCTTTAGCCCTAAGCCTTTTAACGGTTTTCGCCTCTTCCCGCCATGTTGGGTCAACGTTTTTGGGAGTTAAGCCTAAAGCCTTAACCTTCTCCTCGCATTTTCCAGCGTCCAACTCCATTCGCCTAACCTTTTCAACGTCTATTGGGAAAACGTATACAACTATTTCAACCACCTCCTTTAATATGGAAACGCTATTACAGTTATCTCTCCTGCATATCCACCTGTTGTCATGCCCCAGGTTCCCGTCCCAGCTGACACTTGTCCCTGAAGCTTAAAGGTGTATGAACCAGCCGCCAAATTTGTCTGGAAAGTCTGGATTAGGCTGTTGTAACGTTCGTTTGCAGCTCCCGCATATCCTAGGATAAGGTAGGCGATAGCTGTTCCATCACGCAAGAGCCTTTCATAAATAGTCGTGTTTGCAGTGTCATCATATACTTGGTAGACACGGGAATAGACTAGAACGTTTGACGCTGCTGGAAGTGTGATGCTCACGCTTAAGCCTGTTATGTCCACGTAGCTTGTCGATGTGGTGGAAAAGACTGTTGTGTTGATTGCCTTCGCCTGGAGAATGTTCATGGCTCTATAGTCAAGTTTACTTGTAATCTCATCAACCCCGCCGTCGATATGTCTGGAAGCGTGGGGTGGGATTCCATAAAATGAAACTCTCGGTCCTATGCTCATTACCATTCACCACCTTCCAATATCTTCTCATACAATCTTACATACCTTTCAGCCATTAATTCTTTTGTGAAGTTCTGTTCAACTACAGCTCGGCAGTTTTCAGGCTTTATCTCGTCTACACGTTTAACGGCTTCAACCATTTCTTCCACACTGTCACATACGAATCCAGTCACTCCCTCAATCACAATCTCTGGAATGGCTCCATCCCTCAACGCTACAACTGGAGTTCCACATGAGTTTGCCTCAACCGCCACGAGGCCAAAGGGTTCACCCATGTTGGATGGGAACAGAAGCGCCTTAGCGTTCTGTAGAAGCTTAACTTTCTCTTCATGCATCACCTCAGTGTGGAGAACTATCTGTTTCCCGTCACAATAAGGCTTAACGTACTGGCTGAAGTACGGCTCTTCAAATGCGCCACCGACTAAATCAAGCCCCATGTTAAGCCTCTTAGCCACCTCTATGGCGACGTGGGGTTGCTTGAAGGGTGTGAAGCGCCCTACAAAGATCAGCCTATCCCCCTTCTCCTTTTTAAACGGGTAACCATCTAAATCGATGCCGTTATAAACAAAGTGAACGTTTACGCCCAGTTGCCTAGCGTAAAGCTCAGCCATGAACCTGCTTATGGCTATGAGGTTCGGCTTCTCAATAGGCGGCCTTGTCCTCCAGATGCCACCGTGATGCGTGTGGCAGACACGGGCTTCAAGATGTTCAAGTTTGTAGAGGTACTCGTGGCCCCACCAGTTGTGCCCATGGATTATATCGAAATCCTTCAGATGGTTTTTGAAGGTGAGGTAGTGTTCCGTTTCTTTCTGAAGCCAATTCACCTTGCCCCAGTCTGTGGAGAAGCTGAAAACGGGGTCGATTGTTTCGAAAACCTTGTAGTTTCCTGTGGGCTTGCTTCCTCTGGCGGCGAAGAGTGTGACATCGTGACCCATCTTGGCCAGAGCCGCAGCTAAATTCGCCACGACAACCTCAAGCCCGCCATAAAAGTCAGGGGGCGACTTCAGAAATGGGGTTGACAGTAGAGCTATCTTCAGCTTATCCTTTCTAGCGCTGTAAACTTTCATGGGGATTGCTTCCATGTATAAGCTTAGGTCTGGGTGATAGTCGAAGATTTGCCTCATAAGATCCTGCTTGGAGGACTTGTTGAAGCCCTGCGGCATGGGTTTGAAGCCTGCTTCAATTAGCAACTTTGAAAGGCTGTCCTCATCATATGCTGACTTGTGTCCACCCCAAAGCAGCGCGTTTAATTTTCCCAGTTGGGTTTGCACCTTCTCGCATTCGGGGTTGATCTCATCAAAGTAGCCAAGTTCACCTTTAAGGTATTTCTCCATTAGAAGCTTTGCGTCTGGAACAGCGATCCTAATGATTCCGTCAGGCTTCAGTATTCGTCGGCAGTTCTTCAGAAACCTCAACGCTTCCTCGCGGGTTAGATGTTCTAAGAAGTGGCTGCAGACAATATAGTTGAAGCTGTCGTCCGGGAAGTTTAAGTTTCGGGCATCCATCTGTTGGAAGTTGTAGCCGTAGGCTTTAGCGTATTCGTTTAGGTCTAGGATGTCTATGTTGAGCCACACGCAATCGTCTGTGTTGAGTAACATGTTTACGAAGCAACCCACGTTGAGACCCTTCTTTGAGCCTCCTTTCGGGATGAATATAGGTTTGGGATACCACTCGGTCTCCTTATGAACCACCTTGTGAGCCGATCCGCAGATTTCGGCTACCTTCTCCACCCACCATTTATAGGGCTTAATATTTACGTGGGTGGTGTCCTCGTGTGTCTTAACGAGGTCGTCTACCTCCTTGTATGCTATCCAGTGAACCCCCCGCCTAGATACACGACTTAATTCTTTGAGAGCCTGGTCTACATCTTCCTCCCTGATGTGCTCAAGCAACTCTATGGTGACGCATAGGTCGAACTGCTTATCCCTGTAAAAGCTGAGGTCTAGGACGGAGCCGACTCTAACCTTGTCGGTGACTCTCATTTTGTAGGCGAAGGTGGATATGTCGACGCCCTCTGAGGGGATGCCGGCGTCGTTGAGCCTTTTGACTACGAAACCATAGGCGCAACCCACCTCCAGGACACTTTCGGGGTTGAGGCTTTTGATGTACTCGACAAATTTTAGGTTCTCAGGAAAGTCTGCATAGACTCCCCTATAGCCCTTCGACTCGCCCTTACCGCTCCAAACGAAGTACTCCCTATCGAAGCTGGATTCAAGCTCCTCCCTTGACCTATATCTAAACATTTCCCCCTAGCCTCCTCTAGCCCCCTTGTAGTAAAGCTCGAAGACTTCGTCGTCGGTGAGCGCTCGGTTATAGATGCGAACCTCGTCCACGATGCCTTTCATTCCTACTCCTGAAGGGGGGTGACCGCCTATATTTACATAATCATATCCATTTGAGTAAGCTGTAAGAGTTGCGGGTGTCTGTGGTTGACCATCAACATAAAGGGTAACACTGTCTCCCACACCTTTTATCACGGCAACTGCATGAATCCACCCTTCAGAAGTAATAACTTTATTAGAAACAACAAAAACTGAACCTGTCCCAACAGCAATAAGGAAACTGTTGGCACTGGTTTTCTGTAAAAACCAGCCTGTGTAACCGCCCGCAAAATTGGATATGTATGTATAAGTCTTCCCTGAATCAGGATAATAGTATATCCATGCCGCTATTGTAAGTGGGAAGATATTCAGCACACCACTAGGATTGAATGTTGCAAAACCCACCCGATCGTCTACGCCGTCGAAGCTTAAAGCCTTCCCAAGTTTACCGTCAACCCATGTTGCCCCGTAGATGGTGCCGTGGTTCCTGTTTGGTGTGACATCCTCGGCGAAGGTGCCAGATCCCTCCCAGAAGGGCAGGTAAAGCACAAGTCCCGGTTCAAGGGGCATCAGAAGCCTTGTAGGAACAGTCATAAAATCACCTACACGTCAAGAGTTGTTACCTCCCGATTCGTTTTAACTTTCAATGTTCCAATATGAGACATCCGGACGTTTGTGTAGATGTAAACTTCATATCCCGCAGCACGTGCACGCTCGAAGAAATAGAAGTCTTCGCTGACGGCGTCCTCTTCTTCCCAGTGGAACCATGGTTTAGGAACTTTTTCGAATACTTCTCGGCGGATGAGGATAAAGTGGAGTCCAGTAACGTCGACTTTAATCCAGTTGCCTGTGAAACCCTGTATTGGAGTGTAGCCTCCATCCACTTTTATCCATGCCGCGTAGTTGAAGCCAGTTTTCTGTTTAGCTCTGTAGAGGCAAGCGGCTATCGGTGCATCGCATCGGTAGAGAAGCCTCAGCGCCTCATTGGGGTCTTGGGGTGTTTCCGGCACAGCGTCGCCGTCGACCCATAGAATATGCGTAGCTCCAGCATCAAGAGCTTGTTTTGCCAAAATGTTCCTGGCCAAAGGAAGGCTTGGAACGCGGCAGAGGAGAGGTATCTTGTCGCACCATTCTAGGGGGACGAAGCGGAGGGGTCCCCATGTCCTCTCCACAAACTCAGATCGGAGACTTCCCGTATGTGGTAAGCATATAGCGATTTTGGGCTTCGTTTGAGTATGCCGGGGTTGAAGATGTTCCCAAGCCACCGTTTTCACCTAAGCTGGAAGTAAATTACTATTTTTATTTTTTTCCGTTCGTTTATACTTTTAGCTATCATAATTGTACACCAAAATATGTCACTTGATCGCCTGAAACGGTGGCAAACACCCTTATCCGGTTAAAGTTGTCTATGTCGATGTTCAAGCCTTCTCCCCTTCCAAGTAAGAAGCCGAAGCCACTATAAGGCATGTCTGTTGCGCTTCCAACATATATGTCGCCGGAGTTGGTTGACAGTGCCTTTAAAGCCACGCTTATGACGTCGCCACTGGCAAGTGTGGCGCCTCCCGAAGCCCCTGTTACTACGAGGAGTGCCCGTGTTCTGCCTATCGTTGGAACCCTTATATGCATTACCTCACCGCTAACCTTTGCAACGACTACGTCTCCGGAGACCCTTGCCCTAACATCTCCCGATAGCACGCTTCTTATATCGCCTGAGATTACTACCGCGCCTGAGACTTGGACTGCTCCTATGATCGTTTCACCAGATATCTTGCCGATGATGGTCTCACCGGATATTTTTGATAGTATAGGCCCTGTGCCAGAGGCCAAACCGAGGACTTCCCCGCTGATTTTGCCGACAACAACTTGTCCTGATATCTGGACGACTTCCCCGCTGATTAACAAGACTCCACTTACCTTACTCTGAATATCTACGGGGGTCATGATGGTGTGCGTGTCTACTCTGACCGCGAGCCTGCCCTTGACGTCTGTAAGTATCCTAGTAACAGCTCCAGAGGATAGGTCGCTTGGGGAAGGTTCATAGAATCCTCCGAAGATAACTTCCCCGGAGATTTTTCCAATCACAGTTTCCCCTGAAACTTTACTTATCACAGTCCCCGAAATGACAACATAGTCTCCAGAAGCCGTTAGTAAGAGCAGTTTTTCACCACTCACTTTGGCGATTAAGGTTTCGCCAGAGACTTTACCAATTATTGTCTCTCCAGAAATCCTTACCGCCTGACCAGAAATTAAAGCTACATCTCCACTTGTTAGCGCCTTAACGGTTTCTCCCGAAACTTTTGCTATCAATGTCTCGCCGGAAACTTTGCCTATGACTGTTCCCGAGATGACGACATAGTCCCCTGACCTAGTTAGGACGTTAAGCACCTCTCCACTAACCTTCGCTATTAGGGTTTCACCCGATACTTTTCCAATAACTGTCTCACCGGAAATTCTGACGGCCTGTCCAGAGATGAGGGCTACGTCTCCCGAAGTCAGAACCCTCTCTCCAGAAATCTTAGCAATAATCGGCCCTGTGCCCGATGCTAGGGCAAGGGTTTCCCCACTTATCTTACTTATGACCGTTCCCGAGATGACGACATAATCTCCTGAGCGGGTTATGACACTTAGAAGTTCTCCGGAGACCTTCGCCAATATGGGACCAGTTCCAGAGGCTAATGCTAATGTTTCTCCAGAAACCCTTACCGCCTGCCCCGAGATTAGAGCTACATCCCCCGAGGTCAGAGCCTTGATAGTCTCACCAGAGATCTTGCCAATTACTGTTTCACCACTAATCTTAGATAAGATTGGACCCGTCCCAGACGCGAGAAAGAGGGTTTCACCTGAAACCCTAGTAACAACGGTTTCTCCACTTATCTTGGCAATTACAGGACCAGTTCCAGAAGCTAAACCCAAAACTTCACCTGAAACCTTGCCTATGACAACATTACCGGAAACAGAAGTAACAACCGGCTGCCCTGAAATCAAGACCGTCTCACCCGAAATCTTACCGATGACGGTATCACCGGAGATTCTGGCTCTTACATCGCCAGAAGTTGCTATGATGGATTCTCCGCTTATTTTCCCTATTACCTCCCCACTAATAACAACATAATCCCCCGACAAGGTTTTAGAGTAGAGAAGTTCTCCTGAGACTTTTCCGACAACTGTCTCCCCACTCACTTTGGCGATAAGCGTCTCCCCACTAATCCTAACTACATCCCCGGAAATCTCGGCTCTAATCGTCTCTCCACTAATTTTTGAGATTAGAGTCTCACCTGAAACTTTAGAAATGATGGGACCAGTACCGGAGGCCAGCCTCAGAGTCTCACCTGAGACCTTCACAGCCTCTCCTGAGACTTTGCCTATAACGGTCTCACCGGAGATTTTGCCTATTACAGTCTCTCCTGAAATTTTGGATATGACCGTCTCACCGGAGATCGAGGCGACGAGCACCTGCCCTGAGATCTGGACGGTCTCACCGCTAATCTTACTTATGATTGTCTCACCGGAAATTCTAGCTAAAATAGGACCTGTACCTGAAGTTAGCGTGATGGGTGGCGTTATGACTTGAAGTCTTCCCTCTGAGTCTACAAGAACCTCTCTTGGGCTCCCAGTTTCATCAACGCCCCAAACGCGGATGCCTTGAACCTTCTCAAATTTGCCTGCAAGTTTTTTGATCTGGTTGAGAAGCTCTACGCTCGACATCCCATCACCTCACTTCTTAAAGCAGGCTCGTCACCTGCTCAAATTAGAAAAAAGGCTTGAAGTTTAAAAACTTTAGGCTGGCGAAATCTTGTACTTACAGAAAATGGCCCTGAATTTGACGGGCTTCGTGGTGCTGATCTTGACGGTCAACCCCCTCGCGAACTCTATATCGTTAACCTTGAAGACGTAGGCTCCTGTCAACTCTCCTTCCACATCTCGTTCTGCGAAGGCTTCGATTTCCTCCACATCCTGGCTTATCTCTACATATTCGCTGTAGGAGCCGTAGACGGCTAGCTCCCCATCCTTCTCAATGAGAACATGAAAGTTCATGTCTTCAGCTTTAGCCATAAACTCTTGAAGCACCCCGTAGCCAGACATGTGAACTATGACTTCTTCGCCTTCCACAGTGACGTTTCTCCTGTCAACCACATGGCTTGGCGTCGGTTTAACCTCAACAGGCGGAACCGCAACCTTAAAAGTTTGCCTGGCCGCCTCTTCAGCCACCGCCAATTTCATAGCCCATTCAAGTAGTTCTTTCTCGCTCATTTAACAGCCTCTCTGGTCATCCCTGGAACATAGTGAATAGCTGCGCGCGCGCGCGCAATCGTACTCGCAGAGAATATATCCTCCAGCCATTATACTATCACGGCTCCTGGGTTCCCAAGCACCTTAGTGATTACCTTGAAGTAGCAAGTTCCTAAAGGCACGATGCGCTGGTAGCCCACGTGTTCCACGTAGCCGTAAAGCTCGAAAGCCTCCTCCTCGTTAAGGATGAAGCCTTCCTCAAAGATGATAGCCGGCTTGTTGTAGCTTTGCAACTCCTCAATGTTCACCCTCCCGTATTTGGAGTCACTGATCTGCCACCTCAACTCGCTAATATTCATCTGCTTGTTTGGAAAAGCTAATCCTATCCATGCAACCTTGAAGTCTTCAGGCAACACGTTCCCAGTCCCGCTGCCCATAAGCAAAGTCTGCTCTCCAGTATCATTAATGTACTGCCGCCAGTGAACCAGCTGAGGGTACGGGGCTGCTGCAGCCCAACCTCTGAAGAGAGCTGGCAGGATGCTTGTTCGTCCGTACTGCTTTTCGTTAGGCGTTAAGTAGCCGAAGGTTTTGGGGGCCCAGTCAGCATTGCACTTCTCAATAACTCTGCTTTCTAGCTCTGCGAAGGCCCTCTGAAATCTTGGCCACTCTTTCTGAACGCTATCCCACTCGCAGAAGATGTATCCGCCTTGTCCCATTCATTTTTCCTCCATTTTAACTGGTAAAATTTTTAAATACGAAGTATATATTTAATTCCGTAGAAAAAGTAAAAAGTGTAGAACATGTCCGGCAAAACAATAATAGCTGTTGCGAAAATGTATGGAAAAGGGCGCGTACAGTTTCCTAAGGAAGTTAGGGAGATTTTGAATTTAAAAGATGGAGATAAAATCTACTTTATACACCATGAGTTAGGTATATTTGTAGAAAAAGCGCCAAAACTTAGAAAGGAAAAAATCGGAAGGTACACGGTAACTGTGTGAGCGCGCGTTCACTTAAGACGTAACTTGGTATCGTCCCCTAGTTGATCCCGTGGAAGCCGCATCTGAGTTATAAAAAGTGTTCGACAGCCGACCGTAAGGCTGTTTTCCAAGCGTAGCAGTTGGCGCTGTGCCTGCGGAAGCTGATGAACTTCTTGGGCCGACACCATAGGCTTTGGCTCTAAATATTATTTGTTGGACTATCATTGCGCTCCAGTAGAGGGCTCCTCCAACCCCTACACGCATTAAATCCCTGCTCTTCAACTGAGTGGCGGCGATGCCTGTTAATAGGGGTGCTGCGCCTACTAGCCAGTCGTCTATTGGTGGCAACGGTTCAAATCCGAAGAGGGGTTTACCTGCATACTGTGGAAGCCACATGTCAAAGATAATG
>Ga0080004_1129475_pt1 | contig 13376 bp, 14 predicted proteins | sample WasSprMetagenome_FD_69207 | JGI IMG/M metagenome (GOLD analysis project Ga0080004, IMG submission 69207) | Sulfidic aquatic microbial communities from Washburn Spring, Yellowstone National Park, USA - WS (SPADES assembly) (version 2) | ecosystem: Environmental > Aquatic > Thermal springs > Hot... | reverse complement strand
CATGTTTAATACAAACCTCTTAGTGGGAGATGTCATTAACCTCTTAATCTTCTGGTCTTCAATAATCCGCAAGGGCTCTACTTTACCAGCTTTAACAAGGTCGACTATTTTATTAGGTATGTCTTCACGGAGCACTGCGATCAAGTCCTCGTAAAACTCCCTCTTTCCATTATCAAGCAACTGCCCATTGCGAAGTTCATGAATTGTTTTTTCAAGTTCCTCGAGGAAACTCCTCACTTCATCAATATTATTGAAATCTCTTACTCTAGTCACTTGCTCGTGGATCATGTGGACTGCAGAGTATGAACGAACATCTACAACTCTCGTAGCCACAAGTCTATGTGACGATACAATAAATCTGCCTCCTTCATAGACAACTAATGGATTAGGAGTAAATGTGCTTAGAGCACCTAGTAGTTCTTTAAAGTAATCAATTATTGTATAGTCTGGAGACTCCTCCTCGCCATCTCTAGCATCGAGATATGGGTATGCCATTCCCCCGCCAGGATCAATTAATTGAATGCTATGAAATCCAAGATTTCTGAGCTCTGAGTAGACCTGCTTGATCTCTGAAAAGAAGTTCCTTATATCGCTTAATCTATATATTTGAGACCCTGGATGCATATGGAGGAGTGTTGCGCGCTCTTTTAGGAATTTATACTCAGACGATAATTTAATCAGGGTATTTGTCGTCATTCCAAATTTACTTCCAAGGCCCACAGAGCCAGACCATTTTCCATGTAGTTTAATAATTGGCTTTACCCTAATGCCAATCTCGAATTCTGGATATTTTGATAGCGTCTCGAGATCGTTTTCACTCTCAACATCTACAAATACCCTCCAGCCGAGTCTATGTAGCTTTAGTAACTCCTGAGCAACATTCTCGGTTATAACTCCATCAAATATAATTACCCTGGGTGAGCACTCTTCAGCATAGTTGAGTAGTGCTTTTAACTCGCCAATAGAGCCAGTGTTGAATCCCCAACTATACTTCTCACCATACTCAAAGATAGCTTCTATTACCAACGAGTGAGTATTAACCTTCATAGGGAAAACTGGTTGTAGACCACCACTATATCCAATTAGCTCTGAGACGGTCTTGTATGCCATATAGACAAGCTCCATTGACTTCCTCAATGCCGGTAGGATGCGGATGTAGGCGATATCTAGTTTGAAATTGTCCATTAACTCCTTGATTCTAAATCTCCTACCATCTATATTGATTACAAGATATCCTTCTTCATCAATATCAACTAAATTGCTTCTTGCATAGTTCTCTAAGCCATACACTTTCCTCGCTATTTGAATACCCCATGCTTCCTTCATTTCAAACTAAGCCCTTTCAAGCAACTACAGTTATAATTTAGCCTTATAAGCATGACAATTACCCTTTAGAGTTAAAAACTTCACTGTAAATACTTTCCCTTAATCTATTTAATAAGGTCTTCAGCTTCCCCTTCTCTTCGTCGCTTAACTCAATTTCATCAATCTCTATTTCGAGATTAATTAATTCCTCAAGTAGACTCAAAGCCCTTGAAACCATTATGGAGTTAAAATCACTCGCTCTAGAAATAATTTTACTAAGTGTACCCTCCAATCAAACCCCACTACTTCAAATTCAATATTATAAATTAATAAGGAGGGGGGCTGAAGCGTTTATTAGGATTCTTTGGCGTTGCATATTGTGGCTGATAAGGGGCGATGCCCCCGATAAATCGAGCAACTCGCAAGGAGTGTGTGCAGTTCGTCCCTATTTCCAGTGAACCACTACCAGAGGTAGCAGTGTACCGGTGAAGGAGTATGTGAGGAGGAAGTCCCTATATGCAACGGATAAGAATGAGCATCTAGGGGAAACGGTCGGGCGGTCCGTGAACCACTCATCAATCGTCTAGGAGGACTTACCTCATCCCTTCAATAAAAATAATTTATTCGGCTATTTTTATCTCTTACTCACGGGTCTCTTTAATTTAGTGCTAGCTCTTTTTAAAACCTCGATAAGCTCCTCGCTTGGTATATATCCAGGTACTATTTCAATGGGCTTAGCTCCATAGATGTCATAGTCATCCACTCTATTGATCGCTACGAATGGTACGTATTGCACCATGTATTTATCGGCTTCAAGGGGATTCTCAAAGGCCTCTATAGTCTCTACAATGATATCTGAATTAACTAAACCAACTTGATTGAAGAAATCGACAACAAGAGGGCAGTATGGGCATTCCGGTGTTACGAAAACCTTGACGTGAAGTGGTGTATCAATAGACTCGACTTCTTCAATAACGTTTTTTGAGAGTTTAACCCCATTTGAAATGTATTCATGTATGAAAATAAATGGAGCGAACTCCTGGCCGCTTGGGAGTCCATAATACCTAATGTTCCGCGCCTTTGTATCATATATGAATGCAGGCAAATACCTTGGCTTTAAAAACCTTCCTCTCTCAGCATCAAGAACTTCAAATTCAACTTTTCCACTACTTATTTTTGACAACTCCTCTGCGAGTAGTTTAGCTTCTGGGCATGTTTGGCAACGGCCTGTCTCCCCTGGTTTTTCAATGGAGTCCACTATTAAAATGTCTCTCATAGTCTTTGTGAATCCCGCGAAGATCTTCTTTAACTCCTCAACGGTATCTTGGTCGAACAAAGCACCCATATAGTGCACCTATAACTCGGTTATTATTTGAAAGAATAAAGCCCTTATAAATTTAAAATTATACATGGAGGTAGATTTTGAAGAAGACTCTTCGACAAAAGATCTTGGAGGAGGTAAAGAGCAATCCGGGCTTGTCTTTGAAAGAGCTATCTAGACTACTCGAAGTTAGTCAAAGTACATTAAGAAATATAATCTACAAGTTGAAGTCTGAGGGCTATATTGAGAAAGCTGGAGATGGCTACGTTATTACACCGCGTGGAGAGAGGTTTTTGGATTTCCTCGGGAAACGGAGTACCACTATCTTGGGGGAGGAAGTGGAGGAAAAAGAGCCTGAAGAGCGAGTAGCGAAAGAAGAATCCCCTTCCTCGACTTGTACTCAGTCAATAGCTGATAGTGAACAAGAATTATTGAGTAACATAGTTAATAAACTGAGAGAACTTGAGAAGAGAATATCGATGCTTGAAGCACAAATGAAGAACATCGAGCTAGCAATAGCTAGTTCTAGGCATAAGAGGGATGGTGTTATAACTATTGATCCACCTATTCAACCCATTAATGAAGCTATCAGTAAGTATGGATCTTTGATAAATAAGCTGATCAACGAGAATAAATTAGTTAGAGTGGGATCCCTTGTTGTTGACGCGTCAATATACCAGGAATTCAGGTCCCGGTTCCCAATAAAGACAAGTGATATAGATAAATTGAATCCACTTGAGAGGCAGTTGCTTGAGGAAATGCGTAGAGAGGCTATTGTAATACTTCACGCTGGGAAGGAGTATAGGTTAGTGGACTGAATAACCAATATGTAAGTGGAGATATGCGTGGATTTAAGCTGACTCTATCTCCTCATACTCCTCTGTAATTACTGGAGCATACTTCTCCGGGTGCTCTACACCATCCGGGCAGCCTCTTCCATGCCTTATGGGTTTTTCAAGTCTACTCAATAGCACTATTCTACTTGGAATAGACTCGCTTAACACTCTGTAACCCGTTAGATCGCTCAATTTCCCGGCAACCTCCCTGATCCTTTCATGTGATGGCATATTGGATTTTGTAAGCCTAGATCTACTGCCACCAATAAACATGTAGGCTTTAACCTCTACATAGTGTGGATAGCCACGCTCAATGAACTTAGCGAAAGTCCTAAGTGCTTCATCGTTGTCGTTGAAGCCCGCGACAAGAGTAATTCTAAATACCACGGGGGACTTAAACGAGCGAACATAGTCTATGGTCTCCTGGAACAACTCCCAGGCTCTTGGAACTAGTGGACGGTTGAAGTATTCATAAGACTCTCTACTCCACGACTCAAAGCTAATGTAGAGCTGACTTGGCTCTTTTTCTAGGTTTTTCAATACATCTGGTCTAGTGCCGTGAGTCACTAGAAATGTTGTTAAACTACGCTTATGGTACTCCTCTATTAACTCACTTAGTCTAGGATAGAGTAGCGGCTCCCCTGTTAAACTAATAGCCGCGTGTTTCGGATTCATCGCCTCTTCAACCATCTTCTGATCCGCTTTAGGGTTGCCCTTATACCCAGTCATAATCTGCCTATGTGTAATAATGCTCTCCTCCACTAAAACCTCTGGGTCATCAATAATGGGTGGGCGTGTGTCATCCCAGTGCATTCCAATATCCTCGGGCTGAATTCTCCAGCAGTGCAGGCACCTATTCCAACACCATGCTACAACAGGAGTCATTTGAATGCATCTATGGCTTTCAATGCCGTACCATAAGCATTTATAGCAAAACCTATGCCTCAATACAGCTTCCTTTGTCCAGTGGCACCTCTTTACAGCGCCAATAGTACCTATTAAATGATATCCTTGCTTAATTAATCTATCATATATAGCTTTGTAGACAGGTTCTTTAGTCCAAAACTCCTCCCTCTTCTGCTTTAATGACTTAAGGTCTAAGCTCAATGAAGACCCCTCTATAACTTAGTTATATCTATCACCTAATATACTCAGATTCATGCAATGTATTTATTTGAGGAATATAATGTATAATTAATTACTAGTGATGAGCGAACCCGTGGCGGATCGATGAAGATGGTTGGCGTTACTGAGGCTGGTGGGAGTTGCCCAAGATCTACCGTGTTAAAACAATGCTTGGCTCAACCATAGAGTTAGAGCTAGTGGAGAAAACCAAGACGACAATAGTTTTTAAAAATAGAAAGAGTGGTCAATTATACAAGGTTAGTTTAGAGAAGGCAAATGACAATAGATATGTCCTCAATATAAATGGAGAAAAGCACTACATACACTCTACTGAGAAATATATTTTAATAGATTTCACCCAGCCACTAGTATACGGGTTGGAGTATGAGACTATTGAAGAGGAGAAAGCAAAGCCACGGGGTGGAGTAGTGCAGCAAGTTGATCAAAACGTCGTGGTTTCGCCTATTACTGGTAGAGTTGTAGAAGTAAAAGTGAATCCGGGTGTGAGAGTAAATACTGGTGATACGGTGGCACTACTGGAGTCCATGAAGATGATTATTGAGATAAAGTCGCATCTATCAGGTGTTGTTGAAGAAGTATATGTAACGCCGGGTAAACCCGTTAATAAGGGAGAAAAAATAGTTAGAATACGTCCATTATAGTGGAATATTAGTGTGCTTCCTTATAGGAGGCAACTCCGCTCTCTTAGTGGATAACAATACGAGTGCGCTGTAAATTTTCTTCCTAGTATCAGATATATCTATAACCTCATCTATATAACCCAGCTCCGCTGCTCTATATGGATTGGCGAAGACATCTCTATACTCCTTCAACTTCTCCCTGAATAAGGCCTCAGGATCCGGGGCTTTCTCAATCTCTCTCCTATATAGAATTCTCACCGCTCCCTCAGGCCCCATTACAGCTATCTCTGCAGTGGGCCATGCGTAGTTTACATCGCTTCCAAGCGATAAACTCCCCATGGCTATATATGCACCTCCATAAGCCTTCCTCATGATAACAGTTATCTTCGGCACCGTTGCCTCCGCGTAGGCGTGAAGTACTTTTGCACCATGCTTTATTATACCTCCATGCTCCTGGTCTACACCAGGCATGAAGCCTGGTGTGTCGACGAGCGTCACGATTGGTATATTAAAGGCATCGCAGAATCTAACAAACCTAGCGATCTTGTTGCTTGAATCTATATCTATAACACCGGCATTTACGGCTGGTTGATTCGCAACAATCCCTACTACGTAGCCGCCGATCCGTCCAAAGCCGACGACGGCTGATTTAGCGTAGTCTCTATGAACTTCGAGGAACTCACCATAGTCTACAATAGACTTTACCACGTTTTTAACGTCAAATGGCTTCATGGGGTCTAACGGCACAACCTCGTATAGTTCTTCAAGTCTCCTATCTACGGGATCATCTGTTTGAACAAAGGGAGGCTCCTCGGTGCTATTATTTGGGAGGTATGATAGGAGTTTTCTAACAATATCGAAAGCCTCCTCTTCTGAATCCGCTACAAAGTGTGCAACACCACTAGTGGATCCATGGACATTAGCCCCTCCCAGTTCCTCAAAACCCACTGAAACCCCTGTTGCCGCTTTCACTACCTCAGGGCCAGTTATAAACATGTATGAACCCTTCACCATTATGACAAAGTCCATTAAGGCAGGGCTGTATGCAGCTGCTCCAGCACAGGGGCCCATTATAACAGCTATTTGTGGTACAACCCCACTCGCCTTTACATTTGCGTAAAATATTCTCCCGCAAGCATGTAGTGAAGCAACACCCTCTTGTATCCTGGCTCCACCTGAATCATATAACCCAATAACGGGGACCCCTACCTGTATAGCTCTCTCTATTGTTCTAGCGATTTTCTCCCCGTGTACTTCACCAATACTCCCCCCTAAGACCGTGAAGTCTTGTGCATAGATGTATACTAGTCTATCATTTATTCTACCATAACCTGTTACAACGCCGTCTCCATAGTATTTCAACTTATCTAGTCCAAAGTAAGTTGATCTATGTACTCTCAACCACTCTAGTTCAACAAAGGATCCGGGGTCTAGGAGCTTTTCTATTCTCTCGCGAACCCACAGCTTCCCCTTCTGCTTTTGCTGCTCGATCTTGTCCTTACCACCACCTAGAATGGATTTCTCTCTTAGCTCATTTACCTCCTTTAGTAAATCCTCGTGGCTACTCATTACCTAACCCTCTTAAAAACAGAGACAACGGCAATTGTACTAATACCTCCAATATTGTGCGTTAACGCAGTCTCAGGACTACTAGCCTTATACCCCGGGAAGTCTCCTCTCAACTGCATTACAGCCTCTGCGGCTTGATAAATACCCGTTGCTCCGACAGGATGACCTCTCGCCTTGAGGCCCCCACTAAAGTTTACCTCTGGCTTATCACCCCTCTGGAATTTACCCTCTTTAAACAACTTAGCACCCATCCCCTTCGGTGCAAAACCAAGGTCTTCAAGCGCTACAAAGCCTGTAACGTGGAATGCATCGTGTAGTTCAACGTAGTCAATAATCCTCTGTTCAACTCCAGCTCTCTGCAGTGCATCACGAGCAGCTACAACTGTAGACTCCATTGTGAGCAAGTCGTTTCTAGAGGCTAGATCAACACTATCAGTCGCCATTGCAACGCTTGACAATTCAACTAAGACATCTCTCCCGGTTGCCTTAGCTATTTCTCTAGCTTTATCTTCTCCTTTAACTAGGATTACTACTCCTGCACCATCACCAATTGGTGCAGCGTGGTATAGCCTTATTGGATCAGCGATCAACGGGCTCTCAAGAATCTCCTTCATCGTGGTCTTCCTAGGTAGCTGTGCATATGGATTAAAACTCGCATACTCATGCATTTTGAGAGGCCAGTGTGATAAGTCCTCGTCACTATAGCCAAATAGAGACTTATACAGCCTTGCAACCATAGCATTCAAACCCGTGAAGGTTGCACCATAGAAAACCTCGAAGTCCGCATCAGCAGCCTGTGCAAGAGCCCTAGTTACATACTCCGTATTGGCTTCAGTTAACTTCTCAACTCCACCAGCAGCAACAACGTCGACAACCCCTGATTTAACCAATGCATATGCAGCATATAATGCTGCTCCACCACTACCACAGGCCGCTTCAACTTTAAAAGCAGGTATACCCCTCAACCCAGAATAGTCTGCAATCAATGCACCAAGACTATCCTGACCCATTAGAACACTAGAAGTCATATTGCCCACAACTATGGCCCTAGGCTTCAACCCACCTGCATCGTCGATAGCCCTCCATAAAGCCTCGGCAAACAAATCCTTAGCGTGCTTCTCGAAGAACCTACCTATTTTCGTTAATCCAACACCAACGAGAAACACTCGATCCAATTCAAACACCTGCCTCATATACGTATTTGGGGAGAGGTATAAAAATAAATAACACTATGGAAGCTACAATTATAGCTCTTAACGATTAATTTTACGATTTAAAGCCTCACCACTCATGGTGGGAAGGATGACAGTGAGATTTCTAATAACACCACCAATGCTAAAAATACTATTAGTAGTATATGAACTAGTATAAGTAGTAAGGCCCGTAGGAGACTGCTTCTCGCTAGGCGGGCGATTAATAGTAGTAAGCCGCCATAACCGTGAAGAATTGAAACCGCGACTAGTGTAATTCTCAAAGCAGCATCTGTGTGAATAACTCTAGGTCTAGGTATTAATTGAATCCCCGGGTTTAATAGCTGATAGCCTGTAACCAAGTATAGAAATCCCAGTATTATTAGGGGTATTGAGGTAGCTTCAACCATAAATAATACAGCTCTCAATAACTTAGAGTTCATGGCCCCTCCTCGACTCCTCTATATAAACCCATAAATCTTCAAAACTCGTTTTAACTAGTTGTTTAGGGACACCGATTGGCATTATATACATAGGTGTCTCCTTTGCCTCGAGACCAATGATTGATGCTACTTCGTTATCGTTGAAAGCGCCAACAGCCACAGTTCCATAGCCAAGTGCGGTAGCCACTAGGTAGATATTTTCACCGACATGGCCAACCTCCATTGGAACATACCTAGACGCACCCCTCTCCCCATAAATCCTCGTAGTTCTCTCGAAGACAGCTGTTATAACAATACTGATAGGGGCTTCTCTAACCCACTTCTGATCAAGAGCGGCAGACGCAAGCTGATCCCTGAACTCACCCTCCCTAACTAATACCAAAACGTGTTTTAGGGGATCATACTTATATATACCTGGTTTTAAGTAGTAGCCATCGCGTATTAAAACACCCCTTTCTCCAATCACAACGTACACCTCCAGTGGATATGTTGCACCAGCACTAGGTGCAGCTCTAAACTTTAGTCTAGGATCTGTAATACCTTGAGCACTCCATAGAATTAGAGATAAGCGTTCTATTAGAACGGGTTGATCAGTATAATCCCTAATGCTCCTCCTCTTCAAAATAGCTTCCTCAACGGTTATATTAGACAGCACCCTTGGGTATTGAAGCTCAATTACAGGCTCTTCAATAACAACCTGCTCTCTCACGGACTCATGTGGGTTAGTTAATGTAATTACATAGATGACTATAATAATTGAGGCGATGAAGGAGATTAGAATCGATAATATACGCCTCAATAATCTCCCTTTGAGAATTAATAATTCAAGGGGTTAAATACTGTGAAGTACAGAATCACCTCAACACATAGTCCTCTTACACGTAATGCTAGAGTAGTATCGTACTGCATCCAGGTAAAATGATACGACAGAGGATATAGAGATGAGCTCGGGTATGGCAGCTCCAGGTGGGTTTTTATATGTAAAGTGCATATACCATATGAGTACATTTACGACCACTATGAGTAATCCTACAGGCATTAACCTCCTCCTCGCACGCAGTGGGTAGATTAAGGCCATTAACAACAACAACGAGAAGAACATAAATGAGACGTAAAAGTGCAGTCTACCGTAAACTTCGTCAAATACGCCAATAAGTATGAGTAAGAAACCAATTATTGAGACCAATACACTCATTGCCAAGTCCGAGCTTGATATGAATCGATCACTTGTAATAATAATCAATACCCCACCAATAACTAGTCCAAGATTAAAAATCCAGGCAACATTACTCCTCACCGCATGCCCTAGATCGCTTAAAGCATTATGATACAGATTAAACCAACCCGAAGCCAATGAAGCTGTAAATATTAATAATAGAGGAATTGAAATCGATGCTATGCCCAATATATATGCAGACTTTGAGCAATCAACCACATTAACCACCTTGACTCAGCCGTGGAATAATAGACTTGACTTAATAATTTTACCTAGTGCCTAGTGTTTACATTATTATCAAATCAATGGCTACCTAATAAATAATACCAGCTATCTACTTTACTAATTGCCTTCGCTTCAACTAACCTCCGCGGTCCCCACTAATCTTTCATATAGATCACTTGCAAGTATATCTAGTATCGCGATTAAAGCTAATTCCTCGAGCATACTTCTACTTTCCTTGGTGATGAGGCTTTTAACTAGCGTGAAGAACTCGTCTAAAAAACTCTTATACTCCTCTGGCTTTCCAAGGGCCTCGAGAAACCTCGATGAGTAATCAGCATATAAATCATCTAAGACTTCGTATAATTCCTCAATTTCTTTGTCACCGAGCTCAAAGTACCTGTTCAGCCTCTCTATTATACCCCTAATATCCAATCATGCCACCTAGTGATATCTGTTAACAGGGGATTAGTTACTACTATTTAATATTTAATATGTTTTACCTATTTTATAGAAGAAAATCTATGGGAGCAAATAATCAAGTGCTTTTAGAAAAAACATTTATTAACTTTACGTTCAATTGATAATGTGCCAGAGGTGACGTGATGCCCGGTTTATGGCTTCAAAATTTCAAATGGATAGATGTGCAAGAGTACTTGAAGAAAGACGATAGAATTATAATCCCATGGGGAAGCACCGAGCAACATGGTAGGTTTGCACCGCTAGGTACAGATACGTATTCAGCGATATCCATCGCGGAAGACGCTAGCTCGCGGACAGGTGTACTCATCGCCCCTCCAGTGTGGTATGGATGGAGTCCTCATCACTTGGTGGCACCCGGAACTGTGAGCGTGAGGCCTGAAGTACTGGCTGAAATGTTGTATGATGTTATAAAGTCCTTGGCAAAGCACGGCTTTAAAAAGTTTGTCGTGATTAATGGACATAGAATCGTTAATATTCCCTGGATGCAGATCGCCGCGGAGAGAGCCCAGAGAGAGCTTGGTGTTCGTGTGGTCATTTTTGACCCTGCCTACATGAGTAAAGAGATAGTTGACAGACTGGGGTTTGGACCTGTTGGACATGCCGAGGAGATAGAGATCTCGCAAATGCTCTACAAATATCCTGAACTAGTGGAACTAAGTATGGCTAGAGACAATCCACCCAAAGATAAGCCTTTATACCATGTAGATCCAAGGAGCCCTAAAGATACACTATGTTATGTACCTAGCACAGAAAGAGATATGAGGGCTATATATGAGGCAACCGGAGACTACATTACAGGGAGACCTACTAAAGCTTCAAAAGAGAAGGGGAGGGAATATCACGAGTACCTAGTAAAAAGACTTATAGAAGTTCTAGACGCGCTCAAGCAAGGTCTGTTATGACCAAGAATGCCTTGAACTTTTAAAAGTATATAAATCAATCCAGGGATTAATGTAATTATGGGGAACTGTGATGACTCTTGGTGAGAAGGTTTTAATAACTATTGTGATAATCGCCATTATACTTTCCAACCCACCAATTTTAAACATCGTAAATGAGTATTGCAAAACTCATCCATTAACACTTGGTCTCCCCACACTATGGCTATATCTTGAGATTATATGGACAATAGTCATAATATCGTTCGCTATAGCCGCTCTCAAGATAAAGAAGTGGAAAGAGCTTGATGAGAGGGTTAAGATGGTTATTCTAGGGGAAGGGTGAAGATCATGGACTCTATAGAGGCATTCGTAGGTTTATCGATACTTCTAGGCTGGGTTGTAGTTCTTGTTGTAGTAGCTTGGCTTAGTACGAAGTATAGAAAATTGAGCGTAGTGGATTTTGCTACTACTGGTGGAACACTGGGTATATTAACTTTATTCCTAACATATAGTGCTACCTACCATAGTGCATATGCCTTCATGGGGACCACAGGAGCAATATATACCGATGGTCTTGCATGGTGGGATAATGTACATTGGGTTGTCTTACCCCCAATATTGATGTGGTTTATAGGGAGTAGGGTTTGGGTTCTCTCAAAGAAGTACAATCTCATATCATTTGGTGACTACGTGAGGACAGTTTATAGGAGTGGGGGGAAAGCTACTACAATTGGACTGAACTTGATAGTTTCATTTACAGGGTTCTTTTACGTTTTACTCTATACAGCCATTCAAGGGCTTGGAATAGCTTATTTATTTACCATGATAACTCGTGGCATGATATCCACAGAGATCGGGCTCGCCATATTTGTCTTACTAAACGTCTTCATAACATGGGTTGGCGGAATGCGAGGCGTTGCTTGGACCGATGCCGTACAAGGCATATTTATGCTCGTGTCTTATCTCGCGGCTTCGGTAGCTATTCCTACTATTGCGCTGGGAGGGTTATTAAACGCATTTGAAAAAGCTGCTAGAGAGATCCCTCAATGGCTACATTTACCCGGCCCTAGAGGTCTATATACTCCACAATACTGGCTCTCACTATGGATCACTATAACTCTCGGAATGGTTATCATGCCTCACATATGGATCAGGTATTACGCTGGTAAGTCGTTAAGAGTTATGAAGTGGTCGAGCGTTTTCAGCGCCATGTATCTAACTTACTTATACCTATTTACTCCAGCACTAGGATTAACCGGGAAATTGCTATACCCAAAGTACCCCGTCCCCGATAGGCTAGTTCCCGAGATGCTATTAACATATACGCCATTTGCATTTGCAGCCTTTGTAATGGCTGGCGCGTTAGCAGCTGCTCTAAGTACTTCAGATTCGCAGCTTCATGCTGTAGCAACAATATTAGCCGTGGATATATACAAGCCTTATATTGATCCGAAGGCGGATGAGAGGAAACTATATGATATAGAAAGATGGTTAGTGTTAATCCTGGGGGCTATAGTGGCGTACATATGCTTTGCACGCCCAGCCTTATTTATAACCATACTTGCTATGGCTACTGGAGGGACATGTGCTCTCTTCCCGATATTTGTGCTTCCACTATTCTGGCGCAGAGCGAACTCTAAGGCTGCGTTGATTGGTGTAATAATAGGCGAAATAGTTGTAGCACTCACTACTTTCGCGTATCCTAACCCTCTTGGAGTAGTGTCAGGTGTCTGGGGACTAATCGCGACATTAATACCATTCGTAGTAGTATCACTTGTTACAAAGCCGGAGGCTAGTGTTGCCGAGGTTCTTGACCTACTAAATAAGGTTTTCCACTAGATTTAAACTTGCTTTTTTATTTTACCCTTAATTATTCTAAATTATTCTAAAGTTTTACTAGCTGAATCATGTTCAAATAAATTATCATATCTAAACTTATAAACCCCCTTGGTATATGTAATTTTGGTGACTTTCGTTGGCTAAGAAATTTGTTAAAGAGTTCTACTCCGCTCGATTGAAAGAGCTATATGAGAGAGGAGAGTTCTGGGAGATTAGGAGGGTTATGAGCCCTGCTGGTCCTAGAGCAGTTGTTGAGGGCCGTGAGGTAATTGTTCTCGCATCAAACAATTACCTAAACTTAGCGA
>Ga0080004_1166502_pt1 | contig 13388 bp, 22 predicted proteins | sample WasSprMetagenome_FD_69207 | JGI IMG/M metagenome (GOLD analysis project Ga0080004, IMG submission 69207) | Sulfidic aquatic microbial communities from Washburn Spring, Yellowstone National Park, USA - WS (SPADES assembly) (version 2) | ecosystem: Environmental > Aquatic > Thermal springs > Hot... | reverse complement strand
GATTCGGCGGTCCAGGCAGTCAAGGCGCTGGGCAGTCTCCCCCACATAAAGGCCGTGAAGAGCGACGGCGAGGTTGCTTATGTGGCTACGCCGTTTCTAAACGTCAAGGCGTTTCTCATGGAGCTCTACAACGAGGCGCTTAAGACAGAGGCGGTGGACGCGCCGCGGCGGCTTAAGGAGTTCCTCCTCCGCTCCAAGGCGCCCAGCTGGGCAAATGTAGTAGTGGTCAACGGGGCCTTCGACCCGAAGCAGTTGAGGGACGGCGCCCTCAACCTAATCGTGGTGCTGAGCGGCGACCCGCGGCAGGCGCTGGAGAAGGCCAGGGGGTTCGCCGCGGCGGTTGCGCCGAGGTACGACGTCCTCGTCCCAGCCTTCGCCAAGGAGTCCGCCTTAATGAGGGCCGTCTCCGAGGCAAAGGCCTATTTGGAGTCCAGGGAGAGCGAGCGGGTGAAGAAGGCAGGCGAGAAGATATATGAACGCATCTTAGAGTCGTACCGGAAGGAGCTCCTAGAGACTTCCGTGGAGAAGGCGTCGGAGGTGTTCAGCGAGCTGACGCGGGCAATCGCCGACGCGCTCTCAGACGCCTACTACAGAACCCCCACAGGCACGGTAGAGCTTGCAAAAGTTAAGACAGCTAAGCTGGATGTAAAGCTAAAAGAAAAGCCGAACTATGAACAACTCTTAGAAATGCTTGAGCTGAACAGGAACGATGCAGTGGGGAGCGCCTTGGAAACATATCTAAGGACGCTGGCGCAGGCGGTTGATTTCGTCTTCGACGCCAACACTGCAGTGGCCCTCGGGCGCAGGTTTGAGCTGGGGAGCTACGCAGAGCTCTCCAAGACCAACCGCATCGCCCAGGTGGCGGGGCGGTACTACGTCTTCTCAAGAGAGGCATATGAGTCGTTCCTCCAGGAGGTGCGGGGAGAGGCCCTGAAGCGGGGCTACGCTGTGTATGAAAGAGGCGACTTGGTGGTCGTAGAGCCGAAGCCGCCAGAGACGCGGACAACATCACAGCCGCCAGCAACACAGACGCCGGAGCCGCAACAACCGCCGCCTGCCCAGCCGCGGCGCACAGCCTACGACTTCGACGCCGTGTTGCAGGCCATTGCGGAGGGGGCTGAGGTGGAGGTTCAATTCACAGTTGCAGACCCCGGCGTTGCGGTGGCGTTTCTAAACGCCGTTAAGGGCGGCATAAAGAAGTTGCAGGTCAGATCCAGCGGCTGGACTTACACCTACTCTAGTTAGCTCAACACAAGTGCAAGTCTCGAAAGGGGACATTTTGCGCCGTGGCACAGCCAGCACAAGCCGCCTCGACACACGACGTCGTATGCGTGGTCTGTGGCGATGGGCGCGCCCCTCCTCCTCGCCTCCTCTGCAATCCTCCTCAGCCTCTCTCCCAGCTCCCTTTCTAGGACAGCCGCCAGCTCCTCCGGCGGCATGGGCGGGAGGCTGTGGATGAGCTTGTCCGTAGACCTGTAGAGCGTGGCGGTGCCCAGCTTCCTAGACGCGTGGGCCATAGTCGGCACGCCAAGCCTCTGCTTAAAGCCCAAGGTGTCGCCCCGGGGGTTCACGCCCACCTCTAAAAACGGCGGAGCTCCCGCGGCTGACAGCTCTGCATATATGCTGTACGCCTCCGCCACCCCCAGCCCGTCTACCAATATGGCGCCTTCTGGAACGCGCCACCTGGCGGGGGCAGACGCGGCGAGCTGAGACAAATCCCTAACCACAGCCGCTATGCGGGCGTCGGCGGAAGCAGGCGCGCCCCTGGCCGCCGCCAAGGCCAGGAAGAAGTCCCTGTAGCCCAGGCCCCGCCTCGCGGCGTAGCTAAACGCCTCCAAGAGGAGAGCCCTCAGCACGGCAACGCGCCGCCGCCGGCAGAAAAGCTTTCACCGCCTGCAGGGAAACACCCACAGGGAAGAGTTCCCTGCGGGGAATTCCCTGCAGGCATCAGTTCGACGTTTTTGGGCTGTCTTGAGCTGGCATGATTATATTGTGGACAGCTGTAGTAGCGATACTGCTGGACGCCGTGTTGACATACATCGGGGTTGCGTATTTCGGCGCGCGGGAAGCGGTTATAACATTCGTCAACAGAAACCCGACGTTGATGTGGCCCTTTGCGCTCATACAAGTATTAGGCGCGTTGTATCTCTACATGATGTCGAAGAAGCACCCGTGGACAAGATACCTCCTATACATAGCCGCATTTATGCACATCGTAGCTGTTGCAAACAACGCGTTGCTCCTCTGGCGGCCGTAAAGACAATGCAGCGCCTACCACCAGCGCGGCGCCGATGAGAACAACACGCCGAGTGCACATGTTTAAAAACTTCTGCTTTTTTCTTCACATGCAGAAAGAACTCCAGTTTGCAACGGTCAAGCTTAGGAGGGAGGGGTACCAGGCGCTTAAGGAGCTGTGCGGCGCCGCTGGGGTCAAGCTGGCAGATGCGGTGAAGCTGTGGCCGAAGTGCCCCAGGTGCGGCTCGTTGCTGGCAGAGGTAGGTGGCGTAATTACCTGCGTTAAGTGCAGAAACGCCTACAGGCTCCAATAATGGACACCACAGTAGTGCTGAGGGGGAACTGCCTATACGTCTACCTGGAGGACAGGTGGCCCCCCGCGCTCCCGCCAGTGGTCAAGGCGTGCCCCCCGCGGAGCCGCGCCCTGGAGCTGTACAGGTTTCTGAAGGACTACGGGAGGCCTGTGGAGGGGGTGGAGGCGGCGGTGCTCCCCATGTGGTGCGTCTACGCCGCGTCGGCCCTCGCCATCATGCTCTACGCGGGCAACTTCGACAGGGAGCTGGCCCACGAGCTGTGCGGCGAAACCCCCGCCGCCCTCGTCACCCTCGTCACGGAGGCGGGGAAGTGGAGCAGAAGCAAGTCCGGCCCCCTCATTGCGCCTAGATACTACCCCAAGCTGGCCAAGGCCATGAGAGCCGTAGCAGAGGTCTACCTAGACGCCAGGCGGAAAGCCGCAGAGGAGTACGTGGAGAAGGCCGCGAAGGGTCATGCTTAGGAAGACCTCGATCCGCATAGAGAAGGTGATTGAGAAGGCTGGATGCATCACATCTTCGGCTACGCTGATGCTTTCATTGCTGATTTTCGCCAATCCCAGTTCAATATATACTTGACACTTTCTCTTTTTTAGAGAGCTGTCCTGCCGAGGGGCAGGCGGGCGGGGCTGTTGCCAGCAGGCCAGAGCCCCGGCCCCAGAAGCCGTCGGCTTCCGGGGCCCGCGTGCCCCCCGCGTCTGGCCGGGAATTGAAAGGGGGCGTGGACACAGCGAGCTGTTCTACGTCTTGCACATGCTGAGGAGGGAGGGGCGCGTGGCGCCGGCAGGCCTCGGCAGGGTTTCGCTCTGGTGCGCCAGCCGCGCCGCGGCGGAGGAGGTCTTGGCCAAGCTGGCGGAGGCGCTTAAGACCCTGCTCTGCAGACGCGGCAGGTTCGCAACGCCGAAGGGGGCGTTGCAACACGTTGCAGAAGACAAAGAGGCGCGGGGGCTGTTCACCCGCCACATGACGCTACGCCCCAACCCGGCCACCCTCCAAATCATAGATGCCTTGATGGAAAGGGTCTTCGGGGAGCCGGTAAGATCCAGCCGCGTCTGCATCTACCACATCCGCTGCGCCGCCGCGGAAAAGAACAAAAGAGGCTACAGCTGAAGGCCCCGGGGCGGGGAGCTGCTGGCTTTTTGACAAAGCGGCTTGACCTTCTCTAAGGCCTTAAGCGCGTAGTAGTAGACCGATAGGTTCCCGCTGCAACTGTCGATCGACCGCAGAATCCCCCTCTTGACTGCGGCTACGTAGTCCGGGTCGGAGCGGCCTAGGTATATCTGCGTCAAAATCTTCAGAAGGCGGCTCCAGCCAGGCGCGTCGATGCCGCTCAGCCGCTCTAGATACAGCCTAAGCGCCTCCGGGTTGCCGCACGGCGGGTTGGACGCCGCCTCGTAGGCGAGCTCAAGGATCTGAAACGCGGCGCGCTCCGCCTCGTTTAGGCCCCTGCCGCGCAGAACCTCCATAAGCCCCCGCGCCAGCTCTAAGTCCCCCTGCATGATTGAGTGATGCGCCGCGGCGATGAGGGGGTAGCTCTCCTCCACCTCCTTCGCCGCCTCTAAGTCCCCGCCGCATACTATACGCCTAAGCCTCATGTACTCCGGGCTCTGCGGCGGCTTGTCTACACAGGGGCAGGGCAAGGGAGGCGGCTCGTAGCCGCACGGCAGTTCGAGGTCTTCTACAAACCTCCTACAATGCATTCCCCACAGCCGGAGGATATAAAAAGGAAAAAAGAGGGGGTTACCAGAACTCCACCCACCACACAACCTTCTTATCTTTCATTATTAATATTTTTTTCTCCATAGCCCAATTTTCTGCCGGCATTTCGATGAATTGAAATAGTCATCAGTTCGGCGATACGCAGTAGTGCCGCCGACCTTCAACACGACGGCGCTTCTCTTTCCGCGCGATTGTCATGAAGCCCAGGCCTAGGGCGGCCGACGCCGCGAAGGCCACCAAGATTATGAACTTCTCTAGAGGCAGGCTCAGCCACGCCAAGCACACCGCCGAAGCAAGCCCCGCCGCCAGCGCCGCCGCCACCGCCCAAGGCCGTTTTTCGTCCGTGCACCTTCGCGTGTTTAGAAATAAATTCATCTGGTTCCTCGTTCATCCTTGCAACACGTTGCAGAAGACAAAGAGGCGCGGGGGTTGCACAGTTGCAGAGATAGCACTCGGAGACAGAGAACGATACGCCGCGATACGCGTAGCCGGTCTTTTGCATTATGCATGTTTGTTTTGGCAGTTTACCTCTGTCCACTGTGTTGACTGTTTAATCTAAAATACACGTTAAGTCTCTTCAAGCCGTCTCTAAGGGAAAAAAAGAAATTAGATTAGAGATTGCAGTGATGCTTGCGGCATTTCAGCATTACAATATATCGATGGAAATGGTAGCCCATGCGTCGCAATGTATGCCCAGATGTCCGAATGTCGCCATGTCGTTATAGGTGATATCACAGGCACCATTCTGCCATTGTCATAGTATGCAACGATCCAGTCTCCATCTTCCTGAACCCGCAACCCCGTCAGAACCGCATCGGGGTGATAAAACTGTACTACTTGCTTAAATAGCGAACTGTGAGCATTCCATTTGAATTCGGTTACCATTACTTTTGCATCGGTCAGCTTCTTTGCTATATCTATTAACTCTTCAATGATCGCGTCAGGAATTTTCCTCATACCAATGTATCTGTTTATTACCACCGTCGTTGTAATTCCTGCCCTAATTGCTAAGTGAAATGAAACTAAGCTATCTTTTCCACTTAATGTCGTGATTAATCGCTTTTCCCTATAACTACTCAAGAACTTTATAGCGTTAAGCTCTTTATGCCGCAGAAATAGAAGATTTATTGCCTCTAGATATTCTCTCGGATACCACCGTAGTATGCAGTTCTCCATGTCGGTGAGGAACGTTAGATTATTTGTGGATCTAGACTCCGCATTCCGCAGTGTTGCAACCAAGAGGCTCCCTTTGGGTGGGCTGCCGGCCCGCGGCCTGTTGCCTCCACCCCCGCCAGGTGGGTAGCTACGGGAGGCGCTTCGGCTGGAGGCGGCTTATGCGCCTTTGCCGCCGGCCGCGTTTGGCTACCTCCTCGTGGCACCGTCTCTGCAGAGGTTTCATGTTTGTAGGACGTCTTTTCTACCTTTGTTAAGAGTGTTAGGTGGTCCCAGATAACACGCCGTTAACACGCGCCGTTGAACAAGACCCCAAAAACCTCCAAGAGAATAGAAAGAGGGTGTTTACGCCATCTGTGCCCAGCCGGAGCGGGACCATCCTCCTTACCTCCAGCACCTCAGCACGGGCAAGGCAACCATCTTGGGCGCGCCGCATGCGGCGCCGCAGAGGAGCGCCTCGAAGGCTGTGTAGCTCCCTAAACGCTTTCATTCACGGGCTGGGCTTGCTTGCCGCCGCCTGGATGCGTGGAATGCAAGGCGTGGATTTCAGAAGTGAAACATTTATAAGCTTGGAAATTCACGGCTTACATGTCCAAAACTCAAACATGGACGGCCGGGGCCCAGGCGGGGGGCCTGGCAAAAGAACTCCCCGCCCGCCTAAGACGCGGAAATGATGCGAGGCTATGAGCAGAGAGACGGAAATCATAATCACGTACAACCAATACGACAAGAAGGCTGAGCTGTTTGTTGCGTGGCTGAAGGGCTGGGCGCGGTCTGAATTCAACGCGTCTGTGTCGTATTTCGGCCCCGGCGTAGACGAGCTCTCTATAGCCGGAGCCGACATGTTCAAAGTATTTACGCGGCTGTACCGCAAAGCTGAGATCATGAGACAGAGACTGGGCGTCGACAAAGTGGCCGTGGCCATATGCGAAGCAGATGAATGCATAGACATGAGCTCAACGAGCTGGCCCAAGATCATACTGCCCGAAGGCAGCATCGAGATTCTGGAGAAGGTTGCCAAGAGGGTCAAGGGGTTGATAGTTTGGGAGAAGCTGGACGACGTCTACGTTGAAGACCACGGCGGCTTCATCAGAATATCGACTAAGTGCTGCAGCGCCGACCTGCAGGTAGACGAGGCGGTCATGGTGGCGAGGCGGTTGCTGGATGAGCTGCATACACGGACTAAGTTTCAGTTATTCTTAGAGGCAGGCTCAGAAATATCGAAAGTGTTCGACCCGCTCGAGCTAGCCCACATACCGCACGTAGACCTCCGCCACGTGAAGGAGGGCCTCTACACGCTGAGCATAGAGTTCTGCAGCGAGATATACATGACTGCAGACGAAATCCTGCGGCTCATATATAAAGTGCTAGATACTGCCGTGTTTAAGCTGAAGTTCTGGAAGGAAGAAGGCGAAGAGCTGGCCGCGGCTTAGGCACATGTCTAAACGCCCAGAAGCTCCAGAGGAGGTAGACATGGCGATTAGGCAACTGCTGAGGCAGGGCGTAGAGCTCGACCGGAACATGCTTGCTGTGGCGATGGAGCCAGACGTCGCGTGGGTTAAGGTGGATAAAGCGACTAAACGCATCACGGCGATATATGTGAAGGGGATGGTCGGAGTGACTGTCCATGCGGTTTTGGGCAACGACGGAAGCGTTGAGATAGTTAACGCGTCGCTTGACTGCCTGTGCCAGACCGGCAGGCCGTGAGCGCCAAATGCAGATACGTAAGGCGGTGGATAAGCACCCTCAGAAGCGAGTTATACGCCGCAGTGTCTATGGAGAGGTTGCTTGAGTTGCTGAACGGGTATCTGGAAGACGTGGGCGAAGACGGCGTAGAGGCGCCGCTGACGAGGGACGACGTAGCGGCGTGTTTAAAAGACGCCAAAATAGTCGCCAAAGGCGGCAGGGAGGTGGTGTTGCTGTGGGGCCCCGACGACCTAATCGGCAAAGTCGTGGAGGCGGCGGCGGAAAACGGCGAGGCGGTTATCGCAACGTAGCTATGACGGATGTGAAAGACATGACGCCCGAGGAGAAGTTTGAACTCCTGCAGTTGCTGATAAAACGCGGCGCCGAAGTCAGAACATACTACAGGCGGTGGCGGATATCGGCACTGGAGAAGACAGACAGCTACGTGCTCATCAGACACGAAAAAGGCGTAGACAAAGTACACGCGAGAGACTTCGCCCGGAGGCGCTTCATCGCCGTAATATGACGCCGCAGTATTCGGCAGCGAACGCCGCTCGACGCGGGCCTCTTGCCCTGGATAGGCGGCTTCTACGCGGCTCATCCGCCTTGTTCTTACGCCGCTCCTTCTCGCTCTGTCCGGCACCGCGGTGCCGGCACAACGGCCATGGGAGGCGCCGGCGGCCGTAGTGGTTGTTGCGCCGCAAAGCGTCGTGAGGAGAGGCGGTTCAATTTTTAAGCCTGCCCCATGTCGGCTATGATGAACTTCGAGCTGTGGAGCACGGCGCTTATAGCCATCGTTACCGGAATCGCCGCGCTTACGTACCGGCTGGGCAGGAACGAGTTCACATACGACCCAGGAAAAGAGGCGATTCTCCACTTATTCGCACTGCCGGCGAATATTGCGCTCATCTTCACCGCACTTAAACACGGCCACGCAACCTTAACCGCCCTGGGGATCATCATTATCGCAGCCCTCTTCACCTACTACGTCCTCATCTCCAGGTGCGGTGATTAAAAATTCAACACATGTGTTTCTTCTCCCATGGTTAAGCTAGCCGTGATATATGTCAATGGTAAAGCGAAGAAGATAGTGATCCATATGGGGTCTGAGGCAATTGCGCTTAAAGTGCCACATGGTTATGATGTTGAAATCAACGATCGTGTAGTTAAGAGGAAGAAAGTGGGCAACAAAGAAGTAGTAGTTGCGAAGCTAAACGTCTTTGAGTTGGCTACGCTACTCAACGACTATATCCACGTCTTACAACAAGTCGATTAAAATTTTAAACCTCAAAAATCCTCTTTTTCTATGGAACAGAACAATTATATACATGCGTGGAAAATAGCAATGTACCAAGATGCGGGAAGCCTCATGGCGCGGGAACTGATTTATCCAGTTGCAGTACGTAATAATGACGGTATTGAGGTTGTCAAGGCGGTATGGGAGCAGTGCAGAAGCACGCCGCGCGGCGTATTATGCACAGTCTTTTATCCGCCCGTAGACGCCATAATTTACCTGCTGGCACGACATGATTATTGGCGTGAAGTTGAGGTGGTATGTTATCGCCGCGCAACCACGGCGAGCACTGCATTTTGCAACCGGTTAAAAGAAGTAGCTGAAGACATTTGGAAAAGGCGCCCAACGAAACTTGGCCCGTCTGAGTTTATCGACGCGTTGCCCATCCGCTGGTCTTTGTTGTAATCCCCCCTTTTTTTCCACAGCTGTCTGCAACGTCTGTATTCCATATTTCTGTGGCGTACATGGGGGCCGGCTTTTTCAATAGCAGAGAGCCGGCGCAGGGAATTCCTAACAGGGAAGAGTTCCCTGCGAGTTTTTCCCTGCGCCGGACGCTAAGACATATAAACTGGCGCCCCAGCACACCCATGAAAAACTGTGAACTAAGAAGGCCTGCGGTTGGTTCAACATAAAACGGCGCATCCTCCCCAGCATGGGTCTTGAGGAGGAGATCTTGGAACTGCTGAGGCGGGAGGGCCCCGTCACCGTGTACAGAATCGCAAAGGAGTTCGGCCTCACCTACGGCAAGGCGCAGTGGCACGTAGGAAAGCTTCAGCGGCGCGGCTTCGTCTACACCGTAAGGGTAGGTTCGAAGCGATGCGTCGCGCTTAGTGGCGCCGACGTGCTCCAGAAGGTGACCGTAAAAGACGTGCTGGAGGAGCTGATGCGGGCCATCTCCACGCACGTAGAGCCGGAGATGACCGTCCAGGAGGCTCTGGAGAGGCTGGAGGCCAAGGCGCCCAGCCTGGCGGAGGCGCTCCGGCTGATTGCGCAGCTCAGATAGCTGTTCATCTTACACATGCGCATCGGCTCCTCCATGCATCAGCTCAGCCAGCTGGAGCGGTTGATGCAGGTGGTCTACTTCTGCAAATACTGCGGCTACGAGTTCCCCGACAGGCCTCATCTACCCACCAAGTGCCCTCAATGCGGGCGGACGTTGCGCGAATTCGACAAGCCTGTCATAGACTCGCGCCCCGCCAAAACAGCCGCCAGCAAACGCGCCGACGCGGAAAAACCAAGAAAAGCTAAACGCCTCAAATGGCTTTGGCCGAAGAGGAGAAAAAAGTAGTTCTATCGGCTCAGCCACCTATCTACGGCCTCCGCCAGCTCTGCGTAGCGCCTAAAGCCCTCTAGATGCGCCCGGCCGCAGACCACAACCACGGCGCCGCTCTTTTTGCGGTGAACCCGCGGCTTCACGCCCGTCAGCGCCTCCACCACGGCGGCGAGCCGCTCAGCCTCTTCCTCCCTCCCGCCAGGGGCGTCGGCTCTGGCCGTCGCGTAGCCTGCGGCCTCGTTTTTCCTGCCGTATCTGCCGAAGACAACCTCATAACTGCGCAGTACGCCGTCTACCTCTGCCGTTATCTTAATCCTCAGCAAGGTCTTGCCGCCTCTGCCCTCATCAAGCCTGGCGCCTCCGTCTATTACCCTCACCACGCGCCTCCTGCTGCCTGCTTCAACCACCTTCTCAAGGCCCTTCAGCTTTAGGGAGCTCCTAGCCTTCCCCTCCTCCACAATCTCTCTGACTTTTTCGTAGACCTCCTCACCCGCCTCCCAAGCCCTCTGGAGCATGTACTCCACGAACTCAGCCGCCAGCTCCCGTTGCTTCCCAGAGCCGTGGACGGAGAGCCAGGCAACGCGTGCCAAGCCCTCCCTACGGATGTACACGTAGCCGTTGCGGCCCTCCTCAGGCATCTTCACCGAGAAGTGGACGCCCTCCCCCAGCCCCATCTCCCTAAGCCTCTGCGCCTCCCGCCGTATGCTGTTGGGGTTGGTGGAGCCGAAGGTGACCGCCAGCGCGCCGCGGCGGCTGAGCCTTATGAGGTACTTGGGCCAGCCCTTCCTCAGCGCGCGCCCCCTCTCCAGCTTCTTGAGCCACCTCTCGGCCCTCCCCCCGTCTACCCAGCCCCTCGCGGCCGCCTCCCTTACGACCTCGGCGAGGGCTTTCCTGAGCTCTTTGCGCCCGGCCGCAAGCACGTCTGTGTAGGCGCAGACGTACCACACGCCGCCTGCCCTCTTCACCTCTGCGCTTACGTTTAGGCGCCTGAGGAGGCGCGCCGCGCGTTCGACGCGGCTCCGGTCAGCCGACTGGTATATGAGCCGGACGTCGCTCCGCAGATATACGCCGTACTTAACGGCGGCGCCGCCCACCGAAACAACCAATCCAGCCGCAACGCAACCGCGCGGAGTCCGCCTCAGCCCCTCCCAGCCGACCTCCACGTGAAGCCGTGTCCGCCGCCTCATATTGAATCCGCACCCTTCTAGCGGCGGAAAGCAAAACCGCGGGAACATCAGTTCAATAACGTGCGGCAGAAAGAAGCAGGCATGTCTGGGACGTCGGCGCAACTGAAAAAGCCAAGAGGAAAACCCGCCGCCGGGTCTCCGCCGCGTGCAGAAGATAGGGCAGCCGGCATATGCGCATAAAGCTGGATAAGAAATGCCCCACATGCCGCTCGCCTCTAGAATTCGCCGAGCGGAAAGACGGCGTCTACGTGCTCTGCAGGAGATGCCGCCTGGCGGTGTACATGCCCGCGGAGGCCGCCGCCGAATACGCCGCGGACTTCCCCACGCTGGTTGAGCTCATGGCTGAGGAGCTGGCAGACATGGCAAAAAGAAGAGTTAAACAAAAGAGGAGGTTTTAGGTACTCAGATACTGGTGGGGAGGTCTGTAGGCAACTCCTCCACCACATAATATCGTGACAAGAACTCCCTAAACTTCCAAAACCGCGCATCAGCAAACACAATCACCTTCCTCTTCAGCACTTCTTCATACTGCTCCTCCGGCCCTCCCGGCCGGAGGATGCGGCCCGCCAATTGCACGGCTTCTATCAACTCCGCGGCATCTGGATCTCTGCCTTCTGCTCTGAGGCGTCTGCGCACTGCAACGTGCAGAGAAGGCCAATATATGACTGCGGCGTCGTGATTTAAGTCAACTCCAACTCTCATCTTCCCCCAGGCGTCGACTAGCCCCCAGCCGGGAATAGCTCGACGCCCGGGGGCAACGAATACTGCAACTTCAGCCTAAGCGAAGACGTTGCAAAGACGGCGATGCTCTGCACATTAAACACTGAGCGAAGCCAGTTGACAATCAAATACAGCTGCAGGCTTGCTCCGTCGTAATTTTTGCTATACGTAAACTTGACCTCGGGCTCTATAAAGGCCCGAGGCTTTACACTTGGCTGGATTTCAATCTTCTCTCCCCACTCCCTGGGCGGCCACCCAGGGGGCGGGGTTGCCGTAACGGCGAAGATGCGTATGTTGTTGGGCATGTCGCTGACGTCGACGCAGTGAAGCGTATCTGCCTCAATCCAGCAGGTCTTTTGAAGCATGTGGTGTATGGGCCACAGTCTGTCTTCTGTCTGAGGGTCTGCGCTGTAAAGCTTCTCTTCTACCAGATCTCTGATCGCTTCCACACTGTAAAGCTGCTCCACATCGATGCCCAAGATTTCGGCTATCTCTGTCAGCTTTATATTCGTAAAACGCGGCTGGTACATCTCGTGCGCTTCGTCAATAAATAGAAAGTTCAGCAACCACAAAATTTTCAGCAAACGCCCATAATGCCCCAAAATGATGTCATACCTGCTCAATACGGCCTCCTGAACCCAATACCCACAGAGGTTCTCTGGAGTCAGTTTATTGATGTCTTCGTATGTAATGTGGCTGCTGAGTTCTAATTCAACGTTGTTGCGGCGGTAGAGCCTACAGCGCTGGCAGTGACGTTGCGGAATGTTCCATCTGTACACACAGTACTGCCCCGCCCCGGCCGTAAGAATGGCCCGAGGCGGGTTGGGCTCTGTTTGCAACATCTCCAGCAACTGCGGCCACTTTTTCAGAAGAAGTGTTAAAGTGGGGGCAACGACCCCCACTCTCCAGCCCTCCTTAGCCAACGCTACTGCAACCCGCAACATCAGTGTTGTCTTGCCCCACCCCGTGGGAGCCACTAGGAAGACGTTAGTTTTCTTCAGCCTGGCAACGATTTCTCCGATTAGTTCTTTGGTTGAAGACTCCATGACCTACATCCCACGTACAAATAACATTGAACCGAGACGTTGCAGATACACACAATGGAGAATCACAGACAGTTCTTTGGAGTATAGTACGCAAAACTGTGAAGATGGAATAAGAGGAAAAAAGGGGGGTTTATTTCTTCCTGCCTAGGAGCCTGTAGGTCTTTCTGCCGGTGTGCGGCGACGTGGCGACTGCAAACAGCATGGTGCCGCGGGCGGTCTGCTTCTCCACCACCTCGTATTGGTCTGTCTCAAACGCTTTCTTGGCTTTTATGTCGTAGAACTTCAGCTTCTGCCTCTTCGACATGGTTCTGCAGAACCCGCCGCTTTTTAAATAATCGCTTAAAACAGCAAGCACCTCTTCAGCCGACGGCGCTGAGGCCGCTGCGCACCGCCCGCGGCACCATGCCTGCGCCGGGATGCGCCTGCGGCAGGCAGTAGCTGTTCCCCACCGGCGCCGGCCTGTTCAAGCTCCGCAGGGAAATCCCCACAGGGAAGAGTTCCCTGTTGGGTTTTCCCTGTGGGCACTTCCCTGCGGCGCCGCCAGCCCTCCAAGATTAATCCAAGGCGCAGTTATTTTTATATTGGCGTTTTGTTCAGCGCCATGGGTTGGTTAGACGACGTCCAGAAGGCCGCCGCCATAATCAGAGGGGGAAGATACGCCGCAGTTACACACGGCGGGGTCGCCCACATGGACGCCACCCTAGCCGCAGCTCTCCCCCACAGACACGGCGCCGAGGCCATATA
>Ga0080004_1162167_pt1 | contig 13398 bp, 19 predicted proteins | sample WasSprMetagenome_FD_69207 | JGI IMG/M metagenome (GOLD analysis project Ga0080004, IMG submission 69207) | Sulfidic aquatic microbial communities from Washburn Spring, Yellowstone National Park, USA - WS (SPADES assembly) (version 2) | ecosystem: Environmental > Aquatic > Thermal springs > Hot... | reverse complement strand
CTAGCCTTAGCAAGAATTTCATTACCATCTAGAGTACCAACTCTACCGATAAAGTGAGCGTCTACGCCTTGTTCTAAGAAGTTCTCATATTGAAAAGTTGAGTGAAGGTCTAGGTTCTTCTTAATATTTTCAGCTATCTCATCATAGTCTATTTCTGCCGCTTTTCTTCCATAAGCCATTTTTTACACCTTTTAAACTGTGAATCCGTAGACTGTTGCACTTGTGGTTACTGAAGTTGAAGCCGCACTTGAAGAACTATCTACGCGTATTTTCGTTATGTAAACTCCATCCTTGAATAGACCCTGAAGGTCCACTGTATTTAGCGTTACTGTACCTGTTGCAGTTGCACTTTTTGTTATGCTCTGCGTAGTATTGTCTGAGAAAGTAGCAGTCAGCCTTATCGTAACCGTTTCACCAGTTCCGAATGTTCCTCCCCATGTTAAAGAAGCACTTAAGGGCACTACGCTTGCGTTTACTCCTGCCGCTAGGTTTACTGCTGTACCATAAGCTCCAGAAACACCTGGAGTTGGAGAGCCTGACTTTACATAGAGAGCACCTAGAAGCAGTAGGTTTCTTAAATCAACACCAGCAGATTCGTCTCTTACAACTGCTTTTCCTGTATCTTCTCTTATTGAAACACTTTTTGCACCAGTTTCTGTACCCGTTAAGTAAAGTCTAGGTATAGAAGCGTTAATAGTTAGATTTTGAAGTATACTGCCTAAGATTTGAATACCACCAGTTGAAAGCTTTAGCCTAAACTTTGTTTCATAACTTGAAGTTGATGGGTTGTACCATTGTATATCTAATACATCTATGCTTGTGTCGTAAACTAGCTTTGCATATCCTTTTCCAAGCCATATAGTTCCTGATGTCATCTACCACCCCACCTCTATTTCTCCTCTGTTGTCCAGCTCGCCTCCGTCTACACAGAGTTCTGTCATCACAGTAGTGTAGCCGTCGTTTCTGAAGTAGCCGTTCACGGTTAAAGTTTGGCTTGCTGAAGAGTTTCCAGAAGCCAAGTACCAAACTTCTGAAGAAGGAACTACTATGTTAGAGGCTTTAAGGTAGAAGTTTTTGAAAGCAAGTGGAATATTTGAATTTGGGTCGTAGTTGAAGTAGCTTGATAGGTCGCTCCTTACATTGGATAAAGGTACGTCCATGTTTTTGTCTGAAGTTTTAAGGTTGCTTGAAGAGTCAAAAGTAAGAGAGTCTGTTTTAGATTTTATTCCAGAAAGTGTAGTCTCTGTTGCAACTTTGTTGCTCAGCGTAGTTAAAGTAGAATCTTTAGCTAATCCTACGCTGTCGTTTTCTATTGAGAAGCCTGCGAGTGCATTCCCTAGAGAATCAAATACAACTTTTACAGGGTAAATCTTTCCTAGAGAGTCAATTGCTGAAAGTATTGCGTGAACTACGTTTTTCAAGATAGGCTCACCTCGAAGTAGTAAGTTATTGTTAGAGTTGCAGTGTTTGGTACTTGAATTGGAGGGTTAATTAAATCTCTTATGATTAGGTACTTTACATCTTGCCTAACTCCGCCGCCATCTTTCCAGTAGTTTCTAGCTATAATTCCGCACTCGCTTACAGTAATTGTACTACCGCTTCTGTTTACGAAACTTCTAACGAATGAAAAGTATGCTTTATTGTTTGTAGTATCTACTGTTGGACCAACTAAAGTATGCTGTCCATAGACTAGCTGTCCTGAACCTGTACCATTAGTAATCTGAGAACCTAATTTATAGTCGCTTATTACAACTGCATTTGTTCCACTACCAACTACAATTCCGTAGCTACTGTCGTTGGCGGGGGCAAAGCAACCCATAGGTGTGCCACCACCGTAGTAATAATAGTAAAAAGAAGCAGAACCAACCGTACTGTACCACTCAGTGTAGGTATTAGTAGACGTTCCATCGGGCTTTACTACTGAAGGAGCAACAGTAGAAGTACCACTTGAACCAGTGTACCCACCTACGGAATTTATCAATCCGTAGAGTAGATTTATGTAGTTCGCTACAAGAGATTTCATTGGGTGTTTTCCGTACTGAAGAACTTTTCCATCTTTTTCAATCTTTATTTCAATGTCTCCAAGTACGTCGGTGTCTTCAGCTTCTTCAGATAAAGCCTGTATTCTATTGCTTAAAGTAGGAGGTTTAAGGGTTTCTGTAACGTTCTGTGCTCCAAAAACTTGAGCTTTTACTGAAGACCTAACAGTTGTGCTCATTTCACACTCACGCTTACACTATCAGTAATATTAGGAGGTTTAAAAGTTTTTCCACTGCCTATAACAACAGAAGGCGAAGTAGAAAATACTTTAGATAATGTTTTAGTTTGTAAACTACCTACTATAACCTGAGGTTGCTGTGTTATAGTTCCAAGCATACTAGTTCTAAATGCTCTTTCTGCATCTATGAACAGCGTAGCCGAGTACGAAGGTAAGTCGTTGCTGAAAGAAGTCGTTTGCTGGTTTGTAAGTTCTACAACTGTTTGCGTTTCCTCAACTATGACACGCATTTTGTTCATAATTGCAGGAAAACTAGCGTTGAATGAGAACTTCATTTCACACCACCCTAGTTATTTGAATTAGAAAACCATCATAGCTTAATTTAGAAGATACTATTGTAGTAGCGTCTTGAGTAAGAGTGGCATGTAGTCTTATGCTTTGCACTACTGGTAAGTCTTCAAAGTAGTAAGAGTAGCCTGCAGAAGGAGAGCTTATCATTGCCTTTTCTACACCAGATACTGTAGTTATGTAAAGCTGAGGTTGAACTATTGAATCTGAAGTTATGTAGGCATGCTTTATTGCATAGTAAACGTTTGTAGAAGAAGGAAGAGTTATGTCCCCGTAAGTACCAGAAGGAGTACCAGAATCAAATTTTATTTGTAAGTAACTGCCTTCAGGAATAGTATCAAAAATGTACTTTCCTCTTGAAAAAGAAGTTGCATGCTCCTGAGCAATTTCTCTCAGCCTATCGTAGTCTATTCCTCCGTAAACGCTTCCGAAAGGATTAAATACTTCTTCTAGCTTAGCCTTTAACCTCTTTATTACTTGCATAGCCATTATTTACTCTATTATTAGGCTTAAAAATGTTTCTATTTTGGTATACTTTAACTAACATTTAATAATGAGGTGCTAAGCTTAAGCATTTCTCCAATAAAAACCTAACTTTTTCTTCATCTAAGTTCTTGTAGTGTAAGTGAGCGTGGTACTCTGGAACTTCTCTTTCTATGTGTGGATGAACTCCTCTTTCAAACGGAGTTACCTTTCCTAAAACTTTTTCAACTTCTTCTATGAAGTTCCAAGCCTGAATTTCACTTGGAAACTTAATGTCTGCATCAAAAAGCCAAACTACATTTGGATTTTCTTTCAAGAATCCGAAGTATATAGCTGAAGGAAGAATTTCGTCTTTATAGATGTTTATCAAGTATCCATCTTCTTTAGTACCTGGCATGAATTCAAGTTCAGTTCCTTCAACTTTAGGGATAATTTCGTAGTACTCTTCTCTAGTTACGTAGTGGTCAATTATGTGCCTTTCTTTAAGCTTAAACTTGTCAGCGTATTCTTTAAACAAATCTGGAAACTTATCACGTAAAGTTTTCTTAGTACTAGTTATAATTAGACCTAAAACAGCAAAAAGTGAAAAAAATAAGCCTCCTAGAATTAACTTATCTTTGTCCTCTAGCACTACGGACATCTTAGTGAACTAGTGCTACTCTTAGGATAATTGCAGTAATAACTGAAATGATTACAGGAAGCAGAATGCTTTTTAAGAAGAAGTTCAATCCTTTAGTTGTCTGTAAAACTTCCTCAAGCGTTGCTTTTATGTCTTTTAGACTAGCCTCAAGTTCATTAAGCCTTTTCTCGTGGAACTGAACGATGGTTTCTAGCCTAACAATTCTAGCCATCGGGTCGTCATCATCTTTACTGTCTTTCTTGCTCATGGCTCATCACTTAGTAGTAGCCAGGAGAAGGATATACTGCTAAAACGTATATAGGCGATAAGAATCCGCCCCAAATGTTAGTGTTCACGACTCTTAGCCTTATCGCACCGCTTTGCTCAAACTTTGCTTCTCCTATTCCAGTTATATTAATTGGTTGTAGTGCAGGAGTACCACTAGCACTAGTTGTCCAGTACCATAGAGTAATAATCTTATTTTCCTCTCCTTGCTCAACTTTTTTAACTTTTTTAATTTCGTCTTTGTAAATTTCAGTTAAGTCAATTGTTGCCATTTTTACGGCACCTCCTCTATCGTTCCTATTTGGAACCCAAATAACTTTATTGCGTACTTAGTGAACTGCATGAACTTAGATGGAGGCGGAGCAGGTGGAGGGTTGGTCAGCCAGACACTTGACCCAGAATCCCCGCCAGCACTTATGTTATCAGTTATGATTTGGTCGTCGAATAATGCGTACCTGTTGTTCCCATAGTTTACTTTTACAGCCGCATTTGTTGATTGAACTTGCCCTGTTTTATGTCCGCTGGTTCTTCCCCATTTTTCTACCCAGTCGCCTACATTTACTTCAACGAACTGAGCGTTCAATGGAGAATATCCAGCATTAGCAATATACTTTCCTTTGAAAACTACAGTCACTTCGTTAGAACCAGCAAACAGATGACCAACTAATTTTGTAGGCGAATACTGTTGCCAAATCTTGAAGTCACAATCAACTTCTATTGTAGAAACTGCAAAGTCCATATTGTTGAAAGTGTTAGTAGTATCTGGTTGTATTTGCTGGTGCCAAACGTAGTGACCTACCAAATCATCTGGGCTTTTTCCTCCGTCGTAAGTTCCAGGCTGAACAATATCTTTTTTAACTACTTCTTCTGGCTTCTTAAATGGGTCGCCATCAGTAAAGACATGAGCGTTACTTCCTAAATATTTTACTCCATTTTTATCTTGGTAGAACCAGCCTAAAGTACCCGCAGTAATAGCTACATTTCCTATAGAAACTCCTGCGGTTAAAGGTCTAATTCTCTTAGTAGGGTCAATTTCCTGAACTTCTAGAATTAATGGTTTTTTTAGTGCGACAATTTCTCCTCCTGCATCTATTATATCAGTAGGAATGTCATCAATTTTTTGAGGAATGATTTCTTCTGCTGTTAAAACGTGTACTGGAAGCTTTTGCTTTACGTAAACACGAATGCACTCTTCTTCTGGAATTTCCTTTCCTTTTCTTATTCTAGGTTTAAGTTCATTGTCTACTGCAACTACGTGCTTATTCTTTAGTAGTTCAAGTACTATTTTTTTGTCTACTTTCTTCATTTTTACCACCTCTTACAGCTTAGATAGTTTATATTCTAGAAAGCCGAAGTTTGCCATTAGAAACATTGCTATTGCTTGAAGAACCTTAGTAGTTGTGTCGTAGTCTATTAGTTTAAGGTAGAAGAATATTACAGTTAGAACGCTAAAGCCTACGAATACTAGCTTTAGTGACCAGTCTATTGAATAGATTGAAATACTTCTTCGTAAGTTTAATAGCTTTTCCATTATTTGACCTATTACGTGCCCAGAAGCGTTTGCCATAAAGTAGTTGAATACTGCTAAGAAGATAGAGTAGAAAAGTTCTTTGGTTATTACTCCGAAAAATGCCGCTAGTCCTGCAGAAGCCGCAAGTAGCAGAGCAATTGCCTTTAGTTCCCACATTGGTCTTCCGTCCATTTTTTATTTTTCACCAGACTTAACTAGTTTTTCTTAGCTTAAAAATCTTTCTCTTTAAGTATACTTTTAAATTTTCTTACCTATTTTTTTGTAAGCTTCTTTCTTTTCTTCTAGATAATGTTTTGTATCTTCTATTACATTTGGATTCCAAGCCCACCAATTGTGAAAATGACCAAAAACAAAGTGGCAGTTTCTATCTTTTGCCTCGCAAAGTGTTATTAAGTTGGTTTCGTCAAGCTCTCTAGAAGGGTCTATGTGAACAGGCACTATATGGTGAACTTCTAGTCTCTCAGTCCCTCCGCATGCCGCACAAAAAGGGTGTTTCTCCAGCCACTTTCTACGAAGCTCGAACCACTCTGGGCTTCGTTTAACGTATGGTTTTAGTTGCTTACCAAGTAATGAAAGAACTTTGTCTCTTATAGACAATTTACCTAAACTTGCTCTCTAGCTCTTCCTTTTTTTCTATAGCTTTTTCTATCTTTTTAAGCTCGTCCAGAAGTTGTTCCCAGAAAGTTTTAGTAGGTGCTGTCGTTGGAGGTGCACTAATGTAGCCAGTGAATAAGCTTCTCAAACTGCTCTCAAAAGCAACTGCATCGCTAATCTGAATAGCAACTCTCTGGTACTGCTTTACGTTTACAGCTCCTGTAGGAGGTGCTTTAACAGAAACGCTGAACCCTTTGAAGAATGGAAAAACTGCAGAAGAAGAAAAATTCAATATATAAATGTTGTTAGTAGTGTCGTACCTCAGCAAATAAATAGAGAATGGAAGAACAATTCCAACTGCTCCGTTGTAGTAAAGCTTACTTGGTACAACGCTGTACTTAAGTTCATTGTTTGAGGGGTCAAAGAACCTAATGTTTACAGTAGCATCAGGATTATCAACTTCCATTAGAAGATATACAAGGTACCCAGGTGTAGCTAAGCTATCTATTTCTGTTTCTGTACCAGTAGCAATTTGATATAGTGGTGCAGTAGCTGGGTTAAAAGCCCATCCTTTTAAAAGTGTGAGAAAGTCCTCAATCATCACCCAACTACCCCGAAAGCTTTTACTTCATCGTACAAATTCTTAGCTTTTGCTATTGCATCTTCATCTGGAGCAAGCGTTATTCCCCATGCAATTTTTTCCTTTAGAGTTATTTTTCCAGTTCCATATAGAACTCTTATGTAGTAAGTTTTTGTTGTATCAGCAACGTTGAGAGTAATCTCAACTTTATTAAGAGAAACTATTCTCATTAATGTCTCGTATGAAAGGGAAGGTAAAGAAGCAAGGTCTAAAGAAGGAAGCTGAACTTCATCTCTTTTTATGTTTAAAGTAGCGTTACCTGGAGAAAGTGTACCAGAAGAACCTGCAGATAATCCAAGAAGTATTAGCTTCTGACCAGACTTAGGTGCTAAAACAAGTGGAGCGGCAATTGAAGTTGAAGAAGAAATTGTAAGAGTATATAGCTCGCTGACTCCAGAAGTTATATCAAAAGGCTTTGGATTTTGCAGTTTAGTAGCTTCTACTATTCCAAACTTATCTGCTACAGCCTGCTCATCAGCAGAAAGAGGTAAGCCTAACATTACTTTCATAGCTACACTACGCTTAAAAACGTTTACTCTGTACCTGTAAGAGTAGTTGGTAATAGCTGAAGTTGTAGAGTTTATAATCTTAAATGAAGCCTTGCTTACCATAGGAAACTTAAGGTTTTCCTCGAAATTTAGACCTTTAACTACGTACAAGTTGTCCAAAACAGCATACCTCTGAGTTCCATCTACATCTGCTACGAAGGATAGATTTGCGTTAGGGGTAAAGGAGAACCCGTTGAAAGAAGCTACTAAAGTAGTAGTAGAGGGAAGAACGTAGCTGTCAACTTCATTTGAGCCTGGATTTAGGTTAATGTAGGTTGAGTTTATAAAACTCTCTGGAGGATACTTGGTTATGTTCTCTATGCTAATAGCCGTCATTCCTAGCTATTTTACTCAATTCCTAGCTTAAAAATGTTTCTAATTTAGTATACCAAAAAACTTATTAATCTTTTAATCGTACTTACATCCAATGAGAAAGCGTAGGATTGACGAGCCTACTACGATAAAGGTTTCTAGAGACGTAATGTTTATGCTTAGAAGCATGAAAGCAAGTACAACAGAAACTTACAACGACGTTATAAAAAAAATAATAAAAAAAATAAATGAAGATAAACTGAAAGGATTTTAGAATGCAGATGGTACAGGATATTCTGTTTTAGCTATGTACTGAAGTACTACTAAGTCTTTTGTGGTTACTGCAGTGTTAAGCGTTATAGTGTATGAATCAACCAAAGTTGCAGTTGCAGAAGAAGCCGCAAATATGTCGTATGTTGCAGTTCCACCTTCGTTCACGGAGTGACCAGCAAGGTAGGTTGCTCCAACTATTGAGTATATTGGTTCTTTTATCATTCCGATAAGGCTTATGTTGCTTCCAGGTGCCGCAGAAATATTTCCTAAAATAACCGTTCTCATTTTTTCTCACCTCTACTTTATCTCAATGTACTTACCCCAGACTTCTACTCGTACTCCGTTTGCTGGTATTGAAGTTCCGTTGTCTTTGATTACGACTCCTCCTTTAACCTTGTGGAAAAGCTTTGGTGGAGATATCTTTCTTGGAGTTTCATTGCGTAGCCTTTCGTTTATGTTAGGGTCAGTTGTCATCAGAGGGTAGAAGTAGTTGTACTCTGGGAATGGTCTTGTTACGAACTCTGGATTAGTTTCTCTTCCATATACGTAAAGCATTGCACTCTTGCTGTTGGCATGTGGGTGGACTGCTAGGTAGTCTATGATGTACGCTCTATCTGCATTAACTAAGTTCCAGTACAACTCCTGCCAAGAGTACTGAACGTTTCCACCTGTTGGTGCAAAGGAGAACTCGTATGGAGTATTAACAGTAGTAGCATTTAAGTTGTAAGCGTATGTTATGAATGGAAATACCTTAGGCTTATCCTGAGACTTTCCACCAGGTAACTTGTCGAAGTCGTTTAAGCTTAGTGGTAGCACAGTATTAGCAATGAGGTCTCCGTTCAAGGTTATTTGCTTTGCTAAAGAAGGTACTCCAACAACTTCTGCAAACTTCGAGGCTCCTTTTACCCTAGCCGCTTTGATGCTTACTGTTATAGTGTCTGTTGAGGTTAAGTTCACCAACGGAGTTACTTGGACTTGAGCAGTATCTCCTGGTTTTACTTTAAGAGTTGTGTTGTCAAGAACGTTTGGTACTATTCCAGTTATTGGTCTCCATAACAAAGGAGTTCCAAGAAACAGAGAAGAACCTGGGTTGTATGGGTGTTCTGGAGGGCACATAGTTGGAGCGAAGAAGTTCACAGTGCTTACTGGCTGGCTTCCACCAGTAATTACGTTTACTAAAGCTGTTTTGTAGAGTCCAGTAGTGCTGTCCACTGGCATCGTAACTTCTATTGCGAATACTTCTAAAACCTCATCGCTTGCGGTTTGATAGCCTTTTGTGGTTACTGGTGTTCCTGCGTTTATAGGTCCAGTTATGTTTTCTCTTATTTCTATGATTGGGTCCCAAACTTCGCCCATTCTTTCGTTTCACCGAGCTAATATGGTGCGAAAGGCTTATATAAAGAAAATAGGATATGAGGATAATAGGATATGAGGTACTCAATAGATAGGAACAAAATCAACTTCAGCGTAGATGAAGAAACCTATAATTTATTTTACGAAACAAAAAGAAGGCTGAATAGAAGAACAGGTAAGAAAATGAACAATGCTGAGGCTTTAAGGAAAATGCTTGAGATAGTTAAGAGTGTTTTAGATAAGGAAGAACCTAAAGTATTTTCCTATTAGTCGCTTAGCAATAGGCATGCTCCAGTTAGACCAACTAGAAGTAAGAATAGTTTTCCTAAGTTGCTACTCTTTTCCTCTTCTATAGGAGGGTCTAAGTAATCATCAGGATACGGAAATCTAACTGCTACATAGTCTAACTCATCGGGTGCAAAAAGATGCTTAGAGTACTCTTCTATAGTTTCTCGCATACCATCAATGTTTCCATGCTCGCTGACAAAAACTAGAATTCTTCTTTTTTCTATTAGTTCTGGATGTTTAAATGCTTCACTTCTTTCTCTAATGTGATACTGTTCTTCCAGAGGTCCAATAACAGCTGTTGCATCTTGCTTTACTCTCGATAGAATATCGCCATGAGTTTTTACAGCACCAGGAAATATTCCTCTCGAAAGTCCGTCTTCAAAGTCTGCTTTTTCCTCTTCAGAGTAAAGCCCCTTTGGGAATACGTATACTACCCAGATGAACTTAGGCATTTTTCTTCGCTATAATTAGTTTTCTTTAGTTTATAAGTTTTTCTAATAAAGTATACTTTAAGTTTTTCATTCTAGACTAACTTTACCTTTTACTGTGCCAGCTGGTGTTACCACAGTTACTGTTGGTTTAGATGTTACTACTTTGTAAATTACTACTCCGCCGAATATTGTCGCACCACCAACAATTGCCCAAGCCCACCAGGGTAGAGTAGGTATTAATGGTTTTTCTCCTTTCTTAAGAACAATGTCTTTTTGCAACCTATCTCCAGGGTTTAGTGAAATGCTTTCTTCGTAGTAGTAACCAGGATATTCAGCTTTTAATGTAAAGCTTGGAGAAACTCCTAAAGCACCTTTAGACCATGAAACCTTTATCGAGTAGCTTCCATTGCTGTCTGTCGTTGCTGTGTAGCTTACTATTGGACCAACCAGAGAAACATCTACAGAAACTTTTACTCCTGGAGCTACTTTACCAGGTATGCCAGGAATTTCAGATGGGAAGTAAACAGTTCCAAAAACTACAGCTGAGTACTCTCCTGCGGGTATCTCAGTAAGAACTAGCTGAATTGTTCCAAAGTCAAAAGTTTGGTTGGCTGAAACCTTTGCCCATCCAGTCCATGAATTGTACTTATCTTTTGATATAGTAACTTTGTACAAAGTATCGGTAGTAGCACCAACCTCTAACCCGAAAGTACCATCATTTGCAGTTGTTGCAGTGTACTTAGCTAAAGACACTTGTTCAATGGCTTCTACAGAAGCACCACTAACAGGAGCGTTTGAGTAGTAGTCCACAACTTTTCCTTTTATTATTCCTTTAGTTGAAGGTGTTGGTGGTGGAGGTGGTGGAGGAGTAGGAGTTGTAGTAAAGTAAAAATCTAATGTTTGCCTAACACCAGGAGATAGGAGAACCGTTTTTATTTGAGAGTATTTATCATAAGTTGCAGTAACATCATATAGTAAATTAACATCAGGACACTCTACTTCAAGCGTATACTTTCCAGTGCTGTCTGTTGTCGCTGTCCAACTACCACCTATTGTACCAGGTGCCATTAGGTCTGCTCTGACTTCCGCACCAGATACAGGATTTCCATCAAGATAAACATAACCTATAATCCATGCTTTGGTTTCTGGAGGTGTGGGAGGTGGAGGAGTAGGTGGTGGAGTTGTAGGAGTTAGATAGAAGTCCCATCTGAAAGTTTGACCTTCATATATAGTGGGATTAATAGTCTGAGATTGATAGTTTGGTGCACTTGCAGTTACAGTATATGTTCCAGCACCAAGCAAATCTAGGTGATAGAAACCATTACTGTCAGAAGTTGTTCTCTGAAGCCATGATATGCTTACAGTTGCACCAGAAATTGGTTTATTGGTTGCCGAGTCTATAACGTAACCTTCAATAGCAGTTTTTCCACCAGGTATTGGTCCAGTAGGCTTAACGTAGATGTTAATTTTGCTTGGAGAAGGTATTGGACCTATTTTTAAGTCTTCAGAAGTTGGGGAAGTTATTAAAAGAGTGTAGTTTCCATTAGGAACATCTAGGAAGAAGTATCCGTCGCTGTTAGTTGTTGCATAAACATTTGCTTCAATTGCAGTTACTTTAGCTCCAACCACAGCAGTTGTAGTATTTAGATAAAATACTTTTCCTTCTATTCCCATTTGTTTTCACCTCTTTCTCTTTTTCCAGAAATATAAACCTAATCCTGACGCAACAGAAACAAAAACGGCTATTGCTCCATATTTTAAATAATCAGATATAGGAAGCTTCTTAGAGAAGTAGGCAATAGCTATCGTGTCTTGGTCTAGAGTTATAGTTATTGGGTTTTGTGTAAAAGTTTCATTGTTTATTAGCCAGTGAGAGAAGCTATAACCTTCGTAGGCTTTTGCAGTTAAAGTAAGCTTTGTGCCTTTGTCGTAAGTGTAAGTTCCAGGAGTAGGGTCTGTAGTTCCTCCTAAAGAGCTACCTATAGTTAGACTTACCTTCCCTGATGGCGGAGTTGGTGGGATTGGAACCATAGCAACTTCTTCGATGTAAGATTGATTTGCTTGAACATTTAAGTGACCTGCGTACAAGTAGTATCCAGTAGCACTTACGCTGTAGTCGTAGTCTCCAGGGTCTAGAATAACAGTTACTTCTCCGTTAGCATCTGTACTGTAAGACTGGTTAGCAATCTGTACAGTAGCACTTAGCTTTGCTTTTGTAGTTGAGTCATAAACCACGAACTTTACTGTTACTTTTGCTGGAGGTGGAGGTGGTGGAGGAGAGGGACCAGGTGGAGGAACGTATCCAGAATAAACCAGTTCGATGTCTTTTCTTACTGTTTGGCCTGCAACAATATCTACCCAAGTACTAGCACCCGCATATCCTTTCTGAGCAGGAACAGAAATCAAGTAATGACCTTCAGCAAGGTCTGTAAACTTATAGTAGCCATTCGCATCAGTAGTTGTTTCCTTGCCTGCCATCTGAACTGTGAACCCAGAAAGCTTCGCTTTTGTTTGTGAGTCGTACAAGTAGCCTTCTACGTTTCCAGTTGTTGGTGCTGGGGAAGGTGGAGTAGTTGGCGGAGGTGCAGTTAAGTCAGCGTATGCTTTTGTACATGCGTCCTTTATTGTAGGGTCTTTCGCATTATCTTTCAAATAGCTTATTAGGTCTAGTTTTCCTTCGTATTTACCTGCGTAGATTGCGGCTTTGTAGATAGCATCATAAGATAGTTTCTCTACAGAATACCCTACGCTTTGAGCTGTAGATGGGTCAATGTCATTAAGTAGTTCTGCTTCTTTACTAGCAACATCTCCGCTAACTTCAAGGTATCTAAATGGGTCTCCTTTCCAAACTACTGACGCTCCAGAAATAGAAGGTTGAATGTCATAGTACTTTGCTTGAATTACTCCTCCTACTCCTATACTCCAACCAATTCTAACAAGCGTTGGGAAAATGAAGAAGTGGTTGTACGAAGTTTTTAATAACTTAGATGAAGGGTTAAAGTTTATAGTAACATCTTTTGTTAATGCAGTAGTATCTTTAACGTCGTAGGCTACAGAAATTTTTATTGGGCTGAAATCCCAGTTGAAAGATACTTCGTAAACTCCGCTTCTTGGTATCCAATTAGAGTTAGGATACTTTAAGTAAAACTCTTCAGTAATTCCTTGCTGAACATTACTTTCCCATTTTTCAAACCCTATAAAGTAGTCATAAGTTGAACTTCTTAAGTGATAGTAGCCAGGTCCTTCCCACAGCCTTGAAGAGTACCCTTTAACATAAGAGCTATATACATTTGTATCTGAGACATCAATAGTATAGCTATCATTAGGAGTATAGTTAGAAGGTGGTGTTGGTGTAGGTGGTGGAGCTGGGCTTACAATACTTATGGATTTACTTGCTGAAGAATAATTATAAGTTGAATCACCAGCAAAAGAAGCCTTTAAAGTGTAAGTACCTGCGGTTGGAATAGCTATAGAC
>Ga0080004_1117868_pt1 | contig 13403 bp, 11 predicted proteins | sample WasSprMetagenome_FD_69207 | JGI IMG/M metagenome (GOLD analysis project Ga0080004, IMG submission 69207) | Sulfidic aquatic microbial communities from Washburn Spring, Yellowstone National Park, USA - WS (SPADES assembly) (version 2) | ecosystem: Environmental > Aquatic > Thermal springs > Hot... | reverse complement strand
ACCACACCCCAGCAGGTGGAGGTACCCATCATGGCCACGTTATCCCCGGGCTCGACCGCCCCCGCACTTAACGTGGCCATAGGGGCATCAATTCCCCCAGCTACCACTGGGATCCCTGGAATAAGCCCACATTTGGCAGCAGGCTCAGGAAGAAGCTCGCCTACCACTTCCGTTGAGGGCACAAGCTTCTCAGGCATGAGTTCCAGGGGTATCCCCAGGGCTTTGGCCATCTCCTCAGACCAGCGAAGTTTTCTTAGATCGAAAACGCCCCCAAGGTTCCCAGCAGAGGAAAAATCCACAGCGAGTTTCCCAGTGAACCTGTACTCAATATAACTCGTTGGCGGAACGAATTTGTGGACCTTTTGCCAAATATGCGGTTCATTCCGCTTGATCCAGAGGATTTTTGTGTAACCGAAGTAAGTGTCCACGTAGTTTCCGGTAATCTCGAAAAGTTTGTCTAGATCGACGTTTTCTTTGATCCACTGCACTTCCTCGGTGGCGCGGCGGTCCATCCAGATGAGGCAGGGACGCAGGGGCTCCATGTTCTTATCCACGGGGATTCCCGAGCCACCGTAAAGACCGCTGAAACAGAGAGCGGCAACGCTCTTGGGAGAGACCTTCGCTTTTTCCACAGCGCCGCGGATTGCTTTTTGGACCCCCTCCTCCCATACTTGGGGCCATTGCTCCGCCCAGGAAGGCCGCGGTTGGTCCACCCGGTACTCCTCAAAACCGGTCCCCAATACCTTACCGTCTTTTGAGACGACCACGGCTTTAGTGCCCTGTGTCCCGATATCCACCCCGATAAAGCACTTTTCAGCCATCGCTCCCTCTCCTTAAACCTTGCCCTAGTCACACAAAACAGCGGTAATTTAGAGCCTCAACAAAAATACGCTCTCCCATCGTCCTCACTGTTTTACAGCTCCAAAAGTTAGCCCGCGAATTAAAAACCTCTGCATAAGAATGCCAAAAACTACAACTGGTAACATCGCAACCAAACCAGCGGCCGCAAGCGGTCCCCAAGCTACTCGCCAACCCGTAATATATCTGCCTAGGAAAATAGGCAAAGTCTGCGCTCTTGGGCTATTGGTTAAAACCAAAGCCATTAAAAATTCGCCCCAGCTCTGTATCAGTGCGAGCACAGCTACAGCTGCAATTCCTGGAGCAGCCAAAGGCAAGGTGATGCGAAAGAAACTCTGTAGAGGGGTAGCTCCATCTACATAAGCGGCTTCGTCCAATTCTTTGGGTATTTCATTGAAAAACGTTATGAGTATCCATGTGGAAAGGGGGGATGTGATTAATGTATGCGTCAATATAAGCGCCCACCATGTATCCAAAAGCTTTAAAGCTTTGAAAATTACAAACAGCGGCAAAGCAGCTGAAATCGGTGGCAGGAGACGGATAGAAATAATCCAGCCCGCAAGTTTTGTCCCACCAGTCTTGAACCGGGAGATTGAGTAAGCCGCCATGGCAGATACTATCGTCGACAAAGCAGCGGTAATCAGTCCTACGACAGTGCTATTACGAAGGTAAGGCAGGGCATCTTTGATAGAGCCGATCTCATAAACCCCTCCTCCGCCACCGATAAAGCTTGTCAGTGTCCATTGGCGCGGGAAAAAGATCGGGGGCCAAGCAAACCATTCGTCACTAGGCTTAAAGGCCGTGATAAACAGCCAATAAATGGGAAACAGGAAAAATATCACAACAGCAATAATCAATATATATTTCCCTAATTTTATGAGTAAGCCTGCACGCTTCATTTGGCCCCCAACCCCAATTGCTTGTTTAAATTCAACATTTTAATCAGCAAATTAACCAAAACCGAGCTAACTATTAACAACAATATGCTAAGCGCTGCCGCATAGCCAACATCCCATCCGTATGAAATACCGACTTTATAGATATAAAAACTAAAAGAATGTGTAGCACTACCCGGACCACCCCATGTTGTCATATATACGACATCAAAAAGTTTTAAAGCGTCTATCAAACGAAGAAGAAAGGCGACCAAAATAAGAGGTAATAACATCGGAAGCTCAACATACCGGCAAACATCCCACGCATTCGCCCCATCTACTCTTGCAGCCTCTACCAGATCAATGGGGATTCCTTGGAGCCCAGCGTAAGTTATAAGAAACACAAAAGGGGTCCACTGCCATATATCCATAATAACTACAGCAACTTGAGAATAAAACCAATCTCCAAGCCAGCTAATTTTAGGAAGAGTAGCAAGACTAAGTACATAATTTATTGGCCCATAGGCAAAATTGAACAGCATTTTCCACATAATCCCAGCTACAACAGGGGGGACCATCATAGGAACAAGAAGCAACGTTCGAACTGTATGTTCACCCTTAACACCACGTATTAAAAATGCTAACGCTGTCCCTAAAATGGTCTCCAAGGGGACAGCTATAAGAAGAATAACAATTGAAAAACGAACGGAATCGCGGGCTAGACGATCGGTGGAGAAAATCGCAATGTAATTATTTAAACCAATAAAACGTGGAGTGCCGCCTTTCGCAAGGTTGTAATCAAAAAAGGAGATGACAATCGTGTAAATGAAGGGGAAAATAGTTAAGGCTAAATAAAGCACCACCAGCGGAAGAACTAGACCCCACCCAGTTTTAGTTGTTCCGGTTCTCATATAAATACAAAAAAGGGGGCGAGGTTTTTAGTGCCTCGCCCCCTTTTTCACCTCTTATTTAGCTCCGAGGACTTCGAGCCATTTGAGGGCCAGCTCGTGCAGTGTCTCAAGCGTCAGCGGTTTAGTTCCGAGGAGTATCTCTGAGAAATACCCTACGGCGAGGTCCTCGAGTTTGGGCTCCTCCGGAATCCGTGGCCTGTTCGTCTCGGTAGCATAAGTTTCCTGAAGCACAGGCACCCGCGGGTCTACAGCTAAAGCTTCCGGATCGCTCAAGGTAGACTGACGAGTGGGAGCAACCGCGAAGCGGATAAATTTGCCTTTGTCAGCGTAAGAACTTGTGGCAAATTGTATGAATAGAAAAGCCGCCTTCTGTTTCTCTGGGGAGATGAATTTGTTGATCGCTAGAGCCCAGTTACCACTTACAGATCGGCCGGGCATTAGTGCAACACCTACTTTATCCTCACCGAGCGCCTGCTTAAACTCAAGATAAGGTCCTGTCCATTGCGGGCACATCGCTACAAGTCCACGGGCGAAGTACTCGATTGTCTCGCCATAATCAGAACCCAATGGATCGGGAGCATACGGCATCAGTGCCTGCATATCTTGCAACGCCCTCAGTCCCTCGATGCTATCGAAAGCCGGCTTGTGGTCGGCCGTGAAATAGTCGCCCCAATCCAGATCAACCGGCCCAAATTTCGCGAGCATAGACCGGCGATACGGACCGAAGAAAAGAAGGTACATATAAAAGAGTGTGTGAGTGCGCGGGAACATGAGCGCTATTCCGTATTCCGTTGGCGATTTGGGGTTATACTTTTTCGTGAAAAACTTAGCTACATCAACAGCCTCCGCCCAAGAAGTGGGTACAGTAAGCTCTTTGCCGAACATCGACTTAAATTGTGCCTGAATGGCGGGATCTTCAAAGAGATCTTTCCTATAGTAGAGCAACATTGTGTTGTTATAGAACGGTGCGCCGATCTCCTTTCCAGCCCAATATCCGGAGATATAACGCACCATTGGAATGAAGTCCTCTGGATTCCAGTTAGGATCTACAAGTTCAGGATGTTGCTTCCGAAACTCCGCCAGATCAAGACAACCTTGAGCAACCGCTCCCGCGGTCATGACATCCCAAGTAAAAATGTCAAATCCGCCAACCTGGCCCGCAAAATCTGCCAGTTCCAATGGATAAAGAGTTTCCCAGGAAATGGATTCTACAGTTACACGAACGTCCGGGTGCTGTTTCATAAACTCTGAAGCAATCCATTTGAGAGCATCAGCGTTGTCGGGTGAGCACACCACGCGAAGAGAAACCTGCCCCGCCGCCAACCCTCCAAAGAGGCCCAAAACCAACAATGCAAACAGCAAACGTTTAAACATAAACACCTCCTTCAAGTTACCCTGAATTTCGGTCTTACGTTTTGATTCTATCTTTTCAAATCACCTCCTTTCGATATCGTTCTCGTGAACCATTATAGCCCTGTTCGCTTCGCCAGTCAAGGGGGCGGGCCGCTCCGTTGAAACTGTTACTAAGAGGTTCATAGATTGCTTGTAAACAATGATTCCTTCCCAATTCTGGGCGCTCTTCCCTTCCGCGACAATGAGCCAAAATCCGAGGGTCTCCCTTCGTCCATTGGGTTGGGCTATGTACGCCGGCTCTCAAGCTGTTTTTCTCGACAAATGTAGAAGAAGGCCCCATCTAGAAACATTGCGTAGCACTCTTCGCTGAATTGTCTTTCCTGCCAGACTTTCACTTGTTCCGCATTGACCTCGATCCGGCGGGAAACATTTTGGGACAAGTAGAAGACACCCGAAACCCCTCCAAAATGCGGAACTTTTCCGGTTGCTTACAGCGACAGCGTAGATGGCGAAGTGGCCTCGTAAAAAATCCAGCGAGGCCTGCTTTTAATAGGAGAGGATTTTGGGATGGAAAGCGCCTTCTCGTACTCGGAAAACTTTGAGGCCTTCTATCGGCCCCTCTAAGGTGAAAAACCCGATTGTAGCTGTTGGCCTTGTGGGATAGTTTTCCAGGTAGATCACCCATTCTTCGTTCATAAGGGCTCTGGCATCTCCTTTACCAAGGTAAGGATACCTAGAGTTTATGGCTTCTGTCCGTAATGACCTAGATACCGTCGATGGATCTCTTCAACCATGTCAGGGAGAATTGGTTTAGGTGTGCCAAGGAGCTCCGCTAAGTAGGCCACTTTAGCGCTGTGTTCCACGATCAACGCTGCTTTCAAGGCGTCAGCCGGCGTAGTACCTGCGGTGAATACCCCGTGAGAGCGCGCTAGCAAAGCGCGATATCGTCCGGGCCTCGTTTTTTGAGCAAACTCCTGGCCGATCCCTCGGTCGCCCGGGCGCATAAATGAAGAAACGGGTATTGGTCCACCAAATAGATCGGCAAGCTCAGTGGTATAAACGGGTAACTCACGGCCAAGAACAGCAAAAACCGTAGCGTAAACGGAATGCGTGTGTACAACGCCCCCAACATCGGGAAGAGCACGATAAATTTCTAAATGTGCTAGAGTATCTACGGAGGGTTTAAGATTGCCTTCAATCACATTTCCCTCAAGATCAACCACAACAAGATCCTCGGGCTGGAGTTTCTCATATGGCACTCCGCTTGGCTTGATAACGACCTTGTCACCCTCGCGGCCACTGACATTCCCACTTGTGCCTTGTACAAGGCCGCTTCGCGGGAGTTCCATGAGAGCTTCCCATACAGCTCGCTTCAGCTCGGTTAACACGCCATCCTCCGCCTGGGGAAAATTAGGTGGACCCCCGAAGAACCAAGCGCGCAGGTATCCTCATTTGTACGGGCTTATCCGCTTTTGTGCTCAGTAGTTCCAAAAGCAATTTAGCTGCCCGCTGCCCTAATTGTTCAGGGCTACTACCCACTGTAGTAAGGGGAGGATAGGTACAAACACTTAAAAATGTGTCATCAAAACCCACAATAGCAAGATCATCTGGAATTTTAAGGGCTAGCTTATGCGCTGCTTGCAGCACTCCCAGAGCAACGAAATCGGAAAAAGCAAAAATTGCCGTTGGTCTACGCCGCCGCTTTAAAAGCCGCAAGGCTACACGGTATCCATCTTTTACAGTTAAACAGCCATGAACCACTAAACTTTCGTCACCTTCCAACCCATAATATTGTAATGCTTGTAAGTACCCAGTATAACGTTCAGCAGCGCTAGAAATGTGGAAAGGACCATTTATCATAGCAATACGCTTATGCCCTTTTTGAATGAGATGCTCCGTAGCGATAAAACCGCCTTGTTTGTCATCCATAATCACAAATGAGGTTTCCAAATCGTCGAAATAGCGCGACATAAGCACAAAAGGAATGCCACTGTCGATTAGAAACTTTACGGGTTTAATACTTTTTTGAGTCGGGGTAATCAAGACCCCATCCACTTGTTCCGCTAAAACAACCTCTATAGCCTGCTTTTCGCGATCGAGATCTTCATCGGTGCCTTGAAGAATCACACTGTAATCAAAGGACCGCAGAGCATGTTCGATGCCTTGGATAAGCATGGCAAAATAAGGGTTAGCAATGTCTCCTACGATGACACCAATAATTTTGGTTTTGTTTGATCTTAATGCTCTTGCTAACCTATTTGGACGGTAGCCCAGCTTTTGGGCAACCTCAAGAACCCTAGCCTTCGTTTCGGGGCTGATTTCCGATTTGTTGTTTAACGCCCGCGAGGCAGTGTTAATAGAAACACCAGCTTCCTTAGCCACATCTCGCAAAGTAATGCGCCGAAGGTTAACGTTACCGGGCATGCACGTATAATAGTCCATATCCCTGCATTGCACAATAGTCGACTGTTACCCTTCCCGAATCCACACTGTCATTTCGCCAGGGGTACGATTTGCCCAAGCATAATACGGAATAGCTCTAATCGGAACTGTTTTGTTGTTATACGGTATGGGCGCATAAAGCTCGTCGCCCCAAGCTGACGCATCCACTTTGGTAGCCATCCCGCGGAGCGTAACCGCATTTCCTAGCATAGGATCCCTTCCTTCTACTACTAGTTCAGCATCGCTAGGCAAAACAATCTGTGCGAGATTAGGCCCATTATCCACCTCTTCAAAGCAATACACGATAGGGCCGCGCATAAGCGCTACCTTCCCGGCCGTTGCCCGGACTTCAGGGTGAGCGCGGACTCGTTCAACCGGCATAGGCAGAGATAGCTGTATTTTTTCGCCGTTGCGCCACTTCCTCTTTATTTTGGCATAACCTTTTTCTAACAACGAAGCGAGGTCCATCTCATCTCTATTGACTCGCAGTGAAGGATCCCGACACCAGCCCGGTATACGAATCGCTAAAGTAAATTGCACCGGCTCTTTGGTATGAACGCGAATAGTCACCTCCCCTTCCCAAGGATACTCTGTTTCCTGAATTAGCGTAACTTGACCAGAAGGAAGTTCTAAAACAGCCTCACCTGCCGCGAAGAGATGGATATAAACCACGTCCTTTTCACAAGAGTAAACATATTGAGGAATGGAAGCCAAAAGCCTCGCTATATTTGGCGGACAACAAGCACAATCAAACCAAGGCTGGCGTTGGAAAAGCACGCGACGCAGATCGTAGCGATTTTGGCAAGCTTTGGGCCAAACTTCGAGAGGATTAGTATAGAAATACTTGGTTCCATCCAATGATACACCGCTCAGCACTCCGTTATATAGTGCCCGCTCCATGATGTCAGCGTATTTGCGGTTGGCGTCCAGGCGCAACATACGGTGCGCCCAGAACACAAGCCCAATGCTCGCACAGGTTTCAGCATAAGCTCTGTCGCTTGGTAAATCGTAATCAAAGGTAAACGCTTCCCCTTCCGCTGATGAACCAATCCCCCCGGTAATGTACATGCGCCGTTTTGTCACGCTTTCCCAGAGCCTTTGGCATGCCTTGACTAATGTTTCGTCCTGGGTTTCTAAAGCTAGGTCAGCCATAGCTGAATAGAGATACATAGCGCGTACAGCATGACCAACGGCTTCTGTTTGTTCACGCACAGGCAAATGAGATTGACAATAACCTGGGGTCCAAAAAGGCAATTGCGGCTTTTCTTCTCCTCGTTCCTTTGCCTCGATTTCGAAGTATAAAGGTTTCTGCCCCCGCTCATCTATGAAGAACTTAGCTAATGCCAAATAACGCGTCTCACCGGTTAAGCGATAGAGCTTTACAAGAGCAAGCTCAATCTCAGGGTGACCAGGATATCCTCTCTTTTTCCCGGGTTCGGGACCAAACATCGCAGCAATGTGGTCTGCGAAACGTCGGGCAACGTCGAGAAGTGTATGTTTACCAGTAGCTTGATAATTCGCTACAGCTGCTTCAAACAAGTGACCGGCACAGTAAAGTTCATGGTTATCACGCAAATTTTTCCAGCGGTTCTGTGGCTCTTTAATTGTGAAATAAGTGTTAAGATAACCATCTGGTTGCTGGGCTTTGGTTATCACCTCTATAACTTCATCAGCTAATCGCTCCAATTCAGGATCGGGTTGGTTCATCAGGCAGTAACTTAGAGCCTCAAGCCACTTATAAAGATCACTATCTTGGAACACAAACCCATAGAACTCCCCCTTGGCCAAACCAGCGGCGATGCGGAAGTTCTCCATGGCGTGGCTACGTGGCGCTCCAGGAACCTTGTCGTTCAAAGCTTGCCATTGATATGGGACGATTATTTCTCCAACCTGCTCTACGCGTTTGCCCCAAAATCCGCTTTTATGCAGTTTCACGCTTTGGATCTTCATCGACTAGTTCACCCCCTGAAAGAGGCATCTCTAGCGGCACTTCTAAAACGCTTATGGAAAAAGGTGGCAAGCGGATCATAAAACATGGGGCTTTCAGTTCTAAATTCCTTTGGGTTATATGAATGCAATCCGGATTTTCAAAGTCGTTTCCAATAAAGGGGTCGGGGGCACTAAGTTCAAAGACAACCCCGCTTTTCTTCACCTTCAGATCTGAAATATCAATCTCCACCTCAGCTGGCCCCTTGTCATGGTAGTTAACCAAAGCTAAGCACAGCATTTGCCGGTCAGCATCATAAGTGGCAGAACCGTCCAAGTAAGGGACCTTTTCTAATTCGAAGGACAGCGAACCTCTCAAAAAACTCCTAGCCTTAATCGAGTAGTGATCCGTGATTATTTCAAGCCCTAGTCGCGTTCTTCCGGTGTGATTAACGAAAAGGTCGAATACGTGATAAATAGGAGTGAGAACCATTGCATCCAATCTAGTTTTAATCATGCCTAAGACGTTAACCATCTGTGCCAGGTTGGCCATATCCACTACGTCGCACATTCGGTGAAGAACCAGAAATATACCTGCAGCAAACAGCGCGTCTTTGTGTACATACGGCTCTTCCAATAAAGCCATTCCTTTTCCCCGCATCTCTTCCGCTGGGTCAACACGGTACCACACGTTCCATTCGTCTAGAGCTATCTTCACATGGTCCAAGCCTACATGTCTGATGAGGCTCGCCAGAAGTTGCAGGCGCTTTTCCACGTAGTACGCCGCTGCCACAGTGCCGTAATAATCTTCAGAGCCGTGGTATTGGTGAATCGAAATGTAATCGATCAATTTACCAGCGTGTTTAAGTACAGTAAGGTCCCAGTCAGGGTTGTCTGCTCCTACCGCGATTAGCTTAATGGTAGGATCAACCTCTTTCATGAACTGTGCATATTGGCGTAGCTTTTCTGCGTATTCGCTAGCGCTGCAGTGCCCAACTTGCCATTCACCGTAAACTTCATTTCCGATCCCCCAGTACTTCACGCGGTATGGTTTGGGATGGCCAAATTTTTCTCGCATGCGCGCATATTTTGTTGGAGTTTCAAGATTACAGTACTCGAGCCAGTGAAGAGCCTCATCAAGCGTTCCTGTTCCAAGGTTTATCGTGATATAAGGCTCCGCTCCCAAAATCTGGCAATATTCAACGAACTCATCAGTGCCAAATTTGTTGCTTTCAAGGCCTCCCCATATAAAATTTATTAACTGTGGTCTCCTTTCTTTAGGGCCAACCCCGTCTTTCCAATGATAGGCCGATGCAAAATTACCTCCAGGCCAACGCAGAACTGGGCACTTAAGGTGGCGGATAGCTTCAATTACATCCCTTCTAAACCCTCTGCTATCAGCATAAGGCGATTTTTCGTCAAAAACCCCTCCATATATGCAACGACCAAGGTGCTCGATGAAATGACCATAGATGTTCTTCGATATAAGTCCTGTTTTTACCCCCCACACGCGTAAATTCGCCTGTCTCATTTCAGCCCCGTTGTCTTGATCCCTTCCGTTATGTATCGCCGCCCCACAGCGAACAACAAGAGTGGGGGTATTACCATTAGCGTAGCGATAGCCATTACTAAGTCCCATCGCATTCGAAACCAAGTTCGAGCAAAACTAAAGATCCCAACGCTCAAAGGCTTGAGTCTCTCTGTTTGAAGATAAATCAAAGGGATGAAAAACTCATTCCACCAAAATATACTGGACAGCAAGCCTATGGTAATAAACACAGGTCGCGACAAAGGAACGATAATCTTTGTGAAAATCTGCCATTCGCTGGCTCCGTCTATCCTTGCTGCTTCATCTAGCGCTGCCGGCAAAGTGCGGTAAAACTGCCTAAAGAGAAAAACGTTATACGGATAAGCAAACCACGCCGGTACTATAATCGGCCAGTAAGTATTGAGCCAACCTAGTTTGGAAAAGAGAATAAACTGTGGAATAATAGTGACTGAACTTGGTACAAACATTGTCGCAAGAATTGAACCGAACCAGAACCCCCTTCCCCGAAAATTGATTTTGGCTAAGGGATAGGCAACCATGGAACTCGAGATAAGGGTGCCAATAGTGGTTCCCGCCATTAAAATTAAGGTATTGATTATGTAATTTTTAAGATACGTAACGCTCCCAAGCGATTTGTAATTGTCAAAGGTTATTTTGGAAGGGAAAAGACTAGGAGGGTAACTGCTAAAATCAACTAATTGCTTAAATGATCCAGCAATTATCACAGCGATAGGCAACCAAAGAATAAAAATCACAATCGCCCAAGCTAAATAAGTTAACAAAACTTTTGACCACGATGGTTTAAGCTTCATAGTAAACTCTCCGTTTAGACAACCAAAATATAAATAGTGTAGATAATGCACATAGAACAAATAAAATCACTGCTTCTGCACACGCGTAACCAATTCTAAACCCCTTAAACGCATTGTTATAGATATCAACAGAGAGCACGGTAGAGGCTTTTCCAGGCCCTCCCGCCGTTAATGGATAAATAATGGTGAAAGACATATTAAGCGTGTTTAAAAAACCAATAACCACATTAAATAAAAGTATAGGAGAAATCATTGGCAAAGTAATATGTCTAAAAATCGTTAATGATGATGCTCCATCCAAACTTGCAACTTCATATAATTCTTTGGGAACTTGCTTTAAGGCAGCATCAAAAATTAGCATCATTTGACCTGTGTAATAAGTATAAATAGTTACTGCAGCCAAAGTCCACAATACAACATCTGGGTCCATTAGCCAATCGGGAGGATGTTGTATGCCAACACATTTAAGCCAGTAATTGATGACTCCAAGATCAGCACGCAGGAGTAATTGCAAAGCAAACGCCATGGCGATATAAGGAACAACGGCAGGGGCGAAACAAAGACTCGCTGCAAGTCCTGCTCCAGGAACCCTGCGATTTAAAAGTAAAGCTATAAACAAAGACCAAGTTACGGAAACAAATACTCCAGCTATAGCATATTTTAATGTGTTAAATACAATTAGCCAAAAGTCACCTCTACCTGAAAACATCTCAACGTAATTGCGTAAACCGATCCAACGGGGTGACCCCAACAGGTTCCAACTAGTAAAACTAAGGGGCAAAATAGCAATAATCGGGCCACCGACGAAGGCAACCAAACCAATAATCCACGGTAATAGAAAAAGGTAGGCAATTAAATTTGCTCGACGGCGGGGCATAACGTTAGACGCTGCCCAAAAACAAGGGATGAGGGCCTTTTAAAGGCCCTCATCCCCATCATACTTGGAACAGTGGTTAAGGACACGGGGCGTACGGAGCAACCTTATCTGCACCTAAGATATCTTTTGCTCGATCAATGGCGCGACAAACGGCAGTCGCTGGAGATAGGTTGCCTAACATCACAGCGTAAAAATCGTTGACGGCATCCATCCATACTGTTGAAGGGAAGAGGAGGTAACCCCAGTGGCCATTTTCAACCTGAACCGGTACAGCTGCCCAATTCGTTGGACCTTTTATTCCGTATATTCCTTCGCCGTGCGAGGCCAGAGAAGCCCTGCTAGAAAATATGGTCTCGCCCCGAACAATTAAAGTTTGCCCAAAGTGGCTAAGGCAGAACTCGATAAACTTCCAGGCTGCATCCTTGACCTTGCTTTTCGCATTGATGGCGAAGAACCCTGTATGAAGGTGTACGTACCGTCTGCCATCAACTGTGGGCGTTGGAGCAATGTCCCAGGCGAATGCGGTTATGTCCTTATACTGTGTGGTCATCCAGCTGCCGTCAAACTTCATGGCGGCTTTTCCAGCGGCAAAAAGGTCAACAGCTGCTGCACCCATGGCCAAAGTAGCCGGCTTAGCAATCACGCCTTCCTGAGTTAGCTGATAAAGCTCTGTCAAAAGTTTTTCTGCACCGCCGCCAATAGCAAAACGACCTTGCTCATCAATTATGGGGTCACCGAAGGTCCCGATAAGGTCCCACCAAATGCCGTGGAATACGATAGCATCACAACCGTAGATACCTGCAGCTGGATCAGTCAAGGCCCGTGCGGCCTTTACAAAATCATCCCATGTCCAGTTTTCATTGGGGTATGGGATACCTTTCTTGTCGAAAAGATCCTTATTGTAATAAAGAACATGGGTTGCATAACACCAAGGTAACCCATAAAGGCCGCCCTGCATCTCCATTAGTTCCTTTGTAGCAGGGATAAAATCATCAATGTTTAGAAACTTGCTTTGACTTAGGTATTTATCCAACGGTATGACATATCCAGCTTTAGCAAACTCCACTATGTCATGTTCCCATAGACAAAGCACGTCAGGCAATGTATCTGTCGCAGCCATTTGCCGAAGGGTAGCAGGATATTCCGCTTCCGCGATTAAGGTGAAATCGATCTTGTATTGCGGATAAAGTGTTTCAAAAGCTTTCACATAATTAAATGGATCCTCAGGAAGGGCATTCCAGTGTGCATATTTTATGACGATTTGCTCACCAAACACCCCAAAAGACGCTAACACACAAGCCGCCAAAATAACTAAACGTTTCATAGCTCACCTCCTGAAGTTTAGTCATTAGCTTGTTCTTGCTTTAGTGTTGCTCCCAGTTGAACCACCCCCTTATTATGATATCGTTTACGAGAACGATTATACCAAGACATTGACCAAAAGTCAAGAGTGATCACGGTGTGTCAGAACGTCGCTATCAGATCGAGAAGGTAGTGAAGGAAGCTACAAAAAACGGTACCTCTCCTAAGAGCAAGAACACTATTAACGATTACCCCTTTAAAAAACCGGCAAAAGCAAGAATGAGGCTCGTGGCGACACTTTTTTCGGTCGCGGAGTATCATCGGGGCTCCGCGAACGAAAGTCATAAGACTTAGCTCCGCACGAGGTTCTCCAAGTACTCCCGGATCTTCTCTAGACCGTAAATCGTGCGGTTCGCCTCGTAGTCCTCGAGCCAGGCCTCCGCCACCGTGTCGTCAAGGCGGATCTCCACATCCTCAATCCCCAAAACCCGGCAGATG
>Ga0080004_1069599_pt1 | contig 13404 bp, 17 predicted proteins | sample WasSprMetagenome_FD_69207 | JGI IMG/M metagenome (GOLD analysis project Ga0080004, IMG submission 69207) | Sulfidic aquatic microbial communities from Washburn Spring, Yellowstone National Park, USA - WS (SPADES assembly) (version 2) | ecosystem: Environmental > Aquatic > Thermal springs > Hot... | reverse complement strand
TAACCATACCGCTCACATATTATGTGTTAACAGCATACACGCAGAGCCAGCCAATACAGTCCGCCCTTTCAGTTGCCATAATAAATTCGGCAGCACGCTTCGCCATGTTTCTAATATTATATTCCATGGTTCACAAAATGACGCGGTTGGAAATTCCATGGAAAAACATTGCTAAATGCGTTCTCACCTCAATAATCATGAGCGGCGTCCTCTTTTTAACAAAAGAGACCCTTAAACCCTCAAGAGTTTACCAAATTTTAGGCTTAACAGCTTTTGGCGGAATTTTTTATATTGCTCTCCTTTCAGCAATAGACGCGGATGCAAAAATGCTTGTAAAGGCGGTTTGGCAAGAAATAGAGACAAAAATAGGCCGTGTTAAAGTCTAAGTGTCGTTGTTCCACAGCTCGTTGAAAAGTGTTTTCAGAGCTTTTATGAAAGCGTCATAGTTCGTCCATAAAGCTGCAACTTTCTTTTTGCCGTCCTCTTTCCTAATTAAGAGGAGTAGGTGCTCGTTGTCCGCTAATATGAAAGTTGGTAGATCTTCAGCATTTAACCGTGAATACTTCGCCCTTTTCAGTTTTGTTTTCTCTAGAAAGAAGCAGGTCTTCGGCGAATAGGTGGTTAAAAGTTGAACGTTTATTCCTCTTCTTTGATGCTTTTCAAGTTTATCCAACAAACCTGAATGGTAAAAGTTTGCAATATCACATTGTGAGACGAAGACAAGAATTTCATTTACGGCCTTGCCAATTATCTCGTCAGCCTTAAGGCTTATTTGTTCTTCACCCTCCAAAATCTGGAAAACCTCTTTTCTTTCAAGCTCAACCTCGGGCTTTGGCAACGAAAGCCATAAGTCAACAAGGCTTTGCCGCTTTTTCTCAAGGAGGTTAAGCCTCATCCTCTTAGTTTCAATAAGTATATCCAAGGCTTTTTCAAATGGTGTAGCGATGAACTTTAACGGTTTTTCAAAAACTGATGATATTAGCCCCCTCTTTTCTAGATCTCGTAAAATTCTATAAGTCTCTGTCCTATGCAGTGACAAAGCCTCAGAAATGTCGCTGGCCTTATGTTCCCCTGTCCTGGCCAAGTAAACGTAAACCTTCACCTCGTTTTTAGACAAGCCTAGTCCACGAAGCGCCTTCTCAATGATCTCTATCGATTTGGCTGGACCCTTATCTGCCTTAACGAAGCGCCAAAGCCCACTATTTTCGTCATAGAGTTTTACGATGCTTTCAGGCTTTTCAACGGATAACTCCATCTAAACCCCTTTTAAATTCAGCCTACTCCTTCTAAGTCAGAGTCAGAATTCGATTCAGCATATGCCATATTTTATACTTCTGAATTCAAAATATGGATTCAAAATACATTTAACATTAAGACAAAAAACAGCCTGAATGAAAGAAAGGAGAGCGAATCCAAAGTAGCTACTGTCCAATAGCCTAGTGCGTAACAACCAGTCACATACTTAACTCTATTATCTTGTGCCTTTTGTAGTTAACTTATTACTAGAAGCATTGGTGCTGTTTCATGGAGAAAAAAGCCGTAAAGGCAGACGAGAATGAAAAGCCTCCAGATGTCAAAACGACAGAAGGCCAAGAGGAAGTCATAGAAAAGGCGCATTTTTTCCATCCACTACAGTTTTCAGAAACTGAGGAAGAAGTTCTAAATGCGGAAGAAATTGATAGGCATAAAGTGGAGTTAGAGCAGAAACTGCAGGAGCTATTGAAAAGCATAAGCGAGGAAACCCTTCAACTGAGCGAGTTTTTAATGGAGGAGGAAAGACTAGTTAGAGAGCTCTGTACATCAATGAGGCAAATTCTGAAAAAGCTGAATGTTTCATTTAACATCCCGCCCCGAGACATACCAATAAAGGCTAAAGTTAAAAAAGTCATCCTAAACGAGGAGTGCCACCTTATACTTGTCTATGAAAAAGGTGAAGTGCACTCCGCATTTTTGGCTGAATACCCGCCAGAGATTGTTATGGCTACTTTGTTGGTGGTAATGCCTGAACTGGCCGAGGTTATAATGCTTTATAGAAAGAAAATAAGCACGAGGGTGAGTTTCTTCGCCAAAATAAAGAAGGAGCTTAAAAATGTTGTAAAAGCCATCGTTGGAAGCAAAGAAACAGAGGTGGCTGAAACTGAATCGATGGATGCTGTTAAGGATTCTCTGCAAAATGAAAATCAAAGTTAAAGGTTGGCGAAGGATGTGGATGGAGTAACGACGGAAATCAGAACCTTTTATTCTGCAAGAGAAATAAGAGAAACCGTTGAAGCCGAAATAAATCAGTATAAAATATTGCTCGAGGATTACAGCCAATGGCTTGGGACTCTTTTGAGGAACCCGGAGGCTTCAAAAAATCAGGAATGGACAAAAAGGGTGTCCGATTTACAGAAGATTTTAAAAATTGGCGGAAGAAAGGGTGAAAGAAAGGAAAAGGCCGCTACAACAGAATGGGTCAGATTTAAGGATTTGCTACTTTGCTCCGATGATTTCGGTGAAGTGGAAATAATTTTTGAGGCGGTAGAAGAGCTTAAAATTAAGCTTGACAAGCTTGAGAAAGTTAAAGCATCCCTCATGGAATTGGAGCGCTACGGTTTGGGGAAAAACATGGTTTACGTCACGTTTATACGTGATGGAATCCCGGAGAAAATAGCCGTAAAGCCGAAGAAAGGGCCGGAAGGCGAGGAAAAGTTCAAATTTGCTGCTAATTTCTCCGTCGTAAAGCAGTTGGAATAGCACTCCTCAGCTTGCACTATACTCTATAAATGCTTTTGTAAACTTCTTCATCAAATCAAAAGGATCTTCAACAACACAATATGTTCTAATGTAACGTTTAACAGCAGTGCTATTGACGCCTATGCCTATTATACCGACGCCCATGCGTTCAACCTTTTTAATGTTATCTTTGAGCCTTTCCTCCGCATCATCATATCCTGTTGGGAAAAAGTCTGAAACTACAACTAAGACGCGCGCCTCTTCTAAGCGACGCGTCAAAGCTTGAGCAGCAAGTAGGATGGCATCTGGCAAGAAGGTAAAACCTCCATGGGTTAAGCCTCCTATTCTCGCCCGGACACGGGCATCATATTTTTCCGAAAAGTCTTTTATTATGTAGAATTTGTTGTTGAAGGCGTACATTCCCCAAGAGTTTTGGTTGAGAATAAGCATTTTGGCAACTTCAGCTAGGCAGAGGGCTATCCCCCTTACTTCGCCCTTAAACATGTTTAGGCTGTGACTTGCATCGATAAGTATGGACCACGCATCCTCTCTAGTTTGCAATTCCTCGCGAACAAAAATGTCTGTCCTTTGGCTTTTACTAGCAATAACCTGTATAGCCTCTTGCAGATCAACAAATCCGCTTTCCTGTTTAAAGTCTTCACCGCTAATGTTCTTCAAAAGCCTTAATTGATGGAGAATCCGCCTGATGGGACTGCTTAGGATTTCTCTCCGCCTCTGAAATTCTGCGTAGTCCTCAACAGGGAAGGAGAAATCCTCAAACTCCGTTTCTTTCCCGCTTTCTCTATAACTATTTAAAATTTTGATTTGCGATTTCTCACGTTCTAACCACGCTGTCAAAGCTAGGTTTGCATCACTCCCATCCAGGGATTGCAAGGCTGACTTGAGCTTTTGCTCATCCTTGAACTCTGAACTGGTATTTTGTAACGTTTCGGTCAAAAGTGCTTGTATTTCCTCTTCCTTTGGCGGCTTCTCTTTATAGAAGAGGTCATTTGTTCCATGGCTCTCAGCATATAAGAGTGACGGAACCTCAAAAGTTTGACCGAATAGTGAAAGGGCATCATATATTTTGTTTGCGTAATCTATCTTTTCGTTTGCCGTTGGATTTTCTTTGATATTTTGCAGCATTGACGTTACGGCCTTAACCTCTGTTATCGCTTCGTCTTTAATAGTTCCCTTAACTTTTCCTACATTGAAGTCGAGAAGAACCGAAGCCATAACCCGCGAAATGTCGTTGGAAAGTTCTTCAGCGCTCTTCATTCGAAGATAGGAGATTACATTTGCGTAAGTTACCTCTGGGAGCATCCATCTGAAAGACCGCTTCAAGTTTTTATTAACTATGGCATCTTCGACAAGGCTAACCGCGAAAATAGATAGGCTAGGCTGTTTTCCCCTCGCCCAACGTGAATAAATGGAGAAATCCGACAAGAGAGCATGCAAGCTAAGATGATAAACAGACGCCTTAAACAAGTACCAAATAATCTTCTTGTGGGTTGGATTTTGTAGGTTGAATTTTAGCCCTTGAAAGGCAACGTGGCTATCGTCTAGTCTTAAAGGCTTGATTAAATGGAGGACATAACCCTTTTCATCTTTCCCCAGATATGGATATCTCAAGTCATCGTGGAGGAGAACTTTAAGCTCATTATAGGATTTCTTTGTGACTTGAAGGGCTGCTGACCAGGCAAAATCAAAAAAGTTCAAGGCTAACCCTTTCTAAGAAGAGCCGAATATAGATTCGATCACTCGCTTTACTGCCGCTTGGATTTCCACGTCATCACTCGTAGTCCCCACAATTGTTTCCACTGCCGCCTCAATGGGTGGGCTTCCATCAACTATTAGTGTTGCCCAATTGATTAGATCGCCTGGAGAAGGTCCGTAAGGTAGGTCGCCATTCTTATATTGCCTCCTGAGTTCAGCGCCAACACGGACTATTTTTTCTGCAGTTTTTGCATCTATGCCCGTCCTCTTTACAATGAGTTCTATTTCTTCTGGGGCTATTTTGTCTCCTACGCTTAGGTAGTCGAAGTTTATCCATACTGACATACGTCTTCTTAGGGCAGCGTTTAACGGTTTTGTCCCAACGAATTCCGCTGAGAAGGGGTTCTTCTTCTGGGGCTATTTTGTCTCCTACGCTTAGGTAGTCGAAGTTTATCCATACTGACATACGTCTTCTTAGGGCAGCGTTTAACGGTTTTGTCCCAACGAATTCCGCTGAGAAGGGGTTCATTGAAATTATCAAGTAACCGTACGGGTGTCTCTTCACAATTTCGTTGTCCTTCTCTGTTAGGACTATGTGTCCCCTCGTGTCTAATACTGGGTTGAGCCTTGAGGCTATGTCCTGTTTCATCATGTTTGCCTCGTCGAGGTATAGGATGCCGCCGTTTCTGCACCACATCACAATTTGCCCATCAATCCAGTTCTCCTTCCCAAGACCGATATAACGTCCAAAAAGGTCATAGGCAGAAGTCTGCAAACCACAGTTTATCTCCCAAATAGGCAATCCACATAATTCAGCAATGAGATAGACTATGTGCGTTTTCCCAGTTCCACTCGGACCAACCAAAGCACACTGCTTGAAATAATACAATGCGCGCACTATCCTTTCAACATAGTTGAAGCCTCTATCCACATATTCCGGAGTGTTTCTTGGTATGAGGGAACGCACAGACTCTGGAAAAACATAACCCGGATGCAGGTCATACTTATCTATACGGTACTTTTTTCTTAACTCAGCAATGGTGTTATCCTCAACCGTGGCTGTTTTCGTTATCGACACGGATATCCTTGTGTCTTTTATTTCGGCTTTTGTCTGCTCCTCAGTCACATATACAGTGTTGCTCTGCCTTCTTCTCGCTCCTTGATGCCCAAAGCCGACAACCGCTACTGGTTTTTCCTCTAACTTAAGCTTGTTCTGCGACAACCATGTTCCCTCTATTCCATTATTGATATGTTCGATTTCTGATTTAAATATTACTTCTCACGATTCAATACATCTAATATCACATTTAAAACCAAAAGGAAATGGGCTGGCGTGTTGGCTGTAAATAACTATTGTTCATTAAGCCTTCTCCCAATATATTCTTAACACATCATAATATTTAAACTATACTAGTACGCTTACACCTAAATCCTCAAGGACTTTAAACATACAACAAATAATAAACACTAGTATAGTGGGTTAATTAAGTTTTAAATTAGTTTAAAATGAGACTGGTTTAAGGGTTAATTGGGAATGTTGTAGGGTTGACAAGTTAATAGAGGGTAAATGTTGTAGTGGTTTAACTTTAGGTACTAAAAACAATTGTATTCACTATTAAACAAATCAATATATAATATACAGATTAGACAACATTACTTAACCATAAAAACCATGTTAAAAAGCTATCTATGGAGATTTTCGTCAGTATTTTAATGAGGCTTCAGTATTTTCCATCACTTACAAATTAACATTCTTTAGTACTAACGACTAGTTCAACTGTTTACTTGTTTAACATAGCCCCGTACATAAAATATACAATTGAAAGTTTAATCCTCGGTTTCACTCTATAATAGTTTATATTAGAAATAGACATATTGGGTTGTTATTTGTTGTGGAGTTTAATCATCATTCATTGTAGGAGAGCATTTTTCTTTTATTGGAGTTTTTCCCTACTCATTCATATTGCAGACCTTCTTCATTCTTGGACCCAAGAACAAGTCAGCATTACAGCATTACATTACACCATATTTTATTTTTTTAGCTGTAAGTTCCACTATCCATTCTGTTTCTAAACCCAGTTCTACATTACTAGGATAAATACTCTTAACCTTTACATCTTCAAATTTTATTTTGTACTTTTTCTTGTTTTTTCCAACTACAATTATTGCTAAATAGTTTATAACGTTTTTACTGTAATATTGATTTGTGTCTATTGCTTTATGTCCCTCATTATCTATTGGTGTTTCAAATACTGCATTATATAATGAATTGAAGTCTTTACATTTAACCATTATATTATACTCTGTACTTCTAATATGTTGATGTAACATAGTTCCATAAGGAATATCTATGTGTACCCAAGGATTACTTTCTCTATAACTTACACTACGTATGCCTATCCATTCATAATTACTAAACTCATCCATTCCAATCAGTACTTTTTCTGGTCTAATTATTAAATTAGGTATTCGTAAAACGTCATGTGTTTTTTGTTCTCCTATTCCTATTACTTCTTCTATTGTTCTAGTTATGTTATAAGGTAAATCATTTGGGTAACTGAAATAAGCGTAGTCTTTGGTAGTATTTTGTCTTTCATAAACAATTTGTCCATAATCGAAATCCCACCTAAACACTATGTTATTATTTTGGTCTAGTAACTGTATATCCTCAATAGTTATTTTAAAATCGTTAGCTTGTTCATAGCATTGTCCATCTTCCCCCATAATCATTAAAGTTACATATTGTTCTGTAGCATTACTTACATCTAAATTAAATGTTTCATCATACCAGTAAAAATATCCGCCAGTAGAACCTCTTTCTCTAAGTAGTTGAATAACTCCATTTCCTTTATACTGCAGTTCACCTAGGTCTGGGAATTGACTATCATTACTTCTGTCATAATCCCCGTCTAATAACAGTATTTTCATTCTATGGTAACTTCCTCCAAAACTTAATGCACTCCAATTGTATTGTATTCTCAACTTCTTGTTTTGTAGAAACGTTTTATTAAATACTCGAAAAAAGTACCCTCTACCATAAGCTAAACTACCGCTACTAATTCTAACACATCTACCATGCCCACTAAACCATACACCTGTATTAAATGTTATTTGTACATAGGATGAGTCGCCTAAATTCCAAGGTCTATGTTCTCTAAACTGCCATCTGTCAAGTATTGCCATCAGTAAACCCCTAACTTAACTTCTCAACTATTTTACCATCTGGAGTAAATTCTCTATTTGAATGTCTTTCCAAAAACAAACTAATAGCCCTTGCTAACCTAAACTCATCAGTTGATATAACTTCTTCCATAGATTCTAAAGCCTTTTTATATTGTTCCCTGACTCTAGCTAATTCTTCTTCTAAACTCTTATTATTCTGTGCTAAAGGACAAACCATACATTTCTTCATACCTCTAGCAGGCTTATTTGATGGTAACGAAATTTTTTCGTGACCATAGATTATGTTTTCTATTTGTCTAGTGCTTAAACCATATCTTTTAGCAAGTTTTTCAACTGCTTCTTTATGGATGTATTTTCCAGTTTTAATGAAATTGTCATAAGCAAACTTTATCACTATATTTCTCTGTTTCCTAGTTAAAGGTATATTCTCAACAAAAGCATCATCATCAACAATTTCAACTTTTAATTCACTAGGATTTTCAGCTAACAAAGTTCTCTTAATACCATCCTTTATAATTCCATCCTTAGTAACAAATACTGGCACTCTTTGACCATGTTCTTGTAAATCTTTAACTAATTCTGGAAAAACGTCTTTAAGCACTTCTTTAACCTTAAATTTATTTTCACTCATATTTTCATTCACCTCTTTTAATTTCTTCCCTAATCAAATTTCCACAATCCATACAGAAATAATATTGATAACCTTCTCTAATGCAATATTTTACTAAGTTTTCATGTTTACAGAATCTTTTATCATCCTTCGATGTAACAACTACTCTGCCAGCACTAGGCAGTCTAACAATAACACGTTTACTCATTTTCTTATCCTTCCCTTTCTCCACAACTTAGGCTTATCATCAACTTCTACATCTTTTCTGTTTAAATCTTCCAAATATTGACTAACTTTTCTCATTAACTTCTCAAGTTTCTGTTTTTCTGCTTTCTTTTTCTGTTCATCTAAATAGCGTATTCTAGCCCTTAGTGTTTCAGCAAATTGTCTAATTTGTTGTTCATATTTTTCACTCATTTAAACAACTTCCATTTTTTCTTATTCTTTTTTTCCCTATCATTTTTAAACTTCATTTCATCCTCAAGTTGCTTTCTAAACACTTCATACAAACTTTTACCACAGTTAGGACAGAAAACCATTCTTAACTTATCTGTAAGATTCCATCCGCAAACACATTGCATACTAGGAACAAACTTAGATATTTTCACTTCTTTATACTCTGGAATTTCCTTAACAATCTCTCTTTTTATTGGCTTTACAACTTCAATTGTCGGATTATTAATTTTCAATTCTCTAGTAAAAACCAATGGATAACCAAATGTATCGCTACCTTGCATAACCCATGTTTCTCTTATTGGCAAACCAGTATTAGGGTCTACTTCAACCTTATAGTTGTTTAAAGCAGTTCCAAACAAATCTTGTTTCACGTAATATTTTCCACTATCATCCCTTACTAAAAATAGCCCATCAATGTCAACTTTAAAAATAATCATTGGTGTTATTGTTGAATCAGCAACTTTAAAGGGTTTACTAATAAATTGATTTTCTAACTGCTCAATTTCTTGTTTAAGTTTTCCCATTTCACTTTCTAGTTGTTCTCTTGTTGGTAAACTTTCCAATTCTTCTTGTAGCTTCTGTATTTTCTGCATATCTGGATTAGGTTCACTTTTTAAAGCATAAATTTCTCTGCTTAAAGATTCTCTCCTAGAATTGCTAAAGTTATAGTATTCAGTTTCTAGCTGCCTTAACAGTTCCTTTTTCTGTTTCAATTGTTCCAATATAATTTTATGTTGCTCGTCTAACTCTTTAATGTAATTGGAAAAATATTCCATACTCATTTTTATTTCTCCATTAAAACTTTCTTAATTTCTAACGCTAAATTGTTAAAACCTCTCAATATTGAAGTGCAAACCATAGTAATTTGTCGGTCGCTTAACATAACTTCTTTTCCAATAGCTAGTATTTTGTTGTTTTTCTCTACTGCATCGCTTAAACGTGAAACAGCAAATTTTAAAGCTATAACTTCGTCTATCAATTCTTCAACTATTTTTTTATATGGTTTCTCAACACTCATTTTTTAATCTCTCCTCTAAACATTTTACAATAAATTCTCTTTGTTCCTTGGAATCTCCAAGTCTATAAGTTGAAACTATGACACGTTTGTATTTAGCAAAACCATAACTTCTTAAAATTTCTAGAACTGTACTAGCTTCTTTCATACATTCACTTAAACCATAATGGGCTATTGTTCCATCTGTAGTTTTAAGTTTAGGTTGTTCCTCATTTCTGTCAATTATAATTAGTGGTCTTTCTGGATATTGCCAATATAAAACGTTGTCAGGGTTGTTTATTGTTTGAATTGTTTTCTTTGTACGCAAATCTTTTATTATTCTGTCAATTGCGTTTTGGTCTAAATGCTTACTAATTCTTATATCCCTAAACCATGCTATTGCTGGATACTTTTTTCTTCTACCACTATAACAAGGCTTTACTGGTTGCAGTTCTACAAGTTTTAATACATCAGCCATAGAAAAGTCCATCCAGAAATTCTCTAATTTTAGCAGCTAATTTTTTACCATACCTTTCTTTCAATATACGCCATTTTCCCATATCTACTCTAAACGCTACAACCTGAAGTTTATTCGGTTTCCTTGGACGCCCTCTTTTACCCATCTTTCAACATCCCCATATAATATAATACATTTATGGACTATTTAAGCGTTATACCAGAAATTAAACTATCCATTCAACAAATTCATTAACGCTTATAAGCTAAAACCTACCATAACTCACCGCTTCCTCTACACATTACATACACCATCTACTTCTACGAAGTCTATTTCTTAATTTACAACATACAAAACAACAACACCAACACAACAAACACATTTCTACGAAATCAACACACAATATACTACTACGTAGTCAGTATTAATATGGTTTATAACATACCCATGTACAAAAATAGACATTAAAACACTATTTACGTTTACGAAACAGTTTTACACCATCAACATCACATACATATTCAAAACCATTCTCTACAAGCTTTCTAGCCTCATCTATTGTAGTAGCAATAGCAGAATAGTATTCATCATTAGGAAAGTTTACAAGTTGCGTATAGATTAATGTTGTTTCAAGTTTCTTATGACCAAGTTGTTTCATAACGTAGAGTATATCTTTAGTTTTAGCATACAACATGGTGGCATAATAATGTCTTAAAGAATAAAGCGTTATCTGTTTAATTGAAGGGTCTTGTAACTTGTCAGCTAACCTATTTCTGTAAGCTCTAAACAGTTTACCATAATCATTAGATGTACCCTTAAACAATTTATCATTTAATCCCAATTTACGTTTAGAAATATAAACCCTCAACATATCTGTTAATCTATTACTGATTTTAAAAACTCTAGCAGAACCACCTTTAGCACTACTAGGATAAATTGTTCTATTTTGTAAATCAATATCTTTAATTTTTAAATTCATAATTTCTATTGGACGCATACCTGTTTCAACACTTATAGACAACTTTAAAGCCATTAACGGTTTAGCACCACTAATTAACATTTGAACCTTTTCAGATGATGGAACTTTAGGCAGTTTACTTGAAACTTTATAGAGAGGCATATTCCATGATAAACCATTAACTTTAACATATTTATTGTAGGCTATACAGAGGTTTCTTTTATATCCATTAGAAACATTTAGAGAACTAATAAAACTTTTCACATTTTCAGGGTCATTAAGGTTACAGTTTTTAGAGAGAAACTTTAAGGCTTTAAACGTAAACCGTATAGAGCAATCAGATAAACCGTTCTTCTTCATTTCTAACAAGGTTTTAAATATTAACTCGTTAAGGCGGGTTACAGACAAATTGGGCTGGCGTGTTGGCTGTAACCCGCCTTCTGTTTTATGTGGCATTCAGCTGATCGGGCTACCTGCGCTTCGGGTAGAGGCTTCATCAGCGCTTGTTTGCCCTTTCCACGTGCAGGACGGCCGTTTCACCGTTTCCACCCGGCATTCTCGACAACTTAGCATGCCTCATTGGCACTTGTCCGGGTGGACGTTTCGTTTCTGCTCCGTTGCCAAGGCTCTCGCCTTACGCCCTTGCGGGCGTTGCACTTCTACATGTGGGCGGAGTTTCCTCAGGCTTCATAAGTCAGCCCGAAGGCCACACGCCAACTCGCCAGCCCTAAGATTTCATTCTCAAGCTTTGCAATAAAAGTTTTGGAAGATTTATTTTACTGCGCGGCATTTATGTTTGTGAATAACGGAGCGACTGCTGTTGAATAAGCTTGTAATCGTGATTACGGGTACGCCTTGCGTCGGGAAAACATCAGTGGCGCGATTACTTGCCTCAAAGCTTAATGCCGCTTATGTGAACTTAACGGAGTTAGCGGTGAAAAATAAACTTGTCATAGGCGCGAATGACAAGAGATGCGGCTCCCTAATAATTGATGAAAACGGCTTAAAAAAAGCTGCAAGCAAGCTCATACACGAAACCGGAGAACAAAATGTTGTCATTGATGGGCATTACGCTGCAAGTGTTATCCCGAAAAAACTTGTAACACATACTTTTGTTTTAAGGCGTGACCCAGTCGAGTTGAAGAGTTTCATGGAGGAGGCTGGCTTTTCCGGCAACAAATTGTGGGAGAATTTGGCTTCTGAAATTTTGGACGTCTGCCTAGTCGACGCGCTAAATGCTTATGGAAAAGGGAAGGTTTGTGAAATTGATGCCACCGGCAAAAGCATTGAAGAGGTTGTTGAAGATATCCTAGCCGTTTTAAATGGCTCTAAGAGGTGTCGCTTAGGGGTGGTTGATTGGCTTGGAAAATTAGAGAACGAAGGAATGTTAGACGAGTTTTTAAGAATCTAAAGGAAAACGTACGCCTTCAGCTACGTTTTTAGGCTTTGTAAAATTTGTCTTATTGTTAAGATCATTATTTTTCTCCTGTTCGCGTAGGCCTTGGCGTGATCGCTAAATTTTTCCCCAACTATGACTGGGTTAGGCAACCCCACCTCCTCTGAGGCTTTGTCGAGATTTATTAAGACATTTATACCTATTGTTCTCTTCCAGTCTTTTACCCAAACAACTTGTGTTATACGACCTTTCTGGATTACTAAGTCGAAGTTTCGAGATATTCCCCTATAACCCTCGAGGCTGACGTTTTCCTCCACTTTGTAACCTTTCTTTCTAAAATATTGTATCACCGACTGCTTCAAGTCCGACGATTTCTCTGGTTTTGCCTCCTCAGTGCCCATTGGAATCCTCTTGCATTAAGCGTTATTTAGTAGTTTAGTGAAAAGGTTTTCGGAAAAGGGAGGGCAAATTGACAAACTACGTAATTGTTGCCTGTGGTGAATGCGGAGGCTACTTGCTGGCGAAAACTGGTCAAAAATCAAGAACTTGCCCCTACTGCGGTTCAAGAATTCTGCTGGAAAAAGCTAAGAAAATCGCCTACTCTAAAAAGGCTGATGAAGCATCGGCAATTCTGCGCAAATTAAAGGAGAAACCGCCACAAAACATGGAAAAGTTAAGCCTCAAAAGCTATTTTAAGAAAAGCCATCAACCCTATTCCAAGAAGAATCACGAAAAGCTGAACAATTGACTCACCAGCATGCGATTTTTTATGAAGTTCGGGCATTAGGTCGGTAGCGGCTATATAAATGAAGCCACCAGCTGCAAAAGGAACTAGTAGTGCTTCTATGCTTCTTAGGTAAGCCAGAAAATATGTTGCCAGCGCCCCCAAAATGGCTGTCACGGCTGAGATGAAATTATA
>Ga0080004_1129464_pt1 | contig 13413 bp, 9 predicted proteins | sample WasSprMetagenome_FD_69207 | JGI IMG/M metagenome (GOLD analysis project Ga0080004, IMG submission 69207) | Sulfidic aquatic microbial communities from Washburn Spring, Yellowstone National Park, USA - WS (SPADES assembly) (version 2) | ecosystem: Environmental > Aquatic > Thermal springs > Hot... | reverse complement strand
GTTGGGAGTCAAGTCTTTTCGCTTGGACTGTTCTGGACTTCCACTTCCTGGGGAGCCCCGCCCGGCCCTTGCGCGTCAAGCGTTTTGGCTTTCTCCCCCGGGTTCCGCGTGATATTCGTAATGCGTAGGTTGTGGGTTCGATTCCCTCCACCGGCTCCACTTTTTTGAAGAGCTCGAACGGTTTGCCTGCCCGAGTCCGTGGGTGGTGCGCCCCCATAAAAACGTGTCCTTGCTCGAGCGGGCCGTGGTCCTGACGGGCCGAGGTGCCGCAATGAGTTGCTTCCAAAAGCACACCACCTGCAACTCGGGCTTGAGCTGGTAGATGATGCGGCGCGCGCCGCCGAGCGTGGTCGCCGGAAGCTCCGCAGGGCTTGGTACCCCGACAGAAGCCCCCCACGAAGGAACCCCGGCCGAGGCGCTCGAAGGCCCTGTCGTGCCGCTCCCGGACGCGCTTGCCGAAGCGCGAGCGTCTTCGTTACCCTCCTGGTGCCCTCCGCGCGCCAGGGGGTTAGGTCTTCTTCGGCCACAGGGTTTGTTACCTCGCTCTACTCCCTGCCGCTTGCCTGTGACTGCGCTGCCTGCCCTTGCTCCGGAACTCTGAGTGCTTGACTGGTTGGCGTATCCGTGTATACAATGATGCTCAAATCCAAGGATGCGAGGTGACACGCGTGGGGGGAAGGCGGGTCTTTATCGTGGACACCACGTTGCGGGACGGGGAACAAACGGCTGGAGTGGTGTTCACCCCGCAGGAGAAGGAGTACATCGCCTGCCTGCTCGATGAGCTCGGGGTGGACGAGATTGAGGCGGGAATTCCGGTGATGGGGGGAGCCGAGAAGGAGGCGGTGCGCACCATTGCGCGTCTGGGGTTGCGGGCGAGGGTCCTGGCGTGGAACCGTGCCCTGCCCGAAGACCTGCGTCATTCGCTGGACTGCGAAGTGACGGCCGTGGCCCTGTCCATTTCCGTATCCGACATTCACATCGAGAAGAAGCTGCGCGCCACGCGGCAGTGGGTACTCCAGACCGTGGCCCGCACCACAGAGCTGGCCAAGAACCACGGGCTCTACGTTTCCGTGAGTGCCGAGGACGCGTCGCGTGCCGACCCCGAATTCCTCGCGGAGTTCGCCCGCGCCGCGCGCGATGCTGGTGCGGACCGCCTCAGATACTGCGACACCGTCGGGGTGATGCATCCCGTGGCCATGCAGCGAGCAGTGGCTCGCTTGCTGGAGGACGTGCCCGGGTTGCCCCTGGAGATGCACACCCACAACGACCTGGGCCTGGCCACCGCCAATGCGCTGGCCGGGCTAATGGCTGGGGCTTCCTTTGTGGACGTGACGGTGGGGGGCCTGGGTGAGAGGGCCGGCAATGCGGCCCTGGAGGAAGTGGTGATGGCGCTCAAGCACCTCCTCGGGTACGAGACGATGGTCAACACCCATCGCCTCGCCCGGGTAGCGGAATACGTGGCCGCCGCAGCCGGCCGACCGGTACCGGCAGGCAAGCCGGTGGTGGGCCCCGGTGTCTTTGCCCACGAGTCGGGTATCCACGTGGACGGGGTGCTGAAAGACCCCGGCACTTATGAACCCTTCGATCCCGCCGAGGTGGGCCTGGTGCGGCGTCTGGTGGTGGGAAAACACTCTGGTGCCGCTGCCATTGTTGACTGCCTGCGCCGGTCGGGTATCGAACCGGACATCTCCCTCATACCCGATCTCCTGGCCCGGGTCCGTCAGTGTGCTGTAGACCTCAAGCGGTCGCTCCAGGACTGGGAGCTGGTCCACCTCTACCGGAAACTGGAAGAACAGTGTCACCCCACCGGCTCGCCGCGGGCCCAGTGAAGGAGCTGGACGCTGGCAGGGGGCGTGCGCCGGATAAAGGAAAGGGGCGGGCCCACGAGGGTCACCGCGGGCCACTTGCCCGACCGGCTTGCTGGGAACGCGAGGCTGCGGGAGGTGTAATTTTGGGTCAAAGCCTTACTGAAAAGCTCATCAGGGAGCACCTGTCCGAAGGGGAAATGGAGCCGGGAGCCGAGGTCGGCCTCCGCATAGATCAGACGTTGCTGCAGGATGCCACAGGCACGATGGCCTGCTTGGAGTTCGAGGCCCTGGGGATCCCCAGGGTGCGTACCGATCTTTCTGTGGTGTACGTCGACCACAATACGCTGCAGATCGGGTTCGAAAACGCGGATGACCACCTGTTCCTGCAATCTTTTGCGGCGAAATACGGTCTCTGGTTTTCCCGTGCGGGCAACGGCATCTGCCACCAGGTGCATCTGGAGCGGTTTGCGCGGCCCGGGCTCACTCTCCTCGGTGCGGACAGTCACACCACCACCGCCGGAGCAGTGGGCATGCTTGCCATTGGTGCCGGCGGCCTGGACGTAGCGGTGGCGATGGCGGGCATGCCCTTTTGGGTACCCATGCCGCGGGTAGTCAACGTACGCCTCAGGGGCCAGCTGTCCCCGTGGGTGACGGCGAAAGACGTGGCTCTCGAACTCCTGAGGCGGTTGACAGTCGCTGGAGGGGTAGGAAGGGTCCTGGAATTCACGGGGCCCGGCCTGCACACTCTGTCTGTACCGGAGCGGGCAACCATCGCCAACATGTGCACGGAACTGGGTGCTACCGCCGCCGTGTTTCCTTCTGACCGGCGCACGCTTGAGTTCCTGCGCGCGCAGGGACGTGAAGCCCACTGGAGGGATTTGGGCCCAGACACGGACGCCGAGTACGACGAGGTGGTAGAGGTTGACCTCTCCCAGATCGAACCGCTGGTCGCTCTTCCCCATCAGCCGGACCAGGTCGTGCCGGTCAGGGAGGCGGGCCCCCTCAGGCCCGACCAGGTGGTGATAGGCAGTTGCACGAATTCCTCTTACCTCGATCTCATGCGAGTGGCGCACATCCTCAGGGGCCGTAGGGTGCACCGCGACGTCAGCATGGCACTGGTGCCGGGATCGCGCCAGGTGCTCCGTGCGCTGGCCATGAGCGATGCTCTTGGAACCATCATTACCGCTGGCGTTCGGATCCTCGAATGTGCTTGTGGCCCGTGCATCGGAATGGGTCAGGCTCCGCCGTCCGGTGGGATTTCCCTGCGCACTTTCAATCGAAACTTCAAGGGGCGGTCCGGGACTGCAGACGCCCAAGTGTACCTCGTGAGTCCGGAAGTGGCGGCCGCCCCGGCAGTTGCCGGGCGCTTGGTGGACCCACGCGAGATGGGAGCAGCGCCAGCGGTGTCCCTCCCCGACCGCATGCCGGTAGACGACGGCCTGATTCTGCCTCCCGCTGCGGATCCCAGTTCCGTGGAGTTGCGCCGCGGTCCCAACATCGGACCCCTGCCGCGGGCGCCGGTGCCGTCCCGGGACCTCCGGGGTACGGTTCTGCTCAAGGTGGGAGACAACGTAACCACTGACGACATCGTCCCGGCGGGCCCCAAGGTGCTGCCATTGAGGTCCAACATTCCCGCCGTTTCGGAGTACGTGTTTTCGTGCCTCGATCCTGAGTTCTCCAAGAGGGCCCGCGCCTTTGGCGGAGGTATGGTGGTGGGCGGCCTGAACTACGGGCAGGGCTCGAGCAGGGAGCACGCCGCGCTGGCCCCGATGTACCTGGGCGTAAGGGCGGTAATTGCCAAGTCGTTCGCCAGGATCCATGCCGCCAACCTCGTGAACTTCGGTATACTCCCGCTGGTCTTCAGGGAACCGGGTGACTACGACGCCCTCGCCCCGGGAGACGAAGTGTGCATAGAAAACGTGCCCGGGCAACTCAGGGCGGGCTGCCGGGTGGTGCTCCAAAACCTGAGCCGCGGCACGAGGATCCTGCTCCAGCACCAGCTCAGCCCGCGCCAGGTGGATATGGTCCTCGCTGGCGGCCTCCTCAACTGGGCTGCGCGGCAGTGTGCACAGAGGTAGGAAGGAGTTGCGCAGACGCATGTGCCCCCCGGACCAGGCGCCCGGGTGCCGTAGGCTTTGAGGGGCCAGGCCCCGGCATCGGCCCGGGCGCCGCTGTCGGAGGGTCCGGCACGTTAACTGGCCACCCCCGGCAACTCCTGTCCCTGGCCCATGGTGCTCCCGGCGAGCACCCTGGCCGCTTCTTCCACGTCAATCTCCATGATATGGGGCACCCCGCTCACCCGCGCTGCCTCCTCGGTCAGGGCAGCCAGGTCATCCCGGCCGAGGCAGGACAGGTTGAACTTGCGCGCCCCGGCCATGAGTTGCCGCAACCCCTGCCCGAGCCTCTGCAGGTACGTGTACAGGCCGATCGCCCCGTCCGGCAGGCGCTGGAAGTCGGACCCCAGGTGGCGCCTTAGTTCACCGGCCAGCACGAACACTTTCTCGATGCTGTCGCCGAACCTGCGGTACTCAGCGGGCACCTTGCCCTCCCTCACCATCCCCGCCACCGTCTTGCCCACCATGGCGGCCGCCAGAGGAGCACGGGCCATGCCGATGGCCTTGGCGTAAGGGGCCGCCAGCGCCAGGCCCTTGAACACGTGGTCTTCCAGGCTGAAGCCTCCCGCCACCGCCACCGGCGGCAGATACGCGTCTTTGGCCCGCAGTTCGTCCATGTACCTGCGCAGGAGACTCACCAGGTAAACGGTGGGCACCCCCCATTCGTTCATCATGCGCCACGGACTCATCCCCGTCCCGCCGCCGGCGCCGTCCACCGTCAAGAGGTCGATACGGGCCTCCGAAGCGAGCCGCACGGCCAGGGCCAGGTCCCTGGGGCGGTAAGCACCGGTCTTCAGGAAGACGTAACGGGCCCCGGCCCGGCGGAGTTCCTCCACCCGGCGCAGGAACGACTCGGGAGTAACCATGCCCACGCGGGAGTGCCGCTCGAACTCCGTGAAGGCACCCGCCTCGTAGGCCTCCTGCACCGCCGGGTCGTCCGGGTCGGGGAGGACGATGTATCCCTTACCCTTGAGGTCGCGGGCGCGTTCGATCCCCGTCAGCTTCACCTCGCCGCCGATGTCCTTGGCGCCCTGCCCCCACTTGATCTCGACGGCCTCCACCCCCAGGCGGGAGATGGCGTATTCGTGCACGCCCAGGGCGGTGTCTTCCACGTTGGCCTGCACCGCCACGAACCCCCAGCCCTGCTGCCATTCCCGAAAGGCTCGTATGCGGGCTTCCAGCGCAGGGGAACGCACCACCCGCCCTCCCCGGATTTCCACCTCGGGGTCCATGCCACATACGTTCTCTCCCACCACCAGGCCGATGCCGGACAGCGCGGCTCCCGCTGCCAGGTGGGGCCAGTTCTCGGCGGCAATGTGGGTGGAACCAAGAGCCGGGATGAATACGGGCAGCCTGAGCTTGAGCCCGCCGTCCCGCCCCAGGCACGTGGTGATGTCCACCGCCGGGAAGATGGCCCGATCGCTGTCGGGCTCGATTCCCTGGGCACCCACCACCGTCCCCATGATGCTGAAGTGCGAGAGGTCGATGGGGTAGTCCTTCTGGGCCGCAGCACTTATGCGACCAAACGGCTGCGGGTACAGCACCTCCCGCCCGCGCACCGCCGAACGGCCCACCTCGCAGAAGCCCGTGCAACCGTCCAGGCACGTGGCGCACATTCCGCTGAAGGGTGAGTAGTCCTTGCTCCTCCTGCGGGTCAGCGTTGCCTCACTGGCCCCCATCCCACTGCTGTACGTCACGCATACCACCTCCACACCACGGCCCGGTCCGGCTGGCGTCCGCGGGGCCGGCCGATTGGCCCCTGGCCAGCCGCCCGGGATTTGGCGAAGGATATTCGCTGTAAGCTCACAGAGTCCTGCTGCCTCGGCGACTAAACATACAATGTTGCGCATGTTATTCTAATGGCACCATTCCAAAATTAACACCGCAACACCGCCGGGTGCCCGGCAACCTCCCGTCCCCGTTGGCTCGGGGACAGGAGGTTCCCCCGAGCTTTCTCGCCCGGCTTGCTAACTGCCTGCGAACGCGGCTAACTAACGGTTCCAGAAACCTTGGGGCTCAAAGGCTTCGGCAACGACTGTTCTGGGAGCTCTGCACTTTGGCAACCCCGCCCGAGTCTTCGTGGGCCAGGACCTGGGGTCTCCCGGCGCTGCTCGGGTGGTACCCTTTCAACCGGCGCGGGTCCCCGATTACGTGTCCCGCCAGGGTTCCCGGGCCCGGCTACCTCGTCGGCCTTATTCTGAGGAAGGTCACCTCTGCCGACCCGTCGGCAGCAGGGGTCTCCACAGCACAGGCCAGGTAGCGGCCATCAGGTGAAAGGGCCAGTTCCGCGCGCAGTACCGACTCCTCCAGGGTCGAAATCACCCTGCCGTCCACCGAAAACACCCGGATCTCACCCGCACGGCGCTCCCTGCCGGGAAGTACGACCCGCCCCGCGAGGGCACCATTGCCCAGCCAGACTACCGGCGCGCCGACCTCGCCCAGCATCACCGGAGTACCCCAGGAAGCGGCCACCTTCTGGACCACGCCCACCTGGAGCGAACCCTCACCACCAGGAGGAGCAAGCGAAAATGCCAGGGCCCCACCGCCGGGAGCCCACGAGAGGGGCAGCTTGTCTCCCCCGCCCTCGGTGTGTCCGGTAACCTGCGCGACCGTCCATTTCCCGTTCCGCTCCTCAGCCACGTGGACGTCGCAGGCCACGCGGAAACCGGCCGTCCTGCTGCCCTCCACGGTGCCAGCCCCGAAGGCGAACGCGTCGCCTGCGGGCGACCAGACCGGAAGGCCGTAGACCAACTTCCCCGGTACGCTGACGTGTTCCACCCGACCGGATTTCACCTCCAGGATCCCCACCCTGTGTGCGATGGGCGGAATCAACTCGTCCTCCGGGCCGAGGAAGGCGTCGCCCCTGCCGTCCAGGACCAGGAAGGCCACCCGCGACCCGTCCGGCGACCAGACAGCCGCGAACGCGCACCCATTCTCCGGGGCGACCTTGCGCACCACTTCAGCCGTATCCGTCCGCACGATCCCAAACCACTGGGTTACCTGGCCCTCGACTACCTGGTAGAGGTAGTGAATACCGTCAGGGGACCAGCTCGACCCGATCCCCACGAAGGGGAACTCGTAGGCGGGAACTCCGGGCAACCTGAGCCTCTGCCCGGTTCGGAAGTCCATCACGCTGGCGCCATCATTGTCGTAAAGGACGGCCCTGGTGCCGTCCGGAGACATCCTGAACACCGCATTTACCCGCTCGGCCACCTCGTACATCCCACGCTCATCCGTCCCGGAGGGTTCCGTGTCGCACCGCCAAAGGGGCCCCATCACGCTGTCCTGGAGCGAAGTAAACACAATCGACTTGCCCCCCGCCAGGGGCGCCCACATGTAAAAATGCTCCGGTTTGACACCCTCCTTGAGGGTCAGGACTGCACGGCCCTCCCACGCACCTCCGGCGTGACACGAAAACCGGAGGATGGACTCGCCTCCCTCGTGTCTCGCCAGCGCCAGTAACTCGTGCTCGCCCGCCCACGTCAGACCAAGCAGTTGCCGGAACGGTCCGGCTGCGGCTACGTTCGCCTCCGCGCGCACCTCCACGACGGCTGCCTCCCCGGGCGTCCACTCGCGCGCGGGAACTCCTCCTCCCGCTCCCGGCGCCTGCCCGCCCCCGCCTGGTTCGATGCCCCCTCGTGGCTCGCCACCGATGGCCTGACCTGCCGGCCCGCACCCGGTCAGGCATGCGGAGCACACCACGGCCAGACAAGCGACCATCACCAGGCCCCGAAAAACCACGCGGGCTCTCGCAGCGTGCGACACGATGACAAGCGGTATTTGCGCCACCTCCTTCACGGGCCCTCAATAGGTGAGACGCCGCGGGCAGGATCCGCGTTGCAGGGATGCCCGCAGCAGTGCGAGCAGTGCGGCGGGGAGCTTCGCTAGGCCTGCAATGGTTCCGGCTGCCTACGCTCGGGCCGGGTGAACGTCCGGCCGGTTGGCGCAGGGGTGGCGGTTTTGTCAGCGTGTCAGGTAGGGCAGGGGGTCGACCGGTTGTCCGTCGAGCCGCAGCTCGAAGTGCAGGTGGGGCCCGGTGGTGCGCCCTGTCTCACCCACTCTGCCCACGATCTGTCCCTTTTCCACCTCCTGACCCGGGCGCACCCCGGCCCGGGACAGGTGGGCATAGAACGTAGTTACTCCTCCCCCGTGGTCGATTTCCACCGTGTACCCGTAGCCGCTGATCCACGCCACGCGTTTGACCACGCCTGCCGCGGCTGCCCCTACCTGCGTGCCCGCAGGCGACGCGATGTCTATGCCCCAGTGGTGCCTGCCCCAGCGAGGGCCGAAGCCCGAGGTGATGGAACCCGCCAGGGGCCAGGCCAGCAGGGGACGGCTGCGCGACGCTGCGGCTACCACGTCCCGGGCGGGTCCGGTCGTGGGCGTAGACATAGTGCCCGCGGCTTCAGAGGGCGGGGGCGGCACCGGCGGGGAGAGTTGTCGGGGGGCGGCCACCGTGAACTCCATGGCGGCGGGTGACGGCCAGGGCACAGGCGGCGCCGGAGCGGGCCTCCCGGCCGGGGACACTTGCATGAGGCAGACGGCGAGCGCGGCCGTGAGGGCCAGCGTCCTGCCGCACGCGAGCGCCCTTGTGGTGCAAGCGCGCGGGGAAAGCGGCCGAATCTGCGGGTCCGGGGTGGTTGCCCCGGGGGAAGCAGTCTGCCTGCGTAAGTGTGACATCACCGCCATATCATTTGCCGATCGCTTCCTGTCGATGCACCTTCCCTCGCAGTCACCATATGCTGCGTGTTCCGCACCGCCCCCCGGCGCCGGGGACCCCACCCCGCGGGTGCCATTTCTCGCAGGACGGCGGGGAGTCGCGGTTCAGTGCTGGCAGTGCGGGGCGGGGGCGTAGTATAATGCGCCGTGGGTCGGGTGGAAAACCCGTGGCCGGGAGGTGACCGACCGTGGTGTGCAGCGTTGCGACCGGAAGGCAGGAACACGTAACGGTGGTCTTTTCGGCGGGGTGGCAGAGGGACCTCCCGCGCGAGTGCCAGGAGTGCCAGACCTCGTGCCAGTCCGCCTGCAAGACCTCATGCACCGTGAGCAACCAGCCCTGTCCCCTGGCAGGGGAGCTCGCGGGAGAGTACGGGACCCGGGGCGACCTGGCCTGAGGGGCCGTGACCCCGGCCTCTGACCGAGGAGAATGTGACCGGACGGGTTGCGCTCGCCCCGGAGCGTGACCCGGAGCAAGACGGCCGGAAAGACGGTCGGTGAGGATGGGTACCGGTTATCTGCCACCCCGCGTGCACATGTTCGTGCGGGAGGGCCTGCGGCTGGCGTTTGACGCCGGCAGCGGCACTCTGCTCGTGCTGGATGAGGCGGCCTGGGAGGCTCTGGCCGAGATGGTCCGGGGCTCAGGCGCGGCGGGATGGGATGCCTCCCCTGCGGCGGGGGGCGGGCAGGCGGCTCCCGGAGGAGCTCTGGATCGCGTCGACGGGTGCGATGTCCGCAGCGCGCGGCGAGAGCTTGAGGAGTTAAGGGGGCGCGGTTTGCTGTTTGCGTCCGTGCGGGTGCCGGCGCTGCCCCGGCCGGTGCTGAAGGCCCTGTGCCTGCACGTGGCCCACGCCTGCCAGATGCGGTGCTCCTATTGCTTTGCTGCGGGGGGCAATTACGGCGGGGCGGCGGAACTGATGCCCCGCCGGGTGGCGCGGGCCGCCGTGGACATGCTGATCGATCCCTCGTCTCCGGTCAGGCGGTGGGCCATCGACTTTTTTGGAGGGGAGCCGCTGCTCAACTGGCCGGTGGTGGTCGACACCGTCGCATACGCCCGCAGCCGGGCAGCGACGCTGGGGGGAGAGGTGCATTTCACCCTCACCACCAACGGGCTGGAACTCACTGCTGAACGGCTCGAGTGGCTGATGCGCGAGCGCGTGAACCTGGTGGTGAGCCTGGACGGCCGGCCTGAGGTGCACGATGCCGTGCGGCGACTGGCGGACGGGCGTCCCACCTGGGAGCTCGCCGTCGCGGGGGCGCGCCGCGCGGCGGCCCTGTACTCGCCAGCCCGGGATGCAGGGGGGACGGCGGGTACGGGAAGTCCGTCCCTGTGGGTGCGGGGGACGTTCACCCGCCAAAACCTCGACTTCTCCCGCGACGCCACGTACCTGTTTGAACTGGGCTTCAACAACGTGTCCCTTGAGCCGGTCTGTGGTGGACCCCCGGAGCTGGCGCTGGGCCCTTCCGACGTGCCCGTGCTGGCGGGGCAGTACGGGGAGCTGGCCCGGTGGTGCGACGCTCAGGCGAGCAGGGGCAGGTCCGTCCGTTTCTACCACTTCGAGCTCGACCCGGGCGGGGGCCCCTGTCTGGCCCGGCGCCTGGCCGCGTGCGGCGCGGGCCGGGAATACCTGGCCGTGACCCCCAGCGGAGAACTGTACGCCTGCCACCAACTGGTGGGGGTGAAGGAGTTCCTGGTGGGTGACGTCTTCCGCGGCATCACCCGGCCGGAGGTAGCCGACGTCATGGGAGAGCACGATGTCGCCCACATGGAGGACTGCCGCGGCTGCTGGGCTCGCTTCCTGTGCGGGGGCGGGTGCCGGGCGGCGGCGTTCTTCGAGCACGGGCGGCTGGGGCGCCCGCCCTCGCTCGAGTGTGCCCTGCAGCGGATCCGCTGGGAGTGGGCCCTCTGGCTTCGGGCCCGGCGCAGCGAACAGGGGACCCTCATCGGGGGGCGGCCCGACCCCGATTCCCCGTAGGGGGCGGGGGCCCGGTTGCCCGTGCGGGGGCGGGGCGGGGTTGGCCCGAGTGGCGGGGGCGGCGATGCCCCTGCATGCATAACGTGGCAAAGGAGGAAAACTAGGCAGGGCGTAGAATATTATGGCGCCACGTGCCCGGATACCGGGGGGTGATAACGCTGGCTGATCCGCGGAACCCGGCTGCCGCGCGCAGGCGGAGGGCAGGGGTGGCGGCCCTGGGCATCGCTCTTGTGGTCGCGGCCCTGTGGTTGATACCGGGGTACATAGCGGGTGCCTACCAGGTGACCGTCGATGGAAGTCCCGTCGGCCTTGTTCGCTCGCCCGCGGTCGTGGATCGGGTGGTGGCCTCGCTGGCGAGCCAGGCGGCGGCCAGCACCGGAGTGGAAGTCGCCCTCACCTCGACGGTGAAGACGGAGAGGGTGAGGAGAGGAGAGGGCCGTTTCCTCAGTGAGGATGAGTTGCGGGCCGCCCTGGAGGGAAAGCTGAGGTTTTCGGCCGTCGCCTGGTCCGTGAAGGTCAATGGCGTCAGCGTGGTGGCGCTACCCACCGAGGCGGATGCCCGTCGGGTCATCGAGGAGATCAAGGCGGAGTACTCCCGGCCCGGCAAGGGGGCCGTCCTGGTGGACGTGCGCTTCCTGCAGGGGGTCGAGGTGGTAAAGGAAAGCGTGGATCTCTCCCGCGTCAGGTCGCCCGAGGAGGCCAAGCGCATCCTGACCCGTGGCACGGACAAGCTGGTCACCTACACGGTCAAGCGGGGCGACTCCCTGTGGCGGATCGCGCAGCAGCACGGCCTGACCGTCGAGGACCTCCGCCGCGCCAACCCCGCCATGGCGCAGAATGACCTCCTGCAGGTGGGCCAGCAACTCGCCGTGGTCAAGGCCGAGCCATACGTGACCGTGGTGACGGTGGAGAGGCTGGTGGAGGAAGTGACCATCCCCTGCCCGGTGCAGGTCAAGTTCTCCCAGGATCGCTGGCCGTGGGAGGAGGTCGTGGAGACGCCGGGCAGGAACGGCAGAAAGCGGATTACCTACGAGGTTTACCGCCAGGCCGGAGTGGTGGTGGAACGCCGCGTCGTCGAAGAGGTGGTCCTGGAGGAACCCGTCACCCGTGTGATCGTGCGGGGCTCCCGCCAGGTTCCCGCCCTGGGGACGGGCAAACTGTACTGGCCCGTGGAGGGCGGAGGCAACATCACCTCGCGGTTTGGCTGGCGGGGGCGTGACTGGCACCCGGCGGTGGACATCGCCGCTCCGGAGGGCACCCCGGTGAGGGCGGCCGACAGCGGCGTGGTGACCTTTGCGGGCTGGGAGGCCGGGTACGGCCGGCTGATCATCATCGATCACGGGGAGGGCCTGACCACCCGGTACGGTCACCTGTCGCGCGTCCTCGTGGGGCCGGGTGACCGGGTGCAGAGGGGACAGGTGATCGGCACGGTGGGGCAGACGGGTCGGGCCACGGGACCCCACCTGCACTTCGAGGTCAGGATCGGGGGAGAGGCCCGCAACCCCCTCCAGTTCTATCCCAGTTCAGCGTCCAGGTGAGTCGCCGGGTGCGCGGGCGGCCGCACGGCCGGTGCCTGACGGCGCAACCCGTGGCGGGCCGTCGGCGGCGAACGCAGGCGTGCCCGCGACCGCGTGCAGCGCACGTTTCTCACGGGTCTCCCGAAAGGGAGCCCGTTTCCGTTCCCGCGCATATTATGGCAACGGTGAGGCGCCTCCCACGGAGAAAGGGAGGGATAGGTGGTGTCGAACTCGCGCGGGGCGGGAGCATGGGACGACGTTGTCGCCAGGCCGCTCAAGGGAAGGGTGGCCAAGCCGCGGCACGTGGGGCTGACCATGGTACTGGACAAGGGCCTGGGATTCGGAGAGACGCGGGACCTCCTGGACATGGCGGCGCCCTATGTGGACGTGTTCAAGCTCACCTTCGGTACCCCGGCTTTTTACCCGGGTGAGCGGCTGCGGGAGAAGGTGGCGCTCATCCGGGCCTATGGCGTGGATGTTTGCCCGGGCGGGACCATGCTGGAGATCGCGGTCCTGCAGGGTGCCGCGGAGGCGTTCCTGGAGCGGACGTGGGAGCTGGGCTTCTCGTGCGTGGAGGTCTCCGACGGCACCATCACCATGGCCCCCTCGGTCCGTTCCTGGTGCATCCGTAAGGCCCTGTCACTCGGATTCAAGGTCATCACCGAGGTGGGCAAGAAGGACCCGGGCCAGCGCATGACACCGGAGAGCATGAAAGAGATGGCCCGGCGCGACCTGGCCGACGGTGCCTGGAAGGTGATCGTGGAGGCGCGGGAATCGGGTAAAGGGGTGGGCATCTACGATTCCGCCGGCTCGGTCAAGTCCGGGGAGCTGGAGGCCCTGGTGGAGGGCATGAACGAGGAGGACCTGATCTGGGAGGCTCCCCTGAAGGACCAGCAGGTAGCCCTCATCCGGCGCTTCGGACCCAACGTCAATCTGGGCAACATTCCCCCTCAGGACGTGATCGCGCTCGAAGCCCTGCGGGCGGGCATGCGCGCCGATACTCTCCGCGACCTGGTGCTGGCCAATGGGGCCAATCTCATACCCGCGCCCGGCTCCCCATAGCCTTACAGGGGGTGCGGCCGGTCGCCGAGGCGCTCATCGTGGGCGGTATCCTCATCCTGGGGTGGCTGGGCAAAAACCACCTGGTAGTGTGGGCATGCCTGGCCCTCCTTGCCCTCATGGCGGGGGGGGGGACGCCCTACCTGGGGAGGCTGGAGGAGCCGGCCCCGAAGGCCGGGCCCACCCTCCCCCCCCTTTCCCTCCTGACACCGTTCGTGGGGGG
>Ga0080004_1162353_pt1 | contig 13424 bp, 13 predicted proteins | sample WasSprMetagenome_FD_69207 | JGI IMG/M metagenome (GOLD analysis project Ga0080004, IMG submission 69207) | Sulfidic aquatic microbial communities from Washburn Spring, Yellowstone National Park, USA - WS (SPADES assembly) (version 2) | ecosystem: Environmental > Aquatic > Thermal springs > Hot... | reverse complement strand
CCGATATTCAAGGGGCGGACGATATGGCTGGATAATCATTTATTCAAGCTTGATGTCGAGGGCTGGAGGGCTTCAATAGCGGTCCATGGAGGGGGATGGGTTACATTAAGGCTACTTCACGGAAGGTATCACGATAAGTTCAAGGACATGAAGCTAGGTGAGGCGCAGCTGGTGCTGAGGGATGATGGCAACCTTTACCTGAACGTCGCATTTCGCCGGGCCGTTGCGTTGCCAGAGGTGGGCGCGGATGCCAAGGTTATCGCCGTTGACGTTAACGAGAACGCCATCGTATATGGAAACGATGACTTCATCGAGAGGTTTGAGACCGATGAGGGGATTATTAGAACTCGATACTTCCTCAAACGCAGACAGATACAATCAAGGATTCGCGGCAGAAGACTGCGGGCGAGGCTGCTGGGAAAGTATAGGGGCCGTGAATGGCGGAGGATCAGGGAGATCTACTATAGGGCGGCCAAGGGGATAATCAATAAGGCTAGGGAGGTTGGCGCGGCAGTAATTGTGATGGAGGATCTCGAGGTCTATAAAGAGGATAAGGACTCCAAGGAGCTTAATGGGCGGATACATAGATGGAGTTATAGGAGGTTCCAGCAAATACTAGAGTATCAGGCGAAGCTTCATGGGCTCGATGTGAAGTACGTTGATCCAGCGTATACGTCAAGTGTATGCCCAGTATGCGGGGGTGGGCTGGATTTAAGTCCGAATGGACGTAGGCTTAAGAGATGTCAGAGATGCGGCTTAGAGGAGGACAGGGATGTGATAGCAGTAAAGAATCTAACAAAACGCTACTACGAGGAGTGCATGGATGCCAAAACTCCCTAAAACCTCTTTTGATCGTCGGCGCCAGATAGATGTGGGGAGCCCGCGTTCCCCCCGAAAGCCTCCCAATGAGAAGAGGGAGGAAGGGCCAAAAGCCCAGAACGTTGATCGGTTCTCCCGAGAGCATGTGTTAGACCTATTTCTGTGAGGTATAACATGTGCCCACCCCTCTCCAATCCGCGTATATAAGGTGTTCTCCGCAGGACCCCGGCCGAGGCACCATCCAGCACCATCAAAATCTTTAAGGAGCTCCTATCTAGCCCGTTGCGTGGACTTGAGCTCCATTATCAGCCTCAGGTTCTCGGATATTAACGGCGTTCTAAAGGAGGTATTGATCTCCGAGAGGGAGTTTGAGAAGGCTGTATCGAGGGGGATCTGGTTTGACGGCTCATCGATAGAGGGGTTCGCAAGGAGATTCGAGAGCGATATGATGCTCGTTGTTGATACGAGCGCATGTTATACCCTTAACGGTATTAAGACCTATTTCTGTGATGTTTACAGGAATGGCGCCCCATTCGAAGGAGACCCGAGAACGGTCCTAAAGAATCTTCTCAAGGGAATTGAGAAGAATGAGGGCTTCACGTTCATCGCCGCCGGAGAGCTCGAGTTCTATATACTCAGGGGAGGGGAGCCCCTCGATAGTGGAAGTTACTTTGATGTATCCCCAAGGGATAAGGCCAACCTGATTAAGGTTAGGATAGCTGAGAAGCTCTCCGAGGCTGGGATAGACTGGAGCACCAGCCATCATGAAGTCGGGCCGGGCCAAAATGAGGTGGATATACTCCATGACCAAGGATTGAGAATTGCTGATAAAACCCTCCTAACGAAGAACATCATCAAGCTTGTCTGCGAGTCCATGGACTTGAAGGCATCATTCATGCCAAAACCATTCTACGGCAAGCCCGGGAACGGGTTCCACATCCACATAAGCCTCTGGGCCGGTGATGATAACCTATTCTATGATGAGCGCGACCCATACTGTCTCTCGAATCTGGCGAAGAACTTCATAGCCGGCATCTTCGAGCATGTAGGTGGTATCACGGCGATAGCGAACCCGACCGTGAATTCCTATAAGAGGCTGGGAGAGTTCGAGGCTCCGAAATATGTTTACTGGGGAATGAAGAATAGAGATGCCTTGATAAGGATACCGGAGTTCCGCTTGAAGGCTGGGGCGAGGATAGAGTACCGCGCCCCCGACCCGTCGGCAAACCCGTATCTCCTGTTCACGGTCCTGCTCGCCGCCGGGATGGATGGGATCAGGAGGAACCTAGAACCGCCCAAGCCGATCGAGAAGGATATCTATGAGCATGGGCTGTATCGGGAGCTTCCAACGTTACCCTCGACGCTTGAGAGGGCCCTAGAAGCCTTGGAGGAGGATAAGCTGCTCAGAGATGCTTTAGGGCTGGCTGGCGAGAACTTCATCAAGCTAAAGAGGCAGGAATGGGAGGAATATGCGACTAGAAGGATAACTGACTGGGAGTATGAGAAATACTTCGACGTATAGTGGGGGGTATCCTACGCGATTTTAGAGCTCGAGGTTCCTGGCATCTATGTAGGCTAGGGGCGGGCCGCCCTTAGTGCCTGGCGTGACATAGACCTTGTCGGGGAATTGTATTGCGAGGCTATTGAATGCATCATGGATCATGCTTAGATCCGCTATTGAGCCCGACTCCATCAGAGATATCACCGTCATGCACTCGAGCTTTAGGAGATCAACATTCTCCCCGAAGTATCGGCTCATGAGATTATATGTCTCGAGAAGCATTCTCGAGGCCTCATACCTGTCAGCCGGCCTATATAGCTTCTCGAGGGGCTTCAGGAAGTCTCCGAAGAGGTAGTGCTCGAGCTTCTCCGGCGACAGTGATGCCAGCTTGAGGATCCTATCAGGGTCATAGATCATCTGAGCATTTACCTCGTATTTCCCCCTACCGCTTCGCTTGAGTATACCGCAGTCCACGAGCCACTCGAACCTCGGGGGCGCTATGTGCCTGTATTTCGCATATTGGCTGCTCCTTATCCACTCGATCTTGTCCCTTATCATGAGCCTCCGCTCCCTGAACCTCTCAGCCTCCTGAACCTCCTTTATCCTGCTCTTCGGCAGGATGCGCTTCAACGCCTGCGGATAGGCCTCCTCCATCGCGTATATCATCGCCTCCTGCCTCCTGAACTTCCTCCTCCCTATCGCCCAGCTTGTTATCATCTGGATGAATGGATAGTCCTTTGTAAAGATGTTCCAGAGGAAGAATAGCTTCTCGGCATCATTTAGCATCAGGAGATCTATCAGCCTCAGAGACCTATCTCCCTCCACGAGCCTCCTGAACCTCGACGCGCTCCTAGAGCAGAGATAGAGCTTTCCAAATATGCCAAGCTTCTGGTTCTTTCTATCTATCAGGTCAAGTTCCGCTGCGAGTGTCACATAGTTCCTAGCATTCACTGGGCTTGTGATGAGCCCTATCGGTCGCCCCGCCAGGAAATCCCTATCACCGACGCCCTTAACAATCTCGTATAGAACCGATGCGAGGAAGTCGAATGTCTTCGGGGAATCATCCTCAAGTAGACATGGTATTATCCTAAGGTATCCGAGCCGACAGATGTCACCATGAGCCTCGAGTATCATCCAGACACCTCCTCCCTCATGACTGTAAGAGGCCTTGCCCTCTCCCAGTCTATGACTACAGGGTTCGGCTCAAAGCATCCCTTATGAAGCTCTAAAATCACCTCCCTACTGACACCATCATCCTCCCTCAGATACCAGAGATACTTGTTAGACTTCGGGATCGAGTCCGAGATTATCCCGGCGACCTTGAAGCCCACCTCCTCGGCGATCGGCGCTGTAACCTCCGCCATATCTATTATCCTGCCCTTCAGCTTAACCCTCCCGAGGACTATCACCGCAGCCCTATTCCACTTGAGAACTCTGAAAATCTCCTTCAATACATCCCTGATGAAGAGCTTGAACCTTTCCACGGATTCCGTGTGGAAGAGCCTCCTCGCCACATCCTCATACTCATATCCTAGGAACCAGAGCCTAAGCCAGTTATCCCAAGCATATGTCTGCATGTTGAAATATGGCGGTGAAGTTATAACGAAATCTATGGACTCATCCTCTATTGGAAGCTTCCTAGCATCCTCCATGTATGCCTCACCCCTGATCGCCGGTATCCCATCCCTGAAGACCCGCTCGGCCTTCATCCTCAAGCATCTCAATACGTTTCTCCTCGGCTTCCTCACACCATTTTCCCTCACATACCGCTTCACGTAGCCCGGGGCCATGGAGAAGGAGTGTGAACACCTGACGCTTAGATGCATTCTAGTCGGGCCGTGGAGTATCCCGAGCATGAGAGCTCTCATGAAGTTGGCGAGATCCTCATCCTTCGTCTCATCAATCAGATCGCGGACTGCGAGAATTTGCCTCAGCGTATAATTGCTGAAAAATGCCCTTACATCCTCGTTTATCCCTGACACGTCATAGCCTGATGGATTAATCCTTGACTCGGCCCACTCTATCCATTCGAGGACCTGCCTGCGGTTGACGGGTCTAACCTTCGCCCTCGTCAGGACATAGGCTTCCGGCGAGAGATCATTGCCCACCCCGATCCTCCCATTGAGGCACGCCTCAAGCGGCGCGGTTCCCTTCCCGCTGAAGGGGTCAAGGACTATATCCCCGAGCCGCGAGTATTTCATGATGAAGTAATATGCGAGGGCTGGTGGAAAGCTTCCAGTCCTAGAGCAGATCCTGTGGAGCGCGATGCCCCAGCCATCCCTCGCCCGCTTCCAAGAATCGGCGATCTCATAGCTTAGAAGGCATGTGGCCTGCAAGGCAGTGACGCGCTTGAATCAATAGCTTTATCCATTCGGCTTGAAATGGCCAGAAAATAATTCATGAAAAACTTCCACGTATACCATCGGATATTCGGATTCCGAAAAGCGACCCGAAAAACATGCTCAACTGCGGATAAGATCCACGTATATCACGTGAAAACATGCAACTAATAACATGAAGATTATGATCGCATGGAAGCAAATTTTCACGCAAAGACTGGCTAAGATAACTCTAAGATAGCGAAGAGACAGCCAGTAAGCCTAATCCGCCTTTTATGTTTTAATAGAGGCTTTGAAATGATACACTTTCGGGGAAAGCCCGGTCGTCTAGCGGCCAAACCCTGGCTGGTCAGAGTAGTTGGGGGTTAGGGATCTCGGGCTCTGGATTATGGCCGCTAATAAGATGGGGCCGTAAGGAGAGCCCCGAGGACCCCGGTTCGAATCCGGGCCGGGCTACCACCTTTCTTTAAACATCATAATTAAATCATGTTAGGGGGAATCAGATCTATGAAAATGTGTGAGCTCTGAGAGGATTATGCTGGGAGAATTTTTGGAGTAAGGGAGTCCCTCATCATCCGGTTGTGTCAGTAGTTCCGACGCTCTTCACATATCAGCGGTTGATGTTTTCTCTTGCGGGGATTAAAGTTTTCCCGCGGCCCTTGGTATCGCCATGAAGATTATTGCGGCAGCGGCCTCCATTATTGCGCAGAACGCGATTATGCCCATGATGGCTTCTACTTGGTATAGGTATGCGAGGAGCATTCCGCTGGCCGCCCATCCAAGCCCTATTCCGAATGAGTATATTCCATATGCCATGCTTCTGGCCTCTGCTGGAACTATATCGGCGATTGCTGCCCGCATTATCGTCTCGATGATCCCCATTGTGAATCCCCAGAAGACCGCTGATATATAGAATCCGGGTCTACCCGGGGTCGTGAAGAGCGATGGAGCTATTAGGGCTGCGGAGATGGGTGCGACGATTATCGACTTGACGCCAAGCCTATCATATAATGCTCCTATTGGGAGGGCTATCGCTGCGTCAACGGCCATTGCTACTAGGTATAGGAGGGCGATCTCCTCCGCTGATAGGAGGCCTATCTTCACGGAGTCCTGCGCATAGTAGCTTATCACGCCCCAGTGGAGGAAGCCGAGCATGGTTAGGATCGAGCCCGCCAGGAATATCCAGAATCTTCTGTTGAGTGTAGTCTTCGAGCTTCCGGACGTCTTCTCCTTGGCAGCGGCTATCGCCCTCGGCTCCGGGTATAGCCTCGCCGCCAACATCAACATGCTCATGGAAAGGATCCACGGGATCCACATTATCCAGAAGGCGGCTCTATATCCCTCCGGGTATCCGCGGAGAGCTATTACGAGCGAGACTATAAGTGGGCCGGTTATAGCGCCCACCTGATCCAATAGCTCATGGAGCCCGAAGCCCTTCCCCCTCCCAATCCCCTCTGTCACCTCTGCGATGATCACGTCTCTCGGCGGCGCGCGGATGCCCTTCCCGAGCCTCTCCAAGAAGAATAGTGTTAGCGCAAGCTCCCAGCTTCCCGCCAAGGCCAAGAGTGGAACAACGAGCGTCGAGGCATACCCCAAGAATATTATGGCCCAGTATGTTCTCCCGGATGCCGCCTTCTGGGCCACGACGCCGCCGACGAGCCGCATGACGTAGCTCATGAGCTCGCCGAGACTGAGTATCCCAGCAGCAATCGCCGGAGCCGCTAAAATATTCAGATATGCTCCGCTGATCGATCTCGCCCCTTCATAGACTATGTCTGCGAAGAGCGAGAGTAGCGAGATGGCTATGAAGACCTTTAAAAATCTTCTCGAGGAAAATCCCATTACTCAGAGCCTCCGCAGAACCTGAGAATATATTTGGTTGCGAGAGCTTCAGCCTCCCTCAGCTTCTCGATATCTATGCCGGGGACCCCGCATGTCATCAGATAGATGCTCCTAGTTTCAAGCGTCACCTTGCTGTAGTCCGCGTCCCGATACGGGTATATTGCTACCAGCCTCTTCGAATCGGCGATAACTATCTCGCCTCCCTCAAGTCTCCTCGGCTTATCCATCCCTATGCCGAGGAATTCCTCACCGCTGCGAGCAAACCTCATGACAAGCCCTTCGCCTTCCAGTTTATCGGCATCGAATGCTGCTAACGCGATTCGGGACTCCGCCGAGGCTAGGTTATATGAATCCACGAGCGTGTTTATTGTGGGCAGCCCGCCTCCACTGAGAATCCTCCTTATCAGCGCCTCGGAGGCCGGCCTGATCTTGGTCGGATCGATACCAATTCTCCAGAAGAAATCCCGGTAAGCCCTTATCACCGGATCATCTTTGAGCGATTCGAGGCTGAACCGCGACCTAATCCTCTGATAAACCTCGATCTTAAACCTCTCAAGCTCCTCCGATCTCTCACGGACGCTTAACCCATCAATTCTTTTCAGGAGGACGTGGAGGTTGGGAAACTTCGATCGAACCTCATCACTCAAGACGATCTTCATACCGGGTCCTCTTTACAGGGGCGCCCCCGGTTAAAATCTATTCTCATGTCTCACGATGATGAGGTATCTACAAATCTGGCTTCATGGATCGGTATCACGAATACGTGCTCGGCCTCCGGCTCCCCATCGCATGTCTCGATCCTTATGTGCAGGCAGTCCCCCGGCATGATAACGTCAATAAACTTCTCATCTTCTTTGGCCTCTCCTCCTCTCCTCTTAGCCTCCTCAGCGAGCCTCCTCATATTCCCCTCATTCATGGGCTCTAGGAACGGCTTCCTCAATAGTAGCCTGGCTCCTCCAACCCTCTTGGAAACTTCCACGCGCATCCCCATCATCTCGCGTCATTAATGATTATTGTATAGCTTGGCTCGATCCTGCACATGAGCCTACCCCTTCCCCTCACATGGTATGCTAGATCCCGGTCGGGGTCGTCATCCGAGACCTCTTCTAACACTCTCCAGAACTCCTCGTCATCAACCTCATAGGCCTCGAAGTATGCGTCATAGTTTCCCCTAAACCATCCCGCCACGACCTTCATGCTCCCACAGCCGAGCATCATGAAGAACCTGCCCTTATTTCTTTGGAAGGCCTCCGAAAAATGGGAGATAAAAATGGGGATAAAAATTTGGGGCATTATAACGCTTATGGCGTGCCCATCTCGGCGGCCTTCAGCTTGAATAGCGCCGCGTCCCATAGCTCCTCCTAAACGTCTCCGAGGTACTCGATCAGCTGATCCCAGCTCATTATCCTGACCATGTCACATCTCGTCACGCGCCTATCGCCCTCACTCACGCCCCTAAAGACAAAATATTTGACATCCTCCCCGTCCTTAAATGGTATTATAAAGATCTGCTCCGAGATTCACTTATCGCCATGGAATTCTATGTTTAGCCGGCTTCCCGGCATCTCGACGTCATCATGATGATCTTCCATTTTCAGGCTGGTCCCCAAGAAATAAGGGCAGGCGTGTATTTGGATGGTATTGTGGAGGCATGGCTGGTTACGTGGATGTCTTCGAGGAGGCCGGCCTCATGAGGGAGTTCGTCGAGGTCTTAGATAGAATTAACTCGGCGCTTGCCATTGTTAAGAGGTATGGGTCGCCATCGGTCATCGCTGGGACGCTTGTATATGATGGACTTAGCATGCTCGACGACTTCGCTAGGGGTATCGCGGATACGTTGGCAAGGCGATGGACCGCGTTTGCGAGGAGCTTCGTGGACTATTCTACGAAGTCCTTGGAGGTGGATGAAGATTGAGGAGGAATTGTACTATGGAGCTAGTGGTTGATGAGGAGGCTGAGAAGAGGCTGAGACAGCTATGCGACCTCTCATCAAAGCTATGGAACGAGGTCAACTATGTTAGGTTGAGGATGTGGCTGGAGAAGAAGCTTATTGATTTTGAAGGGACATATAAGGAGTTCTATGAAAAGTATAAGCCGCTGATAGGCTCGGCCACAGCCCAGACGATCATAAGAAAGAATAATGAGGCGTGGAGGGGCTTCTTTAGGCTGTTGGAGCTGAAGAGGGAGGGGAGGCTGCCGCCATTCATGACGAAGGTTAGCCCGCCGGGATTTGGCAAGAGGAATGGATCTAGGACTCTGTGGACTGTAATTAGGAAAGACAGGTATAAGATAGACGGCGATAAAATCATCCTCAGGAACCTTGGTGCAGTTGGCCGGGTAGAAGTAAGATATAAGGGCATTATGTATTTGAGGGGTGAGCACGGAGAGCTCAAAATACGCTATGACGCTGATAGAGGGAAGTGGTATGCTCACATAGCTTTCTCCAAGATCTCCGAAAGGATGGTGAAGGGAGAGTGGAGGCAGGTGCCGCAGCAACCGAAAGGCAACTTAACAGCCGGCATAGACATCGGGATAAACAATTTAATGGCGATCTACATCGAGAATAGCTTGACGAAGCTCGTTAACGGTAGGCCGCTGAAGTCAATATCATATTACTGGAGGAAGAGGATCGCCGAGTATCAATCAACGCTGAATAAGTATGGCCTGGAGACTTCTAGGAGGCTTAGGCGGATGTATGCTAAATGGAAGAGGCAGGTAAGAAGCTACATAAACGCCAAGGTGAGGCAGGCCATAGAGTGGCTTTATGACGTCGGCGTCTCAAGGATCAAGGTCGGATATCCAAAGGGCATTGCGAAGGAGAACGGCGACTTCGATAACAATCATGTCTGGACATATAGATACTTGTTGAGACGGATAGCGGAGGTTGCCGAGGAATATGGAATCGATGTGATCTACGTTGATGAGAAAGGTACCTCGTCGAGATGCCCGCTACATGGTGATGGATGCGGTATAAGGGTATACCGAGGGTTATTCAAGTGCACGACGATGAACAAGGTGTTCAACGCAGACCTCGCAGCGGCATATAACATTCTAATGGCGCCAGTAACCCCCGAGCCCCGGAGAGGGGTGGGGGTAATGGCCGGAGACCCGGCCAAGGGCTGAACTCCCCAATGAGGGAGGATGTAGCCCAAACCTTCCCACACCAAATGGGGAGGAGGTCATCGTGATGATGAATCCCGGCATTTTCTGAGGCCGCAAAGTGGGGTGCCATGATGATGCCTGACAAGGCTGAGGATTCACTCCACTTAGCTCTTTTGCCTGAAGTATTCTCTAAACTTTGGAACTCTTGCTAGCGCCAACACCATGGCTGAGCCGATTATTGATTGTGCTATCAGCTCGCCCGGCAGAACCCCGATATACCCAACCCATATCACATCCCACAATGAAAGGCTTGGAAGGACTAGTATCGGGAGATATGAGCCGACTATCAGCGTTATAATTAGCGAGGATAACAAGCTTGATAAGATTACCCTGAGCCTGCTTAGCCTGCTATAGCAGATCCGGTAGACCGTATATGAGGCGGCGAGGTTTGCGAGACTTCCAAACACTATATCCAGCGGGTTTGGCGGATACCCTACTGGGAAGAGATTTGCGAAGAGACAACCGAGGGAGACGCCATAAACCGCCGGGAGCCCGAATATTACTGAGAGCATTATCAGCGCGTCAGAGACTCTGACTTGAAACGGGAGAAAACTTATTGGGGCGAGCAGGAATGTTATGGTGAAATATAAGGCGGCAAATATAATAATCTCAGCAATCCATAGGGCCGGCCTCATCCACAAGCCTCCCCTCGCAGCCTAGCCCCAAGCCTCGGCCAAGAGCTTATAGTCCTTCTCATCAAGCTTCCATCCAGCAGCTCCAGCATTTTCTTCCAGATGCTCCCTTCTAATGGACTTGGGTATCGTGATAACATGCTCATGCCAAATAACCCAGTTTAATGCTACTTGGATCGGTGTCTTGGAATACCTTTCAGCAATCTCCATTAGTATCCTTGCCCTTCTGCTCCGCCCATCGTAAAGCTCCCTAGCAAGTTTTCCCTGCCCGAGGGGGCTGTATGCCACTATGGTTATGCCCTCCCTGAGGCAGTAGGGCATTAAGTCTCTTTCAATGCTCCTCTCATATAGGCTGTACTCAACTTGGTCCGCTACAATATCCGCGTGTGACAGGCATGATCTCGCCTCCTCGACGAGGCTTGCGGAGAAGTTGCTGACACCAATGTACCTTATTTTCCCCTCATCATAGAGCCTTTCCAATGCCCTCATTGTTTCGCTAAGCGGGATCGAGGGATTAGGCCAGTGTATGTAATATAGATCTATGTAGCTTGTTTGGAGCCTCTTTAAGCTTCTCTCACAGGCCCTTAAAACATCGTCATATCTCAGGTTTGTGTGCCACACCTTGCTCGCTATGAAGATATCATCTCGCGCGAACTCCTTAATGGCTTCTCCAACAAGCTCTTCAGCGTGACCGCCACCATAGATCTCAGCCGTGTCAATATGATTCATCCCAAGCTTCACCGCGTGTCTAATGGCTTCTATCGCCTGCTTATCCGCAGAATAGTTCGGCATCATGCCACCACCTATGCCCCATGTCCCGAGACCTATGGCCGCTATTTTCTCACCAGTTCTCCCAAGCATGCGATACTCCAATCCTATACCAGCCCCCTCTAAGCACTTTCAGCCATATCTCATATTTTAATGAAGCTTTCCCAAGTATTCTCTCACGCCCTCGAGTATGAATTGGACGGCTATCGCGGCTAAGAGCATTGCCATTATCTTTGAGACCACGTTTGCGCCAACCTCCCCTAGCGCCTCATGTATCGGGGCCGCGAACCTGAGGGTTATCCATGTTATGATGGCCGCGATCGTCACTGCTGATATTGCCACGACGGCCCCGAAGGTTTTCAGTACTATGATCGTGGTGGTTATCGCGCCCGGCCCGACGAGAAGTGGGACGCCTAGGGGCACCGCGCCGGCATGCTCCGGGCTATAGGCTTTGAGCTGTGTCTCCGTCTTGAGTAGGAGCTCGAATGCGAGGAATAGGAGAAGTGCTCCACCAGCGATCCTGAAGCTGTAAAGCTCTATGTCAAATATCCTTAGAACCCACTCGCCCAGCGTAGCGAATAATATGAGCAGGCTGAAGCCTGTGAGAACTGCTATATTGAAAACCCTCATCCTCGCAGCTTTGCTAAGCCCGCTCGTCAGCTCAAGGAAAATCGGTATATTTCCTAGTGGATCCATCACTATTAGGAGCGAGATGAGGGACTTCAGAAGCCCCATTATCAGGATTTCACTCATAAAGAAAACCTGGTGAAGCCTGTTTATAGGCGTGGTTGAGCCGACTACTCCTTACCTCGGCCTTTAAGCTTACTCTATCAGTGAGGCGGCTTTAAGCCTGTTTATCAGGTCTATTAAGGGCTCCCTAACTTCCTCAATACTTGTCTCGCTCAGATTCGAGAACTCTGTCACAACTTCATCAATCGTTTTCCCATCACAAATACTCCAGACATATGCTACAATCTCATCAACCCTGTAGGCCTCATTCGCTTCATTAACTAGTACTAGGTTTCCTTCCTCGTCCCTGAACAGCTCGCCCTTACGCTTAAGCTTAACCTCCTCCATGACAAAATGTATTCGAGTGGGTCCGATATAAGTATTTCAGAAAAAGAAATTTCACGGTTATAACACTAATTCCCGTGAAATATTCACCGTATGCTCATCTTCTCTAAAAATTCCCTTAATAAGCTAGCCACCTTACTCTCAAGCATCCCGAGAAGCTGATCCGGCCCCCAGCCCACGGTCGCTCAGTTCTCTGATGAGAACATATCCCAAATATCTGCTGGCGAAGCCTAGACCTTTTCACAAACCGGATGGTGAGTAGAAACAATTTATGAGACACTTCTCAGCGCATTCTAAGTAGCTGTAGCGAGCTCACCCATCTGCTTCCTGCATTTCCCAACCCATCTCCCTCCGTGATGTCGTGCCACGAGCCATCTTCAAGGATCAGCTTCTCAATGAATTGCGCTAGACCTTGGCTATAGAGCTTAAAAAGGAGTTCTCCTCGAGTTTTAGAGTATCTTTCCGTCCCACCCTTCTCCATAGCCTAGCGAAGCTGGCCGATGCCGAATGCTATGAGGCCGCGGATATTCTGCTGACCCATTTCAGGGATGTTAGGGTCCCAAGTCTAGGAATAGTACCGCTTCATCGAGGATCAAGGTCGCCCACCTCGACTTCCACCCTGAGCCTACATAGAGCGCGAAAATGGGCTTGTGGGGGAAGCAAATCCTTCTAGAGGCGATGAGATATATCCTCCAAGTTCTGGAGAAATGTTGTGAATAAGTTCATCAAGCTGTGCAAGGATTTGGGCGACCTTAGACCAGAGATTATCCAGTCCCTCCCAATAAGAGACCTCAAAGATGAGAGCTTTTTCAGAATACCTCGAGATATAATTCACCAGCTATCCATGAAGCATTTCATCCAAAGGTTCTCCTGAATAATCCCTCCAGTAGATTATGAAATCCCTCATATTATCTATGACCCTCATTCGCTGCATCCTCTCATTAATCCAGTACTTTTAGCCAGGGGGCGTGCGGCGGTAGCCCTCCTTCTGTGTTGAGGCGGGATTCGTCTAATCGGCTTGGAGGAGCCTCGCGGGAGGCATGCTCACAGGCCCCCACCCTTTCCCCGCGCGGGACGCCCGTTTCACCCGATCCCACGCCCTCGCTCATCGGCTTCACTGTGCCGAGTCATCCTCATCCGGGCGTGGGGGGTCTCGTTTCTGCGGCGTTGCCCGGGGTCTCCCCCGGTGCCTCGCGGCACCGCGCGCCTCCCGGAACGGGGGAGGAACTTCCTCGGGAGCTCCCCGTGGCCCGCCCCGCCGCTCGCCCCCCATTGAGACACATTACC